>Ga0315274_10000730_pt1 | contig 50917 bp, 39 predicted proteins | sample YL17G02_20_MG_FD_203700 | JGI IMG/M metagenome (GOLD analysis project Ga0315274, IMG submission 203700) | Sediment microbial communities from Yellowstone Lake, YNP, Wyoming, USA - YL17G02_20 | ecosystem: Environmental > Aquatic > Freshwater > Lake > Sediment | place: USA: Wyoming | collected... | reverse complement strand
GCGCGCCGGCCCCGCCGCGCGCGGCAGCGGACGCGGCCGCCCTGGCCATCCAGACCGCCTGGCGGGCGCGCGTGGCACGCGGCGTCCTGGCCCGGCTGCGGTCCGCGCCGCCGCGCCGCGCGGCGACCGCGGCCGCCGCGCGTTCCGCGGCGCGCGGCCGCGACGCGGCCGCGCTGCCCGCCCTTGTCGCCGGCCTGAACGCGGTGGAGGGGCCGGCGATCAAGGAGGCGGCGACGAAGCAGCTGCTGGCTTGGGCGGAGGCGCACCGGGGGGCGGGCGGGTCGTTGCCGGCGGAGCTGCCTCTGGCGGCCGCGGCGCCGGCCCTCGCGCCCGCCCTCCCCCCGCACACAATGCCCGCCCCGCCCGCCTCATGCACGCCCTTGGTCAAAGCCGCGATTGAGGAGTGGTCGGCCGAGTGGGCCGAGGCGCGCGCCGGCGCGGGCGCCGCGGCCGCCGCGCGGCGCGCAGTCGCGGCGAGCGCGGCGGCCGCCGGCCGCGACGCCGCGGCCGCCATGCTGTCCCTGGCCCGCGCCAAAGAGGCGGCCGCCCGCCGGGACGCGCCGCCGGGGCGGAGGCAGGCCGTCGCGGCCGCGCCGGCTGCGACACAGGCGCTGCCGCCGCTCGACCGCCCGCTCGCCGACGCGCTCGCCGACCTCGCCGCCGCCGGCCTCGCCCTCCCCCCCCCAAAACGTGTCCTCTGGCATGCCGCCCTCTCGGCTGCCGACTGCGGCGGGTGGCCATCGCTGGCGGCGTCGCGCGCGGCGGCCGCCGCGCTGGTCACCGCGCGCCTCTTCTCCCCCCCCTCCCCCTCCACCCCCCCCCCTCGACTCCTGCTCCTGGGCCCGCCCCGGGCCGGCAAGACGCGCCTGCTGCGTGCAGCCGCGGCGGCGGCGGGGGCGCCGGTCTTCGTGGTGTCCCCGGACGCCGTCGCGCACGCGGGCGCGGGCGGCCCGCGGCTCGTCGCCTCGATCGCCGCCGCCGCGGCCGCGTCCGCCCCCTCCATCCTGCACGTCCCGTCCATCGACGCCTGCTTTGTCAGCGACGAGGCGCGCGGAGCCGGGCTGGGCGCGGGCGCGAGGCCGCGCGCGGCGCTCGTGCCTCTGCTCGCCGCGGCGGCGGCGCTCGCGCGCGCTCACCCGCCCGTCCTCATCGTCGGCGAGGCCGGCTGCCCCCCTGCCGCCACCAGCCATGACGGCGAGGTGTTGGCCGCGTTTTTCTGTGGGGGGCTGATCCCTGTCGGGCCGCTGAGCCGCCGCGACGCAGGCGCGGTTGCGGCGGGCGTCGCAGGCGCGCGGCGCGCGACGCCCCCGCGCGCCCATGACCTCGCCGCGCTCGCGTCGGCGGCGGCCGGCTGGACCGCGGGCGACCTGGCTGCCGCCGTCGACGCCGCGGCGGCCGCGGCGCCCCCCGGCGACCCGCTCTCGGTCGACGCCGCCGCGCGCGCGCTCGCCGCGGGCCCGCCCCCCCCCACCCGCCGCGACCTCGCCGCCGGCCTCGAATTCGTGCGCGCGGCGGCGGCGGCCGCGAGGGGCGCGGCGACCGGCGTGTAAACGCGCGGGGCGCGGGCGGCGCGCCGGCGCCGCCGCCGCCCGCGCCCCTCGCCCCTCCTCACGCGCGCTGCGACGGGGTGAAAGCGCGGGGCACGGATAACACGCCGGTGACCCTCCCCCTCCCCCCCCACTCCCCTCACGCGCGCTGCGCGAGCTCGCGCGCCAGCTCGCGCTCCTTGGCCCGCGTCTTGGCCTGGCTCTTCGCGCCCATGATCCCCCCGCCCCACGCGACGCGGGGCCCGTCGTTGAAGAGCGCGGCCGCCGACTCGCACACCTTGGCGAGCTCGCGCTCGTCGTCGCCCTTGACTTCCGTCACGGCCACCGCGGCCGCCGTCTTCTTGTGCACGACCGCGCCGAGGCGCGCCTTGCTCTTGACGATGACGTACGGGACGCCCGTCTTCTTGCACAGGGCGGGGAGCCAGACGACGAGCTCAATGGGGTCGACGTCGTGCGCGATGACGACCAGTTTGGCCTTGCCAGACTCCACGAGGTCGGTCACGTGGTTGAGGCCAAACTTGACAACGACCGGCTTCTTCTTGGCGGCGGGCGCCGCGCCGCCGGCGCGCGCGGCCGCGTCCGCCACGAGCCGCTCGCGCTTGGCCTTGCGGTCTTCGGGCCGGTACTTGAGCAGCAGCTTGAACACGGATTCCGCCAGGTTGCGGTCGGCGGCCTTGGTGAACCGGTTGAGCGCGGGCGGGACCTGAAAGGGAGGGGAGGGGAGAGGGGAGGGGGAACGGGGTCGGTCCGCGCGCCCGTGCGACCGCCGCGCCTCCCACCCCTCGACCACCCCCTCTCTCTTCTCTGACCTTGAGGCGCTGGTTGAGCACGCGGCGCTGGCGCTGCACGCGCACGTACTTGGGCCATTTCACCCAGCGGTGCAAATCCTTGGCGGGCTTGGGCGCGCCGCCGACGCCGAACGTTTTCTTGCGGGGCTCGTACAGCGGGTTGGTCTCCTTGGCGGGGGCGGCGGCCTGAGGATGGGGAAGAGGAGGGGCGGGGATTGGCGGCCGGCGGCAGCGCGCGGCGCGGCGGCCGGCGCGGCGCCCGGGGCGCCCGATCGCGGCCTCCCGCCCGCCCACGCCTCCCTCCACGCACCTTGCGGACGGCCGCCGGCGCGGGCGCGGGTTTCTTGCCCTTGGGGGCCTGGGGAGAGGGGGGGGGGCGGTGGGATCGCGGCGGCGGCTGGTCGCGCGAGAGGCGGGCGAGGCGCGTGCGCCCGCCGGCGGCCGGCCACGCGCGCGTGACTGCGGCCGCTGCCGCGGCGCGGGCGCGGCGGGCGCCGAGGGCGGCGCGATGGCGGGCGGCGGCGGCCGCGCGGCGGCGCGCCGCGCGCCGCCGCCGTGAGCCCTCGCGCCGCCCGCCAGCCTCTCCCGGCGGGCGCGCGGGCTCGATCTCGCATCGGGCGGGGGAGCGGCGCACCATGGCGACGTCTCGGGCGGGGCGGAGTGGCGGCAGCGGCGCCGCGCTCGCCGCGCCGCCACCCCCGCCTCGTGCCCGCCCGCAGCTCACACGCCCCCCTCGCCCCTACTCGCGCGGCCGGCGCGACCGCTCCACCTCGTCCTCCGCCACCCGCAGCCGCTCCCGCAGCCGCGCGCCTTCCCCCTTGAGCGAGGCCACCTCGCGCCGCAGCCGGTCGGCTTCCTCGACCGACGGGCGGGCGGCGGCGCGCAGCGCGACTTCGTCCAGGAGGGACGCCAGGTTTTTGGGCTTGCCCCGCCCCACGTCGTGGAGGGCGGACACCAACTCTTTCAACAAATCGACTTGGCCCGCCATCGAGTCGAGCATGTCCTTGAGCGGCGGCAGCAGCGACGCGAGCGCGGGCCCCGCGGGCGACGGCGCGCCGCTGTCGTGCCCGGCGCCGCTCGCCCGGTCCGTCGCCAGCCCGGGGACCGGCGCCGCCCCCGCGAGCGGCGGCCGCGGCCCCGGCCGCGGCTCGCCAAAGTCGTCGTGCACGATTTGGAAGCGCCCCGCTTTGCGGCCGCCGGTGGGGGCGGCGGGGGACGGGTCGCCGGGGGAGCCGGGGCCGGCCGACGGCTCGGCGGGGGCCGACGCGCTGGGCGGCCGCGCGAGCGGCGCCGGCGCGCCCGCGGGCGGCGGCGGGTCGTCGCCCTCGTAGACCTCAAACCGGCCCTGGCGCTTGGCGGCGGGCTTGGCGCCGGGCGGGGCGGCAAAGGGCGAGGCGGCGGCCGCCGCGGCAAACGGGTCCGCCCCGGCGAACGGGTCGGCCGCGCGCGACCCCGCGCGCGACAGGTCGTCGGTGGGGGTGCCGGGTTCGACGCCCTCGGCGACGGGGTCGAGGCCGGAAGCGCCTTCGGCGGCGGCCGCGGCGCGCAGAGCGGGCAAGTCGAAATTCCACGCGCTCACGCCCGCCACGTACGCAGCTTGACTGGCGGCGTCGGCAGCCGCCTCCGACATCTCCGGCACGCCGCCGCCGCCCGGCGCGGGCGCGCGCCGGGCGCCGCCGCGCCCTTCGCGCAGCTCCGCCGTCCGCACAGCGACCGACGGCAGCCCCGCGACGAGGTGCTTGACGAGGTACCCCGCGTCGTGCGCCGTCTTGAAAAACTTGTGCTCGAGCAGCGAGGCGGCGGTGGGGCGGCGGGACGGGTCCTTGACGAGGCACTTGGCGACGATGTCGCGCATCGCCTTGGAAAAGTGTTTCCGCCCGCCCCCGTCGGCCGAGTCCAGGGTGGGCGGCGGGTTCTGGATCGTCATCAGCAGCACCTTCATGGGCGGGAACCGGGCAAAGGGCGCGTGGCCGTGCGCGAGCTCGAGGAGCGTGATGCCAAACGACCACACGTCCGCCAGGGAGTCGTACCCCGCCGCCTGCTCCATGACCTCGGGCGCCATCCAGCAGGGGGTGCCGACAAAGGTGGATCGGGAGGCGAGGGCCGAGCCCCAGGAGCCGGAGCGCTCCATGGTCGCCGCGACGCCGAAATCGGCCAGGACGACGGAGCCGTCGGCCGCGACCAGGATGTTGCCCGCTTTGACGTCGCGGTGGATGCCGCCCCGGGCGTGGACGTAGGCGAGGCCTTTCAGGACTTCGCGCATGACGGTCGCGATGACCGCTTCCTCCAGGCCGTCCGGGAACGCGTACCGCATGATGTTGAGGATGGACCCCGCGGCGACGTAGGGCATGACCATCCACAGGCGCTGCGCGAGAAACGAGGGAGGGAGGTGGGGAACGGGGTTTGGTCGCGGGTCGCGCGAGAACCTCCCGGCCAGACTCTCTCCCCTTCTCCCCCCCCTCTCCTCCTCTCTCCCACCTGGTCGTGCACAAAGGAGCAGTGCAACGGCAAGATGTTGGGGTGCGCCTGGGCCCGCATCGTGGCCGCCTCGCGCGAGATTTCGTCGAGCGAACAGTTGACGGATTCCAGGTCCAGGAGCTTGATCGCCACCTCTTCATCCAGCGGCTTGCACTTGGCACGCCAGACCTGGGGAGGAGGGGCGGGGTGGTGGGTGGGCGGTGGCCGGGTGCGGTGGCGGCCCGCCGCCGCCGCGCGCCCTCTCCCCTCTCCCCTCTCTCCTCTCACCGTCGCGGACACGCCGCGGCCGCACTCCTCCATCAGCTCATAGTCGGCCGCGTTGGTGGGGTAGTCCCTGGGAGGAGGGGAGGGGACCGCATCTGCGCCGGCGCGCGGCGCCCCGCGCCCCGCGCCCCGCGCCCCGCCTTCATCAACCGCCCCTCACAACCCCTCCCACGCACTTGGCCGGCAGCAGGGAGGCGGACGAGTGCGCGGAGCGCAGGGAGGAGAGCGCGCGCTCCATCCCGCCAGCGACACGGCGCGGCACGAGCGCGGACGGTGCCGGCCGGCGCCCGGCGCCCGTGCGCGGGGGGTGGAGGGCGGCGAAGTCGCGACGGGGCACCGGGGATGGGAGGGCGGGGCGGAGTGGGGAGCCCGCGCCGCCGCGCCGCTCGCTGGCGGTGGCGTCCGCGGCAGGTTTGCACGCCCGCCGCGCGCCACGGCTTCCCACCGCACCTCACCCACCTCAAGCCCCCCCAAATGAAACCAGGGGCCCTCCTCCTCCTCCCTTTACGCCTCCAAGACCGACCCCCAGTCGAGAAAGTCCGACCCCGCCTCGGCCTTGAGCTTCTCCCCCGCAGCCGTGCCCAGGGCGGCGCCCGCCTCGGCGTTGAACGCGCCGGCAGCCTCCGTCTCGAAAATCTTGGAGCCGTCGGGCGACGCGACGAGCCCGCGGAAGACGAGGCCCCCGTCCGGCCCCTGCCGCGCCAGCCCCGCGATCGGGGTGCGGCACGAGCCGTCGAGCGCGGCCAGGAACGCGCGCTCGGTCACGATGGCCACCCGGGTGGGCTCGTGGTTGAGGGCGGCTAGCAAACGCGCGGCCGCTGCGTCGCCGTCGCGGCACGCGATCCCGATCGCGCCCTGGGCGACCGCGGGCAGCATCTCCTCCTCGGACAGAATCGACGTCGCCTTGTCCTCCAGGTCGAGCCGTTTGAGGCCGGCGAGGGCGAGCAGCGTCGCGGCGCACGCGTTTTCAGACAGCTTCCGCAGCCGGGACTGCACGTTGCCCCGGAAGTTGATCACTTTCAGGTGCGGGTGCTTGGCCAGAATCTGGGCCTGGCGGCGGAGCGAGGCCGACCCGACGACGGCGCCGGGCGGGAGGTCGGCGAGCGTGCGCACGCTGGCCGGGTCTGCCGAGATGAACACATCCCGCACGTCCTCCCGGGGCAGGTTGCACGGCAGCACCGTCCCCGGCGGGAGGTACGTGGGCACGTCCTTCATGGAGTGGACGGCGATGTCGACGCGGCCGTCGAGGAGCGCGTCGTCGATCTCTTTCGTAAAGAGGCCCTTGCCGCCAATGTCGGCGAGCGGCTGCCCGAGGATCTTGTCGCCCGTGGTTTTGATGATGCATATCTCGAGAGCGCCCTCCTCGGCGAGCTCGGGAAAGGCGGCCTAAGGAAAGAGGGAGGGGGTCGAGGGTGGGCGCTGTCCCGCGTTCGGCGCTTCCGGCCTCTGGCCCGGCGGCGGCCGCCGTCAGCGTGGCTGTTGCACTCCCTTGGTCGACGTCAGTGCGGCGGCCGGGTCTCGGGTCCTCCGCGCGCGCCCAAGAGCCGCCGCGGCGGCCCCACACTCAACCACCCCGCATTGCCCCCCTCCTCCCACACCTTGAGCAGGTCGCGCGTCAAGTACGCTTGGGCGAGGGCGAGGGGCGAGCCCCGGGTGCCGATGCGCACGGTTTTCGTGCTCACCGCCGCCGCGACCGCCGCGCGGCGCGCGACGCGCGCAGCGCGGGGGGCCGGCGGCGTGCGGCGGGCAGCGCCCACGATCGGGCTGGGAATGAGGGTGGCGGGGTGGGCGCGAGGGGCCGTGGGCGGGCGGCCGCCGAGCCGACGCGGCGCCCGCGCCCCATGCCGCCCTCCTACCGCCCTTCTCTTACCCGCGGACGGCAGCGGCACGAGCGTGCATGGCGTGGGAGGGGGCGGCGCGGGGCAAGGGGCGCTGGATTGGGAGTGCCCGCGGCCGTTGGCTCGGCGACGGCCGGCCCCTATCCCTATCCTCGCTAGCCCGCGTTTCGACGCCCGGGGAGGGGGGCGGTCGACGCCGTCGACGCGTCCGCCACTGCCCGGCCAACGCCGGCTGCGTTTCCGTGTGTCGGCTGGCGGCGGTCTCGACTCGGCCGCGCTCTCCCTTCGACCGCTCAGCACCTCACTCCCGTCCGGCCCCCCGCCGACGCCCACGCTTCCCGCGCACGCGCTCGCGCCCGCACGCCCGCCCCAAGGCCGGCGCCCCACACCGTCACCCCCTTCTCGCCCGCAAAGCGCGCGCAGCGTGATGGTGGGTCCGAGCCGCAGGGGCGCCCGCCCCCCCCCGCGACGCCCGTGTCGATACAGGCGTGGTGTGCGCCACGGAACGAGGGTGTCGCGAATGTGGGGCGGCCGCGCGCCCCCGTCCGCGCGCGGCATCGCCGCCGGGCGCGCCCTCCCGCCCTCGGAGCCGCCGCAGGGCGCGCGCCAGGCCGTCCGGACGCCCTTGCGAGGCGCCCGAGGCTCGCCCGAGGGGCGCCCGGCCCCGACCACCGACCCCCCCCTCTCCCCGCAGCCGCCCAAGCGCGGCCTCTCCCTCGACGAGAAGCGGGCCACCCTGCTCACCATTTTCCACGACACGGCGTCCGTCTTCACGCTGAAAGAGGTGGAAAAGGCGGGGCCCAAGCTCGGGGTGGTGCAACAATCGGTCAAAGAAGTCCTCCAGTCGCTCGTGGACGACGACCTCGTCGCCGTCGACCGCATCGGCATCGGCAACTACTACTGGTCGTTTCCGTCTGCGGCGGGGGCGCGCGCGGAGTCCGAGGTGGCGCGCCTGAGCGCGGCAGTCGAAGCGGCGACCGCCGCGGCCGCCGCCGCCCAGGCCAAGCTGGACGCGGCGGCCGCGGGCGCGCCCGCGTCGGCCGAGCGCGAGGCGGCGCTGGCCAGAATGGGGGCGGCCGAGGCCAACGTGGCGGCCGCGCGCGCGACGCTCGCCGACGCTGCGGCGTTCGACCCCGCCGCCCATGCCGCCCTCCTCCAAGCCGCCATCATCGCCCGGGACGCGGCCAACCGGTGGCTGGACAACGCGCACGCGCTCAAGGCGTGGTGCACGAAAAAGTTTGAGGGCGCGGAAGGGCTCGACGCCTTTTTCCGGCAGGCGGGGCTCACGGACGCGGTCGACTACCTGGATTGAGAGGAGAGCGAGAGGAGGGAGGGTGCGGTCGGGGGGCGTCCGTTTCTTTTTGGGGGTTGCGTGTGCGGCCGCGCGCGCTCGCCCGCCTCCCGCACTCACCCTGCAAAACGGCCGCCCCTCCCTCAATGCCCCTCCCCCCACCCAACGCCTCCCCGGCCCTGCTCGTCGACTGGCTGGCGTCGGGCGCGCCCACGCAGCGGTGCGCGGCGGCGGCCGCGCTGCGGGCGCTCGCCGCGGGCGAGGCCGGGGCCAAGGCCGCGGCCGCCGCGGGCGCCGCGCCCGCCCTGGCGCGCGCCCTGGCGCGCGGCGACGACAATCGCTGCCCGCTCTCGGACGGCGCCGCTGCGGCGGCGGCCGAGGCCGCCGCGTGCGTCGCGGCGGCCGACGCCGGCGCTGCCGCCGCCCTCGCCGCTGCGGGCGGCGCGGCTGCCCTCCTCGCCTACGTGGGCGGCGCCGCCGGCCCCAAAGCCGCGGGGCGGGCGCTGCTCGCGGTGCGCGTGCTGGCCGCCGGCGACGCGGGCCGCGCCGCCCTCCTCGCCGCGGGCGCCCCCCGCGCCCTCGCCTCCGTCCTCGTCGCCGCCGCCGCCGCCGCCGAGGGCGACGTCGACGAAAACGCGGGCGCCGGCGGCGGCCTCTTCCGGGCTGGGGGGGGGCTCGCGCCGGGGGAAGCCGCGGAAGCTGCCGCCGCCGCGCTCGCCAACCTGGCGGGCGGCGGCCCCGCCCACCGGGACGCCATTGTCAAGGTGGGGGAGCGGGAGGGAGGGTGTGCGCGTGGGTGGCGAGGCCCGCACACACAGAAACGGCCCGACCCCCCCGCGCCCCGTCCACAGGCCGGCTGCTTCCCCCCCCTCGTCCGCCTGCTCCGCGGCGGCGCCGGCGACCTTGCCGCCGAACTCGCCGCCGTCGCCCTGCGCAACGCGGCGCTGCGGTGCGGGGGCGCGCGCCGCGCGCTGCGCGCGGCGCGCGGGCTCAAGCCGCTGCTCCGCGTCCTCGCCGCGGGCGGCTCCGCCCTCCTCGCCACGCCCATGGCCTGCCGCGCCTGGTTTGAGGGCGATGGCGACGCGTCGCCGGGCGCCCCTGGCGCGGTCGTGTTCGATGCCGACGCGGGCGCGGCGCGCTTTGCGCGCGCGCCGCGCCGCTCGGCCCTTCTCTGCGCGCGCGCCCCCCCCCCGCCGCCCGACCCGCGCTCCCCCGCCGGCGTCGCGTACCCGCTCCTGGACCGGTTGACGGTGACCGAGTGCGGGCCGGACGCGCTGGATGTCGTCGTGCTGGGCGGCGGCGCGGCGCCGGCGGAGAGCGGCGGCGCGCGCGCGCGCGGCGGCGCGCCCTCCCCCCCGCGCCGCCTCGCCCGCCTCCTCATCGAGCCGTGCGCCGCGACCGAGGTCAAGGGCGCAGTCATGCGTATGCTCACCCGGTTGCACGTGGAGCGCGAGTTCCGGGTGGGGAGGAAGGGTGGGGGGGGGGCGTGAGGCGCGCGCGCGGCGGGCGGGCCACACCCTTGCCGCCACAGTGTCGCACGCCCCCGGCACAAAGTTCACACGCCTAACGGCACCTCTCTCTCGCCCTCAGATGCCCGCCGCGACCAGCCGCCGGAGGCCGACCAGCCCCAAACTGGCCGCCGCGCCGACCGCCCCCGCCACCGCCGCCGCGCGCGGCCCGCGCGGCGACCGGAACAGGGCGCCCGTGGCAAAGCCGGCGCTCAGCGTGGGCGCCCAGTCGGGGCCGCGGCCGCCCGCCGCGGCGTCGAGCCCGGATTCAGACGCCGCGAAGAAGAGGCCCAGCGCGCCCAGCGCGTTGGCCGCGCCCCGCCCGGCGCGGCCGCCGCCGTTGAGGACGCGGTTTACGAGGAGGCGGGTGGAGCCGGAGGATGGAAGCGGGGCGCCGGCGGTCGGCGGCGGCGGCGCGAGCGCGGCGACGGCGCCGCGCGCGCCGCCGGTCGCCGCGCCGACAAGGTAGCCAGCGCCGGTGTAGTAGGTCAAGTTTTCAGACCAGGACCGGCGGTGGACGGCGGCCTCCTCGGCGAAAAGGAACTCGGGCTGACGGGGGAGGGGGTTGTTTGAGGGAGGGGTCGGCGTGCGGCGTTGCGCGCTCGCGCAGGCTGTCCAATTCGGTCCTCGTGCGTCGACCGGCGCGGCGGCGCGGCGGCCGCCGCGGCGGCGGCCGTGCAGATCGGGCGCGGCGGCGCTGCCGCGCCCCGCACCGCGCCATGAGCGCCCCGCCTCCACGATTCTACCTCCCCACACGACCAGCCATCTCTCTCTTCTCACCTGGGCAGGCAGCCGGTAGGTCCCGCGCAGCCCGCGCCCGTCGACCGCGGCGGCCAGCCCTTCGTACGGGTTGTACAGGCGCTCCCCATCCGCCCCGAGCACGGGCGCCGGCCCCGCGGTCAGGGACGGACCCGCCCCGCCCAGGTCGACGCCGGCGGGGTGCGCCGCGGGGCGCGCGTCGTCGCCCGTGTGCGCGTCCGACTCGAGCGCGCCGTCGCCGGTGGGGGGCGGGGTGGCGCCGGGGGCGCGGCCGCGCAGGGCGTCGAAGAGGCCCATATGGGGAGGGCGGGCGCTGGCGGCGTGTGGCGCAAACCGGCGCCCGGCCGCCGCCACAACCAAACCTGAGCTCGCCGCCCCCCCATTGCCCACGCCAGAGGCCGCATTGGCCGCTCGCCTGCCCCTCATGGCGGCGCCGCTGCCCCCGGTGGCGAGCACGTCCGGCCGGGCGCCGCGCGCCGCGCCGCCGGCCGCGCCGCGCCGCGCTGCCGCCGCCCGCGTCGCGCCCGCGCCCCGCCCGACCGGTCGCAGAGCAACAAAGCCCGTTCTGGCGGTGGCAGAAGGACCTGCGGCGCCCCCCCCGCCCCCCACCCCCACCCCAAAAGTTGCCGGCGCGTCCACCACCCAAGTCTATGACGCCGTCGACCCCGCGCGCGTGCGCAACTTCTGCATCATCGCCCACATCGACCACGGCAAGTCGACGCTGGCGGACGGGCTGCTCCTGGCGACAAACACGGTCGCCGACCGGGACATGCAGGCCCAATTTTTGGACGGCATGGACCTCGAGCGCGAGCGCGGCATCACGATCAAACTGAACTCGGCCCGCATGCGGTACGTGGCGGCCGACGGGGAGACGTACGCGCTCAACCTGATCGACACCCCTGGCCACGTCGATTTCTCGTACGAAGTCTCGCGCTCGCTCAACGCGTGCGAGGGCGCGCTGCTCGTCGTGGACGCGGCGCAGGGGGTGGAAGCGCAGACGCTGGCCAACGTCTATTTGGCGCTCGACGCGGACCTCGAAATCATCCCCGTCCTGAACAAGATCGACCTCCCCGGCGCCGACGCCGCGCGCGTCGCGCGCGAGATCGAGGAGGTCATCGGCCTGGACTGCTCGAACGCGATCCACGCGTCGGCCAAGAAAGGGATCGGGATCTCGGAGATCCTGGAAGCCGTCGTCGCGCGCGTGCCGCCGCCGGCCGACACGCGGGCCCAGCCGCTGCGCGCCCTCATCTTCGATTCGTACTACGACCCGTACAAGGGCGTCATCGTCTACTTTCGGGTGGTCGACGGCGTGTTGAAAGCGGGGGACACGATCAAGCTGATGCAGTCGGGGTGCGAATACGTCGTCGACGAGGTCGGCGTCATGGCCCCGAAGCAGTCGCCCGTCGCGCGGCTGCAGGCGGGCGACGTGGGGTATTTGGCGGCGTCCATCAAGGCGGTCGCCGACGCGCGCGTCGGCGACACGATCACGCTAAAAAAGGCGCCCGCCGCGGCCGCCCTGCCCGGCTACCGCGAGGCGACGCCCATGGTCTTCTGCGGCCTCTTCCCCACCGACGCCGACGCGTTCCCCGACCTGCGGGAGGCGCTCGGCCGCCTGCAACTCAACGACGCCGCGCTGCGCTATGAACCCGAAGTCTCGCCCGCCATGGGGTTTGGCTTCCGGGTCGGCTTCCTCGGCCTGCTCCACATGGAGATCGTGCAGGAGCGGCTGGAGCGGGAGTACAACCTGGACCTGATCACCACGGCGCCGACCGTCGCGTACAAGGTGACGGTCAACGGTAAAACCACCGACGTCGAGTGCCCCGGCGCCGTGCCCGACGTGCGGGACGGCATTCAAGAGCCGTACGTGCGCATGGAGATCATCACGCCAAAGGACTACGTCGGGAGCCTCATGGAGCTTGCGCAAACGAGGAGGGGTGAATACGTCGACATGAAATTTTTGACAGAAGCCCGCACCACGCTCGTGTACGACATCCCGCTCGCCGAGGTCGTGACCGACTTTTTCGACGGGCTCAAGTCGCGGTCGCAGGGGTACGCATCGATGGAGTATTCGGTGACGGGGTACCGCAAATCCGACCTCGTGCGCCTCGACTTTAAGATCAACGGCGAACTGGCGGAGCCGCTGGCCACCATCGTGCACCGCGACGCGGCGTACGGGGTCGGGCGGGCGCTCGTGAAGAAATTGAAGGAGCTCATTCCCAGGCAACAGTTTCGCATCCCGATCCAGGCGGCGATCGGGTCGCGCGTCATCGCGTCCGAGGCGCTGTCGGCGCTGGCCAAGGACACGCTCGCCAAATGCTACGGCGGCGACGTGAGCCGCAAGAAAAAGCTGTTGAAAAAGCAGAAAGAGGGCAAGAAGCGGATGAAGGCGCTCGGCAAAGTGAACGTGCCGCAGGAGGCGTTCATGGCCGTGCTGAACGTGTCGCGCGGGGGGGACGAGTGAGAAGGAGGGAGAGAGGGTGGGGTGGTGTTGGCGGCGGCGGCGTGCGCGACTGCAGTGTATTGTTTCCCGGTCTCCTTCGCCTCCCCGTGGTGGCGTGCGCTACAGATCAACCCGCCGCCGGCGCGCGGCGGCTGCGGCGGCCGCCGCCACGCGCCGGGAACCGCCCCGTCAACTGGCCTCGCGCCCCCCCCACCCCCTCCCCTCGCCTCACACCTGGGGCCGGGTCTGCACGACGACGATGTTGCCGTCGCCGTCGACGCACCCCTCCACATCCTGGGCCGCGCCCAGGGCAGCCTCGACCGCGGCCCCCGCGCGCGCGACGCGGGTCATCAACGCGCCGCGGAACGCGCCGTCCACCAGCAGCCGGTCCCCGCCGTAGTCGACCGGGCGCAGCACGGACTCGTCCACCGTGATGGAGTCGTAGAGGCCGGCGCCGGCGTAGCCGGGGAGGTCTTCGCCGTTGGAGTCCGAGCGGAAGATCAAAGAGTCTGGCACGAAATACCCGTCCCCCTTGGACGGGTAGGCCAGCACGCGGGGCGCGTCCAACGCCCCCTTGCGCGCGGCAAACGCGAGCGCGGTGCCGGGCACGGCGCCCGACACGATGGCCTCGCCGAGCCCCACGACGAGCTCGCAGAAGACGTCGTCCGCGTCGCCCGTCAGCGGGTTGCGCGTGTGGATGACAAAAGCGTAGGCCGCGGGGACGACGCGCTGCACGAGGACGGCCATGCGCAGGGCGTCTGAGGAGAGGGGGGTGGGGTGGAGGTTGGCACCGGCGCGCGCGCGGTGGCCTCCCCACCTCGCCTCTCCCTCCTCGTCTCCTCGTCTCTCCTCACCATGGGGCAGTCCCGCTTTGCGCATGCTCAACAGCGCCCGCTCGTTGTACATGGACGCCCACACGCCGCGCAGCGCTGTCAGCGCGGCGCCCCAGCGCGCGGGCGTCGACGGCGGCCGGATGCCGGCAGCGGCCATGGCCGCCTCCAGGTCGGCCTTGAGCGCGTCCGGGATGGACACGCCCAGGGCGGCGTCGCGCGCGACCGCCAGGGCGGACAGGGCGGCCTCGCCGCGCACGCCCGCGGCGAGCGCCGCGACCGCCGCGCCGTGCGCCGCCCGCGCGGCCTCGTTCTCGGGCAGCGCCAGGCACGCCTCAAACGCGCCAAACGGCACGGTGACCGAGGACGGAAGGCCGATCCAGGGGGGGAGGGCGCCGCGGAGAGAAGCGAGGTTGCGCGATTTCGCGCCGACAACGCCGTCGGCGTACGCGTCCATGCCCACGGCCCACAGGCCGCACCATGCGGGCGCGACCACGTTGGCGCCGGGGCCGGGCGGGGCGGGGGAGGAGGAGCGGGAGGACGAGGCCGACCCCGGCCCCTCGCCTCCGGCCGGCGGGTCGGCCGCCGGCGCCCACGTCACGTCCCCCGCCGCGCTCGTGGCCGCGTCCACCCACCGCCCCTCGAGCGCGCGCACGTCGTCGAGCCCCGCGCCGCCAAACGAGGCGGCGAGCAGGACGCCGCCGTTGCGCGCGCGGACGGCGAGGTGGGAGAGCACGTCCGGCGCGTCGCCCGCGAGCACGGCGACGACGCCGGCGGGCACGTCTTCTTCTCCCGACACTCGAGCCGCGACGAGGACGGTGGGCTCGGGGAAGTCGACGTCGGCGGCGTCGTGGAGCGAGGCGACGCAGCGCACGACGCCGGTCGCCGCCCCCGGCGACAGCACCTGCCACGGCGACAGGCGGGCGGCCGCGCGGAGAGCCGGTTCAGCCGCCGACAGCGCGAGCGACGCGCCAAAGGCGGGGCCGCCGCGGACGACCTCCTCCGCAAACAGCGCGCGCGCCCACGCGGGCACCCCCAGCGCCGCCCCCAGCGCGTCCGCCCGCCCCTCGAGCCGGGCCGCGGTGCGGTCGGCAGCGGCGGCGACCGCGCGGCGCGCGCGGTCGGCGGCGGCGGCCGCGCGCAGCGCGGCGTCGGCGGTCGCGGGGTGCCCCGCGGTCGCGGACGCGGGCGCGTCCTGCCACGCCTTGAGCGCGTAGCACGCGTCCTCGTTGTCGCCCAGGGAGAGGGCGAGGTTGGCGAGGAGGGGCGCGACGAGCGCAGCCGCGCCGGCGCGCGCGGCGCGCGCGGCGCGCTCGGCCGCCGAGCGCGCGGCGGCTTCGAGGGCGAGGTCCAGGTAGAGCATGTCCCGGTCGCCCGTCACGACAGGGGCGATTGCCGTGCGCGCGGCGACCGCGTGCTGGGCGAGGGCGAGCGCGGAGCCGGACGCGCCGGCCGCGAGGACCGCGCCGACGTGCGGCCGCGCGGCCGCCGGCAGCGCGTCCCCCACCGCGCCCGCCGCCGCGGCCAGGTCGGCGCCCGAGTGCACGCCCTTGAGAATCGCGAGGTAGTTCCGGAAGTCGGCCGCGAGGGCGGCGCGCTTGTCGGGAAAGTCTTGCGGCTCGCAGCGAATCGCGCGGTCGAAACCCTCCAACCGGGCCCGCGTCACGCCCGCGTCGGACAGCGTGCCCCAGTACGCGCCCGCGTCGCCGCCAGAGTCCAAGAACGCGATGTATGCCTCGCAAATGGCCACGTCGTCGGGCGTCGTGTTGTTGTGCAGTTTCTGGTGCCACTCCTCCATCCACGTCCCCGCCTTCTCCCCAATCTTGTGCCGGTGCATGATGTTGAGAATTTCGTCCCGCACCGCCTGCGCGCCCGAGCCGCGGCCGACGGTGGCCAGGGCGGCGCGCGCCCACTCGGCGGCCTCGCCGCGCGTCGCGCCGTGCGCGGCCGCGAGCGCGCGCGAGAGCCGGCCCTGGGCCTCGCCGAGGAGGCGGGGCTGCGTGTTGTAGTTGCGTTGCCAGGTGAGGTGGCGGGCGGCCGAGTAGCGGAGCCAGATGAAGATGGTGGACAGGGCGGCGGCCGCAGCGTCGGCGTCGGCGCCAGGCGCGGCCGCGCGCGTGAGCTCGCGCTCCAACAACTCGGCCGCCCTGTTGAACCGGTGCATGAGCGTCATGTGGCCTCCCCGGGTCTCGACGTCCACGATGTCGCACGCGAGCTCGTCGTCAAAGGAGCAGGTGTCGGAGGCGCCCGCGTCGTCGACAGCGCCCGCCGCCGGCGCGACGAAATTGCCGCCACCGTCCCTCCACCACCTCGTCCCGTCGTCCGCGCGCAGCACAAACACGATGGCGGTCGCGGGGACGGTGGGCGGCAGGGCGATGGTGGCCGCCGCGAGGCGGGGGCGGTCGCCGCCGGGCGGCGTCGCAGCGGCCTCGGCGCGCGCGTCGCGCGCGAGCGGCGTGTCGGCCGCGCCCCCGCCCGCCGCCAGGACGGCGCCGGCCGCAAGCCCGGCCGGCGGCGGCGGCTTCCAGTCGCCCTTGGACCCGGCGAGGCGCACGCCCCAGTGGAGCGTCGCGGCGTCGGGGAGGTCGGTCGTCACGCGCAGCGTCGACCCCCGCCCGCCTTCGCCGCCCGCCACCGTGGCCAGCATGGTGTAGCCGCCGCCCAGAGCGAACGTGCGGTGCCAGAGGATCGACTCATCGCGCGCGGCGGCGTCCTCGAGGGGCGCGAGCGCGCCACGCGCGGGCGGCGGCGCGAGGGAGGGCAGGGAGCCGCCGCCGCGGCCGGACGCCGTCGCTTTGACAAGGGCCAGGGGGTCGACCGCGGGCACGTCGCCGGCGGGCGCGCCGAGGGCGTCGGTGGGGGAAGGGGGAGTGGGAGGAGGAGGAGCGGCGGGCTCGGCCGTCGGCGCCACGACCGCCGCCGCCTGGGGCGCCTCGGCCCCAGGCACCAGCTCGGCCCTCAGCTCGGCCAACGACTCCCCCGCCCGCAGGCGGCGCGCCAGGGCGCGCCGCGCGACTCCGTCGAAATCCGCGCCGTCGGGGCGGCCCGCCGCCTCCCACATCAAGTAGGCCTGCACGCCCACCACGTCGCCCGGCAGGTCGGCGGGGGCGCCGCCGCCGCGCGCGGCCCAGAAGGACGCGTAGGCGGCCGCGGAGGCGGCGGCGGCCGCGAGGGCGGCGGGGGGGACGCCGTCGGCGAGCAGTTCCGCCACCTCGGCCGCCGCCGCGGACGCCGCCGCGGGCGGCGGCGACGCGGGGCAGCCGGACGCTTGCCACGCGGTCAAAGACCAGGCGGAGACGAGGTCCGGAGGGGCGGGCACGGTTGCGGCGACGGCCGCACCTGCGCCTTCGTGCAGTGCCACCTCCCAGTTGCCGCCCCCGGGCGGCGCCCACCAGTCGCCCGTCGTCTCGTCCTTGACGACAAACACGAGGGCGGCGGCGGAGGAACGCTCGCGGGGGGGGAGGGTGATCGAGACGGTGGCGGCGTCGCCCCCACCCCTCCCTCCTTGCACAAACGGCGTCTGCAGCGCCCGCTTTTTGTAGGCCAGGGTGCCCACCGGCCGCGCCGATTCCGGCGGCAGGCGCCAGCCGCCGGGGCGGGCCGCGTCGAGGACGCCCCAGTGCAGGAGGAGGCGGCGGCCCGCAGCGCCGGTCGCGGCGATCGAGACGGTCGCGCCGCCGTCGGGGGTTGAGGCGACGGTCGCGGTCAGGGACGCGCCGGCGGAGGGGTCGAGCGCGAGGGGGAGGGTGGGGGACGGCGCGTCGGGCGCGGGCGCGAGAGCACGCAGGGGAAGGGGCAGGCGCACGCTCCCCGGGCGGACGGCCGGCGGAAGACGGGCGCCAGTCCGTGCCCTGGGCGGGCGGCTGTGAAAGGAGGAGGGCGGCGTGAGGACAAAGAGGTCAACTGGGCGGCCGCCCTCGCGCGGAACTAATGCCGCCCCCGGTCGGGCAAAGGTCGCCGCCCGCCGCCTGCCACCACCCCGATCGCGCGCCATCGATGCCATCCCTCCCCTGCCGCCGCCACAGACCTGGGGTCACCTGCGCGCGACACTGCGCGCGGGCGCGCGGCGCGGGCCGCCATGCCGGCGCGCGCTTGACGACGCGCGTGGGCGATGGACCGTTCGACGGTCGGCGCTGTCGCGGGCCGCCGGGCGGGGGTCGTTGGCGCGCGGAGCACTGATGGCCGCGCCGTGCCTGTCGGCCGCTGCCACACCACCGCCGCCCGAATGCTGCGCTCGCTGCCCGCCCCGCGCGCGGCGCCGGCGCGCCGGGGTCCTCCCCGGCGACCGCCGGCGCTCCGGCGCGCCCAACCACCGCCCGTCGCGGCGGCGCCGTCGCCCGCGACCCCGCCTCCCACCGCCGCTGCCGCGGTCGAAGCCGGCCTCGCCGAGTTCCGCGCCGGCCGCCCCGACGCAGCGCTGGCCCTGTTTGAGGCGGCCAAGGGGATGGCGGCCGACGGGGACGAGACGAGGGCGGCAATCTATAATTCTGCTTGTGCCCTCACCGCCCTGAAACGCTACAGCGAGGCCGCCGACGCGATCGTCGAGGTCGTCAACGATCACGGCCTCAAGCTGGACGTCGCGGCGTCGGACCCCGACCTCAGGGCGTTGCGGGAGCGGGTCGAGTGGCTCGACGCGCTCGAGGTCGCGCGCGGCGGCGTCACCTCGGGCGCGCTCGTCCAGGCGCGCGCGGAGACGCGGGCCCCGTTTCGCGCGCTGAGGCTGTTCCTGGCGGGCGGGCTCGGGGCCGGGGCCGGGCTCGGGCTCCTGATTATCGGCGCGCGCCTCGTGTCGGCCCTCCAAGGCGGCGACGGCGCTCCCGACCTCGCAGACACCCTCCAAAACTTTGGCATCAACGTCGCCGCCGTCGCAGTCTTTGGCTTTGTCTTTGCCCGCGATTTTAAGGCCGCACGCGCCGACGCGGCCGCGTCGGCGCGCGAAGAGGCGCTCGCGCGGCTCACGCTCGCGCTGCCCGACGGCCGCGTCGTCCCCGCGGCCAAGTTTCGGGGCGTGGCGAGGCCCGTGCTCGTGTGCGCGCCGCCGGCCGCGCTCGCGCGCGCGCTGCGCGACGCGGAACCCTACAAGGCCGAACTCGCCCTGAAAGGCGTGCGCGTCGTCCCCGTCCCGTCCGACGCGGCCGACCCCGGTGGCGCCCTGCGCGCGCTCAAGGCCGAGCTTCGCGGCGAGGTCAAAGGCTTTGGCGCGCCGTCGCCCGCTGCGAAAAAGGGCGACCCCGCCGCGGCCGACCGCGGCTGGCGCCTCGAGCCCGCCGACCCGGCCGCCTGGCGCGCCTGGCTCCAGGATAACGCGGGGGCGGCCGGGTTGGCGGGGTCGACGTTTTACGTGCAGATCCAGCTCGACGGCACCGTGCGCGCGTCGGGCGTCGGCGCGCCGCCGTGGGCGTCCCTCGCCCGCGACCTGCCCGCGCTCGACTCGCTGCAGACCAAGTTGACCGACGGCGTGGCGCGGTGATGGCGGCGGCGGTGGCGGTGGGGGCGGGGGCGGGGGTGGGGGTGGGGGAGGGGAGAGTGAGAGCCCGCGCGCTGTGTGACCGACGCGTGCGACAACGACCCCCCTCGCCCGCCCCCCCCCTCCCTTGCGTCACTTGCTGCGCCCCAGCACGGCCTCCAGATCGACCCGCCCGTCCGCCCCCGCCACCATGTGCCACTTGCCGGACGCGCGCAGGCGTTCCACCGCGGCGACGAGGCGCCGCCGCTCGACCGCGGCGGCTTGGTTGGCCGCGCGCCGGGCGAAGGCGGCGGCCGCGTGGGCGGCGCCCAGGGCGGCGACGCGGGCGGCTTCGTCGGTCAGGGCGGCGTTGAGGCGGGCGCGGGCGGCGGCGTCGCGGCGTGCGGCGTCGGCGGCGCGCGCGCGGCGTGCGTCGGCTTCGAGGCGGCGCGCGAGCGCGGCTTCCGCCGCCACCGCCCTCGCCTGGGCCGCCGCCTTCTCCAGCTCCTCTTCTTTGGCGGCGGCCGCCTTTGTGAGCGACTCGACGCGCGCCGCCTCGGCGGCCGCCGCGTCGGCCGCCGCCGAGCGCCGCGCGGAGGCCGCCGCCGCGTCGGCCGCGGCCCGCTCCCGGTTGGCCCGCTCGCGTGCCACGGCCAGAGCCTGCAGGCGGGCCGCGGTGGCGGCGGTGACCGCCTCGCCGGCGGCGCGGCGGCGTGCGGCGGCGTCGGCCGCCGCGGCGCGCGCCGCCGACCGCCGCTCGGCCGCGCGCGCGCGCGCGGCGGCAGCCTCGGCCGCGTACCGCGCGGCCTGCTTGGCCAGAGCCGCCTCCCGAGCGGCAGCCGCGTCCGCAGCCGCGTTTGCCGCGGCGTCGGCTTCAGCGCGCGCCCGCACTGCCGCCTCTTCGCGCGCCTTTTTCGCTGCGCTGGCCTTGGCCCGCCGCTCCGCGTCCGCGTGCGCCGCTGCGACCGCCCGCGCCTTGTTTTCGGCCTCGGCCGCGCGCGCTGCCTCGCGACTCCTCTCGTGGGCGGTCGCGTCCGCCGCGCGCGCCGCGGCGGCCGCCGCCGCGTCGCCCGCCGCGCGCTGCGCCTCGCGCGCGCGCGCCGCCTCGCGCCAGGAGGTGGCGGCGGCCTCACGCTCCTTGGCGGCGGCGGCGGCCCGGGCGTCGCGGGCGGCGACCTTGGCGGCGGCGGCGCGCGCGGAGGCGGCGGCCGCCGCTTCGCCAGCAATCAGCTGCTCCAGCTCTTTCGCGCGGCGCCGGGCAGCCACTTCGGCCGCGCGCGCCTCGCGCTCTTCAGCGGCGGCGCCGGCGGTGGCGACCGCGGCGGCGGCGGCGGCCGGGAGGAGAGGAGGAGAGGAGCCGGCGCCCGCGAGCGCGGCCGGTTCTCCCTCGCCAGCCGCCGCGCCCTCAGCCATCAGGGCCGCCAGCCGCTCCTGCCGCAGGGCTTCCTTGGCACCATGCTCCAGCTCGGCGAGGCGGTCGCCCGCGCGCGCTGGCGGCGGCGGGGCGAGCGACCGCGGGTCGACGCCCGCCGCGAGCGCCGCGCGGAGACCCGCCGCGCACGTCAGCAGCATCGGCCCCGCCCCGGCGGCCACGGGGTCGAATGTCGGGCTCGCCAGGTCGGCCAGGGTGACGGGGCGGGCGGGGGCGGACCGCGCGCGGAGCGCCTGGAGAGGGGGGGTGTTATTTTTGGGGGCGGCGCGAGAAAGCGGAGCGGCCGCCGCCGCCACTCTCCCGCCCGACGCACGATCTCGCGCTCCATGGCGCGCAGCCAGACCGCGGGCGAGTCGCCCATGGCGGGCGGGTGGGGTGGGGAGGGAGGGAGGTGAGCGCCGGAGTGCGCCCGCCGCCCGCCCGACGCGCCACTCTCCTCCCCACTTATCATGCCCCCTCCGCTCCCCCCTCGGCTCGCCGCCCTCGCGGCGGACGCCAGCGCTCGATGGGACGCGCTGGCGCCCGACGATCGCGCGGCGGCGGGCGCGGCCGCGGCGGTCGCCGCGGCGGGCATCGCTGCCGCGCTCGCCATCGCTGCCCGCCCGCGCCCCGGCCCTCACCCTCCCTCGTCCCTGACCGTCGACGGGTCGACCTTTGACGTGGTCGTCGTCGGAGCGGGGCCCGCGGGCGCGGCCGCGGCGTGGCACGCAGCGCGCGGCGGCGTGCGCTCGGTGGCCCTCCTCGACCGCTGCAAGTTTCCCAGGTCGGTGGCCGGTGGATGAGGGCGCGGCTGCTGTGATTTGGGGTGGGAGACGGGCTCCAGGCCGCCCCAACCGCCGACGCCGCCCCCTCCCTCGCCCGCCCTCGCCCCAACCCCAACCTCCCTCGCGCGCCCTCGCCCAGGGACAAGCCGTGCGGCGACGCCGTCACGGCCCCCGCCCTCGCCCTGCTCGCCGAGATGGACGGCGTGCTCGCGTCCCTCAAATGCAGCGGCGACCTGCGCGAGGCCGACACGCTCGCCCTCGTCTCGCCGCGCGGCGCGTCGGCGCTCGGCGCGACGCGGGCCGCGCTCGGCGGCGCGCCCGCGGCGGCGACGGTCAAGCGCGCAGTGCTCGACGCGCGCCTGGTGCGAGCGGCGGCGGCGGTGCCGGGCGTTTGTTTGAAGGAAGGGTTTGAGGTCGACCCCGCGCGCGCCGCGTTCGACCCCGCCACCGCCCTCTGGACCGTCGCCGGCCGCAAGGGCGCCCCGGTGCGCGCCCGCCTGCTCATCCTGGCCGACGGCGCGACGTCGCGCGTGGGGGTGGCGCTCGGGCTGGTGTCGGCGCCGCCGGCCGCGGCGGCCGCGCGCACCTCGATCTCCCCCGGCGGCGCGCGCGCGGCCGACCCGGACGCGTCCCTCATCTTCCGCCGGGACGGCCTGCCCGGCGTGTCGTGCCTGGCGCGGCTGCCCGACGGCGGGCTCACGTTTTCCTCGTTCGCGCCGGCCGACGGCCCGGGCTTCAAGGGCCGGCACGAGGGCGCGGCGCGCAGCGATCCGTTTGTGGCGGCGGTCGCCGGGTCGAAAGCCAAGGTGGGCGGCACCACCGTGGCCCCCACGCGCGCCGGCGGGCAGGGCGTCGCCCGCGCGGCGTCCGCCCACCTCCTTCTGGCCGGCGACGCCGCCGGCGCGGCCGATCCCTGGACCGGGGCCGGCGTCGCGGCGGCGCTGGCGAGCGGGCGGGCGGCGGGGCGGGCGGCGGCGGCCATGTTTGAGGGAGGAGACTATTCGCGCCGCGCGGCGCGCCGCGCGCACGCCCGCGCCCTGGCGTCCGCCCCCCGCCCCCACGGCTTTCGATGCGCGCGCTTCGTGGCTCGCCTCACCGCCGCCTGCCCCTGGCTCATCGACGCGGCCGCGGCGCACGCCGCAGCGCGCGGCGACGCTGCGCTCGCGCGGCTCGCGTCCGTCGCGGCCGGCCCCGCGCCCCGGTGCCGGCTGGCGCGGCCGGATGTGGGGCTGCCCATTTTGCTGCGCGCGGTTGGGGAGGGGGTGGGGCGGGTCACAGGGAGGACGGTCGACCTTTATGGGTGACAAGAGGAGACAGGGGGTTGGGCGGGGCCGCGCGGGCGGCTGCGGGTGTGTTTTGGGTGCGTCGGGCGTCGACATCATCATTGGCGGCGGCCGCGTGCAACCGGGCGTCCATTCTCAACGCGGGGTGGCGTGGCAAGAGAGGGTCGGGGCGAGAGAAGCGGGTCAGCCGGCAGCGCGCCACGCCCCCCCACATCTCGGCCGCCGCCCTCTCCCGCCACCGCCCCCGATGCGGAGCGCGCAAGCGCCGCCCGCTCGCGGCCCAGCCGCGGGCGCGGCGGGCGCGCAAGCGGCGCGGCGCGCGCCGCCCCCTCTCCGCGCTCTCCCGCCCGACGCCCTCGCCCATCTCGCCCACGCCGCGGCGACCTTCGACGCCGGCTCATTTTTAGCCGACGTCGCCGCCCGCGCGCCGCTCGCGCTCGAGCCGGTCGTCCTTCCCTGCCACAACATGGGCTGCGGCGACGCTGTGTACCGCAGGTGAGAGAGGAAGGGAAGGGACGGATTCTGGTGGCGGGCGCGGGGCGATGGGGCCGTGCCGCGCCCAAACCGCCGACCCTCCCACCCTCTCCCTCAGCACGCTCGACCCCGTCCTCCGCCGCGAGCTGCGCAGCGTCTCCCCGCAAGCCGTGGTTTTCGTCGCCGCTGTCCTGGCGGGGTCGGCGCTGCGGCCGGGGGTGTTCCCGGCGCTCTGGGATTATTACGTTGCGGCGTCCGTCGCGCGCGCGCGGCGCCCCCGGTTCAGCCCGTCTGACGTCGCCGTCGGCCGCAAGATCGCGGCCGGCGGCTTTGGCGCCGTCTACCGCGCGACGCTGGACGCGGGCGAGGGCCCAAGGGCCGTCATCCTGAAAAAGGCCGTCGAGTTTGGCCCCGCGGAGGCCTGGATGAACGAGCGCGCCGCGCGCGGCGCCCCCGGCGCGGTCGCCCCCTTTGTCGCCGCGTTCGACGGCGCGGCCGTGGGCGGCGGCAAGCGGCGGCCGGTCGCCGCGGCCGACGGCGGGCCGTTGTGGCTTCTGTGGGAGGATGAAGGCGCGGAATCCCTCTTTGCCACCATGGCCCGCAAGGAGTGGCCCTACTGCGCGGAGCCCATCCTGTTCGGGCGGGAGCTGGAGCGCGAGCGCGGCCCGCGCCGGCGCGCGGCGACGCTCGCGGTCGTGGCGCGCCACCTCTTGGAGTCGCTCGACGCGCTGCACGCGATCGGCATCGTGCACCGCGACGTCAAGCCGCAGAACGTGCTCCTGTCGCCGGCCGACGGGCGGGCCAAGTTGATCGATTTGGGGGCCGCGGTGAGCAGAGAACGAGAGGAGAGGGGTCGGGTGCCGAGCATCTTCGCTTCTGCGCCCACCCTCCTCCCCGCATCCACCCACTTCAGGCCGACCTGCGCGTGGGCATCAACTACATCCCCAACGAGCTCCTCCTCGACCCCCGCTTCGCGCCCCCGGAGAAATACATCATGTCGCGCCTCACCCCGCGCGCGCCCGGCCCCGCCCTCGCCGCCGCGCTCGCCCCGGTCCTTTGGTCCCTGGAGCGGCCGGACAAATTCGATGTCTACTCCCTGGGGCTGACGCTGCTGCAGGCAGCGTTCTCGGCATTGCGGTCGGACAACGCGATCGTGGCGCTCCGCAAAAAGCTGGCCGCCCTCGACCACGACGTCGACGCCTGGGCCCTGACCGCCCGCAAATCGCGCGACTATGCTGACGGCTTCGAGGCCTTGGACCTGGACGGGGGCGCGGCGTGGGAGTGCGTGCGGAGTCTGCTCGCGGCCGACCCCGCCGCGCGCCCTTCCGCTCGCCGCGCGCTGCGCTGCCGCTGGCTCGCGCCGTCGGCGTCCGCCTCCCCGTTTGCTGCCGCGTCGCCCGTCGCCGCCGCGCTGGAGCGGGGCGCGTCCGCGGCCGCGACCGCGGTCGCTGTGGAGCTCGGCGGCGCGGCCGACAGGGGGGGGGGGCTGACGGAAGCCTGGTTGACAGATGAACTCGGCGACGACGGCCCCCTGGGCGCGGAGCCGCCGCGCGCGAGCGCCACGATCGCGTGGTGGCGCGGGCGGCAGGGCGCGGCCAAGGCGGCGCCGGGCGGGCGGGCGGCGGCGCCCGCGGCCGCGCCGCCCAAGGGGGCGGCCAAGGGGCTGCTGCCGCCGGGGCTGCCCCGGCTGCCGTGGGGGCGGGGCGGCGACTGAGAGAGAGAGAGAGCATTCATTCTTCACATTTTTTTAACCTTCCTCGTTCGACTGTTTCGCCATCTAATCACCACACGAGCGGCACGCGCGCGTTCTCGTCGGGCACTGGCTCTGGTTCTGCGAGGGCGGTGGCCAGGGTGTGAGGGGGCGGGCGCGGCGCGGCGCCTGCGCGCGCGGCGGCCGCCGCCGCGAGCGCGCGTGCGGCATCGCGCCGGCTCGCGGGCGCGGCGGCGGCCGCGTCTGACGCGAGCCAGGTGTCCAGTTCGACAGCGGCGGCCGCAGGCGGGCCGCCAGAGGCCAGGAGGAGGAGGCCCAGGTTGGCGCGCCGGGAGTCGGCGCCGGCCGCCCCGCCGCCCGCCTCGCCACTCAAAGTGGCGCCCACCTCGCTCAGAAGCACCGCCCTCCTGGCCGCCGACAAGGCGCGTCGGACGTCGCCCGCGCCGGGCGACGTGAAGATGCCGCGTGCGAGGCGGTGGGCGGCGGCCGCGGCGACAGCGTCCAGGGCCGAGCGCCCCTCGTCCGCCGGCGCCGTCAGCGCCTCGGCCGCTAGCTCAAAGCCGCCGTCGGCGTCCAGAGGGTCGGCGAGTGGGGAGGCAGTGGCCCACCGAAAGGGCCAGAACGCGCGCAGCAGGCGCGCGTCGGCGTCGGCGAGCGCCGACACGGCGTCAAACGCGACGAGCGCGCTGCCGTCGGCCCTTACGCCGCCGCCGGAGGTGAGTTTGAGGAGCGGGGTGAGGGTCGGGAGCGCGCCGTCGGGGAGGCCGCGCCACGAGACGCGCGGGGCGACGGCGAGCGCGCCAGAGGCGAGGAGGCGGCCCGCGACGGCGGCGAGAAGGATCGCGGCGACCGCGGGCGTCGCGGACCGCCGAATCAACGCGTCAGCATGCAGGTACACGGGCGACTCGTAGACTCCCGGGCAGTCAAGGATCGACGCCGGCGGGAGCGACGTCGCCGCCACAACCTTGAGCGGCCACCCAGCGACCGCACGCGCGACGACTGCCAGCGCTTCTTCGCCATCCCGAGCTACGCCTTCGCGATCTAGAGCCGCGGCCACGTCCCTGGCCAGGCCGTCGACGCGCGCGGCAAACGGCGCAGCCGGCAGCGGCACCGCCGCGTCGGTCGCCAGCGCGTCGTCTTCGGCCGCCGCAGCGAGCGCCGCGTTCACGGCATCGATGCGGGCCGGGCCGGTGGCCAGCTCCTGCGCAAAGCGCACGCGCGCCTTCCATGCGTGGGCCGCGCCAAGGGGCGCACGCCGGTAGCGCGGGTCGGCCTCGGCGGGCGGATCGCGCGCGGCGGCGCGGCAGCAGAGCGGCGCCCGCGGGCGCGGGACGCGGGGCGGGCGCATTGGGAGTGAGAGACACTGTCCTCGCATGCCGCGCCCCGCCGCCCGCCTCTGGGCGGCCTACGAGCGCGCCCTGGACGATCACCCTTTTGCGACACGCTCCGCCACGGCCGCCCTCCTGGCCGCCGCGTCGGAACTAACCGCGTCGACCCTCGCCCGCCGCCGCCGCTCGGCGCGCCGTGCCGCGCTGCTCGCCCTCTGGGGCGCCGTGTGGTCGGGACCATCCGGCCACACGTGGCAGCTGGCACTGCACAGGGCTTTCGGCAGGGTGGAGGGGCGGCCAGGGGTTGCCGCGCGAGTCGCGGCCGACGCGGCCGTGTACGGTCCGGCGACCAACCTCCTCACCCTCGCCTTCATCTCCGCCGTCGTCGACCGCCGCGGCATGAAACAAGGCACCTCCGCCGCGCTCGCCGCGTTCCCCAGCGCCCAGGCGCGCGCGTGGCGCGTGTGGCCCGCCGCGTCGGTCGCGGCCTACGCTTTTGTCCCCCCGCGCCTGCGCACCCCGTTCTTCAACTGCGTCGCGTACGGGTGGGGGGTGGCCCTCATCCTGACAGGCGGGCGGGGAAGGAAGAAGAAGGTGTGACGGCCGCGGTTTCTCTGTCGCCCTTTGTTGCTGCTCTCCTCCACGCTTGCACGCACCCCGCCCCACCCGCCACACCACCGCACCCCCCCCACCCCCCTCGCGCATCACTCGTCGTCGTCCCCGACCATGTCGTCGTCGCCGCACCCGACCCCGTCGTCGTCCCCCTCGTCGAACGCGCCGGCGGGCACGCCGTACAGCCGCATGACCGGCTTGTTGGCGTCCCGGACGAGCAGGTATTTCCCCTCGGGCAGGCGGAGCCCGAGGTCGAAGAGGGCGTGCGCGACGCCCCAGCAGTTGTCCAGGGAGAGCGCAATCTGCGCCGCGAAATCTTTCGGCTTGACCGTGTGCGTCCCGAGCACCGTGTGCGCGCCAGGGTCGCGCGGGTGGGACCTCGACACGAACGCCAGCTTGACGAGGTCGACGCCGGCGGCGAGCGCGGCCGCGGTCCAGCGCGCAAGTTTCGACGCGTTGTTTTTCAGTTCGGTCGCGAGCACCGCGCCGCGCTGCGCCTCCAACTTCTGCCGCCAGTCCACGCCCGTCACCTTGGAGTCGTACTCCGTCATGGCGCGCAGGGAGACCAGCTTGCGCTCGCCCTTGTCGTGGACCACGGCGTCGACGTCGAAGCGGGACACGACCTCGATCCCGCCCCCGGCGAGCGAAAACGAGCGGTACCGGTACGCGGTGGGGCCCGGGGCAGCCCCTCCCGCTGGCACGGCAAACGGGAGCGGTTCGGCGCACGGCTCCGGCGGCGCCGCGTCGGCCGGCAGCGTCGCTTGCGCAACCCAGTCCCGCTGCGCCGCCGCCGCCTCCACGCGCAGCTGCTGCAGGCCGTTGATGGATTCTTTGTCGTCGGGCGGCGGGTCGGGCGAGGTTTCGGCGACGGTGGGCGCGTCGGCGAGCGAGTCCGCGCGCGCGTCGACGGTCAGGTCGTTCCCGCTCCGCGTCAGCGTCACGTCCCACCCGTGCACCGACCGGGGCGCGGTCATGAGCACGGCGAGCAGGGCGTCGGTGACGAAGACGCGCTTGGCGGGGGACGGGGTGGCGGCGATGCGCGCAAACACAGGGTCCGCGCTCGCGCGCGGCGCGACCGCCGCGCGGCGCGCGCGCCGCAGCGCGCGCTCCGACCGCGGCGTCACCCGGTCGTACGACCGGTCGTACTGCTCCAGCGCGCCCACAAAGGCGAGGTCGACGGCGGGGGGTGGGGGGTGGGAGAGCTTGGCAAGCGTCGGGAATGCAAACTGCTCCAGGACCGGCCACTCGGGGCGCACGTCCACGCTCGCCGCGTACACCGGCGCCCGGTTGTCGTGGCGCGGCCCAAACGCGGGCCGCGCGCGCGTCGCCTTTTGGCGCGCCGCGTGCGGGACGTGGCTCGGCGGCTCGCCACGCTCGCGCTCGACCCGCTCCCGCTCCCGGCGCGCGGCGCCGGCGCGGTTGGGGCCGAATCGGCGGCCGCCGCGGCCGCGGCCGGTGGGGCGGTTGTCGACGAGGCGGAAGGCGTCGTCCTGGGGAACGAGGCGGCGGGTCGAGGGCGGCCGGGCGAGTTGGGCACGGGGCGGCGCGCACCCGCGCCCCGCTCGCGCGGCGTGCGTCCAATCAGGGGCGCCATCGCGCCCGATCCCGCGGCCGGCCGCGGCGGCGGCCGGCCGCGCGCAGGCAATCGCGACAGCGACGGCCCTCCCTCCCTCTCAGCCTCCCTCCCACCTCCTCGTTGCCCGCCAGGTTGAAGACGGCCGTGCTCGGCTCCCGGTCGCGGCGTTCGTACCGGCCTGGATGGGAAAGAGGGGCGCATCGGCGCCCGCGCCGGCGGCCGGGCGGCCGGGCGGCGCCGCCCGCCCTCCTCCCCTCCTCCCTCCCACTTTCTCACCCCCAAACTTGAGACCCGACGGCGTGAAATCGGCGATGCGCCCCACGCGCTCCGCCTTGTTGAACGGCGCGTACGGCGCGCCCGCGAGCGACGGCGGCACGGTCGCGCCCGGGCCCCAGCCTTCGGGGGCCGGGGGGGGGAGGGGGGGGAGCACAAACTTGGGCGCGGCCATGGCGATCGGGGGTGACTGGAGAGGGAGCGGGGGCGGCCGCGGCCTCGCCGCGCCCCCGCGTTCACTCCCGGCACCGGCACCGCGACACGCTACAATACTCCCCATCCGCTTTCGCTCCAGTTCGTGGTGCGCAGCACGGCCCGGGCGCCGCGAGCGTCGCCCGCCGCCACCTCGACGAGAGACACCGACCCCGCGTCGACAGAGAAAGGGAGGCCTCTCGCGCCCACCGCCGCCGCCAGCGCCGCCGCCACGACGGCCGGAGGCGCCAGGGCGAGGACGACGGGGGACCTGCCGGCGGCGGCGGCCGCGGCGGCGGCGGCCCACGCGTCGTCCGCCGCGGCGACGCCGCCCGCGCCCACGCCCGCCGCGACCGCGACCGCCACCGTTTTGGACACGCTCCCGCAGTGCACGAGCACATGCGGGGCCAGGCCCGCGAGCGCGGCGGGCAGCGGCGGCGGGCGGTCGGGGGGCGCGACCGCGAGCCACGCGACGAGGCCGCCGCCGTCCTTGCCCTTGCCCCGCTCCTTGCGCGGCGCCAGGGCCAGGGCGGGCGTGACGTTGAGCCCGCGCACGGCGACGGTGGAGGGGGTGGGGAAGGACAGTGTGGTGACACCGCCGTTGCCCTGGGCGAGGCGCCGGAACGCGGTCGGCGGCAGGCCGACCGCGGTGGCGACCAGGGCCTGGTTGATGGCGTTGTGCGCGACGACCAGCTGGGCCGTGGGGGCGCAAGGGGAGGGGGAGAGGGGGAACAAATCTACCCAGGCCTCGGCCGCGCGCGCCCACAGGTCGAGCACGGGCGCCGCGCCGTCCAGGGTGAAGCCCGCGGGGTCGGCCTTCCACGCGGCGTACTCGGTGGGGCGCAAAACGGGCGCGTCGGCCTTTGAAAGGCCCTCGAAAGAGTGCAGGTCCATCTCGCGCAGCAGCCGCGTCGTGCGGGCCGGCCCCGGCCGCCCGCCCCAGATGATGGCCGCCGTCTGGGCCGCGCGGGCGAGGGGGGAGTGGACCAGGGCGTCGTGGCTGAGGTTGGAGAGCTAAGGAAAGGGTAGGGCGTCGGTTGTTGCCGCCGGCGCCCGCGCCGCTCGCCGCGCCGCTCCGTCCATGGCGCACTCGTCTCAAGACGCATCAGCCTCTCCCCTCCCCCCCCCTCTCCTCACCGCGTCACGCGCCGCGGCCGCCTGCGCGCGCCCGCGCGGCGTCAGCACGCTCTCGTCGCTCGACCCCTGCATCCTCCCCGCCTCGTTCCACGTGGACTGGCCGTGGCGGACGAGGGTGATGGTGGCGGCAGGGGGGGGGGCGATGGTGAGGCCATGGGGCACGCCGGCGGAGGAGGAGGCCGCGGCGAGCCGCACGCGGCGGCCGGGCGGCGGGCGTGCCGACGGGCGGGGCCCCGCAGGCCGCATTGGGGAGAGTGAGAGAGAACTCAAACGCCGCCTGAAACACTCTGCGATGGTGGTTGCTCGCCTAGCGACTCGGGGACCGCGCGCCTAGCGCGGCGGGGGTCACCAACTACCAAAAATAGGGGGAAGGCGGGCGAGCGGGCGGCGAGAGGCGCCGCCCGCGGCCGCCGCGCGCGCGAAAGAAAACACTCTCTCAAACCCCGATCGCCCGCCAGTCGCCCGCGATGGGCGCGTGCAGCAGGGTGTCCGGAATGCCAAACCCGGCGGCCAGGGCGAGAGCAGGGGCGCCGCCGTCGGCGCAGAGAAGGGCTTGGGCGGACCGCGCGGCCGACCGCAGCGCGGCGAGCCCGCGCGCGCCGGGCACCGCGCCCGACGCCACGTGCCCCGCGCCCGCGGCGCGCGCGCGCGCGACGCCGTGCACGACCGCCGCGAGGCGCAGGAACGGGGCGGCGTCGGGGGGGGCGGCGTCGGCGGCGGCGGTCAGCGCGGCGATCGTTTCGACGTCGGCGCGCGCGACGCCAATCTCCGCCGCGACGTCCATGTTGAGGTCGTACGCCGCCGCGGCGGCAGCTTTGCCACCCGCAGCACCGGCAGCCGCTAATTCAGACGCCAACGCATGCACGAGGACGGCTTCGCGGTGGCGCGCGAGGGCGAGGAGGTGCCGCGGGCAGCCCGCGTCGCCGGCCGGCGGCGCGGGCGGCGGCGCGGGCGCGGCCTTGCCGCCAGAGGTGGCGGCGTCGACGAGCGCCTTGGCGACTTGCTGCATGAGCACGGTGTTATCGCCTAAGGGGAGGAAAGGGGTGGGTCCGTGGGAGAGGACCGACCCCCACCCTCTCCTGTCTCCCCTCCCCCCCTCTCCCCCGACCTTCAAACGTGACGTCCACGTCTTGGTCGTTCCTGTACTCCCCGATGCGGTTGGCCGACAGAAACCCCATGCCGCCGCAGCACTCGCGCGCGGCCTGCTGGGAATCGCGCCGCGCCCACGTCGCCGACGCCTTGAGGCAGGAGGAGAGGATGTGCACCTCCTTGGGGTCGCCGCCCCCGGCGAACAGCTTCTTGAGGCGGCCGATGGCGGCGTGGTGGGCCAGGGTTGACGCGAGCGCGGGGAGCAGCCGCTCGCGCGTCGTCGGGTACGTGAGAATCGGCACCTCTTTCCCGCTCCCATCGGCAAACTGCGTCCGCGACGACGCAAACCGCAGCGCGATAGTCGTCGCGAGGGCGGCCCCGTTGACCGCGCCCTGGGCGATGAGGACGCGGCCCGACGTCAACCCCCCGACCGTCACGCCAAACCGCGCGCCCACGGTCGGGATGGGGGAGGTGTACGCCCCGTCCGGCGCCACGTCGGCGTACTTGTTGAGCAGGGCGGCGCGCGGCACGCGCACGCCGTCGAACCAGAGCTGGCCGTTGTCGACGCCGTTGAGGCCCGCTTTCGCGCCGCAGTCTTTGATGCGCACCCCGGGGCACAGGCGGCCGGCGTCGTCCCGCAGGCGCACGACGAAGACGTGCGGGCCGACGTAGGCGCCGGCGACGGTGAGTTGCGCGAAGACGGCCGAGATTTTGGCGTGCTGGCCGGCGCCGCCGATCCAAAACTTGGACGCCGTGTTGCTTGAGGGAGGAAGGGTAGGGGTGTGGGGGGGGTGGTGGGGGTGTGGGGTGTGCGGCGGGCTGCCGCGCACCCGGCCCGCCCCCCCCTCGCTCCCTTGTCTCTTCTTCTTACGTCGGCGTGCGCAGCACAAACTCTTGCCTCCCGGCATCGTACACCGCCGTCGTCTCGATGCCCATGACGTTGGACCCGTGGCCGAGCTCGGACATCGAGAAGCAGCCGGGAAGGGACAGCGAGTCGATGCCGTCGAGGAAGAGAGAATGCCGCTCCGTGCCCAGTTTGGCGATGGTCCCCCCACACAGCGTAAAGTGGACGCCCGCCTTGATGCAGAGCGAGTAGTCAGCGAGGGCCAGGGTTTCGAGGCACGCCATGAATTTCTCGGGGTCGCGCGTGTAATCCCTAACGGAGAAGAAACGTTGCGCCACGAAAGCTTTGAGCCGCTGCAGGGTCAGCTCCCGGAAGTCGGGGAGGGACGCGCCGTAGGAGGGGGCGAAGAGCGGGTCCTATAGAGGGGGAGGGAGGGGGGCAGCGTCGCGGCCGCGCGGCGCGCGGCGGCGGGGCGGCGCGGCGCGGCCGTCGCCCTCAACGGGTCGCCGACACGGAGCCCGACACGCGGCAGCGGCGCGCGCGGCCCGCGGCGGCCCGCCGCGGCGCGGGCAATGGCGGCCGCCCGCGCGCGCTCTCTCCCCTCCCCCAGCCTACCTCCAAAAACTTGAGCAAGCGCTGCCTGAGGTCATAATTGTCGGTGCAAAGGTGGCGGGCCAGGGCGGCCGTGTCAAACGGGGGCGGGCCCACGACCGGCAGCGGCGGGCCGAGCGGGGCGGCGGCGGGCGCCGGCGTCGCCGATGGTGGGACAGCCGGGGTGAGGTGCCCGCCGAGGACCGCGAGGCGATCCATGGCGGGGACGGGGCGGGCCGGCGGAGAGTGATTGGGCCAGGCGCCCGCCCGCCACACCTCGTCATGCCCCCCACCCCTCGCCCGCTCACGTTCTCGGTCTCCCATGATGATGTGGAAGACCTGAAAGCGCGCCTGGCGGCCACGCGCTGGCCCGATGCCGCGCCGACGCCGCCCGGCAAGAGATGGGACTCGGGCGCGCCGCTCGATTATGTGCAGGTTGGTGTTGTGGAGGAGGGGTGGATGGTACGCGGAGGCAGGGAGGCGAGGGGCGTGGACGACGCCTCCCCCTCCCCTTCTTTGTCTCCAGTCGCTCGCGCTGAAGTGGGCCTCCTTCGACTGGCGCGCCTTTGAGGCCCGCGTCAACGCACACCCCAACTACACGCTGGCAGTGCGGCCGCCAGGGAAGGCGCACGCGTTGGACCTGCACTTTATGCACGCGAAATCGGCCGACCCCGACGCGATCCCCCTCCTCCTGCTCCACGGCTGGCCCGGCTCGTTCATGGAGTTTATCGACATCATTCCCGATCTAACGACCGGCTCCCCCGCCTTTGAGGTGATCGTCCCGTCGCTCCCCGGGTTTGGGCTGTCCGCCGCGCCGGCAGAACCCGGCTGGGGCCTCGCCGCCGCCGCGGACGCCATGGCCGAGCTGATGACCGCCCTGGGCCACGCCCGTTTCTGCGTGCAGGGCGGCGACTGGGGGGCGATGGTGGCCAAGAGTGTCGCCGTCCGGCACCCGGCCCGCGTGGCCGCGCTGCACACAAACATGCCGGTCGCCCGCCCCGCGCTCACCCGGCCCTGGACCCTGGCTCAGGCGGCGCTGGCGCCGATGGCGGAGCGAGGGTTGAAGAACCCTTTCATCTCGAAAGAAGAAGCGCTCGGGCTGCGCGCCATTCTCAATTACGCCGCCGTGGAGAGTGGGTACATGCGGCAACAGTCGACGCGGCCTCAGACGCTTGCCTATGGTCTCTCCGACTCGCCCGCGGGCACCCTGGCGTGGGTTTCGGAGAAATTCCACGCCTGGGCCGACCGCGGCGCCGTCCCGCCGGGGCAGGAGGCTCCGACAGCCATTTTTGGCGACGACACGCTGCTCGGCAACGTGTCGCTGTACTGGCTGAACCGGAGGATCGCGTCCTCCATCCGCTTTTACAAAGAAGTCGAAGCCGGCGGCGAGATCAAAGCCCTGCTCGCGTCCAAGTGCGCCGCCCCGACCGGCGTGCTCATGTGCCCGCGGGAACTGTTCCGGCCGCCGCGCGCGTGGGTCGCGGCGGGCTACAATCTGAAACGGTGGTCGCGGGCGGCGGCCGGAGGCCATTTCGCCGCGCTCGAGGCGAGGGGCGCGTTCGTGGACGACGTGCGCGCGTTCTTCGGCGAGTGGCATTGAAGGAGAGGGGGTGAAGAGGGCAGGCGCTGTGACGCCGTGCAGGGGCGACGGCCAGCCGCGCGCTCACTCTTGCCCCGCGCGGGCCACGGCCGCCGCCCGGCCTCGGCCGCCGCGCCCGCCGTCGGCCGCCGCGCCCGCCCTTTTCTCATGCCGTCGGCGCAGACCGCGGCCGGCGCGTCGGCGCTCGTCGCGGCGGCCGCGAGCGCGGCGGTCGCCGAGTGGCGGGCGCGCGAGGCGGCCCGCTTGCGCGGTGCGGTCCAAATCAACAAGCTGTCGGGTAAGGAGGCGGGTGGGGTTGGGAGCGGGCGCGGGCGGGGCGGGGCGCGGCGCCCATCCCTCGCCGCCGACCCCAGACCTGCGCTCGTGCGAACTCCCCGCGCTCGTCGCGGCGTCGGGCGCCGCCTTTTCGCCGGCCCCGCTCGTCGGCGACCTCTTCCCGATGTCGGATACCGAGCCGCCGCCGTCGGTGGTGCTCATCGCCGGCGAGTCGGCCCACTCGGTCATCCCCCTACCCGGCGGCGCGTCGTGGGTGCGCGACGCCGCCGGCCCGTCCGCCACGCGCACGCGCGTGCGCGAGGCTGACTGGGGCCTGGACGACGGCTCCGGGGCGCGCGTGGGCGTGCTGGGGGTGCTGCAGGCACGCGCGGTGCCGCTGACGGGCGGCACGGTCGTCGTCAGCGCCGACGAGCGGCCGGCCGGCCGCCGCGCGCTCGACGCCGTGTTTGGCGTGCGGCCCGTGCGCGTGACGCACACCGAGGGCCGCATCGAGGCGGGCGTGCGGCTCACGGTCGTGGGCGTGGCGGACAGGGTGCCGGCGGGGGCGGCGCCGTCGCTGCCCGGCTCCCTGCGCTCGCCCGACGGGCGCGTCGTCGTCCTGCGCCCGCCGCGCCGGGGCTCCTACCACGTCACCACCGCGCCCCTGGCGGACATCGTGGCGCGGGCCGAGGCGGGGGCGGAGGGAGCGGCGGCCGCAGCGGTCGGGCTCGCGGTCGTCGGCGGCGCGCTGCTCGCCGCGCGCGCAGTGGCGCGCGTGTTCAGCGCGTGCCAGCGCCTGCTGGCGCGCCGTGCCGCGCGCAGGGCTCGCGCGGCTCGCGCCGCCGCCCGCGGCGCCACCCCCTCCGCCGACGACGGCCCCGGCGGCAGCGGCGGCTGCGTCGTCTGCTGGCGCGAGCCCGCGGCCGCCATCTACCCGTGCGGCCACCTGGCCTGCTGCGAGCCGTGCGCTAAGGCGGCGGGGCGGTGCCCGCTGTGCCGGGCGAGGGGGGGGGTGACGCGCGTGTTTTTTGCCTGACGGGGTGGTCGCATGTGTTTAGGGGGGCGCGTTGTGTATGGAATCAATGCCGTCATTCATCGCTCTCGCTCTCGCTCTCGCTCTCGCTGCCGTCGCTGCTGTCGTCAGAGGAGGAGGTCGAGCCGCTATCGCTCCCCCCTTCCCTCGGCGGCCACACGCCGCCCCACCGCACCGCGCGCGCCCGCCGGTACAGCGCCCGCCCCGCGGACTTGGCCACCGTTACCTCGGCCAGCGCCCCGGCCGGGGTGCAGGTGGTGAGCAGGGCGTGGCCGCCGCGCCGCCGCGGCGGCGCGACGACCCGCGGCCGCGGCGGAGGAAGCAGCCCCTCCCCTCCTCCGGCCTTCATGACCGCCACGTACGAAAATCGCTCGTCCTGGTGCGGGGGAGGCCCCGCGCCGGGGCCGGACGCGGCGCCGCGCGCGAGCGCCGGACGGACCAGGCGCTGCGCCGCGCGGCACCACCCGCGCCCGCCGCCCGAGGCCAGGGGGCAGTCGAGCGCGTGCGGGCAGGGCGCGAGCATGCGGCCCGGGGAGGGGCCGGCGAGGAGCGCCCCGCGCGCGCGTTGGACGGCCGCCGCGCCGGCGGGCGTCCCCGGCTCGACGACGACGAGCGCGCCGCCCGCGGCCGTCGCCGCCCACAGGCGCCGCAGCGTGGCCGCCTCCCCCGCGTCGGACTCGCACTCGCCCAGGGCGTAGGCGGCGAGGACGAGGTCGTGCGGGCGCGCGGCGCCGCGCGGCAGGAGCGCGCGCGCCCACCGCGCGGCGGGGTCGCCGGCGCCCGCCTCCACCGCGGCGCCCAGGCGCGCCATGGCGTCGGACCGCTCGATGTGGGTGACAGACGTCAGGCTGGCGCCCCATACGGCCTTCGCGGCCCACGCCGCGGAGCCGGCGCCCGCGCCGAAATCGAGAAGGCTCGCCGGCGCAAACCCCGGCGCCGCCGCCGCCGCCTCGGTCAGCGCGTGCAGCGTCGCCGCGTACGTCGCCGGCGCGCGCACGGCGGCGTAGGCGGCGGCGGCGGAGGGGGTGTAGGAGGGCGGGGGCGGGCGGGGACGCGGGCGCGGCGCGAGCGCGGCCGCGCGCCGGCCGGGGGCGCGCGGCGACAGCCAGCTCCCGCCCAGGGCCTCGGTCGCGCCATCGTCGTCGTCGTCAACCAGCAGCTCGGCGACCTCTGCGTCTGCTTCCGCTTCCCACGGCGCGAGCGCCGCCCCGCCGCGGCCGCGCGACCGCGCCCGCCGCCGCAGCTCGGCCCCCAGCTCGGCAGCCGCCGCGCGCAGCTGGCGCGGGCGGCGCTCGGCGGAGACGGCGGCGGCCAGGGCGGCGTCCAGAAGAGGGGGGAGGCGCACAGCGCGGGGCGGTTCGGGGGGGGGCGCCGCGCCGGCCAGCCCGCGGGCCAGGCGGGCGGCGGTGGCGCGGGCCGCTCGTCGCATACGGGCGGCGAGGCGAGGAGTGACGGCGGGGACGCGGCGCCGGCGCTGGCCACAGATGCCGGTCGCCACCAGCCCTTCCCCTGTCCCCGACCGCCTCACCGCGGCCGAAGCGGCCGCGTTTGCATCGACACCGGCCGACCGCGGCGTCGCCGCCTGGCTGACGCGCACGCGGCGCCCCACAGACGATGCCCGCCGCGTCATCGCGCGCCGGCGGCGCGCCGCGCTCGCGGCGGCCGAGGAGGCCGGCTTCTTCACGCTGGACGAGATGCGGGACCGGCGGCCGGCGCTGGCCGAGCGTTTTTGCGGGCCGGCGACCGTGGCGCCGACCGCGGGCGCCGGCCTGGCCGGCCTGGCCGCCCGCCTGTTTGCCGCGGCCGACGCAGATGCGGCCCGGAGTGCGGCGGCGGCCGAGAGGCGGGCGTCAGCAGGGGGTGGAGCGAGCGCGGAGGTCGACGCGCGCGCCGCGGCCCGAGAGACGCCCACCACCGTCGCCGCGCTGCGCGCCGAGATGGTCCGCATCTACCTTGAGGGCGAGGATGTCACGATCGACTACGCGCGCATCGACGGCGACGCGGCGCTCGACGACGCTCCCGTCGTCGCCGCCGAGGTTGACGCGCACGCGCAAGAGGCCTGGTTCGACGGCCAGAGCGATTAGATTCTAATCGCTTCAGAGAGAGAGAGAGAGAGGGTGGTGAGGCGTGCATGAGTTCATTTGCGGGGCGACTGGACACACCAAGAGAAAACGAGCGCCCCCTACCCACCCCCCTCCTCCATCACTTCTCCTCCCCCGCCCTCTTGGCCGCCGCCCGCGTCATCTCCACCAGGCGCTCCTTGAGCGCCTTGCGGTCGTCGGCCGGCGGCTCAAACGGCACGCGCGCGCGCAGCGCGCCCGCGCCGGGCACGTAGAGCGCGGCGTCAAAGCCTAGCCGGTCGACGCGCAGCATGCGGGCAGAGGCGATGGGCAGGCCGGTGGCCGCGGCGGCCATGCCGGCGATGGCGTCGGCGTGGTCGTCGTTCATGTGGCCGCAGACCGGCGCTGAGAAGCCGGCGACAGGGTCGACAGCCGCTGCCGCGTACTCGGCCGCGGACACAGACCCCGCCCGGCCAAAGCCGGCGACGACGCGGGCGCCGGCAACGGTCAGGCGGTGCCAGGAGAAGTCGCCGAAATCGGCCCAGAAAGCGTCGGGGTGCGCGGCCATGTAGATCTCCCGGGCGGCCGCCGCTTCGGCGCCGTCCAGCTTCTCCGCGACACAGCTCAACGTGACGCGGGAGTCGGCCATGGAGCTGAAGCCGGGCGCGAGGAGGGTGAGCGCGCAGCGCGGCTCGGCCGCCAACTCCCGCGTGTGCGCCGACAGGGAGGAGAGGGCGGCCAGGGGGCGGCCAGCATCATCCGCCGCGACCTGAACGACCGAGCCGGCGGGGGCGCCGGTCGAGGCGGTGGTGGAGAGAACCGCTGTCCGCGCGTGCGCTGCGAGCGTGCGCGCCTCGACGTCGAGCGGCACCCTCGGGGCGGCCGTTTGCGTCGCTTGAAACGCTTGGAGCAGGCCGTCGTCCAGAGGAGGAGGGGGGAAGGAGGCGGGCCTCCCGCCGGGCGCGGCCGCAGCCACCAACCGCGCGCCGCGCGCCGGCCGGCGCGCAGGCGGCGCGACACGGCCTCGGGCGGCCGCCCAGGGGCGGGCGGCGATCAGGCAGCACCGCATGCCGGCGCGGAGAGTGACCGGGCGGCGAGCGCCGTCGTGGCCACACCAGATGGGCGCCGCCTGCAGCAAACCGCCGCCGGCCGACGAGCCGGCGCCCAAGAAGGCGGCCGTGCCGGCGCCGGCCGCACCAAAGGCGGCGCCGGCGCCGGCGCCGCCCGCCGCGCCGGCTGCGCCGCCGCCGGCCAAGCCCGCCGCCCGGCCCGAGCCCAAGCCGGCGGTGGCGGCAGTCAAGCCGGCGCCGCCGGCCACGGCGGTGCCCCCGATTGCGGCGCCCAAGCCCACGCCGGCGCGCGCGCCGCCCGCCGCGCCGCCTTCCGCGGCGGGCTCCGTGCACCTCGTCGTCACGGGCTTTGGCCCGTTTACCGGCGTGCCCAATAATCCGGCCGAGGCGGTCGTGTGCGCGCTGCCGGGCCACCTGGCGACAGCGGCGCCGTCCCTCGCCGCCGCGCTCGACGCCGCGACGATCCTCCCCGTCGGCGCGGCCGCCGCCGAGGCGGCGGTGGAAGCGTTGACCGCGAGCGCGTCCCGGGCGGCGGCGGTCGGCGCGGTCCACGTCTCTCTGCACGTCGGCGTCGCGACCTCTGCCACGACCGCGCGCCTCGAAGCCGTCGCCTTCAACGAAGCCTCCTTCCACGCCCCGGACTGCGACGGGCGCAAATTGTCGGATTGCGTCGTGTGCGATTCCTACCCCCCGGGCGCGCGCCTGATGTCGACGCTGCCCGCGCGCGCAGTCGCGGCGGCGGTCGCGGCGCGCGGGCACCCAGTCCAGGTGTCGGGCGACGCGGGTCGCTTCGTGTGCAACTACCTCTACTTTCGGTCGCTGGCCGCGGCGGCGGCGGACGCCGAACAGGCGGGCGGCGGCGACGGGCCCCGGCGGCACGCGCTGTTTCTGCACATCCCGCCGACCGCGGTCCTGCCGCACGCGGAAGCGATGGCGCTGATCACTGCGGTGCTCGAGGAGGTGGTGGCGGCGGTGGAGAAAGCGTGAGAGAGGGGGGAGAGGAGGGGGAGCGGGCAACCAACCGACGGCGGTCGTCGTCCGACCGGCCCGTCCCGCACTGCGCCGTCCGGCGACCGCGCACCGCACAACGTGGCGCGCGCTCGTGTGAACGTTCTTTGGTGGTGGGCGAGGCGGGGCGGCGCAGCGGCAGTTCTCGCGCGCACTCTCCCGCGCTCCCCAGCCCAGGAAACGGTCCGCGCGCCCGGCGCCGGCGCTGCCGCCCCCGGCGTCGCCCACACATCGCGAGGGGCGCCCCCAAAGCGAGGGACCTCGCGCACGGCGCCGCGCGCTTGCATCGCTCGCGCCCTTCGCGGCGCCCCGCCCTCCCGCGCCCCTCTCCCCCGCCGCGCACGCCCACACGACCATGGCTGCCCCCGTGGTGGGCACCACTCGGTCCCGCACCGACCGCTTCGTGCGCTACCGCGCAGCTGCGCGCGGCGCGCGGCCGCTGCCCGCGCCGCCGGGCGGCAGCGACGCCGACCGGTGAGAGAAGAGAGAGATAGAGAGATGGGAGGTGGCGTTGGGACGAGGGAGGTAGGCGCGCGCCGACGTCTCAACCCCGTCCTCCCTCCTCCCTCCCTCTCTTCTCATAGCGGCGCCGCCCGCCTGCTCGACGCCGCCCTGGGCCCGTCCGACGCCCCTCTCATCGCCGCCGCGTCCGCCGCCGAGGCGGGCGCGGCCGGGGCGGCCGGCGCGGCGCCGCCGCTGTACGTCGCCGCCGCGGCGCAAGTCCGCGCCGACATGTCCGCCATCCGCACCCGCATGGCCGAGCTGAAAGCCCTGCACGGGCGTGCGGCGCTGACATCATTCGACGACACGGCTGGGCGGGACGCCGAGGTGGACGCCGCGACGCGCGGGGTGACTGCGGCGTTTCGCGCCGCTGAAGCCCGTCTGGTCGCCGTCGGCGCCCTCGCCGTCGGCGTCCCCGCCCGCGCTGGCGCCCCGGCCGACGACCGGGTGCAGGCCAATGTGCGGCGCACGCTGGCGGCCGAGCTGCAGGCGCTGTCGCTGGCGTTCAGGAAGCAGCAGAAAGAGTACCTGTCCAAACTGCAGCGCGAAAAGGGAGGGGGTGGCGGCGGCGGCGCGCACGCGTGGGACGACCTGCTCGACGGCGCCGGCCGTGAAGCCAGCGTCGACTCGGAGACGGCGTCGCCGACGCTGGCCGCCACGACGGCGCGCGCCGCCGCCGAGCGAGACCGCGACGTCGCCGCCGTCGTCCAGTCCATCCACGACCTGGGCGCCATCGTCAAAGACCTCGGCGTGCTCGTCATTGAGCAAGGGACGGTGTTGGACCGCATCGATCACAACATCGAGACCGTCGCGACGCGCGTCGCCGACGGCGCGCGGCAGCTCGCGCGCGCGGAAAAGAGCCAGCGCGCGGGGCGCATGGTGATGATCATAATGCTGCTGGCCGCGCTCGTGGTGCTGATGCTGCTGATTGTCGTGCTGAGGGCGCTGTTTTAGAGGGAAGAGGAGACGGGGAGGCGGGACGGCGCGCGCGCGGCTGTTTCCGCCCGCCTTTATTTCCGGCCCTGCCGCCCTTTTAGCTGCAACCACACGGCCTTTCTTCGTCACAGCTTGGCCGACCCCGTGCCCCCAAACACGCCCGGCAGCAGGTGCGGCCGTGGCTCTTTCGCGAGCGCGCTGATCGCCCGAAACGCCGGGTGCTCCGCGCCGCCCGCCAGCTCAAACATGGCCATCTCGGACGTCGACAGGTGGGCGCCCGCGGCCGCGGCGCGCGCGAGGCCGCCGTCGCGGTCGGCAAGGCGGCGCGAAGAAATGCCGTCTGTGAGGAGGTGCACGTCGTGGCCGGCGGCGAGCAGGTCCAGGGCCGTTTGGAGGACGCAGACTGGGGAGGGAGAGGCAAAGGTGTCGGGGCGGCCAAGGAGTCGCTCCGCCGGCGGCCTCCCCACCCCACCCTCTCTCTCTCCGCGCACACCATGTGCCTCCACGCCGCACAGCAGGAAGGAGATGACGTGCGGCGCGGCCGCAAACTCGCCGACCAGCGGGGGCGCCATGGAGAAGGCGCTCTTGGCGCGGACGGCCGCGCCGCGCGGCAGGCGCACCGCGACCTCGGCGGCCGTCGACCCCAATTTGGACGGCACTTGCTCCGTGACCCAGACCGGCATGCCAAAAGCGTTCGCGGCGGCCGCAGCGCGCCCAGAGACGTCGCACACAGCGTCAAAGCCGGAGATAACGCTCCTGAACGCTTCCTGCACATCGCAGATCAGCAGCCCGGTCGTCGCCGGGTCCAGCCGGCCCAGGCGGCCCGCCCCGCCGACCGGGAGGGCGGCGGAGGACGCGGCGCGCGCAGTCATCGCGGCGAGCGGGCGCGCGGCCAGGCGCATGCGGCGGCGGGAGGTGAGGGTGGGGGGGTCGATCGACGTGCGGGTGCCCTCGGACGCCGGCGCCGGGCGAGGGCGGGGCGAGGGAGGAGTGAGAGGCGCCAACTCGGCCGTCTCTGCTCCCTCTCTCTCGACTATCTCTGCACGCGACGCGCGCCCACCGCCCCCCCGCCAACACACAAACAGGGCGCCGTCACGGCGCCACCGACACACTCTCTCCCCCTCACGCGAGCCCGCCGGAAACCCGCGGCGGCGGCCGCCGCGCCTCGCCGCCCCCGCGCTCGCGCGCCAGGTCCATCCAGGGGCCGCCCTCGGTCCCGGCCGCGGCAAAGAGGCGGCGAATGTTGATGACGGACAGCTCGTCCAGCCGGAGCACGGTGGCGTCGGCCGCGGCCAAATCCGCCGGCCGCGCGCCGGCCCCGGCCACCCCCACCGCGCGCATCGACGCGTTGTGCGCCGCGGCGACGGACGCGCGGCACGGCACAAAGGCGACGCAGGAGCGGGGGGGGCGGCCGAGCTTCAGCGCGGCCGCGAGCAGGCGGTGCGCGGCCGTGTCTCCGTCGCCCGCCGACGCGGCCGCGGGCGCGAGCGAGGGCAGGCCCATGCGGCGTAGGGCGGCGCGCAGGGTGGCCGCGTCGAGGGACGAGACCGCGGCGACGGGCACGCCGGCGGCGGCCAGCGCGGCGAGCCAGCGCGCGACGCCGGGGCGCGGCGCACAGAGCTCCGACACCGCCTGCACGTACGCGGCCGCGACCGCGGCGCCGATGGCCCTCGCCTCGCCTATGTCCCGCGTCCACCCGAGCTCGAGCGCGGCGGCGTGCGGCGCCAGGGTCAAGAGCGCGGGCCGCGCGGCGAGCGCGCCCGCCGACGGCGGCGCCCGCCCCGCCGCGGCGGCCACCGCTTCCCACGCCGGGCGCGCCGCGAGCGGGCCCGCCGACGACGCGGCGGCCGCGGCCACCGCGTCCCACGCCGCCAGCTGCGCGGAGCGGGTGTCGGCCAAAACGCCTTCAAAGGAGAAGATGGCGCCGTGAGCCTCGTCCGGCTTCAACGCGTGCCGCAAACGGGCGGCGCCGGTTGGGGACAGGACCTCATTCAGGCGGTCGACTGACAAATCCACGGCGTCGCCGCCGCGGCGGAAGGAAGCGAATCCTTCCCCGTACTCGGCGCCGACGCTGTGGCCGGGGCGCAGGTGCAGCGCGCTCATGGGGCCGTCGTCGTGCGGCGGCAGGGCGCGGAGGGGCGAGCGTCGAGTGGCGGGGGCGGCATGGCGGCGGCCAGCTTGCGGCGCCGCGCGCGCGGCGCGCAGCGCCATCCCGGCGCGGCGGAGGCGCGGCGGACGGTGGCTGGCGTCCGCGGGGGCGGCAATCGGGGGGGGGGCGGGGCGCGGCGGCCGCGCGGTGTGGCGGCGACAGCGACGCCCCGGCCTCGCTCGCTCACTCGCCACACCAAACGGTCGCCCGGGCGCCACCACGCCCGGCCCGCCGCCGCCCTCCGCGCGTCGCCCGTCGACCACGGCCTCGCCGGCGCGCGCGCGTCGCCGCGTCGGCGCCGTTTCCTCGACCCCCCAGAAACAGTCGTATGGGCGCCTGCCTCTCCTACTCCCGCGTCTCCGCCGCCGCCGGCGGCGGCGGCGGCGTGGTCAGCCACCGGGTGGAGGTGTCGGCGGCGTCGGAGGTAAAAGGGGGGGAGGTCGGCGACCGTTGGCGGCGCGGGCGGGCGCGCGCCCGACCCCTCCCTCGCCCCTCCCAGGCCTCCTCCCCCCCCGCCCCACCCTCGCCCGCCCGCGTGAATTTGCCCGAGCCCAAGACCAAAGCGGCGACCGCACCACCGGACGCGGAAGCCCGGCGTAAGGCGAGAGAGGGGGAGAGGGGGGAGGGGCGCTCGCGCGCGCCGCGGCCGCGCCACCCGACCCCTCGCCTCTTTTTTGTTTCCAGGCCCGGGACGGCGTGAAACGTGTCGCCATCGCGGCCAACGCCCTCGCCCGCACCGCGGACGCGGCCGTCGTCCCCCACCCCAAATCCGCGCCGACCCTGGCCCTGCTCCAGGCCGCGGTCGCCGCCTCCCCCCTCTTTGCCCCGCTCTCGTCCCCCGAGCGCACGACGTTGCTTGCCACCATGCACCCCGTCACCGCGGCGGCGGGGCAGGTGGTCATCGCGCAGGGGGAGGCTGGGGGGTCGACTTTTTACGTGTTGGAAAAGGGCGCCGCCACCGCGACCGTCGCGCCGGCCGGTGGCGGGGACGCGGTCGCCGTCAAGGAGTATGGGCCCGGCAGGTAGGAGAGCGGAGAAGAGAGAGAGAAGGGGACAGAGGAGAAGGAGGGAGGCCTGCGCGCGCGAGCCGACCCCCCTGCTAAACCGTACAGCTCTTTTGGCGAGCTCGCCCTGCTCTACTCCTCCCCCCGCGCCACCACCGTGACCGCAATGGCACCATGCAAGCTGTGGGTGCTGGACGCGGGAACGTACGCGGCGGTCCGCCGCGCTGCCGCCGCCGCCGCCGCGTCGCGCCGCCGCGCGCTCGTCGGCGCGGCGCCCCTGCTCTCCGTGCTTACCCCCGACGCGCGTGGCGTGGTGGCGGACGCGCTGGAGCGGGTCGAGTTTGCGGATGGGGGGTGTGTGTTCAACGAGGGCGACGCGGGCGACGCAATGTACTTTGTCGACGAGGGGGCCATCGCCCTGACCCGCCCCACCCCCCTCGGGGACGGCACAGGTGGCGCCGTTGCGCCCTCCACCATTCGCCTGGCCACCGTCGCGGCTGGCGGCCACTTTGGCGAGCGAGCGCTCGCGGTGGCCGAACCGCGCGCGGCGACCGCGGCGGCGGTCGGCTACGCCGTCCTCTACCGCCTCCCCGCCGCCGCGTTCAACACCCTGCTCGGTCCTCTGCCCCTGGTGTGGGCAGCGGAAGCCATGCGGCGGTGCCCGGTGCTCGCGCCGCTGTCCCCCGACCAGCTCGCCGGCGCCGCGGCGGCGGCGACGCGCGTCCAACTCCCTCCCTCCACCCCCGCCTTCCGCGCGGGCGACCCCGGCGACGCCTTCTACGTCATTGACGAGGGGACCGCCACCGTGACCGCGGCCGACGGGCGCGTGCTGGCGGAGCTGGGGCGGGGCGCCGTGTTCGGCGAGGCGGCGCTCCTCGACGCGGCGCCGCGCTCGGCCACCGTCACCGCCTCCTCCCCTCTCTCCCTGCTCCGCCTGGCCAAAGCCGATTTTGAGGCGCGCCTGGGGTCGCTCGCCACGCTGCGGACGGTGTGGCGAGCGGAAGCGTTGCGCCGCGTGGCCCTGCTCGCGCCGCTCTCGGCCGCCGAGCGCGGCACGCTCGCCGCGGCGCTGCTGCCCCGCGTCGCCCCCCCGGGCACCGCCGTCGTGACCGAGGGCGAGCCCGGGCACGACTTTTTCTTGGTCGAAGCGGGCGAGCTGTCCGTCGAAGCGTCCGACGGCGCGCCGCTCGGCGCCGTGCGCGCCGGCGGCTTCTTCGGCGAGCTGGCCCTGCTCCGCAACGCTCCCCGTGCCACCACCGTGCGCGCGGTGACCGAGTGCAGCCTGCTGGCGCTCCCGCGGCCTGCGTTTGAAGCGCTGCTGGGGCCCGCGCGCGCGCTCCTCGCGTCGGCCGCCGGCGGCTACGCGTGCCGCGGCGCGCCGCGCCTCGCCGACCTGCGCCCGCTGGCCCACCTGGGGGCGGGCGCGTACGGGCGCGTCACGCTCGTGGCGGCGGGCGAGGCGCGGTTTGCGCTCAAAACGCTGTCCAAACCTGCGCTCGCCGCCGCGGGCCTCGTCGCCCACGTGTCCCGCGAGCGCGCCGCGGGCGCCGAGTGCGACTCCCCCTTCATCGTGCGCCTCGTCGCCGCCTATCAGGAGCGGGCGCGCGTGCACCTGCTCCAAGAGGCGGTCCCCGGTGGGGAACTCTTTGCGTTGCTCTCTGCGCGCGGTGGGCCCCTGCCGGAAGCGGAGGCCCGGTTTTATGCGGCGTGCGCCGTCACCGGGATCGACCACCTGCACAGCCGGGACCTGGCGTGGCGCGACTTGAAGCCGGAAAACCTTTTAATCGCGGCCGACGGGTATCTGAAACTCGCCGACTTTGGCTTCGCCCGCCGCCTCCCCCCCGGCGACCGCGCCGACACCCTGTGCGGCACGCCAGAATACCTGGCCCCCGAGCTGGTGCAGCAAGCGGGGCACACCAAGGCGGTCGACTGGTGGGCGCTCGGCGTCTTGATCTTCGAAATGGTGGCCGGCCGCCCCCCTTTTTCGGGGGACGACCGCATGGCCATGTTTCGGGATATTGTCGCGTGCCGATACGCGTGGCCCGCGGGGCCATCCAAGGCAGCGCGCGACCTGGTGAGGCAGCTCCTGCGCGTGGCGCCCGCGGCGCGCCTCGGCGCGGGCCGCGGCGGCGCGGGCGAGGTACGGGCGCACCCCTGGTTTGCGGGCTTCGACTGGGACGGGCTGACTGCTCGCACGCTGCCCGCGCCCTTTGTGCCGCCGGCCGGCGAGTGGGGCAGCGGCGGCGACCCGCCGCCCACGGACGACGACGACGAGGCGGCGCGCGAGCGGTACGTGTCGACCGGCGCGTTTGCCGACTTTTGAGAGGGAGGGAGGAGGTGGAGGGGTGGAGGATGGGCAAGGGAGCGAAGGGGTCGGCGCGCGCGCCCCACCCGCTTCTCTCCCCGGCGCATGTCGCGGTCGACAATGTGGAGGTGCAACAGTGCGCGGCGCGAATCGCGCCGCCGCCCTCCCAAAACGTGTGCGGTGGTGGGCGTGGTGTGCTGCGCGCGCCGCGCGCGCCCCGCTCACTCCTCTCCACTCCTCTCTCTCCCCACACCCCCGCATCACAGAATGCGCCGCCTGCGCGTGTACGTGTAGAGCGCCAGAAACACCCACACGCAGGCGAGCAGGATCGCGACGGTCGTCCCCCAGAAGCCGGCGACCGAGTGTTCGAGCGTTGACCGCAGGTTCATGCCAAAAATGCCCGCAAACACCGCGCCCAAGGCGGCCGCGAACGACCCGATGGACAGCGTCAACTCCAGTCGGCTGAGCTCAAACCGGCGCGCCGAGAGGGAGACGGCGATCGACTCCTCGAGGTCGCGCGCGCCGGCGAGCAGCCGCTCGGCCTCCGACTGCGTCGTCGCCGCGCGCGCGAGGTAGTATTCCAGCAGGTCTTCGATCTCCTCGATCTCGCGCTCCTCGGCTTCGTCCTCCTCGAGCTCCTCGAGGGCTTCTTCGGCGGCCGCGGCGGCGGGCGCGTCGTCGCGCGAATCGTCCCCACTCCCTCCGCGCCTCGCTTTGGTCCATTCCGACGGCAGCGGCCGCCCGTTCTCGTCCCGGCGGGGGGTGGCGGGGCCGGCGTCGGCGGCGGCGGCGGACGCGGGGTCGGCCAGGCCGAGCGGCGAGGCGCCGCGCTCGCGCTCGCCGTCGCCTTCGTCAGCCGCGGCCGCCGCCGCCCTCGCCCGCTCCCGCTCCCGCTCCTCGATGTCGCGCTCCAACCGCTCCCGCTCCCGCTCCTCGATGTCGCGCTCCAACCGCTCCCGCTCGCGCGTCCGCCGCTTCTCCTCGCGCGCGGGGCGCGACGTCAGGTTCATTTCGCGCACCTCGTCGTCGTCGTCCAGCACCTCCTCCAACACCTCGCGCAGCGTGTCGGCGCGCGACTCGAGCTCGACGAGGGCCTGCTTGACCCGGCGCAGCTCCTCGAGGTTGACGGGGGTGACTTCGGACGGGAGCGCTTGGAGCACGCGCGTCACGCGGTCGGTCACGGCGAGCAGTTCGGCGTCCAGCCTCCCCGTGGCGACCATAAGCGCGGCTTCCAGCGCTTCCAGCTCGAATGGCGGCGCCCTGGCCCCGTCGTCGTCGTCGAGCGCGCCGTCGGACGAGAGCGTCGCGAGCGCCGCGCGCCGCCGAAACGGGTCGTCGACGCCGGACCCGCCATCGACTCCATCGCCGTCGCCCACGCGCTCGGCGAGGCGGGGTTGGAGGATGTCGAGCCACCTTTGTGAAGAGGTCGACGCCGGCTCAAACAGCAGGCACTTGTTGGCCCGCACGATGGCCCGCACGCCGCCCACATTGATGAGCAGGGACGCCCCCTTGACCGTGACCGAGGGCGCTGTCTTGGTGAGGGAGAGGGACGGGTCGATCCGGCGCAGGTCACGCGGTTGCAGGCCGTTTGCTCGCAACAGGTCGCGCCGCTTGACGTAGATGCGGCGTCCGACGCCGGAGCCATCCACGCGCAGCACTTCGTAGACCGCGCGCCCGGCGGCGGGCTGCGCTTTTTCCGCGGCGTCAGCGGCGGCGTTCGCGGCCGCGTCGGCGTCGGAGCCGGGGTCGGATCCGGGCGGCGCCCGCTGCAGCAGGTCCAGGCTGGAGAGGGCAGAGGCCAGGAGGTCGGCCGCGGGGCCGCCGGGAGGGGACTGGGCAGCGCGGGGAGGGGGGAGGGACGGCGGCGGCGCGCCGGACGGCGGCCAACGGGTCGGCCGCGGGCCGGGCCGGCGCGCGGGGGCCAGAGGCGCGCACTGCGGGCGCCTCAGGGACTGGCGCCCGCCGGAGGGGGCGGGAGAAGGCCGCATCGGGCGCGCAGAGGCCGGCGGCAGCGCGCAGCGCGCTCGCGCGGCCGAGCCGGGCGGCCGCTCGACTGGGCTGAGAACCGACCGCTCGCGCCCGGCGGACGGCGGGGCGGGCGTGAGGGAGGCGGCCGCCAGACAGTGTGCCGCCGCTGCCGTCGCGACCGCCCCACACTCGCAGACGCCACCCCGCCCACCTCCTCCCGTCCACGATGTCCCACCTCAACCACCTGCAAGTCGTCGCCAACACGGCATCCGCCGGCGTCAACGCGGCGTCGTCCCTGCTTTCCAAGGGCAAGGACTACGTGCCCAAGTCGGCGGCCCCGGTCGTCGCCGCGCTCGAGGAGCGCGCCTCCCCCCTGCTCGCGTTTGCCGCGGACACCGCGGGCGGCGCGCTCGTGAGCGTGGACAAAAAGGTGGGGCCGGGTACGTGGGGGAGCGCCCATCGCGCGCGCGCCCTGGCGCCGCGCGCCGGCCGCGCCCGGCGGCCCACCGCCCCCCCCACCCCCCCAGGTGACGGCCGTCGTCGACGTCGCGTCCAAGCTGTACGCGTCGTCGTCCAAGGAGCTCGGGGAGCAGGTGCGCGGCGCCGCGCCGGAGGGTGGAGAGCTTTTGGGGTGGATTCGGGAGGCGGGGGGGGGGGGCCGACGCCGGCCGCCCTCCATAACCGCGCGCGGTCCGCGTGCGCGCGCGATGGTGGGGCGGGTGGGCCCCTGCGGCCCCTCCTCGCGCGTGGCACTTTGCGCGCAGCGATGGGCGCGCCGCGCGCGGCCGCCCGGCCGCCTTCCCCCTCCTCCCGCCCCACGGAGCGCGTGCGAGAGCCTCAGTGCCCGCGCCTGGTGGCGGCCGAGGGCGCCCGAGGCCGGCTCGCTGCGCGGCGCGCCCCCCTCCGGCCCGGGGCGCCTTCCTACCCGCCCCCACCCCTCCCCCGCAGGTCGCCAAGCAAAAGGCGTTCCACGAAACCAACCTGGCGCACTACAAGTCGGCCCGCGAGGTAGGAGGGAGGGGAAGGGGGGAGGGCGGCGTCACCCGAGCGCGAGACAGCGCGCCCACCACCACCACCCTCCCCTCACATTTAGGCCTACCTGCGCAAGATCGAGGAGGCGGTCGACTACCTCAAGACGGCGGGCGTCACCGGCGCCGCGCGCGCGGCGGCCGACGCAGTGACGGCGCGCGTCGACGACGCGAAGAAAGCGGCCTCCACCGCGGGCGCCCACCTGCAGGCCGGCGCGGCGACCGCGCTCGACCGTGTGGGCGACGCGTGGACCGCGCTGCTCGCGCAGCCGGCCGTGCAGTCGGCGCTCGCCAAGGCCGCGCCGTCGGTCGCGGCAGCCAAGGACGCGCTCGCGGCCGCGCACGCCGCCGTCGCCTCCTCCCCCGCCTACGCCAAGGTGTACGGCTCGGGCGTGGGCGCGATCGCGGCGGTGCAGGGGTCGGCCGCGTACAAGGCGGCCGCCGCGCGTTTCGGCCCCGCGGTCGCCCCAATCGCCGGGCCCGCCGTCGCTGCCGTCACCGGGTCGCCGTACTACGCGGCGGCGGTGGAGAACCTGCGCCCGATCGCGAGCAAGTGAAGAGTGGGAGGGAAGAGGCGTGCGGTCGCTGCGTAGCGGCCGCCCGCCGCCGGCCAACCCCTCGACCGCCGTCGCGCCCCTGCTTGAGAGCGAGAGACGGCGCGCCAGGACGCACTGACCCACCACCAGGCCGCGAGCGCGGCCGCGCGCCGCGCCGGGGCTCCTTCCCCGCGCCGCGCGCGCCGCGCCTGCCCCCACACACACTCCACGCCACGCCCCATACCCCGCACCCCACCCGATCTCTCTTGTTTGGGGGCCTCGCCCCCCTCGCGGCGGCCCGCGCGCGGTCGCGGCCGCCGCCCTTTGCGCGCGGCGCGCGGCGCAGCGCGGGCCGCCCGCCCGGCTGTGCAACCAAGGCGCGCGGAGCCACCACATGCACACCCACCCAGTTTATGCGTCACACGGGCGAGCAGAGGCCCGGGCGATAACGAATCGCCCCCCTCACGGCCGCCCTTTCCTCCCGGGGCTCGCCGCGCTCCCCCCCTTGCCCGGCGCCCGCGCCCCCAGCGCGGCCTGCAGCGAGTAGGCAACGCCTCCCCCCAACCCCACGCCGACGCCGAACAGGTTGCGGGAGTTGAAGACGACGTCCCCGAACAGGAACAGGCCGAGGCCGGTCGTCAGGATGTCTTTCATCTGCCCCGTCACAGTCGTCGCCAGCGGCGAGTTGATGGTGGTGCACCAGAAGATGCACAGGTTGAGCAGGAACGCTTGCGAGGCGGAGAGGAGGAGGAAGGCCACGAAACGGGGGTCGCGGAGTTGGGGCGCGGCGGCGACGCCCGCGGGCTCGTCCGTGCAGAAGAGGAAGAAGGCGGCCATGAGGGGGAGGGCGATGAGGTTGTTGTAGAACAAGAGAGCGTGCTGGTTGAGGCCTGGGGGTGGAGGGAGGGGGGGGGGGGTGAGCGCGGCCCGCCCCCCGGTACACCGCGGGCGGGCGGGGGGGGGGCGGGC
>Ga0315274_10000728_pt1 | contig 51090 bp, 50 predicted proteins | sample YL17G02_20_MG_FD_203700 | JGI IMG/M metagenome (GOLD analysis project Ga0315274, IMG submission 203700) | Sediment microbial communities from Yellowstone Lake, YNP, Wyoming, USA - YL17G02_20 | ecosystem: Environmental > Aquatic > Freshwater > Lake > Sediment | place: USA: Wyoming | collected... | reverse complement strand
ATAGTAAACGAGTTACAAACTCGCCAAGGCTGAAGCTGGCATAAATATCCCTCCAAATACCTTCGGTGATGCCATAACTGACGTCGCCGGCAGTGATGATGATTATGTAAATGCTAAACCGATGAAAGGCATTAAACTTGCAGTATTGCCTCTGGATAAGCTTTCGGCAACCTGGGGTATGATAAAAGGACAATAGTATTATTGGTTTATCTTGTCATTTTCATAATTATTTGTGCATAATGTTAATGATTATGTTTTGTAGTTGCGCGGCATTGCCGTGCAACTACAAAACGTTGTAATGCACAGAAGCATTTTTCCGTAGATCCCAAATATAGAAACGATCCGCAACCTGATCAAATACAACTCGGATAAAAGAGGAGGGTTCTTTGGGTTCATCAGTAAAGAAAGTCAAATGGTGGATTTATTTAATTTTCATAGGCTCCTTTGCTCTTGCGGAACTTGTAGTCCTATTATTTTCCCCTCAATACCAAACACTGGTCTGGTTTTGCTTTTATACATCAATATCAAACTTCTGCATACCCTGGCTTCCACACGAACCTATGGTATTACTTTATGGAACGCTTTTTAATCCATTGCTGGTAGCATTTTTGGGCGGGATCGCAACTTGCTGGGTTGAGTTCTTAAATTACAAAATACTTGGACTTATCACAAACATCAGGCAAATACAAACCATCACGAAAAAGCAGTGGTATCTAAAGGCAGAGGGCTGGTTCAAGAAAGCTCCTTTCCTCAGCCTGGTAATTAGTGGGCTTACGCCAATTCCTTTTGCACCATTCAGGGTTTTTTCTGTCACCAGTAGATATTCGCTCACAAGATACATACTATCGGTCTTTGTTGCGCGAACGCCAAGATACTATATACTTGCCCTGACTGGAGCGGTGATCAAATTACCCTGGTGGGGTTATGGGATCCTTTTCTTAATCTTTTTGGCAATCGCTTTATATAGTAGATTACATATAAGGTACGCTAAAGGCTAGATTTTCTACTGAGAACTCATAGAGACTATAATGTACCCCAAAAACTGGACAATTTTTTAAAGTGGACACATTGCACACAATATGGTAAAACTATTACCCAAAGATATTATACTTGAAAACCTTCTTTAAGGAGATATATGTAAATGGTCACAAAAAAACGTTATGATAACAGATTCAAAGCTCAAGTATCGCTGGAAGCTATCTCGTTCCGCCGAGTAACGGAAGAACAAACAAAGAGCAACGTACCTGAAGCCATTACTGGTTTGAGCAGTTATTTCAGGTTCTATAATACTCAGCGACTGCACCAATCTCTTGGTTATAAAACACCACAACAGATATATTATGATTTAAAAGAACAAAGAGGAAATCCCAAAAGGGATCCACTTTAAAATCGCAAAATTTTTGTCTTGACAAAGGGGTACACTTTACCATTTCCTGAAGAATCTCCTGCCACATTGCCTTCACCCTCATCAAAAGAGAGATACATTAGCAACCCTTTTTCTGTTGCTGCCTGTGCAAAGGTTCCCAATGATAGAACGAAGAGCATTGTTACAATAATAGAAACCAAAATTTTCATTATCCTTCTCATTCTTACCAATGATGAATGGTATTCAGGTTTAAATCAAATTATTAGTCATTCATCAATTAAAGCCTGACAGCTTCCGTTGCCTACTTGGTGAACTCAAAACATTATACAACATACACGACATCAAATCAACACTAATAATATAATTCTACGCATAATGAACATCCTCGTCATTGCAATAATTATACTGTAACGCTCACATATTGTCAAAGAATTATGTAAGAAAGTAGCATAATCTTCCTGCTTATAAAATCAAGAATCAACATATACGTGAATTTTGCTTGCCAAGTTCCGTTTAGCTATATACATAGCATCATCAGCACGTTTAAGTAATATTTCACTGTCTATATCCATCGTAAGTTCGGCTATACCGAAACTTAATTTTACATCGTCAAATTCTGTTTTAGATAATTTTTCTACTATTCGATTTGCAACACTGACTGCCTGATCAGATTGGACTTCAGGAAGAATGACAGCAAACTCATCTCCACCGAACCGATATGCTGAATCAACTTCTTTCCTTATGCTTTGGATTATGCTCTGAGCTATTGTTTTCAGGACATCATTTCCACCTGAATGTCCATAGGTATCGTTATAAACTTTTAACCCATCTACATCAAGGAATAAAAGGCACATCGGATGATTTTGCCTTATGTTTCTGGCAACTTCATGTTTAAGCCTATCTTGAAAATATCGCCAGTTGAAAAGACCTGTCAATTCATCCCTGATAGTTAATTCTTTGAGTTTCCTGTTCTCTTCCCGAAGTATTTCTAACTGTTTTTTTACAGTTTCAAGCTCTTCCATTAGATTCTCATTCTGTATTTGATTGCTTATCTGAATACGATATTTTTATAGTTTCCATAATACTTTGAATTAAGGTGACACTTTTTAAAACTAAAGGAAGAATTTAGCCACAGATTAAACACGGATAGACACGGATTTCTTAAAAATATCAGTGAAAATCCATGTTTAATCTGTGGCTAATTATAAAAATTGTTACCCCAACTTCTATGGAAAATGAACCATCTCATTCATTACTATTACATAGCAGGTGCTTTGTATAACCCAAAGGCACGGATCTGAGGTGTATATTGGGATTGCTGAATATTCAGACGTACCTTGCTTGCTGTGATGTCTGGAAATCTATCAAGCTTTTTGTGTCCGATAGTCGTGCCTGTAGAAATAGCTTTCCATTCTACTCCATCCCATGCCTCGATGGAATAGGCTTCAACCCTTTGTCCAAGCGGTATATATTCCTTCACCATTGATACGTTGAAATTCACAGGTTGACCTAAATCCACTTCCAGCGTACCTATCGTTTTACCATCTTTCAGCATCCAATAGGTATTTCCCTTTCCATCCACCGCATTTGTTGCTGGAAATTCTTCGCTGTCAGCAGATGCAGGCTTGCCTTCAGCAAAATCAATGGCATAAGTCTCATCCAGCACATTACGGAATTCTTTAAGTCTTTGAACATCAGGATCTGCGATAAGTCCTTTATTATTCGGCGGCACATTCAGAAGCAGGACGCTGTTGCGACCAACGGATTTATAATAAATATCAACCAAATGCTCAAGTGACTTCACCTGATTGTCCTGACTTGCATGCCAGAACCAACCCGGACGGATCGAAACGTCACACTCAACAGGATACCATATTTTACCTTTAACAGCGGGGTGCATAGTTGGGTTGGGATCCTGAATACTCCACTCAGTCTCACGTGCATAACCGTCCTCGTTTCCAACCCATCTTACGTCAGGACCGCAAATAGCAATTAAGGCATTTGGCTGATGCTTACGGACAACATCATAAAATCCAGCCCAATCGTATTCCTGTCTCTTGCCATTTGTCCCCTCACCGCAGGCACCATCAAACCAGACTTCTGCAATCTCTCCGTAGTTCGTTAGCAATTCTGCAAGCTGATTCTTGAAATGTTGGTTGTAAACTGGTGAATCACCATAACTTTGTTCATGCCGATCCCATGGAGAAAGATAAACACCCATCTTCATACCTGCTTTATGGCACGCATCAGCAAGTTCCTTTACAACGTCACCTTTTCCATCTTTCCATAGGCTGTTTTTGACAGAATGTTTCGTATACTCGCTGGGAAACAGGCAAAAACCATCGTGGTGTTTAGCTGTAATTATCATATACTTAAATCCGGCGTCTTTGGCAACCTGAACCCATTGTTTTGCATCAAGGTTTAACGGGTTGAATATCTTTGGATCTTCCGTGCCTTCTCCCCATTCACGGTCAGTAAACGTATTCACGCCGAAATGCAGGAACATTGTAAGTTCTGCCTCTTGCCATGCAAGCTGTTGCGGTGTTGGTTTTGTTATCATAACCGTCTCCCTTTTTATAAGCCACAGATATACACAGAATAGATATACACAGAATAAAGAAGATACAAGGATGAAAACAATATCCTGCATCTTTTCTAATATCTGTGTTAATCCGTAGTTAAATCCCTGATTAAGTTCTACTTCCATTCAAGCAATACGCCGGTATACGTTTCAGGTTCATTTAGAAGCCCGTCGTAAGCCTGCTTTATCTGCTCTGGTTTCAGCCTGTGTGAGATCAGCGATTTAACGTCCAACTCACCATTCCTGATCCAGTCAAAAATCATCTGCTGTTTGGTAAATTGAGATATGCTTTGCGAACTATCAGGGTAAATTGGTATGCACCATTCCAATGCGCCACGAACGGTTATCCATCTTAGGTGAACGTCTGAGAGCAGTTCCGTCAGATCACCGTGAACGGAGACTCTTGGTGAGCCAAGAATGACTATTTGTCCATGAGAGGCAGTTTCTTTAAGGGCTTGCATTACGACTGCACTGTGTCCGACAGCATCAACGGTGATGTTTGCCATATTGCCGTTGGTTATCTCTGCAATGCCTTTGTGAACTGCTTCTGCATCCCCGCCAAGAGTATATTCGACTCCGCATTTCTCTGCTAATTTACGCCTGAATTCAACAGGGTCTATGCCGATGACGTGGCACCCCTTAATCTTTAGCAATTGGCTTGCCAAATTTCCAACTAAACCAAGCCCGAAAACAGCGACCCAGGGATTATTCTTAATCTCTGCGACGATGAAAGCTGTTGCGGCAACACCCGCCATTCTTGACGCAGTAGCAAGACCCGGATCAATGTCATCCGGCACCTTTATTACAAGACTTGAATCATTGCCTCGAATAAAAGAAGCGTGATTCCCATAAGTAAACACTCTATCATCGGGTTTGGCATGTTTGACTTGATTACCAATAGCTTTTACGATTCCAACATTTGCATAACCCGATCTCCATGGATAAGCACACCATGCACCCGGCTGAAAAACCTTTGGCTCTTTGCCGGTATAATTAGCTAATTCTGTGCCTGTGCTGATAAAAGTATATTCCGTCTCAATGATTAAATCATTGGGTCCGATATTATTTTCATCTATCGTAACTTTCTGAAGCTCAACTTGATTCTGTCCCGTTACGACGACCTGCTTTATCTCCAAAATATAACCTCCTTATATTGACTAAAGGTATGCTTCTGCTGACACTTGAAAAGCATCTTCAGGCTTGCCAGTGAATTCTCCATCAGGAAATACTGACATTTCATACTTTTCTCCGGCATAGCTATAGAATGCGAATCCCCATTTATCTTCATCTCCGAAAAACCTTAGACGACATAGATGCGTAGGTGTATTGCGTAAGCGTTCTATATATTCTTCCTGTGTTTCGGGCAAATTAGACGGGGGTAATCCCAAAGGTATTTCAGGTTCAGTATATGCGTCAATATAACAGAACTGTCCGTGAAAATGAATATCTAGTCGAATATATTTTCCAGAGAAGTTCTCATCAGCGTATTTTTGAATACGGGATCCTGTTCTGATTTTAACAGCATCTGGAATCTTCACTCCCCCGCTGTCTGGATCAAAAAACCAACCTTTTCGTTTCATTCTTCGGCTTATAAGGTAATCTTGACCATAAGGAATACCATGAGTCTGTGGATCATAAGAAGATTTGTCTTTTTGTTTCATTTTGCATCTCCATGAGAATGAAAGGTCAAACCGCATCAGTACCGCTGGAGAAATTGAAATCCCTTACTTTCATTGCCGGGACAACAATTCCACCAGCCAAAACTGATTCAGACATCATTTCAACGTTATTCAGCATATCAAGCACGTTCTGGTTGATCCTGAAATTCTTTATGCTATGAGTTACCTTGCCGTTTTCAATCCAGAACGTGCCATCTCTCGTCATGCCTGTGACTATAACTTGCATAGGATCAACTATGTTTGTGTACCAGAATCTTGTTACGAGGATACCTTTTTCTGTGGAAGCTATCATTTCTTCCAGTGATGCGTTCCCACCTTCTATGACCGGGCAGGATGGATAAGCACCATAAGCGTTCCTACCTCCCCCTCCATGCCCAGTTGGTTCCACTCCATGTTTCTTGGCTGTCTGGCGATCATACACAAGATTCTGAGCTATACCGTTTTTAATTAACTCAACCTGTTTTGTTGGAACTCCATCACCATCATAAGGACGTCCCTGATGGAGAGGATGATAAGGGTCACTGACTAATGTGATGTAATCTCCGACTATTTTCTGCCCCATTCTTCCGGTTAGAAAGCTTCTACCTTCATCAACGGCAAGGGCGTTGAAACCATAAAACATAAAACCTATCAATTCAGAAACAGCATCTGGTTCCAGAATAACAGTATATTTGCCCGGTGGAATATCCTTTGGGTTACGGCTTTTTATTGCTTTGTCAATCGCTATCTGACCAAGTGATCTCACGTCAATTTCAGACTTTTTATAGGATGATTTATCAGCCCATCCGGAACTATCATCACCCATTGCTGTGACACTGAAGTTTATATCGGATCGCTGGTAGGGGGCAAAAAGCCCTTTTGACGTAGCCATTGCACCGATTCCACTACTATCGGAAAATAAACCCGCCGCTGTTAATCCGTTTTTCTCGCAAGACTTGACTACATCTGCGACTTCCCTTGCTCTATCCATTGGTGTGAGGTTGTCTATTTCGGGATCATAAGCTTGCACTTCCTGATATTTCTGGGCCCCCAGACGTGGAAGCAATTCTTTGTCAGGTGGAGAAATTTGAGCGATCTCGATTGCATTTAATACTGTCTTTTTTATAAAATCATCATCCGTCTTATTAGTGCTGGCTTCACCCATACGATTCCCTAGTATAGCCGTTACTGAAAGATAAACATTGTCCTGTGAAACATTTTGGTGTATATGGTTCTCTGCAAAACGTGTCAGCGAGTTTCGATAACTACCTACGTAAACTTCTGTCTCATCCGCAGTGGACATAGACATTACTTTATCCAGTATGATTCTTATCTCATCCTGAGTAAGCATAATATATACCTCCATATATTAGGGTGTATGAAGTCCGATGCTTTTTATTACTCTATGTTTACATCACCGTTTTTCACTTTAAAGAGCTATAAATATATTATACATATCTTTGCTGGTAAGAGCAATATGAAATGCTGATCTTCAGGCAAAAGTTCGGACACCACCCAGCACTATACCTCTGAAAAGCAAGAATGCACTGTTAATAATCTCATCTACCTTATCTTCTGACAACTCAACTTTACGCTTAATTAGTATCTGCTGATTTTCTGTTTTTGTTTCTATGCTTCCTATGGTTTTACCAGTATTATATAGGAGATATTTTGTAGCAATCCCCCATAATACACAAACCATAGAGAGGCATATCAGTGATTGAATCTAACTTTGAAGAAGTCTCGTTCCGCCGAGTAACGGAAGAACAGGAAGCGTTCTCCAAAGAATGGGTCGAAACTCAGATAACGGATTCAACAAATGAGTTGGTAATATTGCGTGATTCCCTGGCAAGTCATTATCGCTCAGTTGACAAAGTTTTATAGCAATGACAGCGGTCGTCCGGGCAAATCACTTCGTGTCATTGTAGCATTAATAATTCTTTCTCGTCTACGATCACTCAGCGATCGCAAGGTGATAGAACAGGTGAGAACCGGTATATGAACTGAGAATTCTTAAACTTTAAAAAAACATAAATATCATAGGCTTTTAGATACCATTAAGGAATGAAAATGCTCAGAGAAGAAAGAACATATATCAATCTCTCGTTTGGCTTGTATCTTGAGTTGATGGAACGTCAAACCCGTCTGAAAAGACAAATGCTCCATCAACAAATATGCAACAAGCTTTATGCCTACCATTGCATATACTCCCTCTCTATCTCGCATTCTAACCTTATGTATCTGAAAGTCGGTTTTAAGCCTTCTCCAGAAACATTCTATGCTGTGATGTTGCTTCCATATAGACATGATCTCAGATGCTCTGAGTTTTCTACCAAACACCATGATACATTTAACCCTATCACCATCCTTGAAGAACAGAAGCAATACCTTACCAAACGTTGGGCTTTCTGCTTCTTTTCTAACCGTTGGTATTCCTTTACATCCCCAGGCACTTTGTTGAAACTGAACGTCCTTCTTATGAGCAGAAAGTTTCTGCTTCTTACGTCTATCTTAAAGACATAATTGCCTTTGGCATGTATCAGTATCTGAGTGAATCCTTCCTCAGAGAGCATGTCAATCAGTTCCTTAGAGCCATACCAACTGTCAAAAGTGATTGGATATTGAGTCAGGTCAATACCTTCTTGCTTAAAGAAGCTAAGCACTTCATGGAGCATGTCTCTGAATATGTCGGGTTTGGATGTATTTCCTCTACCTTGTTTTTGTCTATACACAAGGTTTGCACCAATCTGTTCTTCCGTTGCACGGCGGAACGTGAGTGGTTAGGAGTGAATATGTCGAAGATATGTCCAGAAGCCAGCATCAACAAAACCTCGATAGCATTGATAGCATTTTGAGAGTTAACAGTGAATACAGCGGAGAAAAGCTCTTGAAAAAAAGTAATGGATTGAGTAATCTTTTTAATCATGTCCATCTCCTTATTAGCATTTTCATTTAAAACACCGTATAAGGAGACGTTATTTTTTGTTTATTGTCAATGGTTTATGATGTTTTTTTATTCATTTTAGAATTCTCAGATACAACATTATAAACTGTATAATCATGAGGTATCCAAATGCTCTTCATCGGTGTTGACCTTTCTGACAGATTCTTTAACTACTGCATTAGCAATTCATCAGGGGAAGTCTTGTCAAGAAATAGTTTTGACTTCAATGATGATGGTTTCTACTCCTTTGTCGCTTGCATTCAAAAACATGAACCTGATATCCAAAACTGTGTTGTCGGCATGGAAAATCCGCACTCAAGATTAGTGGACTTCCTCGTTCAAAGGGGATACACTGTAATGCCTACACACCCAGAATCCATAGCAAGATATAGAGAAAGCAGAATACCTTCCAGAGCCAAATCTGACCCGGTGGATGCAAGGCTCATTGCCGATTACATCAGAGAACACCACAAGAATCTTAGACCCATCAACATGCTTGATGAGATCATAAGAGAGCTAAGTATCGAAGATAGAGATAAGCTCGTTGAGCAGAAGGTCAGACATTTTAGGGGGTTGACATTGTAAATCTTTACACGGAAGAACCAATCCGTTTAACTTTAGGAAATGAAACGCGGATTGAAAAGAAATAAAGAAAAATCCGCGAAAATCCATTTAATCCGCAAAATCCGCGTTCTATTCCTATAAAAAAGTGAAAAATCTTATGTTAAACTTGCTTACCATCCAATGTTTTATACGTCAACAAAAGTTTATACGAATTATAAACTCTGGACAATTCTACATCCATGTTTTATAATACGCAAGAGAAAACTAATCATCCAGAAGAGGGATCAGGTAGAAATGTCAGGAACATCTTTCAGAGCAATATTCATAGGCATTTTATTCGTAGTCGCAATCTGCTTTATTGTATCCTACGCAGAGCTTGTGATCATGCACATACAGATCGGGTTCCTGCAATTCCCGCCTGTGGTGATAGGGCTTTTCTTTTTCCTCATACTCGCAAATAATCTATTACAGCGTTTCTCTGATCGTTTAAGGCTCTCGCCTCACGAATTAATGATCATCTACTGCATGATGCTTGTCGCATCCATGATAACCTCACGAGGACTCATGGAAAAGCTCATCCCTGCTCTTGTCGCTGTCAACTATTACTCAAACGAAACGAACGGTTGGGCTGATCTGTTCTATACACACATTAAAGGCTGGGCAGTGCCTTTTGACCCATCCAAAGGTGCATTGCAGAAGGTATCTGTCAATTTTTACGAAAAGATGGAAGGCTGGCAGTCTGTGCCGTGGGATAAATGGGTTACACCACTTCTGATATGGAGCGGACTTGCGCTTGTCGTATTTTTCGGGTTTATGTGCCTTGCCACGATACTCCGCAAACAGTGGGTGGACAACGAAAAACTTACGTTTCCGTTCGCTCAATTCCCTTTAGAGTTCGTCAAAGTCAGCGACAGCGGAACTTTCCTCAGAAACAGGCTTACGTGGATCGGGTTTGCCATACCTGCGTTGATATTTACACTAAACGGCTTGCACAGGATAACCCCGCTCGTTCCACAAGTACCTCTGGAAGCATACTTAAACCAGTATTTTACGGAAAAGCCTTTCAACAGCATTAGTTACACACCGCTTTATTTTTCTTTCGCCGCAATAGGCTTTTTCTATATGCTGCCGACGCAGTTGCTTTTCAGCCTTTGGGTATTTTTCATCCTGACCAGAGTTCAAAGCGTTATTGCGGCTGTATTCGGCATGCGCATTTCAGAGATGCCGCTCTACCCCACGCAGTTATTCATGGGTTATCAGGTCGCTGGCGCTTACTTCGTGCTGGTATTTTATCTCTTTTACGTGAGCATACCCTACCTCAAGCAGATGTTGGGAAGAATCTTTAAGAGCGGCGATCTGGATGACTCAAATGAACTTATGCCTTACAGGCTGGCTTTCTGGGGTTTGATATTGAGTTTCATTCTGACTGTCGCATGGTGCTATTTTGCTGGTATAACGCTGTGGTTTGCGATAATTGAGATGCTGGTATATATGCTCATTGTGGCTGTCGTGATGGCGAGAAGTACCGCTGAATGCGGTCTGCTGATGACCGAAACGTCATTCAGACCGGTGGATTTATACTCCATGATCATGCCAAAGGTAACGCTTGGCGCAAGGACGTTGACCGTGTTATCGCTCTTTGATGCTGTATTTACGAGGGATCAGAGAGGGCTTTTGTTCACAGGTTTCCTTGATGGGCTAAAGATTTCGGATGGCGTGGGCATGAAACGAAGGTCGCTGTTATCAGTATTCATTATCAGCATACTGATCGCTATGTTCGTATCCGCTGTCATACAGTTGTGGCTGCCATATCATCGTGGTGCGCTCAATATGTATTCATACACCTATGCTGGCAATCCATTGTGGGGATTTCAGGATAACGCCGCCGCAGTTGAGCGTGCAGGCGGGCAAAGCGTCGAATGGACAGGACTTATATTCTTTATTGTCGGCATTGGGATAGCCACGTTTCTGGCAATTATGAGAACTTTGTTCTGGTGGTGGCCCCTTCATCCTCTGGGATATGCGCTTTCTGCATCGTGGACTATGATCGTGTTCTGGTGCCCGGTACTTGTAGCATGGGCAATCAAACAACCATTGATAAGGTACGGAGGAATGAAGCTTTACAGAAGGCTCAGACCTTTCTTTTTGGGGATGATATTCGGTGAATTCAGCATGGCTGTTTTATGGACTGTCATAAGCTGGGCAACTAGACTTCCTGTAGCACCATCCTTCCCGTGGCCTTAGAAAGGAGAAAAAATGAAAAAGCTTAACTTATTTATTTTTCTAGTATTTTGTTTAGGTATCCTTTTTTTATCACCGTCTATTAATGCACTGTTATACGATTTTAATGACAAAGCCCAAGAGAAGGATTGGAACGTCACTGATGGACAGGGCAGTATCAAGGATGGCGTTTTTGAGCTTCAAGCCGCAGGTGTGGAAGGTCAAGCCATCATGGGAGATACAAACTGGACGGATTACACCATTACCTGCAAAGTAAAATTCTTCCCTGAGTGTGCGGGTGATACCGACGCCGGGATCATGTACCGTGTTCAGGATAGGCTTAATCACTACATCTACGATTTCAATCTTCAGCAGGGGTTTATCTGGGCAGGGCGGATTAATGGCACCTACATACAACAGGGTGAAGGGATGTCTGCCCCAATGAATCTGGAGGTAGATAAGTGGTACGAGCTAAAGGTGGAAGTCAAAGGGGACGATACCACTGCCTACGTTGATGGAAAAAAGACGTTGGCGTTCTCACACAAGAAGCTTCAGCAAGGTGAAAGGCTTGACAAGGGTGCTGTCGGCATCCGTATATGGAGTTCTCACGCCGCATTCGACGATTTCGAGGTAAACGGTCCGGGCATAGAACCTAGCGGTTTAGCTGTTTCACCTGCTGGAAAGTTGGCGATCACATGGGGTAATATAAAATAATTGTTCTAGTGTATTAGCAGAAAAAAAACTTGCCTGGATCAACTTTTTTTGCTATACTTTCACATTAATATAAATCTATCCAAAAATAAATAACCAACCTGTAATCGCTGGAACTTTTATGATTCATACAATTCTGTCAGGTCGGAACGCTGATGATGAACCATCTAGCGATATAATCAGTATAATTTACTGGGGGTAAGTCTAAAAAATGGGCGAATACGACTATATTCTGGAACATATCAAAGATATAATTGCTAAATCAAAACATTCCGCAACAAACGTCACCGAATACATGGGTCCGGCACTAAGACTAATTTCGGAACTTTCAGGGCAAAGAACGAGATACAGTGGATTTAACTGGGACACAAGAGTCAGAAATCGCTCAGAGAAATATACCGCAATAATTGGTAGTGAAGAATTAATGAAAGGCAACCGCATGCCCGAACAACTCGAAGCATTACGAGATATAGACCGAAACCTTACAAGAGTATTCGGTGGGTCTCTTAGCGGGAAGGAATATAAAGGTCACGTCAACATAGTTCCGATTGACTACGTACACAGGGTCATGGGAAGTGGAAAAGACCCCAATTTTGCCTTTAATTGTAACCTTCTAGTTACTACCAAAAACCCAATGTATCATCACATCGGCTACATGTGGGGCAAGATGCTGAGAGAGGTTGACCCAGTTAAGGATGCGCCAAATCTTTATATACTGATTGTTCCCGATATAAACACGGGTGCTTTTGGTAGATTTTATGCATTCCCTGATCTTGGTGTGACTATCGGTGTAGGCAGTGACTACATGGGTGAAGTGAAAAAAGGATTCCTTCGTATGGCTATGTACCAGGCGAAACAAAACGATATACTTGGTATCCACGCCGCTTCCAAAGTCATCAAAGCACAGGACGTTGAGGACGGCAGGATCAAGACTTACGGCGTTATAATATTCGGTCTATCGGGAACTGGCAAGACCACTAACATAGGTCACACCCATTATCTTGATAGAGAGGGTGAAGCGTCATTAGTAGCCCAGGATGACTTTGTTGGTATGAGGATGAGCGATGGAAGCATACTCGGCACGGAACAGGCGTTCTTCCTGAAGACTGATCTGGATGACGACGACCTATTGCTCAAGCCTGCTACCCGTTCTCCTGAGTTCGTTTCGCAGAACCTCTATGTTGACTTTAGAGGAAATATTGATTATCTGGAGGAAGACATCTGCGCAAATGGGCGTGGTATCCTGCCTCTGTCTGCACTGCCAAGGAACAGGCTATATGATAGCATTGATCTGCCTCCAATTGAGGAACTAGACGGCTTATATATGTTCTTTAACACTAGAAGCAATACAGTTGTCCCAATAATACAGGAAGTAAGCTCACCTGAGCAGATAACAGGTTATTTCATGCTTGGAGAGTCTGTTGAAACAGCCGCAGGTGATCCAACTAAAGCCGGAGAATCCGTCAGAGTCGTCGGGACAAATCCGTTCATCGTCGGTGATGAAGGAAAAGAAGGCAATATGTTCTACGAATACGTGAAGAAGTATCAGCACAAGATCAAGTGCTATATAATGAACACTGGCGGAGTCGGAGAATTCAGGGACAAGAATGGCAAGATCGTCAGACCGCCTGTCAGACCATGGAAAAACGGGATCGGTTACATGACCAGAGCGATCCTCCGAAATACAGCCAGATGGGCTGAATCTTCCCGCTACGACACAAAGATTCTGATCGGTGGAGTGACTGACGTTGATGGTAATCATTATGACATGGATCAGTTCGATCTAACTTCTCTATACGATGCTGATACACTACAGCAAATGGTAAGCCAGCTTAATAAAGAAAGAATCGAGTATCTTGAGAATTACCCATCGCTTGATCCGAAGATTCTCGCAATGATGAAAGAGGCACTTAAAGTATAGACTAAAATGATTACGTTAATATAGGAAGGTAGACACAACAACTTCGCCGATGTATGCACGTTTGGGCTGCGTAACCAGAAATAATGCTAAGTCAGCAATGTCCTGTGGCAACATGAGCTTTGACACGTCATCATTGGGGTGATTGCCTGCTCTCATTTTCGTAGCAACAGGACCCGGGCATATAACGCTGGCTTTTATACCGTATTGCCTTCCTTCAGCCGCCAGACTTTCAGTGAATCCTATAACCCCAAACTTTGACGTCGAGTATGTCGCATACATGGTACTACCGTGCTTCCCCGCACCGGATGAGATATTTATTACATATCCGCTTTTCTGCTTCATCATGTATCTGTATACCATACGGGTGCAAAGCATCATGCCACGAAGATTGACGTTCATGGTCGTATCCCATAACTCGTTTGATACATCCTGAATATAAGCATGTTTAGCAAAGCCTGCATTATTAACGAGTATGTCAATCCTTCCGAACTCGTCCATAACTTTCTGTACCATAGAGATTACTTGGGTTTCATCTGTTACATCGGTCTTGATTGCGATGGCTTTTGAACCCAGATCAAGGATCTCCTGTTTAGCAGATTCGATTTCAGATTCTGTCCTTGCAACGACTACAACATCAGCCCCTTCTTTTGCGAAGGTTAAAGCTATTGAGCGCCCAATTCCCCGTCCTCCGCCTGTGACGATTGCAACCTGATTTTTTAGTCTCATTTCCTGACATTACCCCCTTTTAATTTATACCGTTTTTTTGCTAAGCCATTGCCATTATATAGGCTACAATAATAAATATCAATATGAAAGACTGGAAAATATTTGATTAATCTAATATGTTATGGTAATATGTAATATCAAATTACAAAAATCATAGTGCATTATCACTGGCAGGCAAGCTGCCAGTGGCACAGTCTATGGTTTTGCTTATGCACTATAAAATATGGAAACTGGTATAATATGCCAAACACTGATGACATTACCCTTGTTGTATTGAAAAAGTGAGGAGATATAGGCTAATGAAAAAATTTATATTGATCTTTATTATTTGTCTGATAGCAAGCACTATATTTCTGAGTGCATGTTCCGTGTTTCAAGGCTTCGTCAGCGAGAATGTAAAGGAACCAAAGGTTGATTTCGTAGGTGCAAAGCTGTCTGGACTGTCATTAGACGCTGTTGATCTGCTATTCGATTTAAAGATAGAGAATCCGAACCGAGTCGGTGTGAAACTAGCAGGATTGGATTACGACCTTTTCTTAGATGGCAACTCATTTGTAAAGGGAAATCAGGATAAAGGGATCGAGATACCATCCGCAGGTGCGGAGACTATTCAACTGCCTGTATCTTTACGTTTTTCAGACATCTATAAGACTTTCGAGAACCTGAAAGATCAAGGGGCATCAAATTACCAGATAAAGTGCGGATTTTCATTTGACGTTCCGGTTCTTGGAGTCGTAAGGGTTCCGGTAAGCAAGTCAGGTGAATTTCCACTGATCAAACTGCCAAAACTGAGCTTTAATGCCTTGAAGCTTGAGCGATTGACCCTAAACGGTGCAGAAATGAAACTCGGAATAAAAATGAATAACCCTAACGTTTTTTCTATGCTCCTTGACAAGATGCAATATGACTTCAAACTCAACGATCTGAGCATTGTCTCTGGAAATGCGGACAAAGGTATGCAGATAAAGGAAAAAGGCGATAGCATCATTGAGATACCAATAACCGTTGACTTTCTCAAGGCAGGAATGACCGTTTATCAGATAATTAATGGCAATAAGAACATCAACTATCAGCTTGGAGGCAACCTTGATCTGACGACTTCGCTACCGCTTTTGGGGAAGGTGAATTTGCCGTTTGATCTTTCCGGGCGTACAAACCTGATTAAGTAATAAAAAAAACACGGATAGAAATTGCATAATGTAACCGTTAAAAAATGCCATTTTGGCACAATAGTAGAATGGGTTCATGGTTTTTGGTATGTTGTCTGAAACCATAATTTATCAGTTGTTGTTTATGGTAAACATTAAGTAAATATAGGCGAAAACCATGAACCCATCCTACAAAAAACTATTTTTTAACGATTACTATAATGATAGCTGGAATAGAGATTAAGGAGTAAAATATGCGCAACATTGGTATACATTTCGTTGCAAAGGGACAGATGGAATTTTTCGATCTAGGTGAACCAACCGACCCAAACCCAACACAAATACTTATACGCACTCACTATTCAGGCATAACCAACGGCACTGAACGCCACGCACTCATGGGTGATTTCGGTTATGGTGGAGGATACCCCGGACGGCATGGCTATCAGCACGTCGGAGTTGTCGAAAAAGTCGGCAGTCAGGTCAAAGCCTTTGTCGAGGGAGATATGGTCTTTTTTGGTCATTACGTGGGTCACAAAGGTTGGAACCTTGTGGAAGCGATGTCCCCTGATTCCGCTCTGTGCCTTAAATTGCCATCAGATATTGATTATGAGGATTGCGCACTTTTGGGCGTTACAGGCGTCGGAATGAGGCACGTTAGACGGATACGAGTCTCAACAGCGCAGAATGTGCTTGTTGTGGGATTGGGTCCAATTGGTCAGGGTGCCGCTCAATCTGCAAGGGCTTTCGGTGCTTACGTTACAGTAATGGACTTGAATCAGAAAAGGCTTGATGTTGCGAAAGAACTCGGCGCTCATAGAGTTATAAATGCAGGCGACCCTTCTGCTATGGATCAGTTAAAGCAGGGAGGGCCCTATAACTACGTTATTGACGCAAGCGGAGCAAAATCACTGCTTGAAGATATACGCAAAAACGGTCTACTCGCTTATAAAGGTGCAATCGGACTTCTCGCTGTGCGTGGTGAAACGACTTTCCAGTGGGGTATGCTTCACATTCTGGAAGGCTCATTTGAGGTATCCTGCCACTTTAGTCTTGATGATCTTAATGTTATAATACATTTCATGAAACTTGATATAATGAAAATAAAAGCGATGGTGACTCACAGAGTTCCAATAGCTTCTGCACCTGAGATATACGGCGTTATGAAAGATAATCCGGGGGAGTTACTGGGAGTCATTTTCAATTGGAAATAGAAAAGTAAATGATGAATTCTACTCATCACTTACATTATAAGGATGTGACTAATATGAAATTGGTACAATACGGTGCAGGAAACATAGGTCGCTCCCTCGTGGCACAGCTTTTTTCAAAAGCAGGTTACGAGGTTGTATTTATTGATGTGGATAAAACTATCATTGATGCTCTAAACAGAGAAAGACGTTATCTGATTCAGGTCAAAGATGAGCATCCCCAGGATATATGGGTAGAGAATGTCAGAGGCGTGGATGGCCGAGATCAGGAAGCAGTCATCAACGAAATATCCACCGCTGATGTAATGGCTACAGCAGTCGGCGCAAACGCCTTAACTCATATTTATAAAACAATAGCAGAGGGAATAAAACAACGTGAAAGTCCATTAAACATCATAATCTGTGAAAATCTACGCCACATGTCTCGTATATTCAGGGAAAAACTTTTACCGTGCCTGCCAGAAGGTTTTCCGATAGATAAAAAAGTTGGGTTGATCGAGACCTCTATCGGCAAGATGGTCCCCATAATGCCAGACGAGGTTAAGAGCAGAGATCCATTGCTGGTATGGGCTGAAGCCTATAATACCCTATACGTTGCTCAAGACGGTTTCATCGGTGACATTCCGCAAGTTGAAGGCGTAGTCGCAAGATCAAATTTCGACGCCTACGTTGACCAGAAGCTATTTATTCACAACCTCGGGCATGCAGTAACAGCTTACATGGGGTATCTAGTTGAGCCAGAGAACACCCACATCTGGAGTGCAATCGAGAATGAAGTTGTACGAGGGATTGCAGAGGCGGCAATGTGGGAATCTGCACATGCCCTGATCTCTGAATATCCAACAGAGTTTAATGAACAGAATCAGCAAACCTACATTGATGACCTTATGAAAAGGTTTGGTAATGCTTACCTCGGCGATACAATTTTCCGTGTAGGACGGGATGTCACCCGAAAACTCGGATTTGATGAAAGGCTTATAGGTGCGGCTCGCTTAGATTTGAAACACAGGATTACTCCCAGATATACAGCACTTGGAATAGCCTCTGCATTCATGTTCCATGCTGAGGATGAAAAAGGACAGATGTTTGAAGATGACAAAAAGTTTATTGAGGAATTGGGAAAGCATGGAATGGACTATATGTTAAAAAACATCTGCGGACTCAACGTAAATGAGCATAAAGAACTAATCATTTTAGTCAAGCATGCTTATGCTCTTCTGGATGCTTGGGACAGCAACATCGCTCATCATATTCGTTGTCAATGAAAAAAGAAATTATGTCTGTAGGGGAACTTATCAAAAATCGGCGTATTGAGCTTGGTATCTCGCAAACACAACTGGCAAAAGTGGCGGAACTTACACCTGCGGCGATCTCGCAGTTCGAGGCAAGTTCACGTAAACCTTCTTTTGATGCCTTATCCAAGCTTGCAACGGCACTGAAGGTTAGCACAGATTATTTTCATAACAATAATCAAGATACTATTGCACCTGAATACATCGAAATGATACACAATATCATGGGATTCTCAGAAGAGAACAGAAAGCTGATGTTTGATTTTTACGAGTTCGTTAAACAAAAAGATTCGAAAAACCATTAAATATTATACATGGACTTAATTTACAGGATACCCGATAAAACAAACTGGCCAACAGAGTTTATAAATGGTATATTTAATTCTGACGCGCTAGAGTTTCTCAAAAAACTACCTGATGAATGTATAGCGTTAATTGTCACCAGTCCGCCTTATTGGAATATCAAAGATTATGAACATCCAAAGCAAATTGGACAGGCAGAATATGAGCGATACCTTAATGATCTTCTTGTAATTTGGCAAGAATCAGAGCGTATTCTTATCCCTAATGGGAAATTAGCTACCGTAACACCGATTATGCCTATTTCTAAAAAGGATTATAATAAGTCACATACACGACATATCAAAAATATTAGTAATGATATAGAGCAGGCAATTCTTAGTAATACAGGGTTGCTGCGTTATAGTCTTTTTATTTGGCAGAAACAAACAAGTGAGAAGATGTTTGGCAGTTATCCGTATCCGCCAAACATTTATGAAGATAATACAATCGAATTCATCAACGTTTTTGTAAAGCACGGCAAACCTCCAAGTATTCCCAAAGATGCCAAAGGACCTAGCAAGCTAACTCAGGTAGAATGGGTAAACCTGACAATGCAAGTATGGCCAATCTATCCTGCGGATATAAAACGTGCTACTGGTCATCCAGCACCATTTCCTATCGTGTTACCTCAAAGATTAATCATGATGTATACTTTTAAGTCCGCTTTAACTGTTGGATTTGAAGGGGATATTGTGCTTGATATGTTTAACGGCACCGGGGCTACTTGTATTACAGCAAAAGTGTTAGAACGTCATTATATAGGTATTGACCTTAACGACAACTATTGCAACATCGCTAGGAATCGTCTTGACTACGTAAACGAAAATTCTGGAGAATCTGTTGATCCATACTGCATCCTTCTTGAAAAAAATCGAGTTAAAAGACCGAAAAACTCCAATTACAAGTAGGTCGGATTGAAGCAATGAAACCCGACTATATTATGTTGGATTTCGTTCCTCAATCCAACCTACAAAAAGATAAATAGACCTTTAACTAAAGGTCTCTGACTATGTGAGATTTACGGTGTAATGTACTAAGGATATAGCTTATGAAAATGATAAAAGCAGTTGAATATTTGCAAAATCCACCAGAATGGGCATTGCTGGAACGTGAACTGATTGACAAGATTAATACTGTAACCCCAAAAGTATTGAAAAAGTATACAAAAGATGACGGAACACTTCTGTGGCCTACAAGTCCAGACTTTCAGAGCATTGACGGGCTTGATGACTGCTACGAAAGTTTTCACAACTGGGCATTGTTTTATATGCTTGGCGGTGATGACTGGTTTCTCACCAATGCGCATCGGGAGTTTGACGTTATCACAAATTATATGGCAAATTTTAATACTGGATATGGCTACCCAATGGTAGTCAAGGAGTATCAGCCCAGTTACGACTGGTTTCACCAGAGTGAAGGCAACTATCTTTTCTATATGCTCTGCATGGCTGATCCGTCTAACCAAAGGAATATAGAGCGTGCTATAAAATTCGCTGGATTATTTATGAATGAAGACACTGACGCACAGAATTATGACCCAGATCACAGGATTATCAAATGTGCGATGAATGGAAGCAAAGGACCAGCTTTCTGGATTTTTACCTGCGGACCACATTATCCCTGGGATGGATATAATATGCCATTTTACGACGTTCCGGGCTGCATCAATCACGAAGCTGTCAGAGCAGACCATAAACTTGCTGAATTACTCGGCAAAGCTATGAGTGAACGACATGGAAAAGGTGATGCAGTCGTCAACCTGTGTTCAACCAGTCTTGCCACTAATGCTTACTTGTTAACTGGTGAGGATAAATATAAGCTATGGGTCAGAGAATACGTTGAAGCATGGATGGATCGGACATTACAAAACAATGGCATCGTTCCAGATAACGTTGGTTTATCTGGAAAAATCGGTGAACACATTAATGGCAAATGGTATGGCTCATATTACGGCTGGACGTGGCCTCATGGCTGGCACAGTGTCGGGCAAGCAGTTGGTATCGCTGGGCAAAATGCGTCACTGATGATGCGTGATTTAGACTACATGGAATTCCCACGCTCACAGATTAACGTCCTGATAAATAAAGGAATCGAGCGTGATAGCCAAATTTACGTTCCGTATAAGTATGGTGATCCGGGGAAGGTCAGCTATTTTCCGCCTGTGTGGATTCCCTATATACTTAAAAATGAGGACGGGACAGCCCTTCAAAAAGATGGATGGTTTGAGTTTATGCCGATGCACCCTTCGGATGTTGCGCAACTTTGGTCAGCCACGATGAACCCCGGTGATTTACAAATTTCAGAGCAAATAAGCGCAAAGACAGGTTCAAAGTTTGACATCAAGGCATGGCATCATACAAAGGATCAGGGAGGGCATGACGGAGCATGGTTGGCATATATGCGGGGAGAATATCCCGATTACCCGGAGGTGATCCTCAAACACAACATCTCACAGGTTGAATCACGAGCCGCTTTCATGGAATCGGATACAGACGATCCCAAAAAATACAGCGACAGCTATTTTCAGCGGCGAAATCCTGTTACCTGTGAGGGATTGGTACAGTTGACTCTTGGCGCACCGCTTCCACATTACAACGGCGGGTTACTCATAAGCCGATTGAGGTATTTTGATGCTCAACGTAAGCGATCGGGACTTCCCCCGAATGTGGGTGCGTTGGTATCCAAAATGACAGATGATCGAACTGAACTGCAACTGGTCAACCTCAGCAAAACAGAAGCCAGAGACGTGATTATTCAGGCAGGTGCGATGGGTGAACACAATTTCATTGAAGCCAGCTTCAAGACCGAATCAGATATAAAAACTGTTGGGATAAAAAGCAAGTATCTGCAAATTCATCTATCGCCTTCAACCCGGATCACGATTGATTTGCATACACAACGTTACGTCAATAATCCATCTTACAAACTCCCGTGGTGATTCGGATATGGATGAGGTATTGAATATGAAAGCTGATTTTAGTCAAAAACGAATATATTATAACAACTTTGCTTCGCATCTTCTGAACGCATATAATCCGAACATGCTTTATCCAGAACTAAAGAATAGATGGTCTGATGATGATTGGTTCAGGTTGATGGACATGCTTGCCGATTTCGGTTTCAACGTCTTTGAGTTCTGGCTGGAACCGAAATTATTCTGTCGTGAAGGGCTTACTTCTGATTTTGGTCGAGAGTTTATACGGCAGATGAGTAATGTGATTGACTATGCACACGCTAAAAATCTCGAAGTGGAGATGCTCTGCGCTCTTGCTACATCGGGAGCAGATTGGCGTACCCTCTGCCCAAACATAGATGAAGAATGGAAAGAGATTCAATACCTCTGGGATCAGTGGACACGTACACTGCCAGTAGATATAGTCGGCATTTTTCCGGGCGACCCGGGAGCTTGCTCAAGAAATGGCTGTACGGCAGAAACCTACATTGATAAATCCATAGAAGCATCGTGGATAGTCAAGCATAATCTTCCAAAGGCGTGGATAGAGTTTGGAACGTGGGGTTCACCGTTCTGGGGATGGGGATTAATCGAAGGTCCGCCGGATTGGAAAGGTGAATTCATTTCAAAATATCAACACACAGCGTGGAGATTCGATAAAAAGCGGGCAGATGACTCAATGAACCATTTGGTGAAGCGTTTACCTGATTTTCCAGCAGAGACTTCCGTAGCCATAAATATGGGTTTTAACGGTGACGGCAACCCCGTAGGAGAGTTGGATTCACGCCATTGGGCAAAAGAAATCGCAAAGACCAATCCTATCCTGACGTGGGATTTCAGCCTTACTGAAGGCGAAGCCGCAATAGCCCCGCATTATCGCTTTGATAGGCTATTCGAGAAGCGTAAAATGGAGTTGGATGCTGCGCCTTATAAGGGCGGTATATGCCAGACTATCACGCCATTACTGAATCAGTTGTCATTGTTTGAAGGAGCGCAGTCTTTTCTTGACCCAAACGGCGATCATAAGAAAATTGCAGGTGATTTCTTTGAAAAACTTTTTGGTTTGAAGGGAAGAATTCTGGCTAACTATATGCCTTTCTTTGAGATTGTGCCGGATTGGGGTAATTACGCTAGAATTGACATTTCCCGCTCGGATTATCACAAAAAGATGAGAGAATTCGTAGAAATCTTAGAAAATTTGCGCAGCCAGATTAATGACAATGCTATCTTCCATCCATCACCGAAGAAATATCATGCAGAACTTCTGTTTTTCGTAAATCTATTCGCTGATCTTTCGTCGCAAAATCCCGATTACAGCGAACTATGGAAAATATACTGGAATAACGTTTACAGCATTTATGATGACTTACCCAATCACGTAGACCCAAGACCTAAGGGTGCTACCGATAGATTTATAGAGCGATTTATGGAATTCAAATAACCAAAAATATGGGAAGGAGTAGATAAAATGAAATTAGCCACAATGGCAGGTTCTAAAGACGACCCAAAGAAACTGAGAGATATGGGATTCGAGGGCGTTCAACTTATGCTCGATCAATGGAACGCAACTGATCTCAATTATACTGACGAGGAATACGATGAGATCAAAAGGAAATTCTACGCCGGAGGCTTGCAGATCGTTGCTTTGTGTGGATACGTGGATTTTCTTGATGGTGATCCGTCATTACGTGTTGAGCAAGTCAGAAAAGCTCTGTCTGCCGCTCCAAAGGTAGGTGCAAAGATAGTCATAACGTGGGGAGGGTTCAAGAAACCGGACATGGACATCGAATCCGCACGCAAGCAGGTGACTGAAATGCTTGCCCAGGTCATGCCCACCGCTGTTGAGAACAACGTCTATCTGGCAATCGAGATGTATGATCAATGCGTCATCGGAACGCCAAAAGAGATAGTAAACACGATTAAAGCATTGAATACTAATAATCTAATGATTGTTATGGACCCGCCCAACGTATTCAAAGCATCGGATTTAGGCAGGATACCAAAAGCGATTGACGAGATAGTGGACAGTGCCGCAGGGAACATAATCCTCGCACATGCCAAAGACATGCTTTTTAAGGACGGAAATCGTGAATTGCCTCACGCAGGGGCAGGGCAGATGGATTATCACGCATATATGAATGCTTTAAAACGTATTGGATACGATTATTTTCTCGTCGTTGAACACGTATCCCCTGAAACCATCGAATTTGCAAGGGATTACGTCCTGTCGGCGCTGAGTCAGTAACCTGATATGGAGTGCGTAAGCATGGCTTACGCACTTGCTGAAACTATCACTCCAAAAAATTATCTGATTTTAACATCTGCCCATGTGGATGCTAACTTGTCAAAAGGTTGAACAGCTTTTCCACCCAATATCTTCTCAAGCCCAAAATTCATTAAATCACTAATATCAGTAGGTGTCAAAACGGTTTTGAATAAGGCAACGTCATCAATAGTGCCTTTGATGTAGCGACCGGGAGTGCCTGTTTCTGAGCCTATGTTGAAAACTCTAGAATTATCCTCATTCTGTTTGGCGTAACCAGCAATATTCTGTTGAGCTTCAATCTCTCCATCTCTATACATTATCACAGAATTGCTTCTATCAACCGTTACAGCAAGATGATGCCACGTATCGTCATTGATAGGGCTTGTACCAAAAGTGTGAATACCACTAGCATCTCCCAAACCCATTATAAACACAGGTTTGTTCTTATTGCCAGCATCAAGGCTTCCACGAACTGCAAGCAGGTAGCCGTGCCTGGGTACAGCGTGTTCAAGCTTAAAGATAATCTGAGCTTCCCACTCACCGGGATCGTATTTGGCACATTTTATCCACGCCACGACTGAGAAATTATCTGTTCCCACGTCAAGAGGATCATTGTCTGGACACTCAACTAAGTCATCTGTAGCATCGAAATCAATAGCTTTTCCGAACGTGCTGTCTACCCACTTCGGCTTACCTTTTATTGTGCAGTCATTAGCATTTCCAGAAATATCCTTCAGCACATCTGCGCTGGGATCGTTAAAAACCCATGCTCCCGTACAGGTCGCAGGATCAATTTTAGCGTAGCTCTGTCCTGATAATCCTAGAATGATGATAACGGTTAGAGATACGCACAATGAAAACAGCTTTATTGGTATTTTCATTTTTTCCCCCTTATGGATGGTGTTGCTGATAATAATGCCATTTCTGTTATTTATTTGTACATAGCTATTATACACAGGACACGCATCAGCGTGTCCCTACGATTAATTCTAATGCACAATCAATAAATAGAATTGGTATAACTACCTTGTTTGCAAGATTTTAGCTTAATCTTCCATAATATATACATTTTTTTCCTAACTGTCAATATCGTTTGTTTTAACAAAACAAAGTCTTGATGTTACCGTAAAATTGGTGTAATCTATTCATGATTTTCTAAAAAGTGATAATTCTTTAAACTGAAAGGAAAAATAATATGGAAGAATTCAGGCCACCAATCAATATAGACGATGCTGTTTTAGAGAAATTTCCATGGGGTGAGATCCGCTGGATATGGAACGCCATGATTGATGCAAGCGCCGAGCAGACATTGGGTCAAGTGATCATATATCCAGGGAAAAAGAACACCACCCACATCCATTCCAACTGCGAGGAACTGATGTACGTACTCGAAGGGGAATGTGACCACTGGCTCGGTGATGAGGTTTTTCATCTTAAACCGGGAATGACAATCATAATCCCTAGAGATGAGTTACATTATGCCCTTGTTACCAGTGTAGAACCGCTCAAAGCGTTGATCTTCTATTCTACTCCCATTAGGGAGACGAAAGTTAAGGAATGAAAGGGCAAAAATGTCTGTCAAATACAATTTTGAGTACGAACGCAGAATAAAAGCTGGTTTCATTGGATGCGGAGGACATTCCTTCAGGAACATATACCCGACTTTTCTATACGCACCTGTGGAACTGGTTGCAGTATGTGATCTCAATAAAGATAGAGCAGAAAGCTATAAATCCCTGTTTGGCGCAAAAAAAGTCTACGATAATCACCTTGAAATGCTGGAAAAAGAGGCGCTTGATGCCGTATTCATTGTCACCAACTACGAGAATGCCATCCCCAGATACCCAAAACTGGCTATTGACGTCATGAACGCAGGATGTCACGCCTGGATCGAAAAGCCGCCTGCATCCAGTGTTCTGGAAGTTCAACAAATGATTAAGGTAAGCTTGCGTACCGGTAAGTTTACTATGGTCGGATTCAAAAAGACATTCTTTACTGCAATAATGAAGATGAAAGAGATCATCAGTTCAAAAGAATTTGGGAATCCTGGGTCCATTTACGTGCGCTATCCGCAGGGCATACCTGAATTCAGCGGGCGTGAAGACCATCACAAGATGCTCGGATTCCTTGATCACATCGGACATCCTGCATCAATTCTTCATTACCTTATGGGAAAGATAAAGACTGTTTATTTCGAGCGAGAGGCTTTTCATGGTGGAACGATGGCAACACTAACATTTCTGAATGGCGGTATAGGCTGTCTGCACCTTGCGGCAGGACAATCCGGCACAAGTCCGCTTGAGCGTGTAGAAGTGATCGGAAACGGTTGCAACGTCGTTGTTGAAAATGGTATCAAGCTAACATATTACCGCAGGGGGGAGCGAGGGGTTGGAGGGTATGGGCGTTCGAGCAGTTACATCGGGAATGACGAAACTGCACCTATATACTGGGAACCAGAGTTCTCACTGGGACAGCTTTACAACAAGGGTATATTCATGCTAGGTTATGCGCCAGAGATAATATACTTCTCTGAGTGTGTGCTGGAAAACAAGCCGCCCGAAAAGAGCAATCTTGAGACTGCATTAGAAGTGACAAAGTTATACGAAGCCTATAAAAATCAGGAAGGAATTAAGATCGAGCTTAATTAACAAGAATCATTAAGTTTTTCTGGATTCCGCCTCCGCAGCTCTGAAGCAGGTATACCGTCACATTGAATAGGATTTACTATTGGAAATGGTTTATTTATTTCAGATGGAATGTCGAATGTCGGATCATCAGCGAGAACAGCTAAAGTTAGCGACGTATCTTTTTGCTCTTTTAAGCTTTTTGTGTATTCCAAAAGCAATCGTGCCTCATCATCATTTAAAGATTCAATAGCATCATGCAGAATCTCTTTTACAGAGTTCATATCAGAATCCTTTACTTTTTATCGTTTTAATGGTATCACTTGGTCGCTAGATAAATGATACTACCTGCTGTATATATAAGTCAAGATTTTAGTGCGTAGATCGGGTTGATAAACCCAACATGATATTAGAATTGTTGGGTCTCGTTCCTTGACCCGATCTACCGACTAGCTAAGTTTTACTGTATTTTCTCAAAATTTCTTGCCAAATTTCTATATGAGAAATTGCCACTTCGGTTGAATTTTTAGCATCTTTTATCAGTTCTTCTGTATAAGTTTTTAAAAATTCATGATAATCTTCTACAAAACGCAAATAGTATTTCAAACTATAAATAATACCATTAGGAATAATATCTAAGTTTCTCTCTTTCTTGATTTTAAGAATAAGCTTGTTGATATATTCTTCTTCATCAGGGCTTTCAAAACAATCTTCATAAGTAGTCAAGAGGTAATATCTTTCAATTGTTGTATTTTCAGATTTTTTGATTACATCTAAAATCAAATCTCTATCAATAGGGATATTATGTTTAATTTCTACCATTTCAGAAGGCGTATCATTCATATTCCATATTTCTACATCACCATAACCGTGTTTATCCGAAGAAGTATGAACGTTTAAAGGACGCAAAACTTTATCTTCAAATCGTCTTACAGTTTTGAAGAGTTGTTGATAAACTGAAAAAATTGCAATAACGGGAAGCCTTGAACTATAACGGCTTTCAAAGTGTTCTTTCAACATTTTGATTACAGTGTTAATGTTTATAACATCTGAAAAGTCATCTGTATCAATGGTTACATCAAAAACGGTCTCATTGGATTGAGAAAGAAGATACAACTTTGCCAAAATATAAGTCAGACAGTTTTCAAGACTGATAACGCCATTTTGAATTTTATCAATCAGGTGCAAAAAAGGAAGTAATAAACTTTTATTTTTTAAAGGCAGTTTCTCTCCTTCAGTTAAATTCCAAATTATATCCGCTCGTGTTGCTAGATTTAGAAATGCTGTTTCTTTATTTGCATATTTGGTGAAATATTTTTTGAAAAATGGTGTAGTTATTTTTGTATCAAGCACTCTTGCAGAATATCCGCCTTGAAATTTTATCTTATGCAAACGAATATCTTGTTCAGGTGAAATGATTTTTTTGAGCAAACTCGTTATAATCGCCGCAACTAAAGATTTATCTCTTTCAATTTTCTGAATGAAAATATCAATACTTGCTTTAATTTCATCAGAAATTTCATCAAAACTTTGTTTTTCAGCTAATTGAATTGCTTTTTGATAGTATTTTTCTAATATTTCATTTGCAGGTTCTCCGCTTACTCGCTGTGTCGGCGAATCTGGAGTAATAAGGTCGGGATATTGCTGTTCTAAAACCTCTAATTCTTTCCGCAGTTGATCATATTCGTAGTCTGATATAGCAGGATTCTTTTCCATGTAGTATTTTCTATCATGGGAGCGTATCTCTTTTCGCAGAATTTCAATCTGTTCGGCTGCATTTTCTTTTTCCGTCATATTTATTACCTTCCTATATAAATAACTCTTGTATGAATTCAGTTTTTTTAATCCGTTCATTGGCTAATTCCACATATTCAGAGTTAATTTCAATCCCTAAATAGTTTCTTTTTAAATTTTTAGCCGCTATGCAAGTTGTTCCGCTACCGCAAAAAGGGTCAAGCACAAAATCACCTTCCTTACTTAATAATTTGATAAGTTCCTGAATAATATAAATCGGATAAACAGCAGGATGATGATTGTCTTTTGTAATCTCAACTGGACTTTCAATAATATCCTTTTTCATTCGGTTTCCCAAAATTTTAATAATAGTAAAGCCATTGTTTTTGATTTGATTATTTCTTCCCCCATCTTGTCCGCCATAGGCTAATTTGTGTATACCATTGATTTTCATTCTGAAACTGTCAATTTCTCCATTATATACGGATGAAATAGCATCATTTAAAGATTTACGTGCATTTATCTTTTGTTCTTCAGTTAAATCAGAACTGTTTATTAGTTCAAAGTATTTTTTACCTAACTTACCAGAAGGTTTATTTCTAATATTTTTATTAAAATCGTCCAAATGTTTTAAATAGTTATCCAAATCAAAATAATAGTTTTTTGATTTAGTAAATAAAAAAAACGGTTCTGTAGCTTGTATCAGTTTTCGTTTTTCTTGGCGTGGAGTAGGGTTAAGTTTTGACCACGTGATTTGATTGATGAGAAAAACCTTTTTGTCTTCGATAGCCCTGATAGCAAATTTATATGGGATAAGAGAAAGTCTTCCATTAATGTATTTATCACCTACATTAAAAACAATTGCACCTGTTTCTTTGGTAACTCGCACACATTCCTCAAAAGTATTCATCAGTTTTTTTAAATATTCTTCTTCTGTTTTTTCATTGCCTATGCCTAAATCGCCGTTCCCATAGTCCCGCTGCTGAAAATATGGTGGTGAAGTAATTACTAAATCAAAAGTATTATTTTTTATATCAGTAAGGATAGATAAACAATCACCTAAAATAATTTTATTTTTCATTTCAAAATTCCAGTTGGTAGGTTGGGTTAAACGAAGTGAAACCCAACATAATATTAGAATTGTTGGGTCTTGTTCCTTGACCCAAACTACCGACGAAAACGAGAGAATCGTGTCATTGTGTAGTCCATAATTCAAGCAGTTCATTAACCAATTCTTGCAGTTGTTTTGTATACTCGATAAGACTAAGTGTTTGATATCCGTGAATTATGCGATTGCGAATTGCTTGAAGTGCCTTTGCTTTATCAAACTGTCCTATTGAGAGTTCACCTTGAGAATAAAGATGATTTATAAGCGATGGAGTTGGAAAACGTTCAATTGGAATTGACAATTGCTTTGCTTGTCTCCGAAGTGCCGCCTCAAGTATTCCCCATAAAGACAAAAAGGTTCCTTCGGTTTCTCCGATTGATAAAAGATGTTCCGCTTGAATTTGACGTTGGCGCATTTGTTCCCAAGATAGCAAACCATCCTCGCCTTTTTCTTGTTCACCCAGAGAAACATCATCACCTGTTACTAACAAGAAACTCCAGCCATCATGTTGTGATACTGTTTCGGCTATTTCTCGATAACGGTCAATAGGTGTTCTGGCAACAGAACTTTTTACCTCAATAATAAAACCTTCGTTAGGCGACTTCCTTGCAATTAAGTCAGGGCGGTATGTGCCTAAATCGAAAGGAAGGTCTTTTGTCTGAGGCATAAGAATAACCTCGTATCCTTGTTCCTTATATTTCTCTATCACTTTAGACTCAAGGGCATGTCCGGTATTATAACTCATAAGTAGTCCTCCAATGGGCGTGGCGCACATACTCGGACGTAAACACATTCAATGCTCAATACGATGCCTTGAATAAGGGCATTGGGGCATCGTGTTAGGTCAAATGTCCCCGCCAATGGACGACGATGTGATTCTACATCAGTGACAAGCGAATCATCATCGTATATTAAACCCACTAGAGCATCTTGTATAGGTTTCACTATGTTGTCGGTATCAACAGGGTCGCTGTTGAAGAGATATACTAATATTAGTTGTATGTCTGTTCCTGAATAAGGTTCTCCCGTCCAAGTTTTTGCGGCTTCGGCTCGCACATAATTCTTCCAAGCCAGTAAGTTGGTGCGGTTTCTCGTCTGTAATGACACTGGGCGTCTTGGAATAAGAAAATCGAAATACATTACTGATTTCTTCCCTATTATATTTCGCTGAAAAGGCAGGAACTAATAAATGATTTATGTCCCTAAAGAAATATCAACACACTGACACTCTATCAAACTTTATCTTTAAAGTCAAGAAAATAAAATGCTTTCCAGCGATTTCTTCTTTTCTGAAGACGGACTCCGACCCAAAACCTTTTCTATATTCGTTTCTCTATTCTTTAAAACACTCCGTAAGTTCCTGACACTTATGCCGCAGGCTGACAAGCAATTAAAAACCAATCTACAAATATTTATCCACCCATTTGCTTACGTGATCCATCTCCTTCAAAAGCCTTTCGAGCCGCAAAATATGGACGTCATCGCAGTTTTTCTTAATTGCGTCCCTCACGATCACCTTTGAACGAGACAGGTGTTGAACGAGGTTATTCCACTGTTCAGGGGTGTTGTGTACGGGGTCAATCTGCTCTGTGTAATCGAAAATTTCCTGTAATGAGCTATCTCCATAAAAATTCTCACAAAAAGAAGTCAACTCTGAATCCAGATCCGTATCAGCATCCCATAATAAAGCTGGATACTGAAAAACACACGGAGACGCAAATCCGGAGAAATACTCTCTGTCAAGGTTCACAGCAAAAGTGCTTATATTTTTGACCCCTTTGCTTTTGTAATACTTAATATCCTGCTGGATGATGCGCCCTGTATACGGCAATCTTCCAGAAAGCTCCTGATAAACACCTCTCCCAAAGAGTGAGGCGTCAAGCCAATAACCGAGAACGTGAGTCTCTGACGGATCGAATATCTCAAGCAGACCATCTATCACAGGTGCAATCTCTTTTGAATTGACAGGACATGCAGGGTCAGCAATAGAGTGTGAAAAGCATTGGTGTATATGCGCTAATTCAAGGAATACGCTTTCAACCGGTAGAACTTTTTTCGGGATCCCCCACGTAGACCAGTAAGCCAGAAAACTCATCTTTGCGCCCGGCCTGATTTTTCGGATGGCAGTTGACATTTCATTTGTGAATGAGAGGATCACATCAGGGATTGACCAACCCTCGAAACTATCACTAAGCAATAAAACAACGTCTGCAGGCCAGAGGAAGAAATCATTTAATTGTGAAGGTAATTTGCTGACGTAATCTGTGGCTAGTGCCTTGTTTTTTTCCAGATCATCTTTGTTGCCGGGTGAATACTTATCGCCAAAGAAATGCCTTCTGATATTGAAATCCAGTCCTCTGCTTGCCACGAGATCGGGCATCTGATCTATCCCTTCATTTGAGTGAAGGTGAATAGCATTCAGTTTGTTTTTGGCGGCGAAATCTATCCAATCCTGAAATCCGCTTTCCCAATTGTAAATCACAACGCTTCTGTGATCCATATCGGGAGATTCTTTGAGGTCAATACCTTTCACGAATACATCATCCATCTTCGGGATAAACTCATTTTCCTTACCCGGGAAATACCATCTCACCCCTAGTTTTTGTAGATAATCGTATACGCCGTAAAGCGTTCCTCTTGGTGTTTTTCCGTGAATGATAATGTCATGCCCAACGTCTCTTATAATAAAGCTGTCATTATGCAGAGACTCAAGATCATTTAAAACACGACTCTCTTTATTCGGGAAACAACCGATGTAGACTGAGCTTTCTAAAGATTCGCTTACTATGCTTACGTGCTTATTTGTTATCGCTTCGAGATAGTCGGCAAGTTCCTTCGCCGCAAACTTTTCAACCTCAGTTGCATCGCTTTTTACGACAACATTTAAAATATATGCCATATCTGCCCCTTTCAATCTCCATTAATTATGGTTAAATCACCATCCACATTTATGTCTTTAATAGGAAAGTCAATTGTACATACTCCTTTAGTGGGAAACTTTAACCCTTCCTTTTCAACAACATCAAACGTAACTGACGCCGGATGTTTGAATACATCAGGGAGCCTGTCTATCTCTAGCGTATAGACATTGTAGCCATTTACAACCTTTTGACTTATAACCCTTATATTAAGTTTACTGAACTCTCTATAAATGTATAAATTTAGGCTGAAATTCTTTCCAACGTAAATATCTTCAGTGTTAAACATACGAATGAGGTTTAAAAAACCAGAAAACGTGTCTTGAATGTCAGGCTGGACGTTACTTAAGATCGTGCTGTTATCATCGAATGAGGCTACCCGTCTGGTTTTTCGGTCAAAGTATATGTGTTCATTGAGTTTCTTCGTACCATCCTTCTCTAATTTATATACTTCATATCGTACAGGCAAGCCTGTTTTGGGGTCAATGTAAGAGTCGAAAGTATTGGAACCCTTATATATACGCAGAAACCTTACGAGAAAACCCAGCAAGCCGCTTATTTCTTCAGATTGGGATCGGACAAGCACAACGTCCTGTCCTTTGGCTTTGTCGTACCTGATTACTTCCATAGTTCCATGAGCAGACAATCCCCACCATTTAACACTCAAGTTTAGCTTCATGCCGGGTTTATATACATCTATGACGTCGCTTATGGATAGTTGCTGTGAAAAAAGAAGGACGAATAAGGAAATGCCAATGATTGTTTTATAAGAAATGTGTTTCATTAATCGGCAGGTATTAAGGATTAGCAAAGCTTTAGCTTGTGTTTTTATCACAATATACCATTAACGCAGGCTAAAGCCATGCTACTCCATATCCATTCTACTGGTTTCTGAATACTTAAAAACCACCGTAGACTATCGTAGTGGAAGTCTTATGGAGTTTAAATAAATATTCGGGTAATGTTTTGTTGTCATTCCAGCGAAAGCTGGAATCCAGTTTTCATGGTTTTTCTGGATTCCCGTTTTCACGGGAATGACATTCGAGAGAGGGTACGATTTGATAAATTTATTACCCGATTAGTTTCTTAACATTCATCAGATTTCCACTTTCCGACTTTGTATTTTAAACAGGGCTATCGGTCGCAGTTTGACTGGCTGTATAATGCTGTTTGACCCATTTATCTAGTGTACCGACAGGGTCTCTAATCACTTCATCAGTTATAACAAATTCGGATTTGCCGGTGTTTCTTTTGATCAGATTGAGTCCGTGTATGTAATCTTCAAGTAGTTTATCACATAAGACTTTAATACTGATGCCTTCTAACGTTGCCCTTTCATTTACAAGCTCGATTGCTTCGTCAGAGAATTTCAGAGTGATCTTATATTTATCTGCATAACCCCGTTCGTATTCTCTTACCATCTCTTTCAATATCATCTTCTTATTTTCGCTGGGATCGCTTAATAAATTTCTAAGCCCTTTAACAGGGTCTTCCACCATCTTACCAGTCACGATGAAACTCTTTACGTCAGTTGATGGAAGTTCGAACTTGAATTCACGGAAAACTTTCTCACAGACAGTTGCCAGCGCTCTAGCACCTGTTTTTTCTTCATAAGCTCTCTCGGCTATCATTCTCAGGCTTTCTTCAGAGAAAACCACGTCTATACCATAAGCTTTGAAAGCACGCTTGTATTGTTTGATTATCGAACCCTCTGAGTGTTTGAGTATGTTAAGCAGGTCATCAGCAGACAGTTCATGGCATACGACACGAACAGGCAATCTGCCAACTAACTCCGGTTCAAACCCGAATTTTACAAGGTCAGAGGATCTACATTCCTTAAGATAGTCTACATCAATGCTTTTAGACTTCACCTCTGCACCAAAGCCAATTCCCTGCTTGTGAATCCTTTCTTTTATTATTTCCTCAAGCTGATTGAAGGCTCCGCTTACGAAAAACAGTATGTGTTTGGTATTGATGATTTGCTTTTCGACTTTACCTTTTTTCTGGAAATCCATCAAAGCCTTCATCTGTGATATGGGGTCGTAAGGTGTGTTAAGGTCTACCTCCGTTTCTTCCATAAGTGTCAACAATCCAGTCTGGACACCTCGCCCGCTGACGTCTTTACCAATCATGTTGCTGGCACTGGCGATCTTGTCTATTTCATCTATGAACACCATACCGTATTGTGCAAGCTCGATGTTACCATCTGCTTCAGTCACCAGATCACGGATAATATCTTCCACGTTACCGCCAACGTAACCAGTTTCACTGAACTTAGTAGCATCTGCCTTAACGAAAGGCACACCAATTAGTTTGGCAAGAGTCTTTATCAGGTACGTCTTACCAACTCCCGTCGGGCCAACAAGGAGTACGTTCTGCTTGGCGTATTCTTCCTCAGATTCGCATTGAATCTTTGAGAGCCTTTGCTCTTTTTCAAGCCTTGCACACTCGGAAACGTGGTTATAGTGATCACATATAGCTATAGCAAGGGTCTTTTTGGCATCATCTTGCTTTATGATGTATTTATCGAGATAAGCCTTAACCTCTTTGGGTTTAAGATTGAAATTAAGGTTAAATTTATCTTCCTGTTGGGTTCTGGTTTCTTTAGTGCTATCTTCGTTAGAATCGGGATTGGGATATACCAGTTTAACGTCCTGTACCCCATCGCCAAAACTCTTTTTCAGGAACTCTCTTAATTCTCTTTGTAATTCTTCAGGTGTTGGAACTCTATCTTTCACTCCATCATCTCTCCAATCGTTTTATATTTAAAAATAATCATACAATCTATTTGTGTATCTGTCAATCGTTGAATCAGTATACATTGAAAATAAAGGGTAGATCACAAAACCTGCCCCCCATAATTTAATCATATACTGATTTTTAAGGTAAAATTATGTCTTGGTTGCGTAATTATGTTTTTTACCTTAAATAATTATAACAAGCTTTATAATCAAGTTATTCCATTTTAAGATCTCGATAATTTGATTGAAAAGCTTTCGGCTTGATCGTACCTGCCGTATTTTTGCCTTAGATCCAGCATCATCTGGTATCTTTCTGGCGGCATACCTTTAAAAGCCACGTTGCTCGTACAGAATATGTACCCGCCTCCGGGCATACCGTCTCTCAGCGCTCTCATTACGTCTGCCCGTACTTCCTCATCTGTTCCAGTCTGAAGTAATCCACAGTTCACGTTACCTGCAAGACATACCTTATCCCCCACCAGTTTCTTGACTTCAGCCAGACTTACCTTTGCCTGTGGGTCTACTGAATGAAGCGCATGGGGTCTGCACGAAACCAGTTGATCCAGTATGGGCATGATGTTGCCGTCGGTGTGCTTTATAACGTAAGCCCCGTTATTTCTGTGCCCCTCTATCAATCTGTGCAGATATGGTGTCACGAATTCAGCGAACATATTGGGTGACAGGAATGGTCCATCATTGAAACAGTAATCAGCGCACATTGTCAGACATTCTGCACCTGCCTCAATCTGCGCCCTACCCCACGCAATGCCATTGTCAACAGAGGCTTCGAGACCTTTCTTGATCTCATCTCCCTGCTCAAAAAGTCTGACGGAAAGGTCTACCATGCTTTTTCCATCGGGTATCCCCATAGTTCCATCAGCTTCACCGCAGAGAAGGAATTTTTTATTTGCGCCCATCTCGACGAGTTTTTTGAGAAGATTTAAGTCACCGGTTCTTATTATCGAATAATCCAGCCTTTCCACTATCTCAACAAAAAAATCTGCATTGTAACCAATAGCCATATCAAGGTCTTTACCTGAAAGACCATTATATCCTTTGAAGCCTTTTTTAAAGAATTCGTCTGTAAGCTGGAATTCAAGCTCAAAGGTCGGGACAATATCATCAGGTTGCCTTAGTTCAAGAGCGGCAATTGCTCTATCTTTTGGGGTCATAAAATACCTCCATTATTGTTGTTAAACAAGGCGCAATTTTCACGAGTTATTTTATCACAAAGCAAATAGCAATTAAAGAAAAATCATTATTTTAGGATTTTCACAGACACTGATACTGTTGGCGAATTCATGAAGCAATAGATTGCAAAGCTATAAAATACAATGTCAGAGTATTAGCCAAAAGTATTCCTATAAGCCATCCATTTCTAACGGAAAACCTCCGGTGTTAGCTCAATCAAAATAGGTCTGTCATCGTCCAAAGCCTTGATTAATGACGGACAAAAATCTGCTCTTTGCTCAATCCGTACTGCCTTAATGCCGAAAGAATCCGCATATTTGAGGTAATCGGGATTTTTGACATCAACACCAAGTGTTTTTCCGAACCTGTTCTCCTGACTCCATCGAATTGACGTAAGCGCATTGTCGTTGCAGACGATCATTACGATGGGTAGCTCATTTTGGGCTATGGTTGAAAGTTCCATACCGGTCATTAGAAAACCTGAGTCCCCTGATAGTGAAACGACCTTGCGTTCCGGATTAGCTATTTTTGCGCCAATTGCCGCAGGCAAACCATAGCCTAAAGCAATATATATCCCCGGATAAAGGAAAGTTCCCGGCAGGTAGGTCGGGAAGTGCCTATGCATTCCGTAACCTGTCATGTGAACATCAACAGACATGATCGCATCTCGTGGTATCACCTTGCGCATTAGCATGATGATTTCAGGAGGCTTTGCGTCTCTGATCTCGTCCTGCCACGTTATCACCCGCTGTTGCCATTCATCGGAGGATCGAGCCAATGGCATATCCAATAATTGCTTCAATATATCTTTAGGACTGCCTGATATTCCGATTGTTGGCTTGTATTCTTTTCCTATTTCATTAGAATCAGCCTCAATGTGTATCCATTTTTCCGGCATTTTCATGCTCCAGCCGCCGGTGTCCATCTGAGTAAAGCGAGTTCCGATAGCAAGTAAGAGATCACATGATTCAATGGCTTGACGCGCCTGTCCGCTTCTGCTACCACCCAAAGAAAGGCTATGGTCTTCTGGAATCGCTCCCTTACCCATTATGGTTGTGAAAACTGGTGCTTTGAGTTCTTCCGCAAGCTGTCGTAGTTCGTCATGAGCCTTTGAATGATGTATCCCCGAACCTGCGATGATGGCGATCTTCTGAGAATCTGTGATCAGAGCTTGTATTGGCTCCAAATTATGTATTTTTTCAGAGGTGTTGACGAAGTTCGGGATATTTGAATTTATCTCATCTGCAAGGGCATCGCTAGAAATCTCAAGCAAAGCCGGTCTTGGACGACCGTTTCGCAAGGCTGAGAAAATCCTCTCGACTGCCGCAGGTATATCTTTAGCGTGCGCAACACTTTCTATGATTTTTGTTACGGGTTTGAATGCCTGAACCTGATCCAATCCATGAAACATTTTTGTGCGATCTTTGCCCTCATACCTTGACTCATTTTGGCTTGTGATAAGCAGAACAGGAACGCAGTCAGTTGAGGCTTCACCCATTGCGATATGGGCATTGCCAGCGCCGGGTCCCGGTATGGTCATACATACGCCTATCTTTCCAGATGAGCGCGCATAACCATCTGCCATGAAGGCGGCTCCGCTTTCATGTCTGGTCAAGACGTGGCGAATCTTGTATTGAAGGTGATATAATCCTTCATAAACAGGAGCAAGCTGATTGCCCGGAATGCCAAAGATTACGTTTACTTCCTGTTTTATTAGACACTCAACCAGTAATCTTCCTCCGGTCATTAATAATTCTCCTTAAAAATTATGTTTTGTCGAATATATTTAGAGATATATGCGGAACCAATTCAACGTAATCTCAAGATTACCTTAAATGTCGTTAATATCGAACAGTTACAATTATTCCGGTGTCACGTAAGCCGATGTAATTCCTCCGTCAACAATGAATTCCATGCCTGTGACATAAGATGATTCGTCAGATGCTAAATAAAGAGCGGCGTAGGCGATCTCTTTGGCAAGTCCGAAACGTCCCATAGGTATATGAACCAGACGACGCTGTTTCTTGGCTTCAGTGTTGAGAAAATTCATCAGCAGTTCGGTGTGTAATGGACCCGGGCAGAGAGCGTTGACACGGATGTTCTCACGAGCGTGAACGATTGCCAGTTCACGGCTCATTGCCAGAACGCCTCCTTTACTAGCAGTATAGGCTAATTGAGGGGTAGCCGCACCAAGTATCGCAACAAAAGAGGCTGTGTTGATAATAGAACCACCTCCTACACGACGCAGCGCAGGGATCCCGTATTTGCATCCCAGAAATACACCCTTGAGGTTGATCGCCATCGTCAGTTCCCAAACTTCTTCGGATGTGTTGACCGCATCGTCATCCTGACTGTGCATGATCCCTGCGTTGTTAAACAGCACGTGAAGCGCACCATAAGTTTTTTCAGCGACCTGTACCATTTTTTCGCAATCACTGGATTTAGACACGTCAGCATGGCAATACGTAGCATCTCCGCCTTTATCACGAATCATCTGGACAGTCTCTTGACCACCTTTATCATTAACGTCTACGACAACGACTTTCGCACCTTCGCTGGAAAAAAGTATTGACGTTTCACACCCGATTCCGCTACCGGCTCCGGTGATGAGTGCAACTTTGTTTTCTAAACGCATTTTTATCTCCTAATAATTTAATAGTAATCAGTGATCAGTGATCAGTAATCAGTGATCAGTTACTGATCATTAAATCTGCTCAAAATATCGCTTTCGCTCCCAATCTGTAACTGCCTTATCAAACAATGCCTGCTCGGTTTCAAAGAAATGGACGTAGTGATTGATAACTTCATCACCAAAGGCTTTGCGCGCAAAATCACTTTGCTTGAAACCAGTGATGGCTTCCCGTAGGCTGGGCGGCACCTGTTGCAGATTCTCGGCAGAATACACATCACCTGTGAAAATCTCCGGCGGTTCAATATGGTTGTGAATACCGTCCAAACCAGATGCAAGGAGAGCCGCATAAAGCAAGTATGGATTAACATCTGCGCCGGGTATGCGGCATTCGATCCGCAGTGATTGATCATGCCCAACTACCCGAAATCCAGCAGTGCGATTGTCATAGCTCCATGACAGTCTGGTTGGCGCCCACGAACCTGCCTGATAGCGTTTGTAGGAATTCACCGTTGGTGCGTAGAACGGCATTACATCAGGTACGTGAGCGATACATCCACCCAAAAACCAACGAAAGATATTTGAGCCTTGTACCAATCCGATTTGTTGATCTCCTGCGAAAAGACTGCGCTCTCCATTCGGTTCCCACAGGCTAACGTGAACGTGACAGCCTGACCCGGCAAGGTTATGATCAAACTTTGCCATGAATGTAATAGACAATCCCAACTGATCCGATAGTTCTTTGAGGCATTGCTTATAAATAGTGTGGCGATCAGCCATCGTAAGCATATCAGCATAGCGGATGTTGATTTCGTGCTGTCCCGGACCCCATTCTCCTTTACTAAATTCTACCGGAACGCCACTCAGGGAAAGGTGTTTACGTGCGGCGGCATTGAGTACCTCTTCTCGTGTTCCCTGAAGTATGTGATAATCCTCGATGTATGCCGAGAATGTTTTGAGAGCCTGATAATGCTTAGAGCGTGCATCACTGTAGGATTCATTAAAGATGAAGTATTCCAGTTCTGAGGCTCCCTGCGGCAGGAATCCCATCTCTGCCGCCACGTCTATCTGACGCTTGAGCATACTTCGTGGGGCGATGGAGGTAGGTGTGTTTTCATCATTGCATATATCGCAGATCACAAGAGCGGATTTTTCCAGCCACGTAGCCTGGCGCAAAGTTACAAGATCGGGAACACATTTGAAGTCACCGTACCCCAAATCCCAGCTTGCAAACTTGTAGCCTGAAATGATCTCCATTTCCATATCCACAGTAAACAGGTAATTGCAGGCGTGCATACCTGATTCAGCGATGTGTTCAAGGAAGAAATCACCAGTGATACGCTTACCCAGCAGACGCCCATATAGGTCAGAGAAAACGGTCACAATAGTTTCGATCTCCCCTGTCTCGATTTTTACCTTCAATTCCTCAAGAGTCAACATACCTAGAACGGCTTTCTTGGTCATATACACATCCTCTTCTTTGATTTTCAAATAAGATTTTCAGCAGGTTTAGAGGACTACATAACCAGCACCGAGAACCTGACATACTTCAGATTCAAACTCCATCTTGATCACTGCGACACTGGCGTACGGATCGGGACTTTTCTCTGGCAAACCTTTGAGAACAAGGCGATCTTCTGTCTGCTCGAACTCGATAGGCTGATCACTTACGAGGAAGGATGCTTTCTTCAGCTTGGTTTTCAAACCACCTATGGCAAGTTCCTTACCGGGCCAATTATGACACCAGAAATAATAGGTATTTCCCTTTCTTGACCAGTTCCCGGTAGGCACCCATTCGACGTTCTCAACACGATCCACCTGACCATAAACGGCTTCACCGTTCTGTTCAAGCCATTTACCCACCGGGATCAGCCTTTCAGCCGCTCCTTCTGGTACTGAACCATCTGGCTTGGGACCGATGTTTAACAAAAGATTACCCTGACCTGCGGATGCCGTCCTTAGCATACTAATCACCTCACGTACAGGTCGCCAGTCAATAGCTGTTGGGAAATAACCCCACGAACCGTTGAACGTCATACAGGCTTCCCAATCCCGCCCTTTACCTTCAGCGGTAACGTGTTCTTCTGGTGTGCCGAAATCCTCTGGTAGTTGTGAGCGGTTGTTGATAATGATGTCAGGTTGTAGCTCTCGCACCATCGCATTGCGCCTTGGGCTTTCCCAGAGTTCTGCGGAACCAAGAGGCCATGAAACGTCGTACCATAATATATCTATCTTTCCGTAGTTAGAGCATAATTCACGGACGCATCCATCGGTAAACTCAACGAACCTTTTCCTTGCGGCTTCGTCTTTTGTACAAATTGCGCCGTCTTTATGATGCCAGTCCATAAGTGAGTAATAAAACCCAATTTTGAGGTCAAATTCACGGCACGCTTCAACGTATTCTTTAACCAGATCACGCCCGGGACCGTGTTTAGCGGCATTATAATCCGTCTGCTTTGTATTCCATAGGCAGAAGCCTTCGTGATGCTTTGTAGTCATAACCATGTATTTCATGCCTGCCTTTTTCGCCAGCGCCGCCCATTCTCTGGCAGGACGGTCCTTTGGTTTCCACGTATCAGCCAGCTTCTCATACTCGGTTAGTGGGATACGCTCACGGTTCATTACCCATTCATGACGCCCAAGTTGAGCATAAAGCCCCCAGTGAATAAACATTCCAAAACGTGCCTCTCTCCACCATTTCATTCGCCGATCTCTGTCCTGTTCAGCAGTCATTGCAGTATCCTCCCATCTGTCAACGTTTTAAAAAATCAGAACCTATATTTATGACTTTATTTATCTGCTTTACATGATACAATAGAACTGAACTTGAAAGCAAGATGTAAATGAATGCGATCCATTCGTTTGGATTTGGTGTGGATGAAGTTTTAATAAAGCTGAATTTTCCTTACACAAAGTTTGCCATCTATTAAATCTTTTTTTATATTGGTATTTTCTGGTATAATAGAAAAACATAAAATTGTTCATGGGATTAATCTACGTGGGAGCATAATATTGATGATGCGAAAAAAGCTGATCGAAAAAACAGTGTGTTTGACAATCATTGGAGTTTTGGTGTTTGCTAACTTAATATGGAGTGAGGCTATGTCTAACGAAAAAAATGGTAAAGTCACATTTTACGTCGCTAAAGATGGAGATGATAATAACCCCGGCGCAGAAGCCCAACCTTTCGCTACGATTCAGCATGCACGTGATGCGGTGCGAAAGCTTATAAAAACGGACCTTAACACCGATGTTGTTGTGTTAATTCGCAGTGGAGCCTATTACCTAAATGAGAGCCTTACTTTCGGTCCAGAAGATTCGGGAACTGAAGAACATTCTATCACATACATGTCATACCCGGAGGAGACAGTATTCATTGTGGGAGGCATGGAGATCAAAGAATGGAAGCACTATAAAGGTGAAATACGGGAAGCATCTATACCTGAAGGTGTTACGCCGAAACAGGTATTTGAGAATGGAATGCGCCTTAATCTTGCTCGAACTCCTGATGAAGGCTACCTGCACCTTGAAAAGCCCATCAGTGGAAAGGAAGGTACGGATTTCATCTATCGTGAAGGTGATCTGCAACCTGATGACTGGGATGTTTCTGATGCAAGCGTTTTTATATGGCCACAGTATGACTGGTTCAGTGCGATTGTGCCTATCGCATCAGTAGACGCAAAGAGCCGTACCATAGCGATTGGAAGATCAACTGGTCAAATAACCCCGGGTAATCGTTATTATATTCAAAACGTATTGTCTTTACTGGACAAACCCGGCGAGTGTCAGATTAGCCTTAAAGATCGCAAGGTATACGCATGGACGTATAAAGAAAATCGAACCATGATTATCTCTACCGTTGAAAACGTGATCCGAATTCAGGGCTCAGGTAAGATCGTGAAAAATCTGCACTTTGAAAACCTTGATCTATCAATAAGCAACGGTGATGTCGTCAATATAAGCGGTGCGGAAAATTGCTCAGTAAGATTCTGCAAGATTGAGAATGGTTATAGTTGCGGAGTATCAATAAACGGATATGCACAACATATTAACATTTATGGCAATCTTATCCGGTTTAATGGGTATCATGGAGTTTCGCTGGAAGGGCTTGGTCCCGGTCAGGCAGACGTTAATAAATACAACGTTGTAGAAAATAATCACATCCATCACTGCGGGAGGCTTGTAGGACACGGTTATGGTGTAAACATCTCACAAAGCGGTTATAACAAAATCATACACAATCACATTCACAATATGCCCCGATATGGTACAACCATCAAAGGTGTGCGCTATCAAGTATTACGAGAGCAAATTGAAGGAGTTACGTGGGAAAACCGTCACGATTTCCTACATTCACGCAACAACCTGATCGCCTATAACAACATTCATAACGTTAATGAGGACAGTCAGGACACTGGCGCAATGGAGTCGTGGGGCCCGGGACGAGATAATGTCTACGATCACAACCTGATTCATGACGTAGGCAACAATGAATTGAACCTGCAAATGGGGATATACCTCGACGATGCAACTGACTATTTCACAGTGACGAACAACATTATCTGGGAAGTAATAGGAAAAGCCCCAACCACATCCGTTTACGCCAAAGGCATCGGCAATAGGCTTGATAACAATATCTTCATCATAAGCGACAAGAATACTGCCGCTATTAGCTCACTATTCATGGCTGGTGAGCGTGCTGATAATCACGTATATACTCACAACATATATTACTTTGAGGGTTCTGAAGGTGCAATATATGACTTTTACAATTGGAGCGATGATCGTGTAGCTGAATCAGACTATAATATCTTCTGGAAACCCAATGGTGAATTGGTTATGCGCGGACAATCACCTGCAAAGACCTTTGACGAATGGAAAAAAATCCTGCATAACAAATATGATCAACACAGTATAATTGCAGACCCGATGTTTGTTGATCCTGTAAATCGAAACTATCATCTGCAACCTGACTCACCTGCGTTGAAGCTAGGTTTCAAGGATATTGACACCAGCGGGATCGGTCTCAAAGGTGATTTCCCAAAGCGTTTTGAGAGATAGTTTACAGATATTTGGAAGGTAGAACAGCAAATGAAATTTCGTATGTACGTTGATGAAGTTGGTAATAATGATTTAGAAAGTTCAGATGACCCACTGCATCGCTTTTTAAGTCTGACTGGTGTAATACTGGAACTTGATTATGTTAATACCAATATATTTCCGCAAATGGAAAAGCTCAAATCCAAATTTTTTGGTTCTCACCCAGATGAACCGATAATACTGCACAGAAAAGAGGTTGTCAACGCTAAGTATCCATTTGAATCACTTAGCCTGTTTCTTCATATTGGTGATATGATTAACCGATTAACAAAAATGAATTACACTCCACGATGAAATTTGTTCTTGACTTCTTCTGATTTTTCTGTTATGATTTAGTAAGTTGACTATTTTGATCATAAGTTAAGAAGCAATCGTTTTTAAAAGGTCTACGCCATTCCAAAGGTTCAGGAAGCACCAAGACAATGTCAGAAGCCACTAAAAATATACTCAATTACGGCAACGCAGAATCAAATATTCGATTTTGGCGCTGGTGGTGGCGATTTTACGTCTCGGTGTGTCCAGGGCATGGAGGATGATTAGGGACTAATCTATATATATTTTTTAAAAGCCGTGGACACATTTATTTGTGTTTGCGGCTTTTTTTTATCAGGAGGGTAATCGCTATGATAGGGAAACAGATACGAATTGAAAGGATAATGGATCGCAGAACTGGCAGAACTGTTATAGTTCCAATGGATCATGGAGTAACGCTTGGCCCGATAAAGGGATTGATTAACATGGGTGAAACTGTTGATCTTGTGGCGAAAGGTGGAGCCAACGCAGTCATAGGTCATCTGGGATTGGCTCTTCATGGCCATCGTGGCTACGGAAGAGATGTTGGTCTGGTACTGCATCTTTCCGCAAGCACTTCACTTGGTCCATCGCCAAACCATAAGATTCTGGTAAACTCGGTTGAAAGAGCCATTAAAATGGGTGCTGATGGTGTTTCTGTCCACATTAACATAGGTGCTGAAGATGAGGCATCAATGCTCATGGACCTTGGTATGGTGTCACAAATGTGCATGGAATGGGGGATGCCTCTTTTAGCCATGATGTATGCTCGTGGTCCTAAAATTAAAGATGAAACTGCTGTCGAAGCCGTTAAATTGGCGGCAAGAGTTGGCGCTGAACTTGGCGCTGATATAGTAAAAACTACCTACACAGGAGACCCTGATTCATTCAGAGAGGTTGTTGAAGGCTGTCCTGTGCCTGTTGTCATTGCTGGCGGGTCAAAACTCAATGACTTAGAAACTCTGAATATGATAGAAGGCGCAATGAAGGCTGGAGCCGCCGGGCTTTCAGTAGGCAGAAACGTCTTCCAGCACGAGCATCCTGACAGACTCGTTAGAGCCGCCTGCGCAATAGTTCACGAAAGCAAAACAACCGAAGAAGCGATGGAGCTTTTGAACGTGCCAATAGAGTCAATATGTGAGTGATGGGAGATTTAAGTATGTATGATCCAGATATATTACGCAGACATTTCAATTTGTGGGAGAACGACGAAATACGGGGTGACCCAGGCGAACCAGTTTCTCGCTGGCTAGTACCACACATCAACCATATACTCCTCGATCGCTGGCTTCCTGCTGATGGATGTGTTTTGGATGCCGGCTGTGGACGTGGGGTTGAGTCTGTAAAAATGGCAAGACGTGGTCTCAAAGTCACTGCACTTGATATTTCTCCTGGATTACTGCGACATGCACGGCAACGAGCAACGATAGCTGGTCTTGTAGATCAAATTATCTTTGTAGAAGCTGATCTGACAGAAAAACTCCCGCTACCTGAAAACCATTTTGATGTTTGTGTAGCTTTAACCGGTGTAATAGGTCACGTTGGAGAGCGTCACTGTGAAGCTCTAGCTAATCTTGTTACCTGTTGCCGTCACGGTGGATTAATATTGATTGGTGTTCAGTCCTATCTTGGTAAAATCTGTCAATACTTAACCGAGGGAAGAATTGATGATGCGGTGCATGTTGCTGATACACGATTCACACACACTGTTAGCGATAAATTTGAGGATTATTGTTTTACAGCCAGTGAATTAACGAATCTGTTTGCTGATCTGGGATGCCGTCCAGAACAAATTGCCAGCGCACCTTCTGTTGCCGCTGGTGTTTATCTTCCGAATCTTACTGATGTAGATTTTAATCGTGTTCTTGAGCTTGAGCGAAGATTTCTGGGAATTCCTGAGTTACTAGGTGTTGGTGAGCAAATATTGGCAGTTTATAGAAAGAAATAAAATTGTTCTTAAACATAGAACATCACTTAATGTTAGGTTTTGTTTATGATATTGGATAAAATCATTGCTCATAAGAAGCTGGAAGTTGAAGAACAAAAAAGACTTCTCCCATTGGATGAGATTAAACAGGGATTAGCTAGCGTCGGTGAAATCCGTAATTTCCGTAATGCAATCTCTCGTCCGGGGAGGATCAACCTGATAGCTGAAATTAAAAAGGCATCACCATCAAAAGGCATCATCAGGGAAGATTTCAACCCGTCTGTCATCGCCGGTATCTATGAGCAGAATGGCGCATCAGCCGTTTCAGTTCTTACGGATAGTGAGTTCTTTAAGGGTGATTTGTCGTTCCTGAGAATTGTCCGCTCTGCAACTTCTATATTGCCAATTCTTCGCAAAGACTTTATAATTGATGAGTACCAGGTTTATCAATCGAGGTTAGCGGGTGCTGATGCTATACTACTGATAGCGGCTGTCCTTGACCTGCAAAAATTAATGAGTCTGTTTTCAATAGCAGAAGGTATCGGTCTTGATTGCCTTGTAGAAGTGCATACGAAAGAAGAACTGGAAAAGGTTTTAAAAACTGACGCACGTATCATTGGGATTAACAACAGGGATCTAAACACATTTCAAACAAATCTTCAAACAACTGCTAGATTGATGCAGTTAATGCCAGATGATAAAATCGTTGTGAGCGAAAGCGGAATATCATCTAAGAATGACGTAGAGTTCCTGCAAAGATGCGGGGTTCAGGCAATGCTGATCGGAGAGTCCTTGATGGCAAGTGATGACATTGCCCTGAAAATTAAACAATTAACGTTACAAATCGAATAAGGAGGAACGTGATGAACGACACAAAAGTGTTTTTGAGCGAAAAAGACATTCCAACGAGTTGGTATAACATTCAGGCTGATCTTCCAAAGCCTTTGGATCCGCCGCTACATCCAGGCACTCACCAGCCGATTGGTCCGGCTGATCTAGCTCCCATATTCCCGATGGGACTTATATTGCAGGAAGTGAGTCAAGAGCGTTGGATAGAGATACCTGACGAAGTTCGGGACATATATAAAATCTGGAGACCAACCCCTATGCACCGTGCAGTTAGATTGGAGAAAGCTCTGGACACACCTGCAAAGATATACTTCAAGAATGAATCAGTCAGCCCTCCGGGAAGCCATAAGCCCAATACTGCCGTTGCACAGGCTTACTTTAACAAAAAGGAAGGCGTTAAAAGGCTGACGACTGAGACAGGCGCAGGTCAGTGGGGCAGTGCTTTAGCCTTTGCCTGTAAGCTTATAGGACTTGAGTGTTCTGTCTACATGGTTAAAGTTAGCTATGAGCAAAAACCATATCGCAGGATCATGATGGAAACCTGGGGAGCAGATGTTACACCCAGTCCAAGCAACAAAACCGAATCCGGAAGATCTATTCTTGCAAAGGATCCTAACTCCACCGGCAGTCTGGGAATGGCAATAAGTGAAGCTGTCGAGGATGCTGTCAAACATGATGACTCTAGATACTCACTGGGTAGCGTCCTGAACCACGTCATGATGCACCAGACGGTCGTGGGTCTTGAAGCGAAAAAGCAGATGGAAATGTTCGGTGACTATCCCGATGTTGTCATCGGGTGCGTCGGCGGTGGAAGCAACTTCTCTGGGTTTGTCTTCCCATTTGTCATGGATAAGCTGAAGGGTGACAAAAAAAACCTGAAGGTGCTTGCTGTAGAACCTACTGCATGTCCAACACTCACTAAGGGTTTATTCGCTTATGACTTAGGAGATGCTGTTGGAATGGCACCCATAGTGAAGATGTATACCCTTGGACACACTTTCGTTCCACCACCAATTCACTCAGGCGGGCTTCGGTATCACGGCGATTCACCTATCCTGAGCCTGCTGGTGAAAGAGAAGGTCATAGATGCTGTTGCCTATCACCAGATTGCGGCTTTTGATGCGGCTGTAATGTTTGCTAGAACTGAAGGCATCCTGCCAGCACCAGAGACTGCCCATGCTATAAAAGCCGTTATTGATGAAGCTTTGAAGTGCAAGGAAACAGGTGAGAAGAAAGTTATAGCCTTTAATTTCAGTGGACATGGACATTTCGATCTTGCCGCTTATGATGCATATAATAATGGGAAACTCACAGATTATGTGCTTCCCGACGAAAAGATTCAGGAAGCCCTTAAATCATTGCCAAAGATAGATTGAAGTCAGGTTGTAGGGACAGGTTTACAAACCTGTCCTGAACTATCTGTGATTATCTGTCACATATTTTGAGTTCTAATCCTTACAGAATCGGGATGGAAAGAGGTGTTAATATGTTATCTATCGAAGGATTCAATAAAGTATTGGATGTTGGTATTGAAAATCAGGATAGAATTTTGGAAGGTAAGGAACATATCTTTGAGGTAGTGATTGAGCCTGATGAAGACGTTTACCATGCCTATTGCCCGATTTTGAAAGGCTGTCGAACCTGGGGGCATACAGAAGAAGAAGCTTTGAAATATATCCAAGAAGCTGTTGAGCTTTACGTTATAGACCTTATAGCAGATGGCAAGCCGATACCAGGATTGGGTAAGGTCAAAAACATTAGACCAGTTATTAAAGTTATAGAAACTAAAGAGGTTGCTATATGAGTCCGAAACTGCGGAACGTTGCAGTTATAGACTTCATCAAGGCTTTGGAAAGAGATGGCTTCGTTTTCAAGCGTCAACATGGTAGTCATAAAATTTATATTAAGTCTAAGACCGGCAAACAGGTAGTAGTGGCATACCATCATGCAGGTGAATCTCTGCGCATTGGAATACTGAATAATCTAATAAAAGATGCTGGTTGGACTGAAGATGATCTGGTTAGGTTGAAGTTGATGAGGTAGAGATAAAGTATAGTGGATCGGTGTATCAAATCATCAAATTATCTATTCGATACTCAGAGGCTTTTCCATACACAGAACTCCCCCTGTGCATGAAAGAGGGAACGTTGAATATATTATATACTATCTTAGTTTTTATTAAAAGCGCCAATTTAGAAAATTTGGCTACAAACTAATATTAAATGCAAGATACTGGATGCTGATAGAAAACCAGTATCAAGTATCAAGAATGGGGATTTACAATGCTACCAGACAAAAAAGGGCATTTTGGTTTATATGGAGGACGTTTCGTCTCTGAGACGCTTATGTCTGCCTTGATAGAGCTTGAATCTGCTTATCTTGAAGTAAAAAATGATGAGAAATTCCAGTCTGAACTGGATTATTACCTTAACGAATATGCCGGCAGACCAAGCCCATTATACTATGCGGAGAAATTGACGAAACATCTCGGTGGAGCAAAAATATACATCAAACGAGAAGACCTTAACCACACAGGGTCACACAAGATCAACAATACTCTTGGTCAGGCTTTACTTGCTAAACGGATGGGAAAGAAGCGTATTATTGCTGAGACTGGTGCAGGACAGCACGGCGTAGCTACTGCTACAGTTGCGGCACTTTTGGGATTCAAATGTGACGTATACATGGGTGAAGAAGATACCGTAAGACAGGCGCTAAATGTATTCCGAATGGAACTCATGGGTGCAAAAGTCATTCCTGTATCTTCCGGAACCAAGACGCTGAAAGATGCGATAAATGAAGCCTTCCGTGATTGGGTGGCAAACGTTTATGATACCTATTACCTTATCGGTTCTGTTATGGGCGGTCATCCTTATCCGATGATAGTAAGAGATTTTCAGTCAGTTATTGGTAAGGAGACAAAAAAGCAGATAATTAAAAAAGAAAGAAGGCTCCCCGACTACCTGATAGCCTGCGTCGGCGGTGGAAGCAACGCTATGGGGATGTTTTATCCATTTTATAAAGACAAAGACGTTAAATTTATAGGTGTCGAGGCAGGCGGGCTTGGTATTGAGACAATGAAACATGGTGCAACGCTTTGCGCTGGTGAGATTGGTGTTCTTCATGGGATGATGACATATATTCTGCAAGATGAAAATGGTCAAATAATGCCTACTCACTCTGTGTCAGCAGGTTTGGATTATCCGGGAGTCGGTCCTGAACATTCTTTCTATAAAGATTTTGGCAGAGCAGAATACGTTTCAGTAACGGATGATGAAGCACTTGAAGGATTTAAATTGCTGTCTGTTCAGGAAGGTATTATACCTGCGTTAGAATCTGCACACGCTGTGGCTTATGTTGCTAAACTTGCACCGAAGTTAACCAAGTCATCTATAATCGTCATCTGTCTTTCGGGTCGTGGTGATAAAGACGTCCAATCTGTATCAAAGATGTTATGAGACACTGTCAAAAATAAAATGAAAACTGAATAAAAAAGCCAATAATGACTGGCATTTAGAAGCGATTAGGGGAGAGTGAATCGCAAATACTGTCATGACAAGTGTCATTATTCATTATTGGCATTCTGCTTAGGATTTGGGGTCTCGAGGGTATCCCCTGAGAGATGCTTTTTCCAATTGCTTATCTGGTTTGGATGCAAGTTGAGTTCACTAGCTAATTGACTGATAGTTTTTTGTTCCTTTGCTGCCTCCAGGGCTGTTCTGAACTTAAATTCTTGACTATGATTTCGACGTTTTACTGACATATGTTTCCTCCACAAGCTTAAGGTAAAGGTATAGGATATTATACCTCATAATCCACCTTAGCTTGTGGTCTAATTTTCGAGGGTAAGTATAGGCGATACCTTTCTACACTGGGATAACAACCGTTAGGCATATTGCTTTATATCAGTCAGCCATTGACTTAAAGTATCCATAGGTTTACAATATCAGGTTCTTTGGTAACAAATATGAAAACAGGCTTCTAGGAAATTTTACAGATTCGCTTAGCGTAAGCATTCATAGAAGCATAGCTTAACATGTGTTTAGGGAGGTAAATTTATTAGACCTAAATGCAA
>Ga0315274_10000726_pt1 | contig 51176 bp, 42 predicted proteins | sample YL17G02_20_MG_FD_203700 | JGI IMG/M metagenome (GOLD analysis project Ga0315274, IMG submission 203700) | Sediment microbial communities from Yellowstone Lake, YNP, Wyoming, USA - YL17G02_20 | ecosystem: Environmental > Aquatic > Freshwater > Lake > Sediment | place: USA: Wyoming | collected... | reverse complement strand
GGCGATGGGTGGTCTACCTCATCTCCTCCAACTCCGCCTACTACAACGCGACCGCCCTCGTCGTCGGCACGGGAGGGCGGGTCTACGTGAGCGCCGGATCGTCCGGGCAGCCGTCCCTTCTCTTCGCCCTCAACGCGTCGACGGGCGCCAAGGCGTGGGAGATCGCGCTCAACGGCGCGGTGAACGCCGGAGCGATGGCCGTCGGCAGCGACGGAACAGTCTACGTCCCGCTCGGCGACTCGTTGCCCAAGCGCTTCGTCGCGGTGAGCGCCTCCGGCTCGATCCTCTGGGACCGCACCCTTGGCAATACGCCAGGCGCACCCACGATCGGATCAGACGGCACGGTCTACTCCGTCGTCCTGGGTCAGGGATTGACGGCCTTCGCCGCCTCGACAGGGGCGCCCCTCTGGAGTTCCGGGGACGCTCCCGGCCTGCGGGGGAACGCGATCGCCGCGAACGGGGTCATCTACTACGGCGGATCCTATCTTGGCCCCTCCTGGGCCCCGTTCATCGCCACGAACGGCGACGGCACGATCCGCTGGCGCGCGAACATCCCCTGCGCGGTGGGATCGCCGGCGATCGCCAGCGACGGCACGGTCATCGTGACAGGCGGGACCACCGTCACCGCCCTCCGCGGGAGCGCCGCGCTCGCGTCCTCCCCGTGGCCGCGCGCCCTGAACGGGAACCGGAACACCGGCTCGGCGGACGAGTAGCGGAGCACGTAGCGGGCAGCTAGCAGCCTGTGGGAAAGACATCGCGCCGCGCGGGTGAAAGCTGACCCGCCCCCGGTGGACGGTCCACTTCTTGGGGTCGTCCGACCGCTCGTTGTACCTGCCCCCGATGTCGAACCTGAGAACCTCCCCAGGGAGTTCAAGAGTAGTCCACTAGGGAGTGAGGAAGTAGCCTCTTGCCGGGCCGTTGCTCGCAGACCCGACGGGACGGGCCCGCCACGCCGGACCCTGTCCGGCAGGAAACATCGTCGACCCTGGGCCTCGCTTGCCAGAATCCAGGACCTCTACTTACACCAAGCGGCAGAAGGGGCAGGAAGACGTCCTGACCTAACAGCCCGCGGCACGACACAGCATTCCGCAAATGAAGGCTACCGCTCAGCCGTCTTCCTCCGCTGAGTTCGCCGTTCAGCCTCGGGCCGGCGCAAAGCACTGGCAGCGCACTGGACGCCGAGAGAGCGTCGCGGCTCTGCACACACGATCGCGAGACTGGCACATGTTCCAAGGCCCGGCCTCTAAGGTGGATTTGGAGGAGAGCGCACTTCTTGCTAGGATGTCTACTGTGGGGTGACTCCACGGCTCACAGTGACTCAAGGTGCAGACCACGCCATCTGATCCCTGAGACCCGCCCCGAGAGCCCCGCTGGCAGTGATGCTCTCGCTGCGGTGAGGGAGTGCCCGCGGCGGGCAATCCAAGCACCCACGAAGGTCAGAACCAGACGAGAAGGAGGGGAGCTCCATGACGCGGACGAGGTGCTTCGCAGCCGTTCTCCTGGTCGCCGCTCTGCTGGGCAGCATCCCCGCAGGGTCGGAACAGAGTGGTTCAGCTGGCGAGATCCGTATCGAGGTCCTGACGGAGGAAGGGTTCCGGACGCTCGACTACTCGATCGTGGGGACCGTCACCCCGACGATTCGCATCACCGGGCCGCTTCCGAGGCCCTACCGTGTCTTCAACGATCGCCCCGATGGACGAGCCGGAGTCGACGGAGGTTTGGGGGGACTTGGACGCGAGATCACCGACAGCTTCGCGGAGATCGCCCCTGGAGTCGTTGAGGGGACACTCGCATTCCTGTATGGCACCAACGACATCATCATCACCGACGACGCTCGGATCCCGAATATGCTCGTCTCGGTCGAGATGCTCAACTACACCCCCGATTTCGAGGACGTCAACGGAAATGGCCTCCTCGACCGAGAGGAAGACCTCGACTACGATGGGATCCTCGACGAAGGCGAGGACATAAACAGGAATGGCTTGCTGGACCACGACGAGGACATCATCGCAAATGGCATCCTCGACACCGGTGAGGACGCCAATAGCAACGGCATTCTCGATTCCGGCGAAGATCTCAACGGAAACGGCGTCTTGGACAAAGCGGTCCACGAGCCGGTCTTATCTCCCATCGACGACCTCGGGAGTGACTGCACACCGGAAGGTCTTCTCTACCAACAGGGCGTCATCCTTCTCTCCTTTCAGGCAAGCGCCGGCGACGTTGAGATCTCCTCTTTCCTGCGCGAGAGGCTGCTTCGCCCCTACGCACTCATCGTCGATGAGACCCTAGAGGATAGACCGGTGAAGATATCTGCGCAGATCACTGACGACACTCCGGCCTACATCGTCGAGAGAACCCTAAACGGGCTAGCACCGGACGACACAACGTTTCCCCCTGAGGTGCCACCCAAGTATCCCCTAGCGCTGGCGTCGATCATCCCCATTAGCTCGCTCAAGACAACAGCCGGCGAGCGCCTCCCCCAGAGACTGCTCACCGGCGATCCTCCCAATGCGGGCGAGGCATACCGTGCCGCAAGCGGAGGGTTCGACCACGACGGCGACGCTCCCGACGAACTGGACATCGCGTGGCAGCACTTCTTCATGGACACGTTCGCCGCGCATCGACTGGTCGACGTACTGGTCCCCCACCCCACGCACCGTCCGGCGGTCGCGGTGATCGATACGGGATTCGGCAACGGCGTCGACGCCGACCTGGGCGACATCGCGGTCGGGCGCCTCTATCAACCGACCTCTATTCAGATTGACCGTCAAACGCCGCCGCGTATTGTCACCCCCCCGACACTCGCCAACGAATGGATGCGGGATCCCAAAAGCCACGGGACCTCGGTGGCCTTGTTCGCAGCTGGAGACGGCACAAGCCGCATCTTGGGCACGGGAAAGGACGTGCGTCTGTATCCGCTCAAGGTTGACGGCAACACGTTAAGCAAGGCCCGCGCCCTCGCGCGCGCTGGGCGGGACCCCCAAGTGGCAGTCATTAGCCTGTCGTGGGGACCATGTAACTTCGATACGAACCTCGATGGCAGGATCAGTAACGTCCTCAACGAGAACGGAATAGGAGGAGACGGAAGCGATCCCAAGGGAGACGCAAACGGTGACGGCAACCCCGATGACGACGGAAACTGGACCATTGCCGACGACAACGACGGGAACGGCAGACCCAGCACGAACTGGGACACGGAGGACACGAACGGGAACGGCGTCCTGGACGCCGGCGAAGACTCGAACGGTAACGGAAGACTCGACGATTATGATAGTAACGATGATTGCAATAAAGCCTACGACCCAGAGCCACACGTAGACGACGATCCGCTAGGTAGCGAGCTCTCTCGTATCGAGGACGAGCACGTTGTTTCCCGTACCAGGTCTGCCTACCTTGAGGGCATCAACCTCGCGTACGCAAACGAAAAGATCGTCGTCATATGCGCGAGCAACGAAGGGCACGACGGCGTTCAGTACTGCTGGCCGGGTGCTTTTTCGGTGGCTCCGCGACACGGGGCAATCGACGATGATGGCGATGGGGCGACAGACGAGAACGCCTTCCCCCTGAGGGATGCTCCGGGACAGTTTGAGGATCCTCCCGGCGTGCCGTTCTTCATGGGGGTCTCCGCGACCGGTCTCGACGGACCTCCAACAGGGCCGGAGATCTCCGCTTCGTTCACCAACTTCGGGTCTCAAGTCAGCGTCTCCGCCCCCGGGGTACATCTCGCCGATTTGACGGCAACCAATCCTCTTGGCTTTTCCTTCGGGAGCGGCACGTCATACTCAACGCCCTACGTCAGCGGTCTCGCCGGTGAGTTGATCTACCTCGACCGTAATCTCAACACCAATCCCGCGACCGGCCAGCCGGGCATCTACTCTGCGCAACAGATCGTCGAGTTCATCGAAGCGACCGCGGACGACCTGGGTACGAGCCAGATGTACCCCGGACAGGGCAAGTCCGCTCGAAACGACGACCCGGGCAACCAAGATGACGACCGTTTCGGGTGGGGCCGTATCAACTGTTGGAAGGCGGCGCTCTCTGTGGTGAACAGGGGCCTCGCGGAGGAGACGGCCTACGCCCGCGCGAAGAGCTACGGAGGCGTCGTTTTCGAGAGCCTACGGGACAATTGGATCAACGAAGCGAACACCAAGTGGTATGGGTTCAAGATCATCACCAGCGTCAAGGGAGCCACAGTCTGGATCGGCGGCAAGCGGTTGGAGGACGCCGGGGCGTCCGTGCCGAATGCGCCCGCCATCACCGCCTATGCGGGCGTTCGCTCCGATCAAGTGATACGGATCGGCATCCCGTTCGAGGACCCGACGAGCGGGATCGTTCCAGTCGGTAACCAGGGCGGGGAGTACGTCATCACGTTCAGCATCGAGAGGGGAGACCTCGTTGGCGGCAGCCTCGATGCCACCCCGACGCTCAGCCTGAGGCGTCCCAATGAGACGGCCGCTGATGCCCCGTTCTTCAACCTGGAGCTGGGTAAGGAGCAGCTCAAGATCATGCGGAGCAACCCGCAGAAGATCCCCGGCGTCGTGTTCGACGACTTCGTCTTCGAAGTCACCCCGACCGACTTCGGCGATGCGTCGTTCGCCTACCCCACGGACTACAAGCCTCTGGACAAAGGATACAGCGGCGAAGGAGCACGCCACCTGAACTCGAACCTCGAGTGGCTCGGGAAGCCTCGCCGCCCGCAGATCCAGTCCGTTAGTCCAGAGCAGCTTCCCACAAGCGAAGTCGATCCCGATGGCATCCCCAACGTGCTGAAGAGGGGAGCGACCTCCTACGATCTAGATCGGTACGATGATGGCGTGGTGTTTTACCCCCTGACCTACCTGCCGGGAGGGAGGGGGGTCGTCGATTTCACTGTCTGTGTGGCAGACCCCGACACGGACCGCTATGACGCCGCACAATCGCGGACCTTGTTTGTGAACGCGTGGATGGACTGGAACACCAACGGACAATGGGAGGAGGGTGATGAGCACGTTGTGGATGGGCTGGAGCTGGATCCCGACGCGTTTATCTGGACGGTTGTCAGCAACCGCAGGCCGACAACTGCCATCAACCTGCAGGCCCATTCGCTTGGCACACGACCGGGGTGGGCAACCTTCCGAGCGGAATTCGACGTCCCTCGCGCAATAGGGCCGGGCGAGCTCTGGGCACGCTTCCGCCTGGACTACCGGCAGGATGTCGGCCGGGCTGACGCGGCGAAGTTCGTGGAGCACTACTGGCTCCACCTCACGGAAGGGCCGGCCCGATTCGGGGAGGTGGAGGACTATCTCATCGGCGCGGACTTCGGCGACGCGCCGGACGGCGGCGCGGGGACGTATCCGACGCAGAAGGTGAGCCTCGGAGCCCGGCACCTGGGCATCCACAAGGAATGGCTGGGCGAGAGCAAGACACGAGAGCCTGACGCCTGCCTCCGGGGGAGCGCGGTGGCCGGTGATCAGGACGGGCACGCCAATCTCGGAGAGGATTGCAGCCAGGAGGATCGTGACGTGGCCGAAGAGGCGAAGGTCTCCTTTGACCAGACGACGGGATGGTTGCAGGTGGACTTCACAGTTCGGAGCACGATTGCAGCTCGCGGATACGACCTTATGGGTCTCGATGACGACGGTGACAAAAGGACTGACGAGGACCCCTACAAGGACGGCTTGGATGAGGACAAGGACGGGAAGGACGGGGAGGATCCCCCCAACGAGATGAAGGTCCGCAGCCTGAAACCCGAGGTCTGCACGGGTCAGAAGGAGACAGACGTCTGGTCGACGCCGCCCTGGAGCGGGGGAAAGGGCCGCTACCACGCCACCGACGTGAACGAGGACCGTGACCTGAGGGCGAACGAGGACGCGATTGACAGCAGAGACGGGGATGCCGATGGATTGATTGACGAGGATCCCCCTGGCGTCAAGCCCCTTCTCGTGAACTTGTTCGTCGATTGGAACGGCGATCGGGTCTGGGACACCTCCTCTTCTTCCCGGGAGTGGGTGCTGCGGGACGGGCGCATCGCTCCCGAGACGTTCGGCAAGGACGGCAACTACACTCTCGGGGAACCCTTCGCGGACGAGAACCACAACGGAGTCCGAGATCCAGGCGAGCCCTTCACGGACTCGGCGGGGGTGGAGACACAGAAGTACACCTGCAGATTCCACGCTCCTGACGGGCTTCTGGTGCCCGATCGCTTCTGGGTGCGCATTCGTCTTGCCTACGCCGAGCTCTCCGCCGGGACGATTCCCGACTCGGGCGGCGTGCTCGCCGAGAAGTGGATTGAGGCGGGGATAGCCCACTCCACGGAGGCCGGGCGCACGATGAACAACGAACGGGGCGGGGCCTTGTTCGGGGAAGTTGAAGACTACCCGCTGACGACCCTCCAAGTCACGAAGAAGCCGAGCGTGACCGTCGTTCCGCCCGGCGGGGAGATCCTTTACACGATCGTCCTCTTGAACCCCACCGACAGCGCGATGGAAGACGTGCGGATTGTGGATGCCCTTCCCGCCGAGGTTGCCTTTGGGGCCATGGTGTATGCCCCTTCCGGGATCTCCTACCGCGGCGTGACCCACACGGTGGAGGGCTCCATCGACCTTGCGCCTTCCGCGGAGACGGTGATCACGTACAGGACGGAGGTTCCCCTGACCGCTCCGCCGTCGAGGCCCATTACCAACAGCGTGACGATTGAAACGACCACGGTTACAAAGCGAGTCCCGTCGCCGGAGGTCACCGTCGAGTCACTCCCCGTGGCCGGTCCCCCTCAGGTTCCCTATGTTAGCCCGATCCCCAAGAACGTGTCCGACGCGGCGCGGCGGCTCGCCTGGAAAGGTGGGCAGCTCGGGAGGACTGACCCGTCGCAGCGGTGGGACGCCCGAGAGGATCGCCCAGGGGACTACTGCGAGCCGTGCGGGCACACGCCCATGTGCGTCGAGTGCATGGAGTGGGACCTTCAGGCCTGGCAACAGCGCCGGAAGACTATGACGGACATGATGGATCTGATGACCGTCCTGTCCTATCTGCGCGAGGTATCCGGACGGTCGGAGTACTCCGCCATGGCCACGATCTACTGGGACGCGCACTGGGACGGCTGGCACAACCGCGATCGGCCGCGGTGAGCACGCGGGGCGTGGGAGTGCAGAAGGAGCTAGGGGTCCCGACGGGAGACAACGGGTCACGTTCGTCGATGTGATGTACGGGGATCGCCCCATCCTCGGCTGAACTGGGGGGGGCCAGGGCGTGCCGCAAGAGAGATACGGCTCATGGTCCGCGTCCGCCGTTAGGCTCGAGCCCGGTGGTGAGTCCAAGAGTAGTCCCGTAGAGGGCCCTCGATCTCAAACGTGACTGTGTGGATCACCGGGCGCTGGCTCACCGGCCCGTCACGGCGCTCATGTCCCAAAGCTCCACTGCATCGCTCGTTGTTCCCGACGCGAGGAGTTTCCCGTCCGGGGAGAATCTCACTGAAATCACCCCACTCGAACGGCCTTCGAGGGTGGAGACCAAACCGCCTGTGGCCACATCCCAGAGGCACACCGTATCGGAGAAGGCAGCTCCCGAGGCGAGGAGCTTCCCGTTCGGGGAGAACGCCACAGACCTGATCCGTTCCTGCTGCCCTGTGACCGCGATTGTGCGGACGACGGCTCCGGTCGCGACGTCCGTCAGCGTGATCGTCTCGTCATCCGACCCGGAGGCAACGAGTCTCCCATCGGGGGAGAACGCCACCGATTCGACCGACCCTCGATGCTTGGCAAGGGTGCGGACCAGGGACCCGCTTGCCACGTTCCACAACCGCACCTCAAGGGCCCCCCCCGCAGCGAGGAGCCGGCCGTCCGGCGAGAACGACACGGATTCGACTCCTCCCGGGTGTCCCGCAAGAGTTCGGATCAGCGCCCCACTCTCCACGTCCCACAAGCGCACCGTGTTGTCCCCTGCCCCCGAGGCGAGGAGCCGCCGGTCCGGGCTGAATGCGACCGAGTAGACAGCCGACGCATGTCCTGTCAAGGTGCGTAACACTCTTCCCGTGGCTACCTCCCAGAGTCTGATCTCGGCCTTCCAGTCGTAGCCATCCCAGACGCCGGAGCCGGAGGCGAGGAGTTTGCCATCTGGGCTGAATGCCACGGTGTTGACCCAACTCGTGTGACCCTCAAGGGTGAGGACCTCCCGGCCTGTGGCCGTTTCCCAGAGTCTGATCGTCCTGTCAATGGAGCCGGAGGCCAGCATCTTCCCGTCGGGGCTGAAGGCCACCGACTGGACGCTCGCGGTGTGGCCACCAAGTCTGATCATCGTGAGGTGGATGGTCGCGGCGAACGCTGTCGAGGTGTTGCCTGCCCGATCGCGAACTTGAACGAAGACCGTCTTCGTACCCAACGCGCCGGAACCGCCAAAACCCGTCAGACTCCACGAGGGGCGAGGGCTGCGGAGACTCTCCCAGTCGCTCCAGGTCTGCCCATCATTGGAGCAGTGCATCTCAGCAGCGCCACTCAGGTAATCACTGGCGCTGACACCGAGGGTCACAGTAGCGGAGGTTGTCATGCCTACCCCGTCGTTGATGGTGAGCGAGCCAGTGGGCGGGGTCTTGTCCAGACTTATTCTGACAGTCGCTGCCGCTCGGTTTCCTGCTTTGTCCTCCGCTGCTCCCTGGATCGCCATGTCTCGCCCCTCTTGACTGACGATCACCGGCTGTGTGCAGCTAGCGATCCCCGAGAGACGGTCCTCGCACCTGAATGCGATCGTCACATCTTGGTTGTACCAGCTGTTCCGATCTGGAGGGCGACTAGGCTCGGCTGCAATCGTCGGCACTGTCTTATCCACCTTGAACGGCCCAGCGAGCACATCGGCGGTGTTGCCCGCCGCATCCAACGCACTGAACTGCAGTCTAATCTCCCCTCCCTCCCCCGATGTTGTTCGGCTGCTTTCCGCCTTCGAGCGGCCATCCGGGGCTAGGCCGGAGAGGTTGTCCGCGGCTGCGAAGACCACCGTCACATCGCTGCGGCACCAACCCTCGATGCCGAAAGCACCCTGGGGTTCACCCACAGTGATCCTGGGCTGGGTTTCGTCATAGCGGAGGCTCACGGTGCTCCAGTTGTTGTGGTCCGTGTGGCCAGATTCGTCTTCAAGCCACACGTACAGAAGATGCTCTCCCTCCACGGGCAAGTTGACCTGGAACGGTCTTGCCGTGACACGTGTTCCATCTTCAGGATGTTCCGGGGCGGTACCCAGCTTGTACCAAGCTGCTGTTCTCGGAGGGATCTGGGCCGGATCATCCCAATCGACGGCGAATGAGCCCGTCTTAGTCCAAACGGAAGGGCTTACCCGCAGGCTCCTGGGGGCCGGAAGAGGGCTTGAACTAGCGAGCAGGGTGATTGAGGAGGAGAAGACAGAAGAGACATTCCTGGCCCAGTCCCGAACCTGGGCATGAACGGTCTTTGGCCCTTCCTTTGGTGCGCCCCCATATGCTGTCAGGTCCCAGTTCCCTCTAGTGGCTGTGTATCTCTCCCAGGGAGACCAGGTTTGACCATCGTTGGAGAAACGCATCTCCGCAACTCCGCTCAAACCGTCGCTCCCCGAGATACGGAGCGCCACCGCCGAAGACGTCGTCGTGTCCGCTCGATCATTGATCGTGAGGATCCCAGTGGGCAAGGTCCTGTCGATTCTCACAGCTACCGTCACGCTAGCTCGGTTGCCCACCTTGTCTACCGCCTCGCCTGTGACTTCGTGGACTCCTTCCTGCTCGAAGGCCTTGGGCTCGGGACAGGCGTCCATCCCCGAGAGAGAGTCTGTGCATAGGAACGTCAGCTGAACACTCGTGCTGTTCCAGCCGCTTGCGTTCGGCTGGGGCTCGATCCTTGCCAGAATCGTCGGTCCCTCGGAGTCGAGCCTGAGAGCTGCCCCGCACAGACTACCTCCCTGGTTGTCCTTGACGCTTGCGGAGGAGGCGCTTCCGCTAATGGCGGAAGCGCCGTCGGCACGGATGCCGCAACCCGAGTTGTCCCTCACAGCGGTGTCCTGGATATCGGCTGTAGAACCGGCTACGGTGATACCATCACCTCGGTTCTGTTCGACCGTGCACTCGGTGATCCGGGCTTGGGAGTTCAGGGTAAGGGAGATCCCGGCCTTGGCGCTCCGCCGGACAGTGGTGGTCGTGACGGTGATCCGTGAGGTGAACGAGGCAACAACCCCTGCACCCTCCGCATCTTCGATCGTGCACCCCGTGATTACCCCGGTCGAGGCCTCGATGAGGACCGCGTCGCCAGGGCCTGAGGCGACGGTCACCCGGTCCAGTGTGAACGAGGCGCTGTCCCGGATCTCCACTCCGCCCGTGACGCGAAGGGAAATCAACGTAGCGTTCCGCACCCCGGAAATCCGGACCACGCCCCCGATGGTCGTCCCAGACTCGCCAGTGATCGTGAGGGTCTTCGTGATCGAGACGTCGCCGGGGTACGTACCCGCGGCCACCTGAATCTCCGCTCCTTCTGCCGCCGCGCGCGCCGCCGCGGCGAGACTGGGTTGGTCCTGGGGAACGCGGACCATAGTCGCGGCTCCCATTGCGCCTCCTGTGGGCTGCACGGGTGAGGGTCCGCTCGGCACGGCACCCCAAGGGAGGAGGGTCTTGGCGTCGTTCACGCTGATCGCCAAGTGGTACTCAGGCTGGTCGGTGAGGACGGCAGAGTGAACCCCGATCACTTGGCCCTGGGCGTTGATCACCGGGCCTCCGGAATGACCGCCCGCGGTCGAGGCGTTGTGCTGAAGGAGGGTTACCCCGTTCCTGTCCCGCGTTCCTTGGATGATCCCGGCAACGGCGATGAATCCGACTCCAGCGCTGGGAAGGGGATAGCCCAGAACACGGACCTCGTCTTCAATCGCCACTTGATCGGAGTCACCGAGTCCAAGCCAGGTGAGGCCACTCGCCGAGATCTTGAGCACCGCTACGTCCATCGTCGCGTCGGAGCGCACGACGGATGCTCGGAACTTGCGTGACTCGGTGACAACAACCGTGATCGAGGATGCACCTGCGGCAACGTGGGCTGCGGTCAGGATGTAGCCGTCTGGGGAGATGATCGCTCCGCTGCCCGCTGCCGTTCCCTCCGCCGTCTCAGCAAGGATCCAAACGACGGCCGGCTTGGCAGCCTGGATGAGAGCTGGCCAGTTGGTCGTCTGAGCCGAGGCGGGCCCAGCGTACCAGGCCACTGCCAGTGAGAGAACGAAGCCCAGAAGGCAAAGCCCCACTCGCACCCGTCCACGCGCGTCACGCATTGACATCACCCACAGGGCATCATATCGGCAGGCAGGTGCTCTGTGAACCAGAGAGGGGCTGCCTGGCTAGTGGAATGCCCCGCTGTGCCAGTGACGTGCCCCCCCGGAAACCAGTCCAGAATGCTAGGATCGCGAGGAGTGACCTGACCCTGCCCCCGTCGTCGGGCAAGTACCCTGACGGGGAGTTCAAGAGTAGTCCACTTGGGGTAGAAAAGCGGCCTCCTAATGGGCAGTTGCTCGCAACCCCAACGGGACGGGCAGGTAGACGGTCTTGTCGCTCAGGCCGTACTTGGGAGCGATCTCGCGGACGGGAATGCCCATCTCAACCTGCTTCACGGCGTAGACAATCTCCGTCTCGGTGAACCTCGACTACCGCACGCTCCCTCCTCCTCCCGCACCTCGACGAGCTCAACGAGCGCGCCGCTCGGCCCTCGCTCGGGCCAGGGCTCCTCCGTCCAAACGGCGTCGGCGAGGAGGTGGGTGATCCCCGGCGCGGCGAGGAGGGCCCGGACTCCTTCGTGACGCGGGAGGAGGACCCGCAGCCGCCCTCCCTCTTCTTGGCAGCGTTGACTGAGGAGGAGGACGTGGACCGCGGCGAAGAGATCCATCTGTTCCACGCGCGACAGGTCGACCAGCGGGCGAGGAAGATCCCTCGTCCAGACCTGGATCGCCCGCTCGACCGACTCCACGTTCAGTTTCCTCGGGCTGTAGATCATCGGAGCACCGGCCAAGGATATCATGCGGTAGTTGGTGGAGGCGTGGGGGCGCGGTACCATGGCGACGTGGCGGCACGGATCCGCGTCGGAACGTCGGGATACAGCTTTGCTGACTGGTTTGGCGTCGTCTACCCGCAGGGGGCGAGGCAGGGGGATCTCCTTTCGTACTACGCGCGGCTCTTCGACACGGTCGAGATCAACGTCACCTACTACCGCGTCCCCGGGCCGCAGATGTTCGCCGGCATGCTGAGGAAGGTCCCGTCCGACTTCACGTTCGTCCTCAAGCTGCCTAAGGAGATGACGCACGAGCGCGAGAAGCTGGGGCAGATCGCGGCGCCGTTCGCCCGAGCCGCCGCGCCTCTTGTCGACGCTGGCCGGCTCGGGGGGCTCCTCGCTCAGTTCCCGTGGGCGTTCAAGCCGTCCTCCGCCTCGATCGACCACCTCCGGAGGCTGGCCGACGCTCTTGCGGGGGTCAAGGCGCCGGTGAACGTCGAGTTCCGGCACGCGAGCTGGTACGCGGAGGAGACGTACCGCGCCTTGCGGGACCTCGGCCTGGGGTTCGTCAACGTCGACCTCCCCGCCCTCCCAGATCTCCCGCCTCCGAGCAACGTCCTCACTTCCGACGTCGCCTACTACCGCCTCCATGGGCGCAACAAGGCGACGTGGTGGAGTCGCGGGGAGGGGGACGTGCGCTACGACTACCTCTACGAGAGAAGTGAGCTCGAGGACTGGGCGCTGCGCGCCGAGGAGGGGGCGGCGTGCTCCCAGGCGTGCTTCATCTTCGCCAACAACTGCCACCTTGGGCAGAGCGTGGTGAACGCGCTCCAACTCCGCGAGAGGTTCTCCCTTCCCGACCCCGCGCTCCCGCCTGGGGCGGACGCGGGGATGTTCGCCCCTTCTGCCGAGGAGCTGGCCGCGGAGATGAGGCGGCGCATCCGGGCGGCAAGGGCGGAGAGCAGCAAGGGGTGAACGGCCGACGGCCCGCCCGCGGCCTCGTAGCAGGGGCCCAGGCGGGCCGGGAGGCGCGGCTACTCCGACGTCGCCCTCTGGAAGAGGAACCTAGACAGGGCGAGGAAGATGATCGTCAGGCCGGCCAGCACGCCGAGGCTCGAGGCGATGGCGAGCCAGTCCCACCCGGACACGGTCAGGTGGCGGATGGCGGTCACCGCGTACGTGACCGGGTTGTACCGAGCAATCGTGGCGAGCCAGCCGGGCATCGCCTCGATCGGGAAGAGGGCGTTGCTCGTGAACATGAGCGGCATGGTGAGGAAGTTGACGACCGCCATCAGGGTCTCGTGGCTCTTGATCCGCGCAGCCAGCGAGAGGGAGAGGCTGCTCACGATCAGGCTGAAGCACATGGCGATGAGCAAGATGGCGACGAGGCCGAGCGGCCCGGTGGCGAGCCGGACGCCGAGGGCGGTGGCGATGAGGACGATGATCAGGACCTGAATCCCGGCCTGGACGGAGGCAGCGAGCGCCTTCCCGAACGGGATCGCCGCCCGCGAGATGGGCGCGGCGAGGAGCTTCTCCAGGTACCCCATCCGCCGGTCCCAGACGACCGACATCCCGGAGAAGGCGCCACCGAAGAGGACAGTCATCAAGATGATTCCCGGCGTCATGAACGTCAGATAGCTCGTCGTGCCGAGCATCTCCCCGACCATCGGACTCCTGGCGAAGCCCTGCATCATGTTCCCCATCAGGCCAAGCCAGATGAGCGGCTGGATCACGGTCATCAGGATCCGGACCGGCGTGCGCAGGTAGATCACGAGTTCGCGCCACGACACGTACCACACGTCGGAGAGGAACGTCATCGCCGCAGCCTCCTTTGTCTCATGCGCGTCTTCCCGATTTCCTCCCGCGATCCCTGCTCGTCGCGGATCTCCCGGCCCGTGAAGTGGAGGTAGACGTCGTCCAGCGAGGGCCGGTGAAGCCGGATCGACTCGACGGCGACGTCGTGCGCCGCGGCGAGGGCGAACACCTCCGGAATGAGCTGGTCACCGCGCTGCCGGGCCACGATCCGGTGCAGGTCGCCCTCCATGGGATTCACGGAGACCGTCTCCGGGAGCGCGGTGATCGCCGTGACCAAGGCGCCGAGCCTCTCGGCCGGTGCGCCGAGCCGCGCGGTGATGATGTCCCCGCCAATCTGCGCCTTGAGGGCTCCCGGCCGGTCGATCGCTCTGATCCTCCCCCGGTCGATGATCGCCAGGCGGTCGCACAGGGCGTCCGCCTCCTCCATGTAGTGCGTGGTGAGGAAGATCGTCATCTTCTGTTCCGTGCGCAGGCGCTCGATGTACTCCCAGATAACCTTGCGGGTCTGGACGTCGAGGCCGAGGGTCGGCTCGTCCAGGAAGAGGACGCTTGGGTGGTGGATGAGGGCCGCGGTGATGTCCAGCCGCTTCAGCATTCCCCCGGAGTACGTCCCCGCGGAGTCGTTCCGCCGCTCCCACAGCCCGCACAGCCGCAGAACCTCCTCACCGCGCTCGGCGATCTCCTTCCTCGAGAGGTGGAAGAAGCGCCCCTGGAGGAAGAGGTTCTGCCATCCGGTCAGCCGATCGTCGATCGCCGTCTCTTGGGAGGCGTACCCCATCATTCGCTTCACGAGCTTGGGGTTCTCCCGCACATCCGTCCCGCGGATGAGGATCCGGCCCGAGGTCGGGCGGAGGAGCCCGATCACGCACTTGATCGTCGTCGACTTCCCAGCGCCGTTCGGCCCGAGGAAGCCGAAGATCTCCTCCTCCTCGACCGCGAACGAAACGCCGTCGACGGCCCGGATCCCTCCCCGGTAGACCTTGACCAATTCCTCAATCTGGATCGTGGTCGTCATGCCACTCCTTTGACCTCGTCGTCAGATCGCAACCTTGGGATAGAGGCGGCCCGCGATCAGGATGAGGAGCGCGGTCACCCCGATGAGGACCAGGACATCGAGCCCCAGGCCGTAGGCGCTCGCCGCGCCGGGGAGCATCAGGGCCCGCAGGGCGTCGACCTCGTAGGTGAGGGGGTTCGCCCGCGCGATGACCCGCAGCCAGCCCGGCATGATCGCGATCGGGTAGATCGCGTTGCTGGCGAAGAAGAGCGGCATCGTCATCACCTGGCCGATCCCCATGAACCGCTCGCGTGTCTTCACGAGGCAGGCGATGATCAGGGAGAAGGTGGAGAAGACGGCCGCCCCGAGGGCGACGATTGCCACCACGCCCAGGAGCGAGAGCGGGCTCCAGTCGATCTTCACCCCGAGAGCCGCGGCGAGGGCGTAGACGATCACGGCTTGGGACAGGCCGCGCACGCCGGCGGAGAGGGCCTTCCCGAGCACGATCGCCTCGCGGGGCGTGGGCGTGACGAGGAACTTGTGGACGATCCCGAGGTCGCGCTCCCAGATGATGGAGATCCCGTAGAAGATGGAGATGAAGAGGACGCTCTGGGCGAGGATCCCCGGGGCCATGAAGTCGAGGTAGCGCAGGTCGCCGGTGGGGATCGCCCGGAGGTGGGTGAACACCTGCCCGAAGACGAGGAGCCACAGGGCGGGCTGGATGGCGCGGGTGAAGAGCTCGGTCGGGTCGTGGCGGAGTTTGCGCGCCTCGAGTTCGGCGATGACGAGCGCCTTCCGCGCGAACTCAGCCGTCGCGCGGAGCGGGCTCTCCCGGCGCGCGTGGGTCAGCCTAGCCGAGTCGCCGCGCGGTGCGCCGCATCCGTCTTGTGTCACGATAGGTCCCTCCCGATTCGAGCACATCCCCGGTGTAGTGGGCGAAGACCTCGTCCAGGGTCGCCCCGTTCCCGCCGATCGACTCCTTCAGCTCCGTCGGACTCCCGCTCGCGACGACTCGACCCCGGTGCATGATCGCCACGCGCTCGCACAGGCTGTCCGCCTCCTCCATGTAGTGGGTGGTGAGGAGGATCGTCGTCCCGCGGTCGGCGCGGAAGCGGACGATGTGCTCCCACACCGCCTGGCGCGCCACGGGGTCGAGGCCGACCGTCGGCTCGTCGAGGAAGAGGACGCGCGGCTCGTGCAGCATCGCCTCGGCGATCTCGAGGCGGCGGATCATCCCGCCGGAGTACTGGCGGACGAGCTTGCCCTCCGCCTCATGGAGGCCCATGAAGACGAGCGCGCCGCGGACGCGCTCCTTCCGCTCGCCGCGCGGGACGCCGTACAGCTTGGCGAAGACGAGGAGGTTCTCGTAGCCGGTCAGGGTTCCATCCGCGGAGAGCATCTGCGGGACGTAGCCGATCGCCCGGCGCACGGCGACCGGCTGGCGGACGATGTCCGCCCCGGCCACGGTGGCCGTCCCGCAGGTCGGAGGAAGGAGCGTCGTCAGCATCTTGATCGCCGTCGTCTTCCCGGCGCCGTTCGGGCCGAGGAGGCCGAACACGCCGCCCGACTCGACGGAGATCGTGAGGGAGTCGACGGCGGTGAGGGCCCGGAACCGGCGGGTGAGCCCCTGAGTGTCGATGGTGGTCCTCTCGTCCTTCACTTTGCGGTCCTTTCCTCGGAGGCGAACAGGGAGGCCAGGGTCGAGAGCGCCCGTGCGACGCCCGCCCGCTCCTCGCGGGGGAGGCGCGCCAGGCGTCGGGCGAGGTGGGCCTGCGCCCCTCGCCGCGCCGACTCGAGGAGGGCGTCCCCCTCTGGGGTCAGGACGAGGACGAGGCGGCGGCGGTCGGTCTCGGATGGGGTCCGCGAGACGAGGCCGCGCGAGACGAGGCCGCCCACGAGCTTGGACATCGAGGGGAGCGAGGTCCCGACGTGCTGGGCGACCTCTGACAGGGACGCGCCGGGATGGCGCTTGACGAAACCCAGGGCGCGGAACTGGGGCACGGAGAGGTCGAGTCCGCGGTGGCTCCGCATCTGCGCTCCCACGGAGTGCATGACGAGCGGCACGATGTCGAGCACGACCTGGGCGCACGCCTCGGGAGAACTGGGCACGATGGTTTCCATAGCGAACGGTTTCCGCGGCGAACGATACCAGCGAGAGGCCGGCTGTGCAACCTCGCAGGAAAGGCCCGTCACTCGAGCCCACGCCGATCGGGAGACCCACCGGCTCATCACGGGGGACTCGCCCGCCGCCCCCTCTCAGCGACGGGCGCTGGGGCCACCTGGCGGCTAGGGGCGCGGTGGCTTGCAGTGGCACCGTTGGGGTCGGTCTGCTGGGGCACGGGGCGCTCCGGAACGGATCCTCGCCTGACCAGCTCGTCCGTGTGGGCGGGCTTGTCTTCGTCCGTCGTCCCTCACTTCACAGGAAGTGCCCCCGACTCGGGCTCTCGGTCCGAAGGCGGAACCCTGCGGCGCTCGGAGTCGACACGGACGAACACGCGGTGCGGGCCGCCGCTCATCCTCTTGGGGCCTTTCTCGCGCAGGTGCGGAGGAGAGGACGAGCCGCGACGCCCGACAGGCCTCTCGCGTCCTGCAGGAAAGGACGCGGCGCCCGCAGGGCAGGGCCTGGGGGCGCCGCAACACGTCCAGCGCTGGCGATCGGCGGGCGCTAGTTCTTCTTCTCCTCGCGGGTCAGGTACTCCAGGATCGCGTCGACCACAAGGTAGTTGATCGAGCGGTCGAGCTTCTCAGAGAGCTTGATCAACCGTTCGACGGGTTTCTCCTCCATCTTCCGCTGCGGGATGTAGATGGAGAGCTTGTCGAGGATTTCCTTCTTCATCATCGTGTTCACCCCCTCGTCAACGAGCTTCGTTCACGCTCTTTCTATTTGGTCCTCACTGAAGCGGTGTTCTCCCGGAGCGTAGCACATTGGTCGTCCTAGTCCATGACCAAAAGGAGAAAGCAGCATGGAAGAAGGAAGAAAAGGACGGGTTTCTCCTTTCTCAACGGCTTCTCCCATTGCACTCTTCGCGCCGCCGGCAGGGGTGGTTTCCCGGTCCGCCTCTTGATTCCCGGTCGGCGTCCGCTATGCTGGTAAGTGACCGATCGGTCACTTAGGAAGATGAGGACACCAGGGCGACGGCGGGACAAGGAGGCAACGAGGGAGCGGATCTTCCGCGCCGCGTCGGAGGAGTTTGCGCAGTTCGGCTTCAGCGGGACGAGCCTCGCACGTATCGCTCGGCGGGCGGGGTGCAGCAAGGCGATCATCCACCGCTACTTCGGCAAGAAAGAGGATCTCTACCGGAGCGCGCTGAACGCGAACTATGCCGAGCTCTCGCGTCGCGAGACGGTCCACATCACATCGCAGACCCCCTCGGTGCAGGAGATGCTCGAGGGGATCTTGGGGGACCTGTTCGCGTTCAACCGAGAGCATCCCTCCTTCGCGCGGCTTGTTGCGTGGGAGAACCTCGCTGGAGCGCGGTACCTCAAGGCACGCGAGGCGCGCGCCGCGCGGGAGCCGGGCCTGCGGAAGCTGCGCTCGCTTCTCGAGGAGGCAGTCGGGCGGGGGCTTGTCCGAGCGGACCTGGACCTTGACCGGCTCGTCTACATGCTTCAAGCGATCACCGTCGTCTACTTCTCCAACCGCCACACGATGAGGAAGCTGACCGGGATTCCCTTTGGATCCAGGACAACGATGCGGGAGTTCATCGCGTTCTACGCCTCGATCCTGGCGAACGGGATCACGAGCACGAGGGGGGAGGAGCCATGACCCACGTACTGAAGCTGCCGGATCGCATTGAGTCTGAGGTCGAACTGGAGGACGTCATGTCTCGCCCGTCAGGAGGGCTGGTCCGCTCCATGGCGGAGTTGGAGGGAGACCTTCTCGTCCTGGGAGCCGGGGGCAAGATCGGGTTCACCTTGGCCACGATGGCTGACCGCGCCGCGCGAGAGGCAGGGACTTCGACGAGGGTCATCGCGGTCTCCCGGTTCACGGACCGCCGCCAGGAGGAGAAGCTCGCGGAAGCCGGGATCGACACGATCTCCTGCGACCTCCTGGATCGGGAGGCCCTGGAGCGCCTTCCGAGCGCGGGGAACGTCGTCTACATGGCCGGTCGGAAGTTCGGGTCGACGGGAGGGGAGGCGCTCACCTGGACGATGAACGCCTTTCTCCCTGGTCTCGTCGCCGAGCGATTCCCCGCCTCGCGGATCGTCGTCTTCTCCACCGGGAACGTCTATCCCTTCGTTCCGGTCGACAGCGGCGGCGCGACAGAGCGGACGCCGCCCGCCCCCGTCGGTGAGTACGCCCAGTCCTGTCTTGGCCGGGAGAGGGTCTTTGAGTACTTCTCCGAGAAGAACGGCACCCCGGTGGCGCTTGCGCGCCTGAACTACGCGATCGACCTGCGCTACGGGGTCCTGCTCGATCTGGCGCAGGCCGTCTGGGAGCGGGCGCCGATCGACCTGCGGATGTCGCACGTGAACGTGATTTGGCAGGGGGATGCCTGCGACATGATCCTGCGCTCGTTCGACATCTGCGAGAGCCCCGTCCGCGTCCTGAACATCACCGGGCCGGAGCCGATCTCGGTTCGCGCGGCGGCCCACTGGTTCGGCGAGATCTTCGGACGTCGGCCGGTCTTCGAGTACGAGGAGGAGGGGACGGCCCTGCTGGCGAGCAGCGCCGAGGCGTGCCGGCTGTTCGGCTTCCCGACCGTCTCCCTGGAGCGGATGATCAGCTGGGTGGCGCACTGGGTTGAGATCGGCGGCCCGACGCTCGACAAGCTGACGCACTTCGCCGAGCGGAGGGGGAGATTCTGATGGTGCCACGGGTCCGGGCCGAGGCCCTGGACGCCCTCCGCCGGGGGCAGGCGATCCCGGCCCACCCGCTCGCGCTGACCGCAGAGCGCAGGCTGGACGAGCGGAGGCAGCGTGCCCTCACGCGCTACTACCTTGCGGCCGGGGCGGGCGGGATCGCCGTCGGCGTGCACACGACGCAGTTCGAGGTCCGCGACCCTCGTCACGCCCTCCTTCGGCCGGTCCTCGCCCTGGCGGCGGAGGTGGCGAAGAAGGAGGCCCCGAGCGCGATTCGGATCGCCGGGATCTGCGGCGCGACGTCCCAGGCCGTGGACGAGGCGCGGCTCGCGCGCGACTTGGGGTACGACGTCGGCCTTGTCAGTCTGGCCGGCCTTCCTGGCGCGAGCGACGACGACCTTGTGGCTCACTGCCGCACCGTCAGTGAGGTCCTGCCGATCGTGGGGTTCTACCTCCAGCCGGCGGTGGGGGGGAGGCTCCTCTCGCGAGGCTTCTGGAGAAGCCTGTGCAAGCTGGAGGCCCTCGTCGCGATCAAGGTCGCCCCGTTCAATCGCTACCTCACCCTGGACGTGGTGAACGCGGTCGCGGAGAGCGGGCGAGCGGACGAGATCCCGCTCTACACCGGGAACGACGACCACATCGTCCACGACCTTGTGACGCCCTTTCGCGTCCCGGTCGGGATGGGGAGCGTCACCCTGCGCTTCGTCGGCGGACTCCTCGGGCAGTGGGCAATCTGGACGAGGAGGGCGGTGGAGACGTTTGAGCGGGCGCGGGCGGTCGCCGAGAGAGGGGGCGCGGTTCCAGCGGAGCTTCTCTCCTTGGGAGAGGAGATCACCGAGGCGAACCGGGCGATCTTCGACGCGGATCACGCCTTCGCCGGGTGCATCGCGGGGATCCAAGAGGTCCTGACGCGCTCGGGGCTCCTCACTGGGCGATGGACCCTCGACCGGCGGGCCGGCCTCTCCCCGGGGCAGAGGGAGGAGATCGATCGGGTCTACGTGCTCTACCCGCACCTGCGCGACGACGCGTTCGTGGCCGAGCACGTGGGCGAGTGGATGGCGTCCTAGGGGGAGACCGTGGAGAAGGAGAGGCGTGGGGGGATCGCAGACGAGGACCTCGCTCCAGACCGGGCAGCCCTACTCCTGGTGGACATGCAGAACGACTTCGTCTCCCCGCAGGGGAGGATGGCTCAGTACGGATTCGACGTTTCCGACGTCGGCGCGATCGTCGCCCCCCTCTCTCGCCTCCTCGCGGCGGCGCGGCGGGCTGGCGTCCTCGTCGTGCACACGAGGATGGTGAACGACGCCGCTCTGAATGCTCCGTCGTGGCACGACTTCTGGGGGGAGCCGACGGTGGCCCTCCCCGGCACGTGGGGGGCGGCGCACGTGGAGGCACTCGCCCCGCTCCCCACGGAGATCGTGATCGAGAAGTTCGGCTACGGCGCGTTCTTCGGCACGAACCTGGACACGGTCCTCCGCCGGGCCGGGACGCGGACGACCGTGGTGGCCGGAACAGGGCCGGGGATCTGCGCCGGGGAGACGCTCCACCAGGCCTTCGCCCTCGGCTATCACGTCGTCGCTGTTTCCGACGGCCTGGCCTCGTTCTCTGTTCGTGAATCCGCCTACAACCAGACCCTCACCGAGACGGCGCTGTACACTGTGGAGCACCACTACGGGAGGGTGATGACCTCGGAGGAACTGAAGATCTCGTGGGGACAGAGAGGTGGCCCGTGAGGGGAGGGATCGCTGCGCGCGTCAGGCGGGGGATGAAGGACCAGATCGTCTACCTCTTCCTCCTTCTCGTCCTTGTGGTTGCCGCCGTCGTCTCCCCGCAGTTCTTCCAGCCGGCGAACCTGTTCAACATCCTCCGCCAGGCGTCCGCAATCGGGATCCTCGCCATCGGCCAGACGGTGGTCGTCGTCGCGGGGGGCATCGACCTCTCAGTCGCTGCGGTGATGCAGCTTGCCGGGGTGACCGTGGCCGAGATCACGGGTGGGCAAGACACCCTGGTCGGCTTGGCCATCCCCCTCTGCCTGACCATGGGTCTCCTGATCGGCCTCGTGAATGGTCTCCTGGTCACGAAGCGGCGCGTTCAGCCGTTCATCGCCACGCTGTTCGTCGGCCTGCTGGTCACCGGGCTTCGCTTCCTCGTGACGCGAGCGACCCCGTCAGGGGTCCTGCCGCCGGCGATTCGGGCCTTTGGCCGGGGGACGGTCGGTCCGATCCCGGTGGCGGTCCTCCTGTTCGCTCTCGTCGCCGTCCTGGCGAGCTTCGTCCTTCGCCGCACCACGCTTGGCAGACGGATCTACGCGGTGGGAGGGAACGCCGCTTCCGCAGAGCTATCCGGGGTGCGCGTTGACCGGATCACGGTCACCTCCTACCTCCTCTCCGGGCTCCTCGCGGCGGTGGCGGGGCTCGTCCTGGTCGGGTACCTGGGTTACGCCGACCAGGAGATCGGTGTGGGCTACGACCTCGACTCGATCGCGGCGGTGGTCGTCGGCGGGGCCGTCCTGGGCGGAGGACGGGGGCGGGTCTCGGGGACGGTGGCCGGGGTGCTCCTGATGGCCACCCTCCTGAACATCGTCCTGCTCTTGAACCTAAAGGTGGACTACCAGCTGGTTGTGCGCGGGGCGGTCATCCTCGCGGCGGTCGCCCTGTACTCCCTCTCTGGGTCCTGGGCGCCGCGGCGGAGGGCGCCGCGATGCTCGGCGGGAGAGGCGGCCGTCGGCCCGCAAGGAGGTGGACAGGATGCCTAGGGGATGTCCGCGCCCGAGAGCGCGGGTGGGGACGCGTCTGATTCGGCATCGAAGAGAAGGCACAAGGAGGTCGTGATGAACGCGAAGAGGTCTCTGGTTCTCGTGATCGGACTCGTGGTCCTGGCCCTGGGATGGGGTGTCCTTGGCTTGGCCGAGGACGCCCTGCTGCCCGGGATGGTCGACACGACGCAGTACAAGGCGACCGGCCCCTGGCTGGCGGGGCGGGCAGGCCTCGGCGACACGAACGCCTGGATGACCATGTTTGGCCTGCACTTCCGCTACGGGATCGAAGAGAAGTACGCGAGCTTCTTCAAGGAGTTCCAGGTGACGTCCTGCTTCTGGAACCCCGTTCAGCAGATCGCGGACATCGAGAGCCTCGTCGCGCGGAACGTGGACATCCTGTTCGTTGACCCGGCGAGCGAGGCCGCCCTCGTGGGGGCGGTGGAGGAGGCGATGGACAAGGGCGTCCCGGTCGTCCTCGCCTCGACCAAGGTCAACACGGACAAGTTCGTGACCTGGGTCTCGCGCGACAACATCAAGACCGGCTACCTCTACGCCGATTGGATGGGGAAGAAGCTCTCGGATGGCGGGAAGATCGTCGTCCTCATGGGGATGGCCGGGTCGAGCTACGCCGAGGACGTCTACCGCGGGGTGAAGCAGGGCCTCGCCGCCTACCCGAAGATCGAGGTGGTGGGCATGGCGTACTGCGACTGGTCGCCGGTCAACGCCAAGAAGGCGATGGAGGCGTTCATTCAGTCGAACCCGAAGATCGACGGCGTCATCGCGGACGGTGGGCAGATGGGCCTGGGCGCCGTGGAGGCCCTCCTCGACGCCGGCCGGCCGATCCCGCCGATCACGGCCGATGACTGGAATGGGTGGCTCCGCATCGCGAAGGAACACTCGATCGACTTCCTGGCGGTCACGGGCGGCTGCCCGCTCGCTCTGACCTGCGTCGACCTTGCGGTGCAGATCCTTCAGGGGAAGCCCGTCCCACACATCGTGGAGTACCCGATCATCACCTTCGAGAAGGACGAGCTGGACAAGTACTACCGGCCCGACCTGAACGACCAGTACTTCGCGGTGAACGAGCTCCCCGAGGCGTGGATCCAGCAGTACTACAAGAAGTAGAAGGACGTGGCGGCCGGGGCTTGGCCCCGGCCGCCACTGTTGGTGGAGCCCCTGTCGATGACGGACGCCCTGACGGTCACCTGCGTCTCCAAGGCCTTCCCCGGGGTGCAGGCCCTGGATGGGGTCTCCCTGGCCGTTCGGCGGGGGGAGGTCCACGCGATCGTCGGGGAGAACGGGGCGGGCAAGTCGACCCTGATGAAGATCCTCGCCGGGGCGCTCGTCCCCGACGCGGGGGAGGTCCTCGTCCACGGGGAGCGCCTGCCCGCGTTCACCCCCGAGGCCTCCCGCGCTCGAGGGATCGCCATCATCTTTCAGGAGTTCAACCTCGTCCCACACCTGTCCGTCGCGGAGAACATCTCGCTGGGGCGGGAGCCGGTGAGAGGCGGCTGGCTCCGCAGGGCGGAAGAACGAAGGCGGGCGCGCGACCTCCTGGCGCTCCTTGAGGCCTCGATCCAGCCGCGCACATCGGTCCATCGGCTGAGCGTGGCCAAACAGCAGCTGGTCGAGATCGCCAAGGCCCTCTCCCTCGACGCGCGGGTCTTGATCATGGACGAGCCGGCCTCCGCCCTCTCCATCGCCGAGCGGGAGCACCTCTTTGCCCTGATCGGGAAGCTCCGCGAGCGGGGGATCACGATCGTCTACGTCTCTCACCACCTGGAGGAGGTCTTCCGCCTCGCCGACCAGGTGACCGTGCTCAAGGACGGGCGCCTCGTCCGGACGATGCCCGTGGCGGAGACGGACCGCGAGGGCCTGGTCACCCTGATGGTCGGCCGGAAGCTCGCCCAGGTCTTCCCGCCGAAGGCAAGCCATGTCGGTGACGAGGCCCTCGGCGTCCGCAGCCTCCGCTCCGGGTCCGAGGTCAGGGACGTCTCCTTCACCCTGCGGCGCGGGGAGATCACCGGGCTGTACGGCCTCGTCGGAGCGGGGAGGACAGAGCTCGCCAAGGCCCTCTTTGGGGCCCGTCCGCACCGCGGCGAGGTGACCCTCTTCGGGCGGAGGGTCTCCTTCCGTCGGCCGAGCGCGGCCGTGAAGCGCGGGGTCGCCCTCCTCACTGAGGACCGGAAGGGAGAGGGCCTGGTGATGGGCCTCTCCGTCCGCGAGAACGTCGCCCTTCCCAGCCTCGACCGGCGCGCCTCGTTTGGGGTGGTCCGAAGGGCGCACGAACGCGAGGCGGTCGCGGGCCTCGTGGAGCGCCTGTCCATCCGTACCCCGACGGCGGAGAACGCCGTCCTTGCTCTCTCGGGGGGGAACCAGCAGAAGGTCGTGATCGGGAAGTGGCTCCTTGCCGAGCCGGCGGTCCTCATCTGCGACGAGCCGACGCGCGGGGTGGACGTCGGCGCGAAGAGCGAGATCTACCGCCACCTGCGCGACCTCGCGGAGCAGGGGCTCGCGATCCTGATGATCTCCTCCGAGCTTCCCGAGGTCCTCGGGATGAGCGACCGCGTCCTCGTGATGCGCGAGGGGCGGATCGTAGCCGAACTGAGCGAACGAGAGGCGACCGAGGAGACCGTGATGCGGGCCGCCCTCTCCGATGGGGTGGCGCGGCCGCAGGAGGAGATCGCAGAGGAGAGGCCCGGAGGGGGGGCCCGGCGCCTCGCCTCTTGGGTCGGCGCCCTCCGGCGACGACGGCCGAACGCCACGGCCATCGCCGTCACCGCCCTCTTCGCTCTGGTTCTGGCCGGGGTCGTCTCCTCGCCCGACTTCCTGGGTGCCTACAACCTGACGAGCATCCTCCGCGACGCGGTCGCGCTGGGCCTCGTCGCCATCGGACAGGCGATGGTCATGATCGCGGGAGGCGTCGACCTCTCCGTCAGCTCAACGATCACGCTCTCGACGATTCTCTCCGCGGGGCTGATGGCCGGGAGCGACGGGATGATCCTCCCCGCGGCGGCGGGCGCGCTGGGGGTGGCTCTCGTCGTCGGTACGCTGAACGGGATTGCCGTCGTCTGGCTTCGCGTCGCGCCGTTCATCGCCACCCTGAGTGTGATGTCCATCACACGCGGGATCGTCCTCCTGATCACCCACGGGACGATCGGCTCCATCGGAAGAGGGTTCCGAAGCGTGTCGCGCGGGAGCGTCGGGCCTCTTCCGTCCGCCCTGTTTATCGTCGTCGGGGCGTTCCTTCTGGCGTGGGCCGTGATGAATCGAACCCGCTACGGACGGCACCTGTTCGCCCTCGGAGGGAACCGCGAGGTCGCCCGGCTCGCCGGGGTCCGCGTGCGCGCGCTCGAGTTCTCCTCCTACCTGGTGAGCGGGGTCTGTGCCGCCCTAGCCGGGCTGTACCTGACCAGTCGGATGGGAGCCGGGGACCCCTCTGTCGGCCCTGGCTTCGAGCTGAACTCGATCATCGCCGTCTTGATCGGGGGGATCCCCTTCGGGGGGGGGCGGGGGAACGTGGTCGGCGTGATCGCCGGCGTCCTCCTCCTCGCCGTCCTGGGGAACCTCCTCAACCTGTGGAACCTCTCGAGTTGGTACCACCAGATCGCGAGGGCCCTCGTCCTGCTCGTCGCGATTGCCCTGTTCAAGAAGGAGGACTAGATGGGGTTTCGAGTCGCTGTGGCCCAGATGAACAGCGTCCTTGGGGACGTGGAGCGGAACCTGGAGAAGGCGGAGGGGCTCCTCCGCTCGGCGGCCGCGATGGGGGCGGAGATCGTCCTTGTCCCGGAGGCGTTCACGACCGGATACGACGTGGGGGATCGACTGGCCAAGGTGGGGGACCGGATCCCGGGGCGGACGACCGCCGCGATCGGATCCCTCTGCCGGGAGCTGCGGGTCCACTTCTACGGAAGCTTCGTCGAGAAGAGCGAGCAGGGGTACCACAACACGGCCGTGCTGATCGGGCCGAAGGGGGACGTCCTGGCTCGCTACCGCAAGGTTCACCTCTTCTCCGCCGAGAAGGCGATCTTCCTCCCTGGCGAGGAACCGGCGATCGTGGAGACCGAGCTCGGGCGGCTCGGCCTCACGATCTGCATGGACCTTCTCTTCCCGGAGTACATCCGCGGGCTTGTCCTCTCCGGAGCGCAGTACCTCCTGAACACGACCGACTGGCTCCGCTACGGGCCTCTCGACGAGTGGGGATGGTGCGAGCGGCAGCCTCGAGCCCTTGCGGTCGTCCGGGCTCTGGAGAATACGGTCGGCCTGGCGATGGCCTGCCAATGGGGAAAGGAAGGGCCGTTCACCAAGTTCGGTCACTCCTGCATCGTCAGCCCGTCGGGGCGGATCCTGGCCGGGGTCGAGGAAGGCGAGGGCGTCGCCGTCCACGAGATGTCGAGGGACAAGATCGAAGAGTGGCAGAAGACCGCGACCTACCTTGAGGACCGCAAGCCCCACCTGCCCCTGTATCGGCGGATGCTGGACCTCTAGCCGACGCGACTCGGACTGGGATTGACGAAGAGAGGCCGCTTGGTGTAGGATGCCTCATCGGTTCTGCGCAGAGCGGGGTGGTCCACGAGGGGGGATGGATCGCCCCGGTCTTTTTTGGCGCGGGAACCAGGGTCAAGGAGGTTGAGGCGCATGAACGACACGTCGTGGTTGTGGATCATGGGGGCAGTCCTCGTGGGGGCAGTCCTGCTCCTCGTCCTGGGCGGAGGCCCGGCCGAGGCGCCGGTTGCAACCCTTCCCCTCTCCGAGGGCTCCACCGTGCAGGTGTCCGGAGCACTCGGGATCGCTCCGGCCGCGGAGGCGACGGTGGCGCCGGCGAGCGCGCCGGCTGTCCTTCCAGCAAGGGGATGCGGCTGTCAAGGAAGCCTGCCCGTCGCGCCGGCCGCGGGCGAGGTGCGCTGGGTCTACGGCGGACAGCCGACGCCCTGCGGAAAGCCAGCGTGCGGCTGCGAGGCGTGCGCGAACCGGCCCGCGCCGCGCCCGGCGTGCGCCCCGGACCCGAAGCACTGCGACTCCCCGTGCGTCGCACGAGTGGCCCCCGCGGAGCCAGCCGGCCCGCTCGCCGTCCCGTGCACCTGCCAGGGACCGTGTGCCCGGAACGAGGACCCGTACTGGCCGAGCGACCAGCCGCCTTGGCCGGTCCCGGCTCCCAGTCCGATCGTCTGGCCGCTTGGGACAGGATCGTCCTGTCCTGGCGAGGGTCGCCCCGGCCCGCTGATCGACCGGCACTACCCAGCGATCGTCGATGAGGGGGCGACGGCGGAGCTCCGCGCGAGAATCGGGGGTCCCTCCTGCACGACAGTCTGCTACACCTGGTCGGCGGACAAGGGCTACTTCGAGAACGCGGGCTCCCTCACCCCGATCTACCACGCTCCGGAGACCGACCGCTTCGAGGGGGAGGACGTCTGCATCACGCTCTCCTCTCGCGACCCGTGCGGTGGAACCGGTTACGACCAGATCCGCCTCCACATCCGGAACTTGAACCCGTGGAGGATCTCGAAGTAGAACACGGTTCCGCATTCGGCGCCTCGATCCTTGCAGAGGAAGCGCAGGGGAGGGCAGGCAGGGCATCGCCTGCCCCTTTCTTTCCTCCTGGTTGCGGTCCGGTTCTTGGCCCAGCCGGGGTGTGCCGCGCCTGGGGCGGAGGTGTTGCCGTCTCTCCTCCCGCGCTCTGGGCCGGGTCGCCTGAGCGCGCGGCCGACGAGGTGCGCGATCCCTTCCTCCGCCTGAGAGGACTCGGTATCATCCCTGCGCTCGGACGGGAGGCAAAGGAGGCAGGATGGAGGTCGAGACGTTGAAGCGAAAGGCAGACGCCCTGCGAGGGGACGTCCTGAGGATGGTGACGCGGGCCAACTCCGGCCATCCCGGGGGCGCGCTCGGGATGGCCGACGTCCTCACCGTCCTCTTCTACGCCGTCCTGCGCCACGATCCGCGACGTCCCGCCGCTCTGGAGCGCGACCGCTTCGTCCTCTCCAATGGCCACACCTGCCCGATCCTGTACGCCCTCCTCGCTGATCAGGGGTACTTCCCGCGCGAGGAGCTGTGGCGCTTCCGGAGACTGGGCGCCCTCCTCCAAGGACACCCGTCGACGGCGTGGCGGATCCCTGGCGTCGAGCTGTCGAGCGGCTCTCTGGGGAACGGCCTCTCGGTCGCCCTGGGGATGGCGCTCGCTGCGCGCCTCGCCGGGCGCGAGAGCAGGATCTACTGCGAGATATCCGACGGCGAGTGTCAGGAGGGACAGCCCTGGGAGGCGGCGACGGCCGCCGTGCACCACGGCGCGGGGAACCTGTGTGCGCTCATCGACTGGAACGGCTGCCAGATCGACGGCCGCACCGTGGACGTCATGGATGTCGGCGACCTCGCGGGGAAGTTCCGCGCCTTTGGGTGGACCGTTCATGAGGTCGACGGGCACGACTACGGCGAGATCTCCGCGGCGTTCGACGCCTTTGTCGCCGGCTCCAGCGCCGGGCGGCCAACCCTCCTCGCCTGCCGCACCGTCCTCGGGAAGGGCGTCTCGTTCATGGAGGACGACCCGAAGTGGCACCACGGTGCCCTGTCCGAGGCCGAACTTACGCAGGCCCTCACCGAACTCGGCCTTGACGCGAAGCGGACGGAGCCCTAGCGTGCTGTTGCGTCCCGGTCGGCTCCCTGCTTGCGGATGACGAGGGCGTCGGCCATGGCGGCCGCGTCGACGATGACCGAGTCCCCCTCCTTGATCTCGCCCGCGATGATCTTCATCGCCAGGGGATTCTCAACCAGGCGCTTCATCGCTCGCTCCAGCGGGCGTGCCCCGTAGTGCGGGTCGAAGCCCTCCTTCGCCAGGACGCGCTTCGCCTCCGGGGTCAGGGTGAGGGTGATCCGCTGCTCGGCCAGGCGTTCGTTCAGGGCCCTCGACTTCAGGTCGACGATCTTCAGGATCGCGTCCTGGGAGAGGGGCTGGAAGACGATCGTCTCGTCGATCCGGTTCAGGAACTCGGGCCGGAAGGTCTGGCGCAGCTCCTGGCGCACCTTCTCTCGAACCCGCTCCTGAGGAAGGTCCGTCACGAAGTGCTCGCTCCCGACGTTCGAAGTCATGATGAGGATCGTGTGCCGGAAGTCGACCGTCCGCCCGTGACCGTCGGTGAGCCGACCCTCGTCGAGGAGTTGGAGGAGGAGGTTCATCACCTGGGGATGGGCCTTCTCCACCTCGTCGAACAGGATGACCTGGTAGGGCCGGCGCCGGACGGCCTCGGTTAGCTGGCCTCCCTCCTCGTAGCCGACGTAGCCGGGTGGGGAGCCGATCAGGCGGGCGACCGTGTGCTGCTCCATGTACTCGGACATGTCGATCCGCTGGACGGCGTTGTCGCTCCCGAAGAGGAAGGCGGCGAGGGCCTTCGCGAGCTCCGTCTTCCCCACCCCGGTCGGCCCGAGGAAGAGGAAGGTCCCGATCGGCTTGCGCGGGTCGGCGAGGCCAGCGCGCGAGTGGCGAACCGCCTCCGCGACGGCGTGCACGCCCTCCTCCTGATCGACCAGGCGCTGGTGCAGGGCGTCCTCCATCTGCGCGAGGCGCGTCCGCTCCTCCGCGAGCATCCGCTCGGCCGGGATTCCGGTCCACTGGGACACGATTGCCGCGATCTCGCCTTCTGAGACGGGCCGGCTCACACCGTCCACGCGGATCCGGCTCGCGGCCTCGTCCACGAGGTCGATCGCCTTGTCGGGAAGGAAGCGGTCCGAGATGTAGCGTTCGGAGAGCTTCGCTGCCGCGAGGATCGCGCCGTCTTCGATCTTCACCCGGTGGTGTGCTTCGAGCTTCGGGCGCAAGCCGCGAAGGATCTCGACCGTCTCCTCGACCGTGGGCTCGCGGACGAAGACCTGTTGGAAGCGGCGCTCCAGCGCAGCGTCCTTCTCGATGTGTTCGCGATACTCGTCGAGGGTCGTCGACCCAATGAGCTGGAACCTCCCGCGCGAGAGCGGCTCCTTCAGCATGTTGGAGGCGTCGATCGCCCCCTCCGCCGCCCCGGCGCCGACCACCGTGTGCACCTCGTCGATGAACACGAGGGTGTGGCCGGCCTGCGCCTCGATCTCCTTGATCACCGCCTTCAGCCGGTCCTCAAACTCGCCGCGGAACTTCGACCCAGCGACCATCGCCGCGATGTCCAGGGAGACGATCTCCTTCCCCTTCAGAGGTTCCGCCACCTTCCCGCTCGCGATCCGCTGGGCGAGCCCCTCCACGAGGGCCGTCTTCCCCACCCCCGGCTCCCCGATCAGGATCGGATTGTTCTTCCGCCGGCGGGAGAGGATCTGCTCCATCCTGCGGATCTCCTCATCGCGGCCGACGACCGGGTCGAGCTCTCCCCGCGCCGCCATCTGCGTCAGGTTCGTCGAGTACTTCTTCAGGACCTGGTAGCGTTCCTCCGAGTCGCGGTCGGTCACGCGCTGCTCCCCGCGCACGGTCTTCATCGCGGCGTAGATCGCCTCGGGAGTAATCTGGTGTTCGTCGAGGACGCGCTTGAGCCCGGGCTCGATCGTCCGGCTGAGGGAGAGGAGGAGGTGCTCGACCCCGACGAACTCGTCGCGCAGGCGCTCGGCCTCCATCTGCGCCCCCGTCACGACCGAGTCGAGACGTGGGGTGATGTAGATCTGGGTCCCGACCGGCCCAGACACCGTCGGTTTCCCCTTCAGCAAGACGTCGAGGTCCTTCCCGAGGCCGGACAGGTTGACTCCCATCTCGTGGAGGATCTCCCGCCCCACGCCCTCCTTGGTGACAAGCACGGCGAACAGGTGCTCGACGTCGAGTTGGTTGTGCTTCAGGCGAGCCAGGAGGTCCTGCGCCTCGTGGAAGAGTTCCTGCGCCCCCTCAGTCAGCTTGTCGAACCGGATCATCGATCGTCACTCCCAGTTAGCAGTCTCTAGCGGCGACTGCTAAGCCGCACTCTAGCCTATGCCTTAGGAAAAGTCAAGCGGGGGGAAGGGATCGCATTGCGGCGGAAGGGGAAAACGCGGGTGCTAGCGAAGCGCTTTCCAGGCCATGTTCGCTGCCGCGTAGAGAAGGACGAGCCCAAACAGCTGCCGGAGGCGGCGCGTTGGGACGCGCGGGGCGAGACGGGGGCCGACCTGGGCGCCGATCACGATGCCGAGGATGAGTGGAAGGGCGAGGTCGAGGCGGAGGTTCCCCTGGACCCCGTGTTGGAGGGCGGCGACTGCGGCCGAGGGGGCCATCACGAACAGGCTCGTGGCGACCGCGGTCCGGATGTCGACGCCGAGGAGGAACGTGAGGGCCGGGACCATCACCGTTCCGCCGCCGATCCCAAATAGGCCGGCGGCGATCCCGGCGAGGAGCCCGAGCGGGGCGGCGATCGCGATCAGGCGGGCGCCGGCGCGCGACGGGCGCTGGCCCTCCCTTGCCTCCTCGGAGTGGGCGAGGAGGAGCGTCGCCGCGGGATAGAGAAGAAAGACGGCGAAGGCCACGGCGAGCCAGCGTGCGGAGAAGAGCCGGGTGAGGTAGGCCCCGAGCCATGCTCCCGCAGCCGTGGTGGGCATCAGCAGGAGGCCCATTCGGATGTCGATCGCGCGCCGGCGGGCGTAGACAATCGAGCTCGACAGGCTGGTGAAGACGATCGCCGCGCTGCTCGTGCCGACCGCCTGCTGCGTTGTGGCGGCGAACCCGGCCAGGGTGAGAAGGGGCACAACAAAGCTCCCCCCGCCGATCCCGAGGAGGCTCGCCAGGGTGCCGATCCCGACGGCGGCGCCAAAGAGGAGAAGGAAGGGACCTAGCTCCACACGTCTCCTTTGCTTTCGAGGACTATACGGGTCGCGGAGGGGGAAGTCACGTCGACGGTCTGGACGGGCCTCCGCCCGGCGGCTAGAGTGGGGCCCGTGCGTAAGGAGGGAGGATGACGACGCGGATGCCGAGCCGGACGGAGGCGCTGGACCTCCTCCGCCAGTGGAATCAGAACGAGAGCCTGATCAAGCACGCCCTCGCCGTGGAAGGCGTGATGCGTCTCATGGCGCGCCGTCGAGGGGAAGACGAGGAGGCGTGGGGGATCGTCGGCCTCGTCCACGACCTCGACTACGAGCGCCACCCGGAGGCGCACTGTGCGAAGTCGCGGGAGATCCTGACCGAAGAAGGGTGGCCCGAGTCGCTCGTGCGGGCGGTCGTCTCGCACGGCTGGGGGATATGCAGCGACGTCGAGCCCGTGAGCGCGATGGAGAGGACCCTTTACGCCGTGGACGAACTCGTCGGCCTCGTGACCGCGGCCGCGCTCGTCCGTCCTTCCCGGAGCGTCCTTGACCTTGAGCCGAGCTCGGTAGCGAAGAAGTGGAAGGACAAGCGATTCGCCGCTGGGGCGAACCGTGAGGTGATCGAAAGGGGCGCCCAGATGCTCGGGCTCCCGCTCGCCGACCTCCTGGCCGAAGTGATTGCCGGGATGCGCGAGGTGGCGGACGCGATCGACCTGCGCGGGACGCTGTAGCCCTCGCGTCATCACTCCACGCGGATGTCCGCGACGACGGCGCCTGTGATGCGGATGAGGTCGGGGGTCGCGAGCCGGACGAGGGTTCCGCGCGCCCCGGCGTTGATCGCGACGTCCGGGTGCGCGGCGGCCTCCCGATCGAGGACGACGGGGAGAGGCCTCTTCGCCCCAAGGGGGCTGATCCCTCCTATCTCATAGCCCGTGACGCGCTCCGCATCGCGAGGGAGTGCGGGACTCACCCTCCGGCGTCCGGCCACGCGGGCCAGTTTCTTCTCGCTCACCGTCCCGTCGCTCGCCATGAGGGCGAAGAGATAGGAGCGGTCGTCTGCCTGGAAGACGAGGCTCTTGACCGTGATCTCTTCAGGGAGAGCGAGGGCACCGGCCGCGGCGCGCGCCCCCTTGGCGTCGTTGGGGGCGTAGGTGAGGACCTGGAAGGGGATCCGCTCCTCCTTCAACTTCTCGATCCCGCGCGTGGTCACGGCTCGACTGTAGCGGAGGGTCCAGCGAAGGACCAAGAGGGTATCATCCACGCGTGGAATGCCCTCTGTCTCCACAGGGAGAGGCGGGGACACCCTCCACGAAGAGGGCGGCCGCCCCGCTGTGGCTCTTTCCGGCCACCCTCGCCCTGCTCGGCATCGTCCTTGCCGTCGGCCGCCTCGACGTCGCCCGGGCCGCCGCCGTCTCCACGGAGTGCGTCCTCTTCCTCGTCTACCTCGGTGTCCGTCTCCGACGCGGGAGGAGGAAGGGGCGCGGGATCATGAACGCGCTCGGCCTCTTCCCGGGCCACCTCGTCCTCCTGCTGGCCGCCTCTCTCCTCTCGCCGCCTTCTGTCTGGCTGGTCGACCTGTGGATGGCCGTCCCGCCGCTGAGCGTCCTCTACGACGCGGTGGCCCTCCGCGAAGGCATAGGAAGCCGCCTGCGGATGTCGATCTTGGCAGGGGTTTACTGTATACTGTGGGCCGTTCTGTTCGCCCTTGTGGAGCGACTGATCGTGATCGGCCGTCAACTGACCGGGACTGCCGAGAAGGCCACCGGAGGAGCGTTCCTTCTGGTCGGCGTCTTGTTCCTGTCCCTCGGCGTCTACCGGCACTGGGCAGCCAGAAACGTCAAGGAGTGAGAGCATGAGTCGTGGAGCCTTCCTCGTCGTCTTGGGGGTCCTCTTGTTCGGGGCGGCGGCGTTCGCCCAGGACGCGGGGGCCGCGTCCGGATCGGGAACGCAGTCGCTCGTCACGCTCGTCGTGATGCTGGTCGTCTTCGCCGGGGTCTTCTACTTCATGCTCATCCGGCCTCAGCGCAGGCGCCAGCAGCAGCACAACCAACTCCTCTCTGGCCTCAAGAAGGGGGACCAGGTCATCACGGCGGGCGGCATGTACGGGGAGATCGACTCGATCGGCGACACGTCCGTGGTCCTCACCCTCGAGGATGGCGGCAAGGTTCGGCTGGCGCGGTCGAGCATCATCGAGAAGCGGGTGAAGTGATCTTCGAGAACGGGGGGCGTTCGGAATGGCACACAGCTCAATGACGCGAAACGACTGGATCCGCTTCGGGACGGTGATCGTCGTCCTCTTCGGCTCGATCTTCCTCCTCCGGCCGTTTTGGCCGCTGAAGGACGTCGTGAGCTTGGGGCTCGACTTGCAGGGAGGGGTGCGCATGGTCCTCCAGGCGCAGGGGATCGAGCAGATGCCTGCGGATAAGCAGCGCGCGACGATGGATCAGATCATCGAGATCCTGACGAACCGTGTCGACCAGTACGGGCTCTCCAACGCCGAGATCAAGCGCCTGGGCACCGAGCGCATCCTCGTCAACCTCCCTGGGACGCAGGATCCGGAGGAGGCGCGGCGCCTGATCGGCCAGACCGCCCTCCTCGAGTTCCACAAGGTGCTCGACGCGGGGTCCACGCCGGAGAGCGAGCTCGTTCCGACCTCCTCGTCTCAGGTCATCCTGCTCGATCGCGACGGGATCCCGTATCTCGTGGCGGAGGACCCGCTCCTGACCGGCGATGCCCTGTCCGACGCCAAGGTGGGGACATCGCAGCAGCTCTCCACGGCCGGCCAGCTGTTCATCGCCCTCACCTTCAGCCAGGACGGGGCGCAGAAGTTCGTCGACGCCCTCCGCTCGTTGAAGGTGAACGATCGCTTGGCGATCGTCCTCGACGGGACGGTGTACAGCGCGCCCCGGGTGACGGACTCGATCAAGGAGGCCGCGTCCACCGGGGGGTGGCGCGCCGTCAAGGACACGACCACGATCTCCGGGCAGTTCACCAAGGAGGAGGCGAAGCGCATTGCGACCGTCCTCCGCGCCGGCGCCCTCCCGACGTCGATCCTCCCCATCGAGGAGGAGACGGTCGGCCCGACGCTCGGGAGCGACTCGATCCGGATGGGGATGATCACCGTCGCTATCGGGTTCATCCTCATCCTCGTCTACATGCTCATCTACTACCGCGTGCTGGGGATCGTCGCCGACCTCGCCGTCCTCCTGAACTTCCTCATCATCTTCGCTGCCCTCAAGCTCACCCATTCCACCCTCACGTTGCCGGGGATCGCGGGCGTCGTCCTCTCGATCGGCATGTCCGTCGACGCGAACGTGATCATCTTCGAGAGGGTGAAGGAGGAACGGCGGGCGGGGAAGGCACCGCTCGCCGCGGCGCGCGCCGGGTTCCCGAAGTCCCTCTCCGCGATCGCGGACTCGAACATCGTGACGGCGCTGACCGCCGTCATCCTCATCTTCCTGGGGACCGGGCCGGTCAAGGGATTCGCGATCACCCTTCTGATCGGGATCGCCGGGAGCTTGTACTCGGCGCTCGTCCTGGGCCGGCTCCTTCTGGAGAAGGCCGGCTTTGCGGAGCACGTCCCGGTGAAGGTCTCGCCGGGGACGTCAGACTAAGGACCAACTCCAGGAGGGCGTCGTGCGGCCGCGCGGCGCCCTCTTTCACTTTCAGGTCGAGGCCGATCCCAAGATCGAGGGCCCACGCGAGTTCCTCTTCCGTGTACCGCACGCACTGCGCCGCGAGCCGCTGCGCGAGCCAAGGGGCGACCCCCAAGAGGGAGGCGATCTCCTGCGGGAGGGCGCCCGCGGCGAGCAGGGCCCGGACGGCGAGGAGACGTCCCAGGTGACGAAGGAGGGAGGCGGACGTTCTCCCGGGGTCCTCACGCAGGTCTCGCAGGAGGGCGAGCGCCGAGCGCAGGTTCCTCTCCCCCAACCGGTCGAGGAACGGATAGACGGTCCCCTCTCCGGCGTCGAAGACGAGGCGCGCGGCCGTCTCCGGCGCGTCGCCGCCGGGGGCGAAGGCGGCGAGCTTCTCGGCCTCCTGCTCGATCGCTAGGAGGTCCTCACCGGCTCGCTCGACGACCTCCCTGACCGTCTCGGGCGGCAACACCAGGCCGCGCTCGGAGAAGAGGAGGGCCGCGTCGCGCTGGAGGTTCACTCCCCTTGGCTTCGGCAGCGCCTCGGTCCGACCGCGGCGCGTGGCCGCGGCGGCGATCGGGCTTGACGCCGGAAGCTCGGAGGCGACCAGGGTGAGGAACGTCCCCGGGGGAGGATCGAGCTCCGCCAGGGCGGCGAGGGACTTCGGTCTCTGCGCGGCCTCGACGCGCCGGAGGACGAGGTGACGAGCGGCAGCGAAGAGGGAGGGCGTCAGGAAGTCCGCCTCGAGGGCGGCCGGGTCGACCTCGTCTGCGAACAGGACGCGGCGCTCGACGTCGGGTGCCTCGCGCCGGATCGCCTCTTCCCGCCGGGCGAGGGCGCGCTCGCAACGGTGGGCGTCCCCGACGAGGAGGACGACCTTTGGTTCGCTCATCGGATCCCCCCTTTCGGGGGATGGTAGCCGGGGGGGAGCAGGGGGACAATCCGCGCCCGGGAGTCGACAGGCTCGCCCCGATCGGCTATACCTCACCGCCGTGAAGCGCGTGACGATCTACACCGACGGCGCCTGCCGCGGGAACCCCGGCCCAGGGGGCTGGGCGGCGCTCCTCGTCGCCGGGGCGCATCGCAAGGAGATCTCCGGCGGGGACCCGGAGACGACGAACAACCGCATGGAACTCCAAGCGGCGATCGAGGCCCTGCGGGCTCTGCGCGAGCCGGTCGAGGTCGACCTCTTCACCGACTCGACGTACCTCAAGGCGGGGGTGACCGAGTGGCTCCCGACGTGGAAGGAGGCAGGCTGGCGGAGGCGAAGCGGGAAGCGCCTCCTGCCGGTGAAGAACGAGGACCAGTGGCGCGAACTCGACCTGCTGCTCGGATTTCAGAAGGTCTCCTTCCACTGGCTCGCCGGGCACGCCGGGCATGCGGAGAACGAGCGCTGCGACGAGCTTGCCCGCCAGGCGATCCCGAGGAGAGCGAGTGATGGCTAGGGTCTTCGTCACCTGCCGGGTCTTCCCCGACGTCCTGGACCGGCTCCGCCAGGCCGGGCACGAGGTCGTTGCCCGCGACGCGCCCGGCCCGATCCCGAGAGAGGAACTCCTTTGCGGGGTCCGGGGCGCGGACGGCCTCCTCTGCCTTCTCTCGGACCGAATCGACGCTCCAGTGATCCGCGCCGGGACGTCCCTGCGGATCATCGCCAACCTTGGGGTCGGCACCGACAACATCGACGTCCGGATGGCGCGGGCCGCCGGGATCACGGTCACGAACACGCCGGGTGCCCTGACCGAAGCCACGGCCGACCTCACGTTCGCCCTCCTCCTCGCCGCGGCGCGGAGGCTCGTCGAGGGGGACGCCCACGTCCGCTCCGGCGCCTTCGCCGGCTGGGAGCTCCTCCAGCCGCATCTCGGCCTGGACGTGCGCGGGAAGACGCTCGGGATCGTGGGGCTGGGGCGGATCGGGCGGGCGGTCGCCCGCCGCGGCCGGTTCGGGTTCGACATGCCCGTCCTCTACGCCAATCGCCGCCCGGACCCGGAGGCCGAGGCGGAGCTCGGGGCGCGCTACGTGCCGTTTCGGACGCTTCTCGCGGAGAGCGACTTCGCCTGCGTCCACGTGCCGCTGACTCCGGAGACGCGGCACCTGTTCAACCGGGAGGCGTTCGACGCCATGAAGCGGACGGCGATCCTGGTGAACGTCGCCCGCGGCCCGGTCGTCGACGAGGAGGCCCTCGTCTGGGCCCTCGAGACCGGGCGGATTGCCGGGGCCGGGCTGGACGTCTACGAGCGCGAGCCGGAGGTCCACCCCGGCCTCCTCGCGCTGCGCGAGAGGGTCGTCCTCGCCCCGCACCTTGGGAGCGGTACGGTCGGCACGCGCCGGGCCCTCGCGGAGATCGCCGTCGCGAACGTCCTCGCCGTCCTTGCTGGCGAGCCTCCCCTGAACCCGGTCGGCTAGTCGAAGCAGCCGAGCTGACAGGCGGAGATTCGAATCCCGAGGCTCTCGGCCGCGTTCGCCACCTCGAGGCGGGAGAGGCCGAGGAGTTCGGCCGCGTCCCACGCCGCGCGGCACGGGAGCCTCCCCTCCGAGAGGCGGGAGCGGATCGCTTCCTCAAGGTCACGAGCTACGGCGTCCGCCGACCGGACGATCCGCCCCTTTCCCTCGGTCGCGTGGCCGAACAGGCCGAGCTGGCAGAGGGAGATCTTGATCCCGCGCCTCGTCGCCTCCTCTCCTGCACGCCGAGGTTCAAGGCCAAGGCGCAGGGCGACGGCGAACGCACCGGCACAGGGGAGCCTCCCCTCGACCCGGGCCTGCTCGATCGCCTGAGCGAGATCGCTCACAGGCTACCCTTCTGCCCGCGGCGGGGCTCCGGCCGGCCGCGGTGCGACGAGCGGGAAGACGACCTCGATCCCGGCCGCGTCGAAGCGCCGCCTCGTCTCGAGGTGGATCTCCTCGAGGGCCCTCAGATAGAGCTCGTAGTCGAGGTGCCTGCACCCGTGTTGCACGAAGACCTCGAGCGAGGTTTCTCCTGGTCCGCGGAAGTAGGCGCGCGACATCCCGGTTGAAGGGTGGCGGGAGAGGACCTCGCGGAGGATCGAGACCGCCTCCTCGACCTTGTCGGTCGGCGTGCAGGGGGCGAGACGGACGACGAACGTTGTGATCCGCATCTCGCGTGCGGCGAGGTTCGTGATGCTCGCCGCCGCGACGGCCCGGTTGGGGATCGTCACGAGTGTCCCCTCCCACGTCCGCAGGCGGGTCGAGCGGAGCCCGATCGCCTCGATCGACCCCTCGAACCCCTCCAGGCTGACCGCGTCCCCCACCTTGAACGGGCGGTCGGCGAAGATCATCACCGCGCCGAACAGGTTCGCGATCGCGTCCTGTGCGGCGAAGGCGACGGCGAGCCCTCCGACCCCGAGGCCGGCGAGGAGGCTCGTGATGTCGTAGCGCAGGACGTTCTGCAGGAAGAGAAGGACGCCGATCCCGAAGATGAACCACTTGAGGCTCTTGCGCACGAGGGGGACGAGCTCGTCGTCCAGGGTCGACTCCGTCCGGCGGGCGCGCGCCTCCCAGGCGATCATCGCGAGGTCGACGAGCTTCGCGACGAGGTAGAGGACGAAGACGAGCCAGACCGCCTTGAACGCCCCCTCAAGCACGACTTGGGCCTGAGGAAGTAGGAGGAAGATGCGGGACGCCGCCCAGAGGACGAGGAGCGGAAGGCTGCCCTGCATCAGGCGAAGGAGGACGCCGCGCACGGCGGCCCGCCTCCCGCCCTCCGTGGAGGCCCCGTGGTGCCGGATGAGGCCGCGGGTCACGGGGTAGGCGATGAGGACGCAGACGACGACGAACCCGACAGCGAGGTACCGCCAGACCTCGTTCCCCAAGAGACGGTGGTAGAGAAAGCCCTCCCCCATGCGCATTCCTCCCTTGGGTCCCAGGATACCCACGCGCTCGGGAAGGGGCAAGGACCCGGCAGGAGGGTGCCGTGGAGGGGAACCGTGTCGCTTCCGCCCTCGCTCGGACCGAACCCCGCTCGGTGATGCATGTCCAGCGGGGAGGTCCGCCCTTCCTCTTCGGATCTGCACTCCCGTGCCTACGATCGGGCCATGGAGAAGGTTGAGGTGATCGCGCGCGCCTCGAGCCTGCACGATCGGCAGGCGATCGTGCGCCTCAAGGAGAGGATTCTCGGGGAGATCCGCGCCGCGGCCCCCTTCACCCTGCAGGAGGTCTCCGACCCGTCGGGGAAGGGGCTTCCGGCCGTCCTCGTCCTCACGGGAGGCGTGGAGCGCGAGGTGCTGAAGGTCGTCTCCGAGCTCCCCTCCCCGACCCTCCTCATCGCCCACGACGGACACAACTCGCTGCCCGCCTGCCTGGAGATCCTCGCCCGGATCCGCCAGGACGGGGGCGAGGGGGAGATCCTGTTTGGATCGCCTCAGGCGATCTCGGCCGGGCTCGATCGCGAGCTGCGGGTTGCCGCGGCCTGGGAGGCCGTCCGCTTCAGCCGGGTCGGCCTGATCGGCGAGCCCTCCGACTGGCTCGTCGCAAGCGACGTCGACCGCTCCTTCCTCAAGGGGCAGCTCGGGATCGAGCTCGTGGAGATCCCGATCGACGAGCTCGTGCACGCGGTGAAGGAAGCGGATGTCCCGCGCAAGGACGCGGGGCGCTTCGCCAAGGAGGCGGGGAGGACCGTTGAGCCCGACAAGGACGAGCTGCGCGGGGCGGTCGCCCTCTACACGGCCCTCAAGTCCCTGATCGAGGCGTACCGCCTCTCTGCCTGTTCCGTGCGCTGCTTCGATCTGATCACCCGGATCGAGAACACCGGCTGCTACGCCCTCTCCCGCCTGAACGACGAACGGATCCCGGCTGGCTGTGAGGGGGACCTCCAGGCGCTGTTCACCCTCTTCCTCGGGATCGCCGTCTCGGGCCAGTCGGCGTTCATGGGCAACGTCGCCTCCGTGGACACGGACGCGCGCACGATCGGCCTTGCCCACTGCACCTGTCCCTTGTCCCTGGCGACGAGCTACGCGATCCGCAGCCACTTCGAGTCCGGGATTGGCGTCGGGATTGCCGCGTCGATCCCCGAGGGGCCGTGCACCGTCTTCCGGCTTGGCGGCGAGCGCCTGGACCAGCTCTTCGTGCGGGAGGGGAGGATCGTCCCGAGCTCCTCACGCGAGGACCTCTGCCGGACGCAGGTCCAAGTCGAGGTGACGGAGCCGGTCGAGCCGCTCCTCACCGCCCCGCTCGGGAACCACCACATCCTGGTCCCCGGACACCACGGGGCAGCCATCGAGCGGTTCTTCGACCGCCACCTCTCTCCCTAGTTGCCCGGCCCTTCCGGCGGGGCTATCCTCTCTCGCCGTCGCGGAGGTGACCGGATGGAAGAGCGCCAGATGCGGATCACGGCCGAGAACGAGGGGCGGCGGGGCGTCTACTCGAACCTCGCCCTCATCTCCCACCGCAAAGAGGAGTTCGTCCTGGACTTCCTGTTCGTGGACCCGCAGGCCCAGACGGAGAAGGTCGACCAGGCCCTCCTCGTCTCGCGGGTGATCCTGAACCCCGGGCACATGAAGCGCCTCTACCAGGCCCTCGGAGAGAACCTCGTCAAGTACGAGAAGAACTTCGGCAAGATCGTCCTCCCCCCGACCCTGAAGTAGGGCGCGGGAGGCCGGAGGAAGGATGTCCGACGCGCGGGCCAGCACGGTTTTCCCTTCTCCCGCCGGGTGGGGCCCGTGATGGCTCTCCCCCTCCGACTTGACCGAGATCGCCCCCGGATTGACGGCGCCCTGTCCTCGGCACTGGCCGGGGACTCTCTTCTGCTTGAGATCGCGCGCTACCACGTCGGCGTCGGGAACGGCTTGGGAAGCGAGGCGAAGCGCCTCCGGCCGGCCCTCGTCCTCTTCGTGGCGTCGGAACTGGGCGGGGACGACGCGCGCGCCCTCGACGCGGCGGTGGCGGTCGAGCTCGCCCACTCCTTCTCCCTCATCCACGACGACATCCAAGACGGCGACAGCGAGCGCCGGGGTAGGGAGACGGTCTGGAAGCGGTACGGGGTTCCCCAAGCGATCAACGCCGGCGATCTCCTGGCGACCCTCAGTGTCCGCCACGCCCTTCGTGCGGGACGAGAGGAAGCGCGGGTCCTCGCCGAGGCGACGGCCGAGATGATCGAGGGCCAGGGGAAGGACGTCGCCTGGGAGGGGGTGGAGGTCGGCGTCGACGACTACCTCGGGATGATCGACCAGAAGACGGGCGCCCTCCTGCGCGCTTCTCTCGACCTCGGGGCGATCGTGGCCGACGCTCCGCGCGCCCTGCGGACCGACCTTGCGGCGTTCGGGGCTGACTTTGGGCGCTCGTTCCAGATCGTCGACGACCTCGAGGACACCTGGAGCGGAGGGTCCGACCTCCGGCGGAGGAAGGCGACCCTGCCCCTGTCAATCGCTTGGGAGCGCGCAGGCGAGCGCGATCGCGTCCTCCTCCTCCGAAGGGGCGGGCGGGACCTCTCCGCCGAGGAGAGCGAGGAGGTTCGGGGCCTCCTGGAGCGCTCCGGCGCGCGCGACGCAGCGCAGGGAATCGCCCGCGGCCATCTGGACCGAGCGCGCGAGCGGCTGGAGGCCCTTCCCTTCTCCGCCGAGGGAAAGGAGGCGCTCGGCGCGCTCCTCGCCGAACTGGGGAGGCTGCGATGATAAGCCGGCGCGCGGTGCGGATTGGGAGTGCGATGATCGGCGGCGGTGCTCCCCTTCTTGTCCAGTCGATGACGAACACGGACCCTCACGACGTCGAGGCGACCCTCGCCCAGATCGAACGCCTGGCGAGGGCGGGGTGCGAGATCGTCCGCGTCGCCGTCCCCGATCTGGACGCTGCGGCCGTTCTGCGCGAGATTCGCCGCGAGGTCGCCCTCCCCCTGGTCGCCGACGTCCACTTCGACCACCGGATCGCCCTCGCTGCGGTCGCGGCCGGGGTGGACAAGCTGCGCCTCAACCCAGGCACGATCGCCGATCCGGCGAAGGTCCGTGAGGTGGCCCGCGCCGCGCAGGAGGCGGGAGTCGCGATCCGCGTCGGGGCGAACTCCGGCTCCCTGCGGCCGCCCTTCCTCGGGCCAGGAGGGCACCCCACGGCCGAGGGCCTCGCAGAGAGCGCCCTGGCCGAGGTCCGTCTCCTCGAGGAGCAGGGCTTCGAGCGGATCGTCGTCTCCGTCAAGGCGACGGACGTCCGGATGACGATCGACGCCTACCGCCGCGTGGCGCGCGAGGTCGACTACCCGCTCCACATCGGGATCACCGAGGCCGGACCCCCCTTCGAGGGGGCGATCCGCTCCGCGGTTGGCCTCGGGATCCTCCTTTCCGAGGGGCTGGGGGATACGCTCCGTGTCTCCCTCGCCGGCGACCCCGTCGAGGAGGTGCGGGCGGGCTACGAGATCCTCCGCTCCCTCGGCCTGCGGACGCGCGGGGTCACCTACCGCGTCTGTCCGACGTGCGGGAGGACCGGGATCGACCTCGCCGCAGTCGCCGAGGCCGTGCGCCAGGACCTGGCCGAGGTGAGCGAGCCGATCACCGTCGCCCTCATGGGCTGCGTTGTGAACGGGCTGGGCGAGGTGCGGGAGGCGGACGTCGGCCTCGTCGGGGGGAAGGAGGAAGGGACGGTCTACGTCCGGGGCGAGGCCGTGCTCTCGCGCGTCCCCGAGGCGCGACTCGCGGCAGAGGTCGTGAGGGCGGCTCGCGCCTTCCTTGAGGAGAGGGGATGAGAGTCGTCCGCGCCGAGGCCCTCGGGTTTTGCTTCGGGGTTCGCTGCGCGGTCGAGCGGGTCGAGGAGGAGCTCGCCCGAGGCCCTCTGTGCACGCTCGGGTCCGTCGTCCATAACGCGCGCGTCGTCGAGTCCCTGGCACAGCGCGGGGCGACCCCGGTCCGGTCGCTGGACGAGGTTCCGGCCGGCGGCACGGTCGCCATCACCGCGCACGGTGCGGGCCGGCAGGTTGTCGAGGAGGCGGTCCGGCGTGGGCTGAGCGTCGTGGACACGACCTGCCCGATCGTCCGCCGGGCTCAGGAGATGGCGGAGTCCCTCGCCGAGGATGGGCGCTTCCTCGTCGTCTTCGGCGAGGCGGACCACCCCGAGGTGCGCGGGATCCTGTCCTTCGCCGGCGGCTGCGGCGTCGCGGCCCTCGACCCGAGAGAGCCCCTCCCCGAGGCCGAGCGCTACGGCCTCATCGCCCAGACGACGCAGGGGGAGGAGCGGTTCGCCGCCTTCTCCCGCGCCCTTGCCGCTCGCCTGGGTGAGCGCCTGCAGGTCGTCGACACGACGTGCCGGGAGACGACGCACCGCTACGAGGCGGTGCGGGACCTCGCCCGCGGGGCTCAGGCCCTCGTCGTCGTGGGGAGCAGGACCTCGGCGAACACCCGGCGCCTGGCGGAGGCCTGCCGCGCGACCGGGCTTCCGACGCATGAAGTTGAGGGAGCCTCGGACGTCGACCCGTCCTGGTTCGAGGGCGTCGCGCGCTGCGGGGTGACCGCAGGGACCTCGACCTCGGATGCCCAGATTGCGGAGGTCGTCCTCCGCCTCCGCGCGCTCGGCGCGATAGAGCCCGACCGCCACCCCTGACGGCCTTCCCGACCCATCCGCTTGGTTCCTTGACTTCCCCTCGCGGACGGACTAGGATGCTCACCAGTTGGGACGATGTCTCACGCTGTGAGACGCAAACCGAACGATGCGATCGAGCGAGGTGATGCGCGTGCCGAAGACGTTGACCGAGAAGATCCTCTCCGAGCACGTCCGTGAGGGGGTTCTGGAGAAGGGGCAAGAGGTCGGGATCAAGATCGACCAGTGCCTGACGCAGGACTCGACCGGGACGATAGCCTGGCTCGAGTTCGAGTCCCTCGGGCTGGACAAGGTGAAGGCGGAGGTCGTCGTCTCCTACAGCGACCACACGTCGCTCGGGTTCAAGGGCGAGTCGACAGACGACCACCTCTTCCTGCAGACGATCGCCTCGCACTACGGGGCGAAGTTCTCCAAGAACGGGAACGGGGTCTGCCATCAAGTGCACTACGAGCGGTTCGGGATCCCGGGGAAGACGCTCCTCGGGTCGGACTCCCATACCCCCACCGCCGGGGGCCTCGGGATGCTCGGGATCGGGGCGGGCGGGGCCGACGTCGCCGTCGCGATGGGCGGCGGGCTCTTCTACCTCTCCGTCCCCAAGGTGATGCAGGTCGTGCTCAAGGGGAAGCTCCCCTGGGGGGTGAACGCGAAGGACGTGGCCCTGGAGATCCTGCGCCGGATCTCGGTCAAGGGCGGGGTTGGGTACTTCCTCGAGTTCTCAGGCCCTGGGGTGAAGACCCTCTCCGTCCCGGAGCGGGCGACGATCACCAACATGTGCACCGAGACTGGGGCGACCTCGTCGGTCTTCCCCTCGGACGCGGTGACCCAGAAGTTCATGGAGATGCAGGGGCGCGGCGCGGACTTCGTCCTGCTCTCCCCGGACACGGGGGCGACGTACGACCAGACGCTCGAGATCGACCTTGAGTCCCTCGTCCCGCTCGTCGCCATGCCGGGAAGCCCGGACAACGTGAAGCCGGTGACCGAGGTTGCGGGGACGAAGATCGATCAGGTCTTCATCGGCTCGTGCACGAACGGCGGCTACCGCGACATCAAGATCGCGGCCGAGATGCTGAAGGGGAAGCACGTGGCCAACGAGATCGACGTCATCGTCTCTCCCGGTTCCCGCCAGGCGTGGGAGATGATCGTGAAGGACGGGAGCTTCCTTGCCCTCACCCAGGCCGGCGTGCGGATGATCGAGCCTGGCTGCAACGCCTGCATCGGGATCGGGTTCGTCCCTGGGACGGACTCCCTCTCCCTGCGCACGGTGAACCGCAACTGGAAGGGGCGCGGCGGGAACGAGCTCGGGAAGCTAGCTCTGACGAGCCCGGAGGTCGCGGCGGCCTCGGCCCTCGAGGGGAGGATCGCCGACCCGCGCAAGCTCCCGCCGGTCGTCGTCCGCGTGACGAAGCTCATCGTCGACGACCTGATGATCCTCGAGCCGGAGGGCAAGTCGGTCCCGATCCGCCGGGCGCCGAACATCGTCAAGATGGCCCCGCCGAGGGCGCTTCCGGCGCTGCTCAAGGGAGAGGTGCTCCTCAAGGTCGGGGACGGGATCTCGACCGACGCGATCCTCCCGGCCGGCCCTCTCACCCAGCACCTGCGGAGTAACCTCCCCGAGATCGCCAAGTTCACCTTCCACTACGAGGACAAGACCTTCGCTCAGCGGGCGACCGAGAAGGGCGGCGGGTTCATTGTCGGGGGCGACAACTACGGCCAGGGCTCGTCGCGCGAGCACGCGGCCCTCGCCCCGTGGCAGGTCGGGATCAAGGCTGTCATCGCCAAGAGCTACGCCCGGATCCACAAGGCGAACCTGACCAACGTCGGGATCCTCCCGCTCGTCGGCGACACGACCGGCTTCGACAAGGGCGACGTGCTCGAGATCGACGTCTCGGACCTCCGCCGCCCGCTCGTCGCGAGGAACCTCTCGAAGGGGACGACGATCCCGGTGAAGGCGGAGCTCTCCGACCGGGACATCCGGATGGTCAAGGCGGGCGGGCTCCTCGCCATGGCCCTCGTGGGAGAGAAGAAGTAGGGACCAGGACGCCGAGGGAGTGGGGAGGAGGATCCGGTGAACACACTCGAGAAGTGCGTTCGGATCCTGACTCTGTTCGGCGAGGGGAGACCCGTCCTCGCCGTGACGGAGATCGCCCGCTCCCTCGACCTCCCCAAGAGCACGGCCTACCGCTACGTCTCCGCGCTCAAGGAGTACGGCCTCGTCGAGGAGGACGCCAAGAGCGGGGGCTATCGCCTGGGCGGGAAGCTCCTCGAGCTCGCCGGCACCGTTCGGCGGCACGGACTCCTCGAGATCGCCCTCCCGGTGATGGAGCGCCTGTCCTTGGAGACCGGGGAGACGGCCATCCTCGCCGGCCTCCATCAGACGAAGGGGATCTGCCTCGAGCGCGTGGAAGGGCACCACGCCCTGCGCGTGTCGCACGAGCGCGGGGCCGTCTTCCCGCTCCACGCCGGAACCTCGGGAAAGGTTCTCCTCGCCTACCTTCCCCCCGCGGAGCAGGAGCCGATCATCGCCGAGGGTCTCCCCCGCTTCTCGGAGACGACGATCACCGATCCCAGGAAGCTGCGGGCGGAACTCGAGCAGATCCGCCGCCAGGGGTACGCCGAGAGCAACGGCGAGGTCATCCCCCACACGTACGGCCTCGGGGCGCCGATCTTCGCCTCGAACGGGCGGATTCAGGCCGCGCTCACCGTGTCCGCGCCGGTCGAGCGCCTGAACGAGAAGGGGAAGAAGGCGATGGTCCGCCGGATCGTCGACGCGGCGGCGGAGATCACGAAGCGACTTGCGGTCTACGACGCGAAGTGAGAGACAAGCGAGAAAAGCGACCAGGAGGTCAGCCATGACGAAGCAGGGGCTTGTGGTGCCGAAGGATGGCCAACCGATCCACATGACGGCGAAGGGGCTCGAGGTCCCCGATCGCCCGATCATCCCCTACATCCGCGGGGACGGGACCGGGGTCGACATCACCCCGGTGATGGTCAAGGTCGTCGACGCCGCCATAGAGAAGGCGTACAAGGGGCGAAAGTCGATCGCCTGGATGAAGGTCTACGCCGGGGACGAGGCGATCCAAGAGTACCACCCCGGGATGAGCGAGGACGCGATCAAGGCCGTCCCGCCGGAGGAGCGCCAGAAGCTCTACCTTCCCGACGAGACCGCTGAGGCGATCAAGACCTACCTCGTCGCGATCAAGGGCCCCTTGACGACGCCCGTGGGCGGCGGGATCCGGAGCCTGAACGTCTCCCTGCGCCAGATCCTCGACCTCTACGCCTGCGTCCGGCCGGTGAAGCACATCGGGACTCCTGCCCCGGTCCGCGAGCCGGAGAAGGTGGACATGGTCTTCTTCCGGGAGAACACCGAGGACGTCTACGCCGGGATCGAGTGGAAGGCCGGATCCCCGGACGCGGACAAGGTGATCGCCTGGCTGCGGACGGAGATGAAGGTGAAGTCGATCCGCTTCCCGACCATGTGCGGGATTGGCGTGAAGCCGATCAGCCAGGAGGGTTCGGTGCGCCTCGTCAAGGCGGCGATCGACTACGCGATCCGGGACGGCCGCAAGAAGGTCACCCTCGTCCACAAGGGGAACATCATGAAGTTCACCGAGGGCGCCTTCCGCGACTGGGGCTACGAGCTCGGGAAGACGTATCCGCAGATCGTCACCGAGGAGGAGGTCACGACCGTCCACGGCGGGAAGGTCCCGGCCGGCAAGATCGTCTTGAACGACCGCATTGCAGACCAGTTCTTCCAGCAGATGCTCCTCCGGCCCGACGAGTACTCGGTCGTCGCGACGACGAACCTGAACGGCGACTACATGACCGACGCCGCCGCGGCGCAGGTGGGTGGCCTCGGCGTCGCCCCGGGCGCGAACATCAACTACTCGAGCGGCCACGCCGTGTTCGAGGCGACGCACGGGACCGCGCCCAAGTACGCCGGCCAGGACAAGGTGAACCCGGGGAGCCTCATCCTCTCCGCGGTCGAGATGCTGAAGTACCTCGGCTGGCGCGAGGCGGCCGACTCGGTCCTCCAGGGGATCACGAAGGCCGTCGCCTCGAAGCGCGTCACCTACGACCTCGAGCGGATGATGGACGGGGCGACCCTCGTCTCCTGCTCGCAGTTCGGAACCGAGATCGTCAAGTACCTGTAAGAGGAGAAGGGATGGCACAGAAAGGGATCCGAGAGTACGACGCGAAGCGAATGCTCGCCCAGGCGATCGGCGAGTACTCCGGCGGCAAGTTCAGCTTCGACGACCGCCTCGTCCTTGTGACGCCGGAGACGAAGCTCGACACGCTCGAGAAGGACTACCCGTGGCTTGCGAAGGAGAAGCTCGTCGTCAAGCCCGACCAGCTCTTCGGCAAGCGCGGCAAGAACAAGCTCCTCCTCCTCGACGCCGACCTGAAACAGGCGAAAGCCTGGATCAAGGAGCGGATGGGGAAGGAGGTGACGATCGAGCAGACGACGGGGAAGACGACCGGGACGCTCACTCACTTCCTCGTCGAGCCCTTCGCCCCGCACGAGGCCGAGTATTACGTCGCCTTCACCTCGTCGCGCGATAAGGACACGATCCACTTCTCGCCCAAGGGCGGGGTGGACATCGAGTCCGTCTGGGACACGGTCGTGACGATCGACGTCCCGATCCTCGCCGATCCGGCGAAGGTCGACGTCCTTTCGAAGCTCCCGAACGTCCCCGAGAAGCAGGCCGTGGCCGACTTCATCGTGGCCCTCTATCGAATCTACGTCGACTACTACTATAGCTACCTCGAGTTCAACCCGATCGCCTTCTCCAAGGGGAAGCTCATCCCGCTCGACACCGTCGCCAAGCTCGACGACACGGCCGCCTTCCAGTGCGCCGACAAGTGGGGGAAGCTCACGTTCCCGCGCCCGTTCGGCAAGGCGATCACCAAGGAGGAGGAGTACGTCGAGGCCCTTGACGCGAAGACCGGCGCCTCGCTCAAGCTCACCCTCTTGAACCCCAAGGGCCGGGTCTGGCTCCTCGTCGCCGGCGGCGGGGCGAGCGTCATCTACACCGACACCGTCGTCGACCTCGGGTACGGGAAGGAGCTCGCAAACTACGGGGAGTACTCGGGCGATCCGTCGACCGAGCTCACCTACGAGTACACGAAGACCCTCGTCGACTTGATGACCCGTGAGAAGGACCCGCAGGGCCGGCCGAAGTACCTCCTGATTGGCGGCGGGATCGCGAACTTCACCGACGTCGCCAAGACCTTCACCGGGATCATCCAGGCCCTGGACGAGGCCAAGGAGAAGCTCAAGGCAAACCACGTCAAGATCTACGTCCGCCGCGGCGGCCCCAACTACAAGGAGGGCCTGGAGAACATGCGCAAGCTCGGGGAGCGGATCGGTCTCCCGCTCGAGGTCTACGGTCCGGAGACGCACATGACGCGCATCGTCTCCCTCGCCCTTGAGGAGGCCCGCCGATGACGAAGAACGACTACGAACTCTTCACGCCGGAGACGAAAGCGTTCATCTACGGAGAGCAGCTCCGCGCCGCGCAGCGGATGCTCGACTTCGACTACCTGTGCCGGCGCAAGGACCCGAGCGTCGTCGCCCTCATCACCCCCGAGCGCGGCGGGTTCGAGAAGTTCTTCTGGGGGACGAAGGAGATCCGCGTCCCGCGGATCACGAGCCTGAAGTCCGCGGCCGCGCAGTTCCCGGGGGCCGACGTCCTCGTCAACTTCGCCTCCCAGCGCTCGGCGTACGACGTCACGATCGAGGCCCTGGAGATCCCGACGATCCGCACGGTCGCCGTCATCGCCGAGGGGATCCCCGAGCGCCAGTCGCGCCGGATGGCCGCCCTCGCCAAGGAGAAGGGGAAGTGGATCATCGGCCCGGCGACCGTCGGCGGGATCAAGGCCGGCTCGTTCAAGATCGGGAACGCCGCCGGGACGATGGAGAACATCAAGGAGGCGAAGCTCTACCGGCCGGGCTCGGTCGGGTTCGTCTCCGTCTCCGGGGGCCTGTCGAACGAGGCGTACAACATCGTCGCCCGCGCGACCGACGGCCTGAACGAGGGGATCGCGATCGGCGGCGACGCCTACCCTGGCTCGACCCTCCTCGACCATCTCCTCCGGTTCGAGAAGAACCCGCAGGTCAAGCTCCTCGTCTGCCTCGGCGAGGTGGGGGGGACGAAGGAGTACGAGATCGCCGACGCCGTCAAGTCGGGCAAGATCAAGAAGCCGCTCGTCATGTGGGCGTCCGGGACCTGCGCCAAGGTCCTCCCCGGCCAGGTGCAGTTCGGCCACGCCGGGGCCAAGGCGAACTCGGCCGAGGAAACGGCCGACGCGAAGAACGAGGCCCTGCGGAAGGCGGGCGTCATCGTCCCGACCTCGTTCGACGACTACCACCTGAAGATCAAGGAGACCTTCGAGCGCCTGGTGAAGGAAGGGAAGATCGCCCCGGCGAAGGAGGTCACCCCCCCGAACGTCCCGATCGACTACGCCCAGGCGCGGGCCGAGGGGCTCGTCCGTCGGCCGACGAACTTCATCTCGACGATCTGCGACGAGCGCGGCGAGGTCCACAACTACTGCGGCGTCCCGATCGACCAGGTGATCGAAGAGAAGTACGGGATCGGCGGGGTGATCGGGCTTCTGTGGTTCAAGAAGGAGATCCCGCCCTACGCCCGCGAGTTCATCGACATGGTGATCCAGATCATCGCCGACCACGGGCCGGCGGTGTCCGGAGCGCACAACACGATCGTCGCCGCGCGAGCGGGCAAGGACTTGATCAGCTCGCTCGTCTCCGGCGTCCTCACCATCGGCCCCCGCTTCGGCGGGGCGGTGAACGGGGCGGCCGAGCACTTCCTGTACGGGCTCCGCAACAACCTCGCTGCGCGCGAGTTCATCGACGAGATGAAGAACCGGAACGTCCGGATCCAGGGGATCGGGCACCGGCTCCATTCCCTCGAGAACCCCGACGCCCGCGTGGAGCTCATGAAGGGCTTCGC
>Ga0315274_10000725_pt1 | contig 51184 bp, 41 predicted proteins | sample YL17G02_20_MG_FD_203700 | JGI IMG/M metagenome (GOLD analysis project Ga0315274, IMG submission 203700) | Sediment microbial communities from Yellowstone Lake, YNP, Wyoming, USA - YL17G02_20 | ecosystem: Environmental > Aquatic > Freshwater > Lake > Sediment | place: USA: Wyoming | collected... | reverse complement strand
TAGAGCCGGTGATAGGGTTGATCAAGAGTCATTTAAGGTTTAGGCGATTTTTGTTGAGGGGGCTGGAAAAGGTTAAAGGGGAATGGAGCTTAATAGCGGTGGTGCATAATTTAATAAAGATATGGCGAATAATAAAGGGCAAATTGCTTAATCGAGGGCTGGTATATCAAAGGCAATAGGAGAATGAGAGGGGATTTGAAAGGAATTAGAGTAACGACTGGTATTTTCAATGAGAATTTAAGTTTTTATCTGATAAGAATTATCGACAAAAGCGATATCTTGTAAAATGGGATTAAAAAGAGGGAAAATAGAGTTGTACATAATTCGGTTTTGGCACAAGCTCCTTGTGGGAGAGGTAGGGTGAGGGGGAACCAAAAAGATGCAGAGATTTAAAATCTTGGAAATTGGGATTTGGACCCAAAAAAGGAAACCACAAGATTTCACGAGATTGACACAAGATAGAAAATGAGAGGAAGAATCTGTGAAAATCTGTGTTAATCTGTGGTTATAATTCTTCTCTTTTCAAGGATTCAATTGGTATTTTTGTGCCAGATAAAGGTTAGTTATAACTAACCTTTTAATCGGCCTGTTTTTTCTCCTAACCATTTGACATTTGAGCTTTTACATTTGACATTGCCTTAGTTGGGGGTACCACCTAGGGGGTGACCCCGTAGGTGACTTGGGGGGTAGCCTCGGAGGTCGCTTCGGGAGTCGCTTCCTAAGTTAGTTCGGGGGTTGGTTGGGAAGCGGGTTGGGAGGCAGCTTCGGGGACAACTTGGGGGGTGGTTTCGGGAGTTGGTTGGGGAGTTGGTTCGGGGGTTGACTCGGGGGTAGCCCCCTAAGTAACCTGGGGGGTTGGTTCGGGGGCAACCTACGGAGTCACCTCCTAGACCGTCCTATTATTCCGCCTTTCGACTTGTGACTTATCACTTACGACTATTTTGGGGCAACTTAGGGCGCTCCTAAGGAGGCTGCCTTATTATTTATGCAAGGCTAAAACCTTGTCCTACATCGCGTGTCCTCGGTGGTTTTCTCAGTGATTTCTTACTCTTTGCTATCTCAGTGTTCTCTGTGGTTAATATTTCCTCTTCTTCACTACGGTCTCGGTGCTTTAATTTCGGCTAAAATAAAAAGGGGGGGGCATTTGTCCCCCCTTACTTGTTTGTATCAGATTATTTCTGTAGCACGAGTTTGCGCGTGACGTTTACTGCACCCGCATTGAATCGCAAGATGTAGACGCCCGATGGTAATGCTTTCGCATCAATCATCCAGACGCCGTCTTTAGTCGGATTCGTATTGGCATAGGTTCTTACTGCTGCACCGGTCACATCATAGAGTTTGAAGCTGACCGGTCCAGCTTTCGGTAGTGTATAGTGCACTGCAGTCAGATTAACCGCTGGGTTCGGCGCAATCGTCAATTTGAAATTACCGGTTGCGATGTTCTTATCCATCGCACCTTCGGCTTTGCTGTCGTTAGTCGATTTTAGGGTGATGGCAAAGGTCGGTAATCCATGATAGTAGAATTCTTGCGTATTCGCACCTTTCGCTGCATATAATCCAGCACCAGTGCCACTCGGTATCATGGTTAAGGCGCCACCGGCTTTAACCCTTTTCTTGCCAGTCGGTCCGAGCGGAACATCATACAAGGAATCCATCTGAACGTAAGTGTCGCCTACTATCTGGTAGCGCCAGAATTCGTTAGTATTGCCGCCTTTGAGAATGTAGAGGTTGTCGTTGTAGTAAAGCATACCCGAACCTTCACCAAGCTTCTTCTTCTTACCCAGTCGGTTGATGAAAGTCTTGTAGTTGAATTGTTTCAATCCAGTCCAGACATTCGTGTATAGGTTATACTTGAAGAGGTCACCATAAGAACCTTTTAGGACATACACCGAGCTATCACCATCATAGGCAAGACAAGAACCTTTCTTATAACCAACCTTGGTGCTGGTGCCAGCGCCCGGTTTGGTCGGGGTCGGTGCCCAGGTATTAGTCGCAATGTTATAGAGATAGAACTCATCGGTCTTGGAACCTTTCATCGTGAAGATGTAGTCATCACCGCCTATGGTTACTGCAACCAAGCCCGAAGCATCCTTCGGATTCTTGGCGCCGGTTGTGATGTTAGCCAGTTTATGCCAGCCGAGGGTTTCACCCGCTGCCGGTGTAACGACATATTTCCAGAAGCCGGGAGTGTTATTGCCACGCAGGACAAAGAGTTTACTGTCGGCGTAAGCTGCCATCGAGGCACCTTTCTTCGGTTTCTTGCCATCGCCATTCGCTTTCAGACCAAGTGGTATTGTATCAAAAGTTGTTCCCCAGGCTCCCGGCGTGCCAGGTATGAACTTAGCAAAGTCTTTGGTATTGGATGCCTTGAGGAAGTAAATCACACCATTGAGTGCTGCCATACAGCTACCCGATTTCGGTTTCTTGGTTGAAGGTTCGGCTGGAATATCAGCATCTTGGACCCAATTAGAAGGCATTTGTGGCGCAAGCTCAAAACCATACCAGAACCCGAATGAACCTTTATAGCTTGAGCTTTGTCCGGTGCCGATTGAAGATTGGGCGATTGAGCCATTAAGTTTATAGCTGGTTGCATTACCAGGCAAGCCGCCTGAGTTTATTGTGTACCAGGGGATTCGGTAAGTCTGGGCAAAGACGCTTGACAGAAGAAACCACGAAAACACGAATCCGCCTAAGGCAGACCACGAAATCACGAAAAACAGAGGAAAGCGTAGTTTTAGAGTTTGCATAATTACTCCTTTAGAGCCTTTTATTCTCTATTCATCATCTCATTTTCTTTTTTCCGATGGTATTCGTTTAGAATCCTCGTATTTCTGTCGTCCGGCTTGGGTTCGGAATTGGAATTTGTCTGCTTTGCCCATTCGTTCTAATTGGTCTTTGGTCGAGCAGAGGAAATCATCATCTAAAGAATGACCGCGAAGGTCACCTTCTTTAGGTTGTTCTACTGGCATAATGATACGAGTAATTTCTGCCGATGGGTCTTTACGGTCTCCAGTTACCATCCAATATACCTTTGTGCCGGCTTTTCCACCAATCGCGAACCGATTGCCTGTTACTTCTTCGGCAACAAAAACATCAGAAGTTCCGACTCCGGTCAATTGCACCATCGGGTTTTTATTTAAGGCATCAAAGTAGTCAGGTAGATGAACGATTGCCCTTCCATCAGAACTGATAACCGCGGCCCCGCGATAAATTAAAACCATCTCCGGTGATTCAACAAAGTAGTGGTTAAGGATTTTACCGTTTGGGTCAAGCGGGTGGTCAATCGTAAATGTGCCGGAAGCCTTGGAAAGTGCACCGACTCTCGTTTGTCCGGATGCGGTTGCGGTCTGACCATTAAAGGCAGCGGAGTTATCATATGGCGCATTTGAACCGTAATTGGTTGTGAAACTATAATCAGCAGCTGAAGTATTCTGAGAACCTCCGGCCACGGTCGCAAGCATTCCGATGGCAGTGTTGTTCGCTCCTCCACCTACGGTCGAAGTCAAACCGCTGGCAGTGTTGTTCGCTCCGCCACCTACGGTCGCATAGGAGGTGGCATAGTTACTCCATCCTCCGCCTACGGTCGGCCAACCACCGCTGGTAATGTTGGAATCTCCTCCACCTACGGTCGCATACGGGCCGCTGGCAGTGTTTAGGTTTCCTCCGCCGATGGTCGCATTAGTGCCGCTGGCAGTGTTGCTATATCCGCCTCCAACAAAGGAGTACTTACCAATTGCTGAGTTGTTATACCCGCCGGCTACCACTGCAGCAGTATCATCAGTCACATCGCCAGCTAAGTTACTATAACCAGACAACGCGCCAGCATAAGGAGCTTTCGCCGTATCGTTCTGTCCTCCGCCGATGGTCGCATAGTCGTAGCTGGCAGCATTGATATATCCGCCTCCAACAAAGGAGTACTTACCAATTGCTGAGTTGTTATACCCGCCGGCTACCACTGCAGCAATATCAGTAGTATCATCACCAGCTAAGTTACTATAACCAGACAACGCGCCGGCATAAGGAGCTTTCGCCGTATCGTTCTGTCCTCCGGCTACGGTCGCAGACCAGCCGCTGGCAGAGTTGCAGGCTCCTCCGCCTACGGTCGCATACCAGCCGCCGCCGGCAGTGTTACAGAATCCGCCACCAACGGTCGCGTAGGAGCCGCTGGCAGTGTCGTAGACTCCTCCGCCGACGGTCGCATAGTCGTAGCTGGCAGCATTGGAGTCTCCGCCACCAACCGTAGCGTAACCATAGTTTTGTAACGATGTTCCAGTCGCGCAGGCATTTCCTAAATTGGTATGGGTAAATCTATAGAAGCCATAAAGCGAATTACCAGCATCACCACGAGCAATGCCAAGTTGGTTGATTGTAAAAAGCACACTGTCTGGCGGCGTTTCGCGCACCCAAGCATTGTCACTGACTCCACCTCCACTACTGTAAGCATAAGCTGCCTCATCGGCATAATAACTGTAACCATTGCTCACAATCCGCTGCCTTGGCACAATAACCTCGCCGGCTACGGTTATCGCTAAATAAGTGTAAGGACCAAGAGGAAGTGATTCAATTGGATTAACACTGCCTAAAAGGACATTGAAAAGACCATTGGTTACAGTAACACTGGGTTGAGTTTCAGTCCAATACAGAGTGCCACCAGTTATAGCAGTAAAGATGCTGAAGACCATAGCAAAATTACCGTTTTGTAGATTATCACTCGTATCAGTCAGTTCGCCTTGATAGTTTATCAGCCGTGGGATATTCGGCTGCGGTGTATCTTTTACGCCCACTTGGGGCGTATCTTTTGCGGCAATCGCTATACTGAAGATTAAAACGATTGCCAGAGCTGAGATGATTATTTTTGACATCTCGACCTCCTTTTCCCCTCCCTTCATCCCTCCCCACTTGTGGGGGAGGGTGTGGGTGAAGAATAGTTTTTATTTGGGCGGAATTTAATAAAGGTATTCTTTCTTCCACCCTAAAAAAAGAAAACCTTAAGTTATAATATTAACCCGTTCCGATAAACAGAACTGGGGTAACCCAACTAACTCAAAACGCCCGAGACGGGCGAAAAATTGAAATTAAATTACCAGCTTAACCGGTGTGAATAGAAATACTTTGTATAATGAAATAACCGCCCTTGAACCAAAACAAGATAAATCATGAAACGTTTTACTTCCCTGGGCAACTCCGTTCATACCTGAAATATACGAAAAAATAAAAAATTGTCAAGCGGAACTTTGTATTCACTTAGAAACATAAGATATTCAAATTTAAGAACCTATTTATATCATTATTTTGCCGGCAGAAATCAATCACTATTGAAACCGGATTTCGATATGAAGATGTTCCAAAGCTAAGCAGCTACCATTAGTCAATTTGCCTAAAATCCGACGCTTGCCCTAATTCCCAAACTGATTGACGCCAAAACAAGAATGGCAAGCTTGACCACTAAATAATACTACAGTCGTGGCGGTAAGAGATACAGCAGGACATTCTGGAAATTACCGTATTTTTCAACAACAGAGACAGCAGAAACATTAGAGAGGGAAAATAAACAACAGATGCACGCAAGTGAGACTAAAGTTTATATTTACCAACACAATAAAACAATTACAACGGGAAAACCCGAAACCAACCTTATCCTTATTACCTCATCTAAGGACCTACCTGAAACAGACTTTCGTTGTCTCATTCTTATCAAAAAACAGTTAATTTCTACCTCCTTTCTAATAGATTTCTTAAGTGAGGCTACGATACCATTTCGAATAGATTTTTGGCGAGGCAATTAGCACCCTTGACAAGTTACGATTTTTCAGTATAATATAAGCAGGAATTCGGAATTGAGTACTCCTTATTTGTATCGTTTTTTCTCAATAATTAATATATGTATTAATCTTGTTTTAAAAAACCGCTCTTATTTAGCAGAAAAATAAAAAAGAGGGAGGTCAAATGAAATCCTTAAAAATCCTCACAATCAGTGCCCTGATTTTATTTTCAATCACCTATCTTAACAGTCAACCCCTGCCGGCAAAAACTTATGGCGGTCAAAATTCGGAACGTGCAAATACTTTGGTGCAAACTTTGGATGATAATGGATACGTCTTGGGAGGTTGGACCAAAAGCTTTGGTCCAGGCACACCTGGCTTTTCCAATGTCTTATTTGTCAAAACCGATAGTGCAGGTTCGGTTCAAGGTGCAAAAATTTCGATTGGCGACCACGACGACGAAGCCTATTCAATGATTAATACAATGGATGGTGGTTATGCCGCTACCGGTTGGACTAAAAGTTATGGTATAGGCACACCCCAGTTCTCTAACATCTTCGTGTTGAAGCTTGATGCCCAAGGAAATCTACAATGGTCCAGAGTCTATGGCGGAATGGATGACGACCAGGCATATTCGATAATTCAAACCCATGATTTAGGTTATGCCGTAGTCGGGTGGACTAAAAGTTTTGGACCGCCACCCTATCCGAATATTCTCGTGATGAAATTAGACCCGCTGGGATTCATCCAATGGTCAAAGGTTTACTATAATACTCCACAACATGCGGAAGACGAAGGCTATGATATTGTTGAAATAAATCATCCGGACACGATGTTTAAATATGCTGTGGTCGGTCGAGCCAAGATTACCACACCCAACAACTTTGATGCTTATGCTTTGATTTTAGACCGAAATGGCAATGCCGGTCCAGTAACCACTTTTTTGGGAGAAGCTGAAGAAGAAGCTTATTCAGTGGTTTGGGACGGAACCGGTATTGTTGTGGCAGGCTGGACTAATAGTTTTGGTCCAGGCTCTCCTAACTTCGCCAACATCTTTGTTCTTAAATCATTGCTCCCGATCGGGGTTATATGGAAAATTGTTTATGGTTGGCCAGATAATGACGAAAAGTGCTTAGATGACCAGTCATTGATTCAAACTCTGGACGGTGGTTATGCGGTCTCCGGTTGGACAAAAAGTTTTGGTCCGGGTATTCCTAATCCTAATTTTCTTATTACGAAACTGAATCCAATGGGCGGGTTCCAGTGGGCAAGAGTTCATCCTAGTGTGCCTGGTGCACAATTTGATGAAGCCTATCCGATGATTCATACCTATTTTGGCGGTTATGCGATTGCTGGCTGGACCAATAGTTTTGGCTTAGGTATGGATGATTTCCACTTTTTGACTTTAGACCCGTTAGGTAATCGTCCAGTTTGTGTTCTGGAGACTGAACCGCCCTTCGACACATTATTCTATTACTTACCAACCGAGATGGAACAATATGAATTTAGACCCGAACTCGATTCGATGCCGATAATCGATACGATAGTTGAAGAAACCGAGATTTGCCCAATGGTTAATCTAAAGAATCCACCAACCCAAAAACCGTTCAAAGCCAAAACTGAAATCCAGCTAAAGGGTAATCTGGTTGAGCTAAATCTCGCGAATAATAGCGAGATTAATCTCGCCATTTTCGACGTTTCCGGACGTTATATAAAAACTCTGGTAAAGGGATTTTTCAACGCCGGAACCCATCAGTTATCGTTACCGAAAGCGATCGAACCCGGTATTTACTTTCTTAATCTCGAAATCGATGGGTCGAGAAACTCAACTGCCAAGTTCATAAAGTTTTAATCGTTTAGTTTAAGAAAATAAGGCTTGTCTAAGTGGTTACTTGGGCAAGCCTTAAATTTTTTAATGAAGCCTATAATTCATGACACCTTATATTCAATTTCACTATTGACTTACTCACAATTAAACGTAAAATACGGCGAATGTCTTTTTTGCCGAAGACAAATCGATTATTTTCAATCTTTGTTAGCGATTTAACCAACCATTTTAGAATAAATCAAAATTATTTCGAGCTAAGGAGCACGGTTGTCCAATTCTAATTTGATAATTCTTTTGATGCCACTTTTAGTTCCTTTAGCCTTTGGCGTTCTAAATATTTTGATTCCCCGGCTGCGTCGTGAAATTAGTATTATCGGCACGGTCATTAATTTATACTTTGCCCTTCATATTTTCATCTTATCCCGTCATGGAATTTTAACTTATAACTTCACCAGTATATATATGGTGAATATTGGACTGCGGATTGATGGATTGGCTGCGTTCGTTCTCCTTGCCGCCGCTTTTTTGGGCGCCTTGTTAACTATTTTCTCTTACCGTTATATGGATAAACACCCGGGTAAGGAAAATTATTATTTTCTGGTTTTATTCTCACTGGGCTGTGCTAACGGTGCATTCATGTCGAGCGATTTAATTGTTCTATTGTTCTTCTGGGGATTTTTAGCCACCCTGCTCTATGGCATGTTATTTATCAGTCGCAAGGAAGCTTCCATAGTGGCAATGAAAGGATTTGTTATAACCGTAACTGCCGACTTATTTATGTTGACCGGTATCGGATTAATCCTTTTTGGCTTAGGTGATTCCCAAATTGCCCCCCAATTCAAAATACCATTAACTTCAACGTTATCTATTATTGCTTTTATCTTTGTCATATCCGGGGCTTTAGCCAAAGCCGGGTCATTTCCTTTTCACACCTGGATTCCCGATTCAGCCGGTACTGCACCGGCAACTTTTTTGGGATTTATCCCAGGTGCATTAGACAAATTATTAGGCATCTATTTATTAGTTCGTCTATCAACCTATGTATTCGATATCGCAACCAATATGGCAATACGAAATGTTGTTATGGGAATTGGCATCCTTACCATTCTTGCTGCTGTACTTATGGCGCTCGTGCAAAAAGATATATTCCGTCTCTTGTCGTTCCATGCCATATCGCAAGTCGGTTACATGGTTTTAGGTATCGGCACTGGCACACCGGTTGGAATCGCCGGCGGTCTTTTTCACATGGTGAATCATGCTATATATAAATCGACCCTTTTCTACTCGGCTGGCTCAGTTGAATATCAAACTGGTGAAAGTCGACTTGACCGGCTCGGTGGTTTGTCGACACGCATGCCATACACTCTCTTCTCATTTTTTATCGCCGCCCTTGCTATTTCTGGCATACCACCTCTAAATGGTTTCGTTTCAAAATGGATGGTCTATCAAGGTGTGCTGCAAGTTAGTCGGGAAGGAAATAACATTTGGCCGGTATTTTTAATTGCTGCTATGCTCGGTAGTGTCTTAACCTTAGCATCGTTCTTAAAAGCTCTGCACTCAATGTTCTTTGGTCAATCATCGCCGAACTGTGAAAGGGTGCGTGAAGTCAGCCCATCAATGTGGGTACCGACCGTAATTCAAGCTGCGGTCTGTATCCTGTTTGGTGTATTTGCCAATATTTTCCCTTTACCGCTTTTCATTACGCCCAGTCTCCCTCCCGGTATGAATCTCAGCCCAAGCACACAAATTGGATTCTGGCAGCCAACACTTGCCACCGGCTTGATTATCCTCGGTGTCGTTATCGGTGTTGTTATCTATCTTTTTGGCACAATCTCGAAACCCCGAACCTCCAAAATCTTCGTCGGTGGTGAAACTTTGAATTATGAGGAAGCGAGTATGCCCGGCACTGAGTTCTATAGTCCAGTGAAAAACTTGAATTATTTAAAACAGCTCTATGCTGCGGCTGAAGCCGGTGCCACCGATTTTTATAATATTGGCTTAAGAACCGCTAACGGTATTTCTCGATTTGTCTTTGCTTATATTGACCGCACGGTTGACCGTTTTTATACCGTTGCCAGTGATATCATCTCAATGTTCGGTCATGGATTCCAGGCATTCTCCACCTGGTTTTTTCTTTTGTTAACCGTTCCCCTCCTGATTTTTGCCGGCAGCGGCAATCTAAAGGCGATTCAAATTTTAGCCATTATCCTGATGATTGGTAGCAGCTTAATTGCCTTGGTTGAAACCAAATTCTCTCGATTCATGACATTAATCAGTTTGGCTCAACTTGGCTTTGTCATTTTGGCATTCGGTCGCGGCGAAATTATTGGAACTTTAGCCGGTATTTTTCAGATTTACAATTCTGGCATTGCCTATATCACAATATATCTTGCCTATCGTTTACTAATGAAATCACATCCGAGTGACCGCATTGCGGATTTTCATGGCGTGTCAGAGGGGATGCCGGTGGCAACCCTTGGTTTCATTATCGGCGGGCTCTCTCTGGCTGGAATGCCACCTTCCGGCAACTTTTTTAGTAAATACCTTTTGGCATCAATCTATCCAGAAAACATGGTCTACACCATGATTATCATTTTCGTGGCTATGCTAATGCTCGGAGTTATGCTGAGAGTCATAAGTCAGGTCTTTTTCGGTAAACCCAATGCTGATTATCAGGAAAAAAAGGGTACCCTCTATTATGCAACCCTGGCAATATCAATTCTCGCAATGTTTAACGGTATTTTAGCCAAACCATTGGTTGATTTATTATCAATAATCTTTGGGGTGGCAGTAAGATGATTCCAGCCATACTGATTCCAATCATCGGTGGTCTATTGATACCATTTTTCCCTAAAGGATACGAAAAAATCCGTAATATCTTTGCCGCCTTCGCATCATCTTTACCAATTGTATTTATTATTGCCATGATGCCCGGCGCACTGGCTACACCTTCGGCGGTCAAAGTTTGGGAATTACCGATGTTTCGCAGTATCAGTCTGTTGTTATTGGGTGATGCACTCTCAATCTTTGTCGCTTTCGCTTCATCTTTGGTTGGTGCCCTGGTCTTAATTTATTCGATTGATTATGTCCGCAATTATCCCCATCAGAAAGAATTCTTCACCCTGGTATTAATTTTCCAGGGGGCAATGATGGGGCTAGTCTTTTCCGGTAACTTAGTAATCATGTACATCTTCTGGGAACTGACCGCAATCTGTTCCTGGCGATTAATCGGCTTCCACCGGCAAGAAACTAAACCAATCGCCCATGCCGATAAAGCACTTCTGGTGACCGTATTTGGTTCGGCTTGTATGCTAATCGGATTCAAACTAATCTTCCATGAATTCGGGTCATTCAGTGTTCTTGAATTACGTGGACATGTTCTCAGTGCATGGCCCCTGTTCCTGGTGCTGTTAGGCATTCTTGCCAAATCAGCCCAATTCCCACTTCAAACCTGGTTGCCGGATGCCGGTGTCGCACCCTCCCCGGTGACTGCCTTGCTCCATGCCGCTGCTCTGGTCAAAATTGGTGTCTATGCTTTTGCCCGAATCTTTCTTGCCACCTTCACAATGCCCAAATCCTCAATCGATTTAATCATCATTATTGCAGCTTTGAGTGTCTTTATCGCCGCTACCTCAGCCGTGGTTGAGAACGACATCAAGCGTATTTTAGCTTATTCTACCATCAGTCAGATTGCTTACATTGTCTTAGGACTCGCAATCGGTACTCCTTTAGCGGTAACCGGTGCCTTATTTTATATACTGGTGCACGGTTTAGGCAAAGCTGGTCTATTTTTGGGTGCTGGTGTGGTCGAGCAATATGCTCATGAGAAAGATATTCGCAAATTAGGCGGGATGAGAAAAGTGATGCCGATAACTTCATTTGGTTTCTTTTTTAATTCATTATCAGTAATGGGTATTCCACCTTTCGGCGGATTCTTTGCCAAATTACTCATTATTCTCGGTGCGATGCAAATCAAGAATTATTTTGTCGCGTTCCTCATTGTCGGCACCGCAATTTTGACCCTGATTTATTTGATGCGGGTCTGGACCAAGGTTTTCAATGGCGAAGAAGTGACTCATCCGGGCAAACCCGAGGCACGTAAATTGATGCCGGTGGTGGTCGTTATTTTTGCCGTCCTGTCGCTAATTTCCTTCGTAGTTTTAATCTATCCGTTCAATATTGTTGGCAAAGCCGTAGCCGTGACCGTAAGTCAAATAGTCGGGCTAAGATAAACTCACACAAAATATAATTTAATAGCCTATCCCCTCTTCCTAGAATTATTTTAATGTGGTCGAACGCAACTTTGGCTCTTAAATAATTTCTCAATTTTCACCTTGACAATGAACTAATACAGCTTATAACTATATCAGCGTCTTTTAACTTTACGCCTGTGATTAAAAAAATTAAACCGAGTGTGCTTTTCGGGCTAAAACCCGAAAGGAGGTAAAAATGGTTCCTAAATTCGTAAGTATTATTTTTGTCATCTCTTTGGCTTTTGGCTTCCCTGCTTCGACTCAAATCAAAGATGTGCCGTTTGATGTGAATGAAGTCATTAATGGAGTTTCGCATCGTCAATCTCTGCCCCCTAATCCCTGTCCCCTAACCCCTGAACTCACCGGTGAATTCCTGATTGATACGAACATTGTTTATGTTGGTGCCCTGGGTGCCCAAAGTTATCCTAACATTGCCTTTGACGGCACTAACTATTTGGTGGTCTGGGCGGACGTACGTAGCAATGGCAATGCCGACATTTATGGTACGAGAGTCACTCCAGACGGAACAATCCTCGATTTCGCAGGCTTTCCAATTTCGACCGCAAATGGTGCCCAAGGGTATCCCGCTATTGCCTTTGACGGCACAAATTATATGGTTGTATGGCTAGACTTTCGCAATAGCGCCAATCATTGTGATATTTATGGTTCAAGAGTATCTCAATTTGGTACAGTGCTTGATACAGCCGGCATACTAATATCAACTGCACCTTATAGCCAAGAATTTCCATCAATAGCTTTTGATGGGACTAATTACTTGGTAGTATGGAGTGATGATCGCAGTGATTCTTCTTATGACATTTACGGTGCTCGAGTATCACAAGCCGGAACCGTGCTTGACCCGACAGGCTTACCAATATATCATAAAGAAGGAACCCAAAGGTATCCCTATGTAGCTTTTAATGGCACAAACTATCTAGTAGCATGGAGAGAGGGCGAAATTTGGGGTGTACGGGTCTCACCGGCTGGAACTGTCCTTGACACCTCTGTTATTCAAATCTCAACGGCAAGAGCACCAAATGAACATGGTCCATCAATTGCCTCCGACGGAACTAATTTTTTAGTTGTATGGACGGCTGGAATATATGGGGATGGTAAAATATATGGTGCCCGTGTTACACCTGACGGGGTAGTCCTTGATACAATGAATATTTCAATTTCAAACCATACAGGGGACTTCGACCCTTTCGTTGCCTATGATGGCACAAACTATTTTGTGATCTGGATAGAAGAAACTTCTATTCTTTATGGTTCTCGGGTTACGTCTGCAGGGACAGTACTTGATACTGGTCTTCGAATCTCATCTTTTGCTTCATCGAATTTTACTGACAAACGTGAACAATCAGTTGCCTTTGATGGCACAAATCATCTAGTTGTATGGAGAGATGTACGTAATAACCCTTCCGATATCTATGGCGCACGGGTAACACCAAGTATGGTTGTGCTTGACACCGGCATACCAATTTCCGCCGCAGCAAATAGCCAGTGGAATCCTGCAGTTGCTTTTGACGGCACTAATTATCTTGTTGTATGGGAAGATCGACGTGGTAATCCAATTGATATTTCTGGGTCTCTGGTTGACCAAACTGGTGTGATTCAGGGGCAATCTGGTATCCCAATTTCAATGACTACTAATGAACAAAGATACCCTTCTGTTGCCTTCAATGGCATTGATTATCTTGTTGTATGGCAAGACTATCGAAGTGGTAATCAATGGGACATTTATGGTGCGAGGATCAATCAACAAGGCATAGTCCTTGACTCAAATGGCTTTGCAATATCCACCGCTTCTGGCGACCAACTATTCCCTTCTGTAGCTTTTGATGGGATTAACTATCTTGTAGTTTGGTCCTCTGGTAATACCTATGGTGGTAATATCTTTGGCGCACGAGTAAATCAGCAGGGGACTGTTCTTGACCCAAATGGTATTCGTATTACTAATGTTTCAAATCTAGCACAACACCCTTCAATTGCTTTTGATGGCACTAACTATCTTGTGGTTTGGGACCGTGGTAACATTTATAATGACATTTATGGTGCCCGTGTCACACCTACAGGAACTGTGCTTGACCCAAATGGTATCCCAATCTCAACTATAACAAATAGTCAACAAGAGTGTCCTTCGATTGCCTTTGATGGTACAAACTACTTGGTTGTGTGGCAGGATTACCGCAATGGCAGTCGAAATCCCGACATTTATTGTTCTCGGGTAACTCAAGCCGGAATCGTACTTGACCCGAATGGTATTCCAATTTCAACCGCAATCAATAGCCAAATCAATTCTGCAATTGCATTTGATGGTTCGGATTACTTAGTGGTATGGGAAGACTATCGTAGTCGATATGCCCTCTATGGTGCTAAAGTTAGTCCGTCTGGTGTAATAATTGATTCTTTCCCAATTACTACCCAAATAAGTTACCCTTGTTATCCTGCCCTGGCTCGTGGTTCGGGGAATCAAATTCTTATTGCTTATTCAAAATGGACTGAACAAATCAATAATCATCCCGCGAATTCATACCGGATTTGGGGAAAGCTGCCACCTTATCCGGGCATTGAGGAAAATAATCAACCGTTTGATGCTAAGCGCTTTACGCTTGAGGTTTATCCGAATCCGGCAAGGTCGTATCTCGCTATCCGCTTACCGTATTCCGCTGACCCAAAGACTATAAAAATCTTTGATGTGTCGGGGAAGATGATAAGAGAGATTGCTTCTCCGCCTAAGGCGGATCGCAATGATGAAACGGTGGAAATATCTTTGAAAGGGATAAGCCCTGGAATTTATTTCTTAAGATTGGGCAAGGAGACCAAAAAGTTCCTCGTTGTGAAATAACGAGATTGTAGGACAAGGCTTTAGCCTTGCAAAAATAATGCAGACCTAAAGGTCTGCCCTACATTTTAAATGAATTAATGAAGCTCTAAAAGGCTGCCCTTGATTATATCTCCCAATCTGCCGGCCTACGGCCTACCCCCTAGCCTGCTCCCCAGGCTACACCGTATGCTAACCAGTAGGCTACTTCCCAGTCTATCCCTTAACCTACTCCCGACGCTACCTCCCGCCCTACCTCTTATGCTACCTATTAGGCTACCCCTGAGTCTAATCCCCAAGCTACTCCGCAGGCTACTGACGGGGCTAGTCCATAGGCTACCCCCTAAGCCGTTCCCGAGGCGGTGTAGGAGGTAGCCATCCCATAGACCGGGGCTAGCCCATACTAATTGTATATTGACACCTCATACCTACTATATATAGTGGTTGACCGTTTAACACGTTCAACTATAGGAACATAATAAAATAATCCATAAGATATGAAACATCAATTTGATATTTGATTTCCCGAATCTCTAAAACTTTAGACCTTTAATAAAGACTCAAAAATATATTGACATTTGACCGCTTTACTCTTAAAGTGAAAGACTTCAGAATATGTTAGAGATTAAATCATTAGGTTCCCGTTTTCAGCGGCTCAAACCAACTGAAATTCAAATCACCGAAGGTAAATTGGCAAATCAGGTCTTTCAAGCTATTTGCCAGATTGAGCCGACTAAAACCACTTTGACCTTAAAATTAGCCGACCGAACGATCGGTACCGCTCATGCCGAATACGATTCGGTAAAACGCCGCACCACCTTCTTTGATGCGTTTATTCAGAAAGAATATCAGATGCATGGTCTGGCATCGCTCATGGTTCACCTTCTTTTTCGGGAACAACTACTCTACACGGAAACCGAAATTTTTGATATTCGAAACGTAATGAAATCAACCAGTGAAAAAGAAGTGATTGAAAATGTTGGGATGGGTTTAATTGCTTTAAAACTCGGCTTTGAACCGGATATTAACCATCAAGAATTATTTGCTGGCAAGAACGTTTCGGCAATTGATATTATCCAAGCCAATGGAATTTATCCCTGGGGTTATAAGTTCACTTTACGTTCTTCGCCATGGACGATTGTGCTGGTCCTTTTAGATCCAATATCCAATCGACCGGTTAAAGACCTGATTGCTTATGAACATTTTATCCGACCGGAAGATTTTGCTGAATTGGTTAAAACCAATCAAGCTGTCTTAGGTAATGTCGATTACATTCTAAATAAGACTAACCTAGAACAATTCGTTCCCTACATCGCCGAAAATCAAGGAGAACTGCAGCAGTTCTTAAAAAAGTTAAAAAGGTAACAATAGGGAACCAAAGTTAGATTGCCTAAAATTTCTATTGCACTCTAATAAATTTATGATATAATTCCGTTTATGCCGCCAATCCTTCGCCTAAATATTACGCATGTTATCAAGATTTCACTCGATCACCTAAGTCCGAAAATCGGCTGTGGCGAGGTTCTTTTAAGTGTTCCGGTTTTCGCCGCTTCCGAAAGTTTTCATAAAGCAATGGAAAGCTACGGTATCAAGGTAATATATGCCGACAAACTAGCTCATAAGCATCTCGAAAACAGTAAGTTTGCCGGACCCTTTATAAGTAATGCTGTTTCCGGGAAAACTCCGATTGATTTAAATTTCAAGTTTTCTTTTACCTCGGCGGATATGTATCTCGCTTTTGACGACAAAAAAGAAAGTGCCTGGTTTGTCTCCGAACTAAGCAGTAAATTAGCCTTAGAGAATTATTATCGGGACGCGGTTCCTAATATCCTAAAAAGCCTTGGGATTATTTTAACCGGTTCGGTCGTTCGACTGACCCCGTACGGGTGGCAAAATATATTCGATATTGTAAATACTGACTTTGTTCACAACCACCCCGATGTAAAGCGAGTTGAGGTTATGACGGTTCTGGCTGGATTGCGCTGGCGTACGCCTGATTTAGGATTAGGTATAACCTTACTCAATTTTGCCGAACCCGACAAAATTCGAAGTGATATCGAAGGGCTACTAAAAAAACCCGAAGGTCAGTAACTAAAAATCCTTCAAAACAATTTAAAGGGTAAAAACTGATTATTTTTTTAATTCTGGTTTATTCCGTTAGTTTCATTCACCGGTGCAGCAAGTCGGTTTTCGATAAATTTAATTATTTCATCTTTATCCCTCGGCAATAACAGGTGTAAACCGCGAAAATTATCGAGAAAGTTTTTCTTTGAGAACGGGCTTAAGACTAAACCATTACTGGTTAAGTAATATTTCCGAAAAATTTGCCATTCTCGTTCATATTTATAGATTTTTTTATTAATTATTATTGCTTTATCGGTCATGGTATAAGTAATTGGTAGAAAATAGCCGTTAAGTGAAATACAAAATATCAAAATAGCAATAAATGCCCAGAGTAAACCATAGAAAAACAGGAAAAATAAAACAACGATTAAAAGAAAAAGCGAGGCAATTATTGTTTTGGTTGGATTCTCCTTTGCTTTATGAATTTTCCAGGATACTTCATTCATCTAATTTTTATTATTTTTGATATTCAATATGAAAAAAATGGGCCCGGTCCGGCTCGAACGGACGACCCGCTGATTATGAGTCAGCTGCTCTAACCAACTGAGCTACGGGCCCTAATTATTTATCTTACTTCAGTTTTCAATCAAGTCAAGAGTCGCTGTGATAAAAACCCCCTCTCTTGACTTTAGGCTAAAATCGATTATCATAAAATTCTCATTCAATAACAATAAATGAATAAGATTAAATTTAATACGGTTGATTTAACCATACTTATGTCGATCCGACCGCAGCCGTGGGAAAGGAGTTCATAATATGGCAAGGATTGTTGAATGTGTTCCTAATTTTAGTGAAGGTCGAAGACCGGAAGTTATTGATAAGATTGTAGCAGCAATCCAATCGGCTAGCGGCGTGGCGCTGCTCGACCGTGAAATGAATGCTGACCACAATCGAGCTGTTATTACTTTTGTCGGCGAACCAGAGGGAGTAGTCGAAGCTGCCTTTCGCGGAGTAAAAACCGCATCTGAATTAATTGATTTACGAAATCACCGGGGCGAGCATCCGAGGATCGGTGCCACCGATGTTGTCCCGCTAGTCCCGATTTCCAACGTCACGACCGAAGAATGTATTGAATTCGCGCGACGTTTGGGTAAAAGAATATCGGATGAATTAAGCATCCCGGTCTATCTCTATGAAGCAGCTGCCACTCGACCGGAGCGTCAGGACTTAGCCAATATCCGAAAAGGTGAATTTGAAGGTTTACGGGACGAAATCAGAACTAACCCAGAACGGGCGCCTGATTTTGGTAAAGCGGAAATCCATCCTAGCGCTGGGGCAACCGTTGTCGGCGTCCGCTTTCCCTTGATTGCCTATAATATTAACCTCACCACTCAAGATAAAACAATTGCCGATAAGGTTGCCAAATCAATCCGATTTCGGAGCGGCGGTTTCCGCTATGTCAAGGCATTAGGCTTTGAGATTAAAGAGAAGAATTGTGCTCAAGTCTCAATTAACCTGACCAATTATCAGGGGACCCCTTTATTTCGCGTCTTCGAAACCGTCAAAAAAGAAGCCGAGCGTTATGGGGTGATGATTAAAGAGAGTGAAATCGTTGGTTTAGTACCGCAGCAGGCATTAATTGATACGGCGGTCAATTATCTTCAGCTCTGGGAGTTTAACCAAAATCAGATTTTAGAAAATCGATTGGTTCAAGCTGGCAAGAGCCTGGCTGATTTTATCAGTGATGTTGCATCGGCTTCCCCCACGCCGGGTGGCGGGTCTTGTTCGGCTTTGGCTGGTGCGGTTGGAACTGCCCTACTCATAATGGTGGCAAACTTAACGATTGGTAAGAAAGGTTACGAAGAAGTTACTGAAGTAATGAAAAAAACCAGGGAATTTTTAGAACCAATCAAGAATAAATTCTATAGTCTGATTACTGAAGATTCCCGAGCTTTTGACTCGGTCCTGGCAGCCTATAAATTGCCCAAAGCGAATGATACAGAAAAGGAAAAACGTTTGACAGCAATCGCTATCGCAATTAAGAAAGCAACTGAAGTACCATTAGAAACGATGCAAAATGTTTTAGAAGCTCTAAACATTTGCCGACCAATTGTCGAAAAAGGCAATAAAAATTCAATTTCCGATGCTGGTGTTGCCCTATACCATCTCGAAACTGCCCTCAATGGCGCTCGATTAAATGTGATAATAAACCTGCCCTCGATATCAGATGAAAATTTTGTTAAGGAAAAGAAGCAAGTGATGAACGATATTTATAAAAAAGCTAAAACAATTATTTCTGAATTGACCCCAATTGTTGAAAGTAGAATAGGCTAATATCATTGAACAATAAAGGTGTAATCGACCTCCATGTCCATACCACTTGTTCGGACGGTCTATTAAGACCCGAAGAAGTTGTAATAAAGGCAAAAGAGGTTGGTTTAACTGCAGTCGGAATCGCTGACCATGATTCAGTCGATGGTATTGAAAAGGCAATCAAAACCGGCGACGCAATTGGATTCGAAGTAGTCCCCGCGGTTGAACTCAGCTGTATTCACAACAATAACGATATTCATATCCTCGGTTATTACTTGAATTACCAAAATCAAGAACTTTTAGATTTTTTAGGCTCGGTTCAGCAACAACGTTTGGAACGGGCGCATAAGATTGTCGGAAAGCTTTCCGAACAAGGAGTAAATATTGATGTCGAGCGGGTACTTGAGTTCTCTACCGGTGCCTCGGTCGGCAGACCTCATATCGCTCAAGCCCTATTAGAAAGTGGCTATGTAGCCACTTTTAATGAGGCATTCTGGAAGTTCATCGGTTATCATTGTCCAGCTTATGTGCCAAAAATGGAAATCAGTCCACAAGAAGCAATTAATTTTATTAAGAAATTCTCCGGAATTCCAGTTTTAGCCCATCCGCACAGCTATCATAGCGATGAACTGGTTTATACTCTAATCCAAGCCGGAATTGCTGGACTTGAAGTCTGGCACCCGGAACATTCCCAGAGTACGTCAGATCATTATCTTGAAATCTGTCAGAAGAACGGTTTGCTGGCAACCGGTGGCTCGGATTGCCATGGTGGCAGAAAAGGCAAAATCTTCATGGGCGAAGTCCGAGTTCCCTACTATTATCTCGCCGAGTTAAAACAAAGAAAAATGTCACCCATCGGTTGATTGTGACGGTGATTCTATTTCCCTTTCGTGTTTTCGTGGTCTCTTGTGCTTGGTTTCGCTTGGCTCGGATGACGCTTCGCGTTGCGTGGTTATTATTTGTCATATCCGTTTGGTCTTTTTCGTGGGCTCAAGAAACTGGGCTGGTAACTTTAGCTCGCTTAAAATATCAAGGCGGTGGTGATTGGTATAATGACCCCGATATTCTGCCCAATTTAGCCAAAGAATTAAATCGAAGAACGAATATAGCTACTTACGAAAATGAAATGGTGACAACATTACTCGATGACAAACTTTACAACTATCCGTTTATATTTATGACCGGACACGGTAACATCAATTTTAATGACCAGGAAGTGGCTCGGCTGCGTACTTATTTAACTAACGGTGGGTTTCTTTATGTTGATGATGATTATGGAATGGATGAATCTTTTCGCCGTGAAATCGCGAAGGTCTTTCCTAACCAGCAACTGGTCGAGTTGCCCTTTGACCACCCGATTTATCATATGATATATTCCTTTCCTAATGGTTTACCGAAGATTCATGAACATTCCGAAGGTCCACCCAAAGGTTTTGGTGTATTTTACCAAAACCGCTTGGTCGTTTTCTATACCTTTAATACCAACATCAGCGATGGTTGGACCGCTGCCCATAACGACCCGCCCGAAAAGCGTGAAGCTGCATTTCAAATGGGCGTAAACATCATCGCCTACGTCTTAACCCACTAAATTCAAATTCAAAACTAATTTCACCCCAAGACACAAAAAATGGAAAATCCATTCAACTTTGATTCTACCTCTTCTTCTGTGTTTATCTGTGTCCATTCGTGGTTTTATTTCTTTATTCTTTCGTTCTCCTTGCATTTGGCAAATTTTTCGTCAAATTATTTAAAACCGAAGTTCTTTATATAAAATAAACCGTTTTCCAGTCATTACAAACATCAAAAATAAGCCTACCCCTCACTACTCCATGAACATAATATAAATAAACGATTTGTAAGTTATTTTATTGTATATAGTTATATTCTTTAGTAACATCAAAAAACACTTGACAACCTGCCAGATTTTTGTTAAATTTCAAACGCATCGTTAGTGAAGGACTGGGGATTACTGGGAGTTGTTCTTTGACAATTTATTAATAAACAAGCAAGCTTATCCTAATTTTGGTTTTTAGGATAGGAAAGGAGGCAACGATGCATAAATTTGTAAGGCTTTGTAAAGTCAATTTATTCGACACTTTTCTAAATTCAGCTAAAAAATTAATCTTATCAGTAAAGGAAAACAATTATGAAAAGTAAAGTTTATTATCCCTTACTCATCTTTATTGGCTTTATATTTTTTATCTCCTGTAGTGGAGGACGACGACCTCCACCTCAAAAAGTTATTAATGCATTAGAAAGAGAATTTGGTCCACCCGTTCCTACGTCTGTTACGCCCAACATTACTAATTCAAAAATTGAGATATATTTAGACGGAAGCGGTTCAGTAAACGGTTTCGTACGGAAAGAAAAACCTGAAGCAAAATCGAAAAAGAAATCATATGAAACAGGCACGACTTGTTACTGCCAATTTCTTAAAAGTTTAGATGCATATCTAAAAGGAAAGCAAGCATCCTTCCAGTATTTAAAATTCGGAACCTATATCGAACAAGTAACAAAATGCGATAATGCAATGGATGTGTGGTTTTATGACCAAGAACATACAAAGCTTGGGCAATTAATTGAGAGTTTTAGTCAAAGAAGCATGGAAAACTTACCAATTGTTTTTTTAGTTTTTACCGATGGACTTCAATCTACTCCTGACCAGCAGGATTTCAGAAAAGTGGTAGAAGGAGTTTCTAAATGGTTGTCAAAAGGTTTCTATTTTGAAATTTTAGCTTTTCGGTCAGAGTTTAATGGCGATGTTTTCTGTGAGACAGAAGGCGGTATAAAGGTAGGATGGTACAATTCCAACGATTATGGCTTACGTCCAATTTTTTGTTATATATTTTCTTTGAAGCGAGGTTTTGGCAAAGAACTTGCTCAAGCGTTGCAAGCAACTTATGCAACCTCTTGTACTGTTATAGACTTCTCGATTAAACTTTTCGAACCTTCTAAAACCGATTTTAAGATTTCAAACCGAACATCACGCGGCACTGAAAATTTCCTTAGAAGTAGGGCGACTGAAAGAGGAGTGAAATATTTCTATTGGAAAGGCGGCTATGCTGAACAGCTTTCAGGGGAATTCTTAGCAAAAATTAATCTAAGACTAACCAAAGAAGGGCAAGATTTCCAAATTACGCCTTATGGAATAAAAACCACGGTTCAATGCTTGGACATAGAAAATAGTATAGAATTACAATCGGCTCAAATTATTCCCTGCGAAATAAAAGCCTTTCCGAAAGATAAACCGTCGCGTCTCGAAATCCGATATACCGTCGAAGGAGCAAACCATACTCCTTGGGTTGGGTATCGTTTTACAGTACTGCCCGGTGAGGGCACGATTCAACCGCCAAAATGGGTTGACGATTGGTCTACCCATTCTGACCATACCCTTGCCGATTTCACTAAAACTCTATATTTTAGTGAATTCATCAGAAGCATTATGTTAAGAACAAGGTTTATCGAACAGCCATTGGCTGTTTTTTACATTGCAATAAAAGGGAGGTAAAATGATTATCGGTATCGGTCAATGGATAGCAAATAAATGGCTACCTTCCGGTGTAGATCTTGAACAATGGGCAAATTTCATAGACATCTCTTTGTTACTTATGCTTGTCGTAGTCGTTGTTATCTTTATTTGGTACACTTCTTCCTACCACCGTTCAAGGAAAATTTACCACCCGGACGATATTTTTCTTCAGCGAAAACCATGGGTCAATACCCTATGGTGCGTTTTCATAATTCACGGAGCCCTTGCCATTATCTTTGGTCTATTCTTAATTTCAGAAAAATCTCCTCCTTCTATAGTCGCTATTATAATTTTTGCTGCTTTAGAAGGCGGTTTTGGCGTTCTTTTATACTGGTTCATTTCTTTAATTTTTCATTTACCGGCACGAGCAAAATATGTGCCGTATTTAAAGTATCGAGGGAGGTAAAAAATGGGTTCATATGCAATTGCTATCGGCGGAACTGGAGCAAGATGTTTAGAATCATTGGTTCATCTCTGTGCAGTTGGACTTGGACCAAGGGAACTTTTTATTCTCATCATTGATCCTGATGACTCAAATGGCAATGTGGAAAGACTTAGAGATGTAATCTCTAAATATAACAATTGCCGAGATAAATTAAATCTTACTCAGATTTCATCTATTTTTAAGACAGAAATTACATTCTCGGTTGAGGAAGAGAAGGACCATCTAACTTGGTCTCCAGTCGAAGACGAAAAAACTCTCCGAGAATACTTTAGGTATGATACTTTGATATCACAGCCCAATGAAAGCAAAGAAAGAAGACTTGGCGACTTAGTCAAACTTCTCTACTCCGAAGGTGAACTTAATCTTGAATGGGACCAGGGCTTCCGCGGTCGCTCCTCAGTCGGCGCACCGGTTATGGCGAGAATTAAAGATAGTTTTGGTAAAAAACCTTGGTCTGAGTTAATCCAAAGAATTAAAACTGATTTAAGCAAAGCCGATGCCCGGGTTTTTGTCTTCGCCTCTTTATTTGGAGCAACGGGTGCATCTGGTTTCCCCACAGTCGCGAGAATTCTAAGAGATGAATCCCAAGCTCCAGGTTGGCAAAACCCTGACCGTTTCTTTTTAGGTGGTACTCCGCTTCTACCATATTTCTTGTATGAGGTTGAAGCACCGAAAGAGGGTGAAATTTTTGCTGCGCCCCAGAATTTTATGGTAAATACCAAGGCAGCAATCCAACACTACTCTCTCGTTTGGAAAAATTCCTCGCCATACGATTTAGTCTATCTTATGGGCGATCAGGAATTTGAATCAACCGGGAAATTTGCCCCGGGCGGAAAGCCTCAGACGAATTTCGCCCATTATATTGAACTACTGGCTGGATTATCAGCAATAGATTTTTATTTTCGTGAAATCAGACCAGAAATTAGCAAAAAAGAGATGCTGCAGTATTTTGCGGGCAGGAGAAGAGAAAAAATTATATATTGGGATGATTTCACACTGCAGACCTTAAGACGAAATCTCCTCTCATTTACTTCGCTTGCCTTCGCATTTCGATGTTTCTATTTGAAATTGTTAAGGGACCCAAGGTTTGAAACCGAACGACCTTTAGTTCCTTGGTATGCTGATCATTTTAAGCCCGGTGACTTAACAAGTGATAGAGCGAGAGAAGAGCAAGATTGTCTTGCCGAGTATTTAAAGACCCACCTTGAGTGGTTATACGAAATTCACTCCTGCGCTGCAAGAGACATAAGGTTTTTGAACCCCGCTGCCCTTTCCGCTTCAAGAAAAAGAGATTTTTGGGAATTAGACGAAGCACTATTTAAGACCCTGCTGTATTGTGACATTAACGACCCGAAATGTAAATATTTATCGAGTTCCAAGTGTGCCTACGACCGCCTTTGGGATGATTTATGCGCAATACCAAGACCCGCCCAAGTCGTCGAAAGTCCAACCGGAAGATTTGCTGATTTACTTTTTACCGCCTGCCAAATATTTTGTATAAAAAATTATACTCTTAGAGAGTGAGGAGGTCCCATGAAAGAAGAAATTAAGAAAGATATTACAACTCCTTTTCTTCCAAAGACTAAGGGAGAATTAGTAAAAAGTCCAAAAGAACCTGGTGTATGGGAAAATAACCCAGAATTATTAAAAGACCTTCCGAAAGATTTTGTTATAAAAGGGAAGGTAACTACGGATGTTTTAACTGCAATCCCAACTATCTGGGCAAGACCTTTACTTTTCGCTGATGCACTTTTTGAAGAAGAACACCCTCTTCATAATGAAGTACTTGGTGAATGGAAAGGATTGCTCGGATTATTCTGTTTTAAGGAATATTATAAATTTGATATCTTTGCTCAAGATTTTGAGATTTCAAAAAAAAGTAACCAAAGATTTGAACGCGTTCTCTATACATTACTCCCTAACGATTATTGGAATAGAATTCACCTAATTTACATTGACGGCGAACTCGTGGGTGGAACTACTCCCGCAAGCATCTTCTTCACCGCTGCTGAATATGAAAGCCTATCATCAATACCTTGGCAAGGTGAAAATGGAAGATTAACCGACCCGGTTGAGTATTTTGAATCAAAAGGAATGACCAGGGAATTGGCTATATTAAAGAGATGGATAGAAGATGCTAAAGAAACTTTAGCGCAAAAGGAGATCCCCGGTGATGCCGGGGGTAAAATCAAAGAAGCCCTTCTACGAATTTTAGGGTCCTGGGTAGCCGCAATATCAACAAGTATAAAAATTGAAAAGGCTTTCGAATACAAAGATGCCGTTGTCAAAGAAGTCCCTTATAACCTTCTTTCTTCAATTGCTCCAGTAACAGGAGTCATAGAAAGCGATTTCTTATTAGATATGAAGAAAAAAGGAGAATTTGAAGGAACACCGCCAATCGTAGTCACGGAAGAAGGCTGGAAAGACAAAATGGCTTCGGTTTACGGAGTATTTAGGACAGCGAATGTGCCTTATCCGAAAGGTGAAAGTGGCGGTAAGCTCTTCCCTGGTAAGATTGATTATCCGTGGATTCGTCCCGACCTTTATTTCTTCACCGATAAAATCATCAAAGTAGCCGGGCTTCAAAAAGATAATGTACTCTTTCTTCATGAAACTGGTTACATACCACCCTTAAAAGAAAGTATTTTGAAATACTTTGCTACCGATGACCTTGAAAAAGAAAAAATGATTGAATATCGAGAGTGTAAAAGAGGTGTCGAGGTAATCCTAAAATTACCACTTAAATCCAAACCTGAAGAGCGGTATAGACGATACTCTACTATTCGACGAACCTACGAAGAAAAAGGAGACATTATTACCCCAGAGACACCCCCTGATTTAGTATTATGGCCCAATTTCCGAGCCGAAAACTGGAACCGCTATTATTTTATCCAACGGCCTAAAAAAGGAGATGAAAAATACGAGGTATTTCCTACTGGGAGTATCTTTGAACGAACTGAAGGCTATTTTACAGAATTGGAAAAATACCCAGAGGGCATAAAATGTAATTATAAAACTGAGCCAGTAGGACTTATTCTCCTTAGTCAACCCTCTATGATGGAAGAAAAAGGAGAAAAATGGTTCGTTTCCATCGATTTTGGTACATCTAACACATCGGTAGCTTATAAAGAAAAAGAAGATGCCGACCCGAAGCCATTTCCATTTAAGAATCATTATACATTAGTATCAATGAGAGCACGACCGCCTCTAAGGAATTATCTATACAAAGAATTCCTACCGTTCCCCGACCCCGACAGTGGTGATTCTCTACTTCAATTGGTACGACGAGGTAAAGGATATGACCCATTTTTCCCAAGTAATTTTAAAATAATTTCACGGAAAGAACCAAAGGCAGAACCTTTACAGGATGGAGTTATTGTCTTTTCTGACCCGACCATTTGGCAAGACCAAATAGCGAGTAAAGAAACAAAAGACAGTCTGAAATGGTCGCTTGACCCTAATGAGCGAAAGTGCATCTCAACTTATATTAATCAAATTGTAATGATGGTCTGCGCCGAAGCAAAATGTTATGGAGTAAAGGAAATTAAACTTTTCTGGTCGTATCCTTCTGCTTTTAGTGATGAGATGAAAAGTGAAATGGAGAGATTCTGGGAGAGATGGCAAGGCAGTAAAGAATATGGGATAGACATTAAAGTAGCAGAAACAACCACCGAAAGCATTGCAGTCGGGAAGTACAAGGCGGGCGGAAAAGGAGAACCACTTGCCGCAAAGGAAAGACCTCAAATTATTTGCGATATCGGTGGTGGGACAAGCGATATCGTAATCTGGTTAGGCGAAAAAATATCTACTCAAACTTCTATCCTTTTGGCAGGTAATATTTTGAGCGAATATATAAAAAAGACATGCGAAAGAAGGGAAGAATTAATTAAGGATATCGCTCGGCTTCTTGATGCTAACGAAACTACACTGCGGACCCTTTTTCTTAACCATCCATCAACAACCCTTAATCTACTTCTTGTAACCGAAGGCGACAAAATTTTGAGAGGAATTCGTGAAGTATTAGGTAGCAAAAAAGAATTTATACGCGCAAGAAGCATAATTTTCTTCGGTTATTCAGCTGTATTCTACTATATTGGGTTGCTTTTGCAAAATCTTTGTCGTGAAAGAAAAATAACAAGTTGTGACATCCATCTTACCGGAAATGGACCAAAATTACTGTCTTGGATAGGATCCATCAATAGAGTTGAAGAGACGCTTAAGGATGTATTTATAGAAAGTCTTAAACCTAATATAGTAAGTCCTATCGAAATTAACGAGCCAACTGAACCTAAAGAAGAAGTCGCGCGTGGATTATTATGGGATGTTCTTTACCTTCAAACAGTTACTCTACCTGAACCTTCAATCTTACTTGGCGAGGACGGGTACAAGTTAAACGGGGAATCTCTGCCTTTCTATGAGGACATATTTAAACGAAAAGGCGAGCTAAAAAATCTGCAAGTTCCTGATGATTTTCATCAATTAGAAAGGTTCATCAATATTTATGACCAAAAGGCAAGGAAATTTGGATTAACCGAAATGAAAAGTCATTTAGATAAGACGCGCGTTAAAGCAAAAATGCAGACATTTATTACCGACATCAAAAGTAGAGACCCCAAAAAAGTGCTATTTCAATCATTCTTCATACAAGAAGTGAAAACAATATTAGAGGAAAAACTTATCGGGAGGTAAAAACTTGAGACGTGTATTATTGTTTACTCTTTTCTCCATTAGTTTTCTTGTTTATTCATGGGTTAATAATGTTTTGGGACAGGAGGTCCCCGAATTAAGAGGCAGAAAAAAAATAGAAGCAATAAAACTAATAGAAAATAGCGGTCTCTTACCAGCTATTAAATATGAGCTTACTGCTGACCCAAAGAATGTCGGCAAGGTATTAGACCAATCCCCTAAATTCGGCGCCGTTCTACCTAAAGGTGAAAAAGTGGAAATAGTGGTAGGAGAAAAAGGTGTCTTAGTCCCAGCGTTAGAAGGAAAATCAGAAAATGAGGCGCTAAAGATTTTAAGAACACAAAAGTTAAACTCTAAAAAAGAAATTAAGCCAGTAGAATATCGCCTAATTGATTCAATAGTACAACAATCACCCCAAGCTGGGGAAGTTGTATCACCTCAAAGTGTAGTCAAGCTCACAGTAGGAGTTGACGCTCAAATTTTCGTGGACAGTGTTAATCAATTAAACTCAATGCTTTCAACCAAGAACAAAGAAATCATCAAGTTAAAAAAACAGAAGCCTTTTACTTATGAAGAATTAAAATCGCTTTTCTATATTCTTTCTCTATTCTTAATCGCTCTCATTGTATCAACAATCGCCTTGATTATCATTATCTCGAAGAAAAGAACTATTCCCATAACAGAACGCTCAATCGCAGAACAAATTATTCATCAGAGTTCACCGACTAATCAAGATTATGAAATACAAAGTCAGACAAGTTTATGGCGATTAATGATAAACGAAATGCACAGTATATCTGTTGGGTTTAAAGAAATTGTGAATATCCTAAAAGAAAAATCTTCTTTACCATTTTCCACTGTTGTTGAAGAAAGAGTTGCAGTCGAAGAAAAATATGACCATATCGAACTATATAATCTTGCCTTGACAAGAGAAGAACTTCAAGACAAGTTTAAAAGAAAATTCAATCCAATAAGAGTCGAAATTGAATATTCTCCGGAGTTAGACCGAGGTAAATTAGCGGCGAAAGATTTTAAAACAAGATATTATGAACAAGCAACTGGCGGATTTTACTTAGTACCAGACGGGGTTACCCTTTGGTTATATCCTACTTTCAATTTACCTTTGAGTGATATTTATTATGCAATGAGTTTTGATACTAAAGGTGAAAAAGAAGGTGGAGCTGCTCTGAAAAGAAAAATTATAAAAGTTGACCCTTCTCGTTGCAAAAAAATAGATTCTAATCGTTGGGAAGTTATAGATAAAGGTGAAATAACAATCGATTAATAATGATATTGCTTTACTGTTTCTTGTGTCTCTTACCCTACAAACCCCGAACTAAAAATTAGCGAAACTAAGTAAATGAATAGTAAAAAAATTTTCGGCGGGATACTGTTTAGTTTTATTTTCATTACTAACGGAATTTCTCAACTGTTCACAACTTCTATAAATAAGGTATCTGAAGATATAGTCCCAAAAATTAAAACATTGGGTATAGTACCACAACAAAATATATCCGAAATTAAAAGAAAAATAGACAAAATTTGTGAAGAGCATCCAGATTCACTTTATGAATTCGTAACAAATGATTCTTTTGCTGATGAGGTGAAAAGTAAGTGCATAAGTTTAAGTCAATTAGACACTGCGGAATTTCGGAAGGTTAAAGATCTTTACCGTAATTCCTTTTACCAATACTTATGGCCTATAAAGGTGTATTTATCTATCGTAGGAAAACCACCGATAACCGAACTTACGATGTGCCTAAAAGAAGAAACTGAATGGAGTGGCGGGTATAAGTGTCTAAAATTGGGAAAATTATATTCCCCAAAGAAAAAACCGTGTATTCTCTTTTCAAAAAGAACAAGCGATCCTTACGAAAAGCCAATTACACTTCTTATTGAAGATAAAACTAACCTCTTAACTTTTCTTAAATTTTCCTTGAGTTCTCAAGATACAGTAATTGAGTGTTTCCCCCTTTTAATTTTTAAACTCACTAATATTGTTGAAGATTGTAATTTTGCATATATTATCGACAATTCTGGTTCTATGAGATTTCAAAATAAAAATATTACAGTTGATTCGGTTTATTTATATTTTAAAGACTCGCTACCAGAACTAATTTGTGCAGATAAATTCTTCGCTTTTGATACTAACTTTCAAGAATTAAAAGGATGCAACTGTCCGCTGGGAACAGATCTATCATATCACGATAAGTTTCTTGCTAAACTTTATTCAAAGTTAGGGAGCTCTCAAATAGGCTATAACTCTATAAAAATAGCTGTTTTCATTACAGATGGAGTTTCAAGTCATCGCAAGCTAAAAAATGACCCTCTAAACGATTCCTTTGTCCAGGCAATGCGTAAGGAGTATTCGAGAACCATGAAAAATTTTTGGGAAAGTGGTCAGTATTTATTCCTATTACCACTAATAATAAATCCAGAATCTCCTCTTTCTAACGAAAAAACAGTGACAAATTGGAGAAAATTGTGGTTCGATTATCTTTTACCATTCTCCTATAGCGGAAATCTAATGGATATGTTAGAAGTATTAAAAAGAGAGAATTTAGAAATCGTAGCAACAAAGGGTTTTACTGCCTCTGAAATAAAATTTCATGTCAAAAGGTATTTACTTGCTTTGCTAATGCGTTTTATTGGAAAAGGCCACTTCCTCATAGGAGCGATGAATTTCTTAACGGAAGGAAGAGAAAACATACTTAGTTTTGAAAAAATTTATGATTCAGTGAAGGTAATAGGAGAAAAATCAATTTGGCCCTACAAAATTCCTTTAGAAATCCTCAAGGCAAAACTAATAACTGGCGATACGTACTCTATACCCTTAGAATACAAAGGTTTCAAAGAGAAACTAGTATTTTGTAAAGAAAAAATAAACATAAGACCAGAGTTGCTTTCATATTTTTCAAACTCTCCTGAATTAAGCATCAAAGAAAAAAGGGGGAAAGCAACGGAAGCCTTAATATATAGGGAGGTAGAAGAAGACAAAAATATACTTATTCCTTTAAAAGGAATTAGTAACTTTCCTTTAAAATTTAGAATTTCACAACCTTCTTACTTTTCTGGTCTTATACATCATGACAATTTTGGTCTTTTAGTTCGTCAACAACCAAACGTTGTGAAAGATTTTTTCGAAACCAAAATCACTTTCTGGGAAAATAAATATTTGTGGGGAGACATAATTGTATTTGTAATTATTATTTTATTTCCCTTTTCTGTGCTTACAAAAATTATTCTTGATTATTATTTAGTAAAGAAAACGAAGTCATGTCCTGCGTTTTATCTTATCTTTTATTTAATTATATTGGCTTTTCTCTATCAAATCACACCCTTACTTTTTAAATACCCTTTTATCCTTGTTATCATTATGACCTTCATTATTGTTGTTTATATCTGGGCAAGAACAGGTGAAAGCACGGTTAAACTAATTATAAATATTCTAATTTTACTAGGTGGAATTTTATTCTTATTATTTTTTTGGGGGGTAAATCAGACTTTACTTTTAGTAATTTTACTTTTTCTTTACTTTCTTGCCTTTATTTACTTTATAAATTTTCTCATTATACCTATTTTCTATCCTATGAAAAAGATTGGAGCCAATAGTGGATAGAAGTTGGATGCACGGAGAATGGAAAGTGGTGGAATATTCAAGACTCTTTTTTGCAATCGCATTTATAATCTTAGTAACTGAGTGTGCAAAATTATTCCCCACGCCAATTGGGAAGATACTCGATAATGTAAGAGTTTTTGATGGAAAACAGGTCATCGTTCAAGGTGAGGTGACAGAAACTTTCGGCGCATCGGTTTTAGGATACGGAATAAATTATTTTAAGGTAAAAGACAAGACAGGAGAGATTGCGGTAATAACGAAGCGCTCGATGCCAAAGAAAGGACAAAAAGTCAAGGTTCGAGGAACCGTAAAAGAAGCCTTCTCAATCGGTGAGGAAAGTTTGACTGTGATAACCGAGAAATAATGAATAAGAGATGGATTTAAAACGGTTAATTCAATTTATCAAGAAACACTGGTATATTTTATTAGTTGTTTTCATTATAGAAACACCCATAATCTGGCGGATAGTTGATTATCTGTATCAACAACGTATAGCGGAACGCGCTGCAAAAATTCGCAATCTTGAGTGTCGTATTAGAGAAGGTCGCATCCCCATAGAAGGAAAAGCATTTGGTAATAAATTGCTAGAAGGAGATGGTAGATTTGAGTGGCAGTGGGCGGGTCAAAATTGGATAGGCTATATTACCTTCAAAGAAAACCGAGAAGGTCAGGTAGAAGCCAAAATTGATGTGCATAAGATTTTTAAAAGACAAAGAGACGGAGAACAAACGTTTGTTACAGGTCCACTAGTTTTTAGAAGCATAGAAGGTGAAAGAGGAAATGTTGTCCTACATAATGATTATGTTGAACTGAAAAATTTGACTGTTACAAAAAATCATTTTGGCTGGATACAAACTACACCAAACACAGAGATAGAAGGTATAACGGTAGATAGCACATCAATTGAGATTCTTAATTCTGACCTTTATCCTATAACTGCATTTGCGGGAAGAGTAAGATACAATAACCCAGTCACGGGAAAAGTATGTGAAGGTGATATGGTTCTTGTACGATACGGGTTTAGAATCTACCCTTCAGAATGAGAAGTAGTTATGGACAGTAAAATACTTATACGATATTCTTTAGAGTTTTTGTTAATGTATCTTCAACGGGTCTACGATGTGTTGTTAAATGCTATTCTTTAAAATGAAACAAAAGGAAAATCTTATAAAAATTATAATGATTAAAATGATAATAACATTGTTTTTACTGCTTCTCGCAATTTCAACATGCTGTCGCAACGGAAATGCCAATAATACATTTATACCCATTAGTGAGGTTACCGACTGGCAGCCCCAGGACTATTTTGATAGTCGAGGTATCAGGTCAGTACAGGTGGATTTAGGAAAGAAGCGGTTGATTTTAGACGCCCACCTGATTGGAGGTGATTCCAATTATACTAATGGAGAAGTATTCTTAGACTTGCGTTATGTTCCAGGCTTAGAAGGAAAAGTCCCAATAGATATGAACCAAACGATAATAACGGTGCAGGTAGAAATTCCGGTAGCCTTTGACGGTTGGGAATCCAAACCTAATGGTGTTCAGGTATTCGTCAAAGATAACAAATGGAAATCCCAGTATGGAACCTGGGTAAATATAACAAACGGCGGTAAGTATAAAGCCGTATTAAGACCAGATACCGGAGAAATTTATTTTGTACACACTGACCCCGGTCTTGACCCTACTAAGATAATTATAATCGGAGTGAAATTCGCAATCGGGACAGGCTCAACTGCTCATTACGACGGTTCGCTCTATATCACTAATATCAGTATAGAACCGCCTTTGGAACTGTCACCGTTTCCCTCCTTACCTTCAACAGCACCCCCGCCAACTTTTGCTGAAGGAGATAAAATTGAAGTTAAACCTGACGGTTTTTATCTAAATAATAAAAAGTGGCTTATCATAGGCGGGAACTGGAGAATAATTGAGTACGGACAGAATTTTGGGGTTACGGCTTGGTTTCCGAGTGGAAACGGAATATCTAAGCATCCAAATTTCGTCAGGGTCAATCTTGAAAATTTTAGTCGGGCAGGGATTAAAGTTTTAAGAGTCGGTTTATTAGAAGATGGTCGAACCGTATTCGACAAAGACGGGCATCTAACTGGATATGATGAGATATTGCGTAAGGATGTGAGAACCTTACTTGACTTAGCTTGGGAAGCTAAAATCAAAGTTGAGTTTGTGCTGTTCGATTACTTAATTGCTGGAAAGCCTATGTTAGTTGATGGTGTTTGGGTGAGAGGCAGAGAAGAAATTATTATTGATGAGAATCGTAAGGCTGAGTTTATAAGCGGGTTTCTGATTCCGCTTTTGAATGAATTTGGAAGTCATCCGACGCTTATAGGGTTTGATATAATAAACGAACCAGAGTGGGTAATAAGTAGGCAAGACGGCGGCGACTGGGAAAGCGTTACTGATACGACAACAAAGCCAGATAGCCCTATACCAGGAGAAAAAATGAAGGATTTCATAACTGCTTGTATTTCTACCATCCATGCACATGCACCCGGCAAATTTGTAACGGTTGGAATATCCTGCAAGTTCATTCCCCTTGTGCAAAACTTAGCCATAGATTATTTTGCTCTTCATCATTATGCCTGGATGGATGAATTAAGAGATTACCTCTCTTTATTACCGGGAGGCAAGCCCTGGTCTTTGGAAGAATATCCGATTAACGAAACTTCGAGCATTACCAGCTATTTAGACCTTGTATTAGAGACAGGTGGTGCAGGAGCATTATTGTGGAATTTGAGTCCTGGAATTGATGAGTATACTTTTACTTATGAGGAGCGAGACGCTAAATTGATAGAATTGAGGAATTGGATTGGCGCGCATATTCAAAACATATATTAAGATATGTTGTCATAAAATCCCGAAGTTTAGCAAGTTCGCTGAACGATAGGAGTTAACAGAAAAAGGTTTTAAAGATGTTAGTATTTTTGTTGAAGCTAATTTTTGGAGCTTTTCTAATTACATTGCCTTTCTGGTTGACTACAAACCTGCTTAGGAAAGTATTAATATACATATGGCCAAAAGGAAAGAAGTTTATTAAAGTTCTGATAATTATACTCCATGGTATTATCCTTGATTCATTCGGTCTTCATTTAGTTCTCGACCCCATCATTCCTGGACAAGGAATCATTTATGTTCATATTACAAAACTAAAAGTAAATCATCCTTTTATTAGAGAAAACCTTAGAATAGAAATTGCTCCTATCAAGTTTAACGGACACCAAGACTTTCAAAGAATTCATTTTGGTTCTTTTGATAATACAGGAACATACTCGGCACTTGTTACTTTCGATTGGGGTGAAAGTCAAATTTTTGTAAGAGTTTACGATAAAACCCAGCCAAATCAACCGTTGATAGAACGCTATATTCATATTTCTCCTTATGTGCGTGTTGGGTTGAACGACAAATACATCTACTTAAGAGATAATAACTTCAAATTAACTTATGAAGGGAGGTGAGAAAATGACTAAGTTTTTGGGTAGTTCATTAATAGTTCTCACAACAGTACTTTTTCTGTTCTCCATTGTAGGATGCAAACCACCTAAACCACCGAAGAAGATAACACCAAAGGAATCCACAAGTCAAAAAGAGAGTATACCGCCAGTTGAAACAATTGCATTCACCATCACTGACCCAACAAGTAACAGCGAGGTAGACAGGAATATCATTACGGTAAGCGGCGTTGGTGCACAGAATGGTACATCAATTGTAGTAGAAGTTCTCACGGACAGATGGTATCTTCAGGACGGGAATTCTGAAATCAGGAGTAACGGGAGTTGGTCATATAGCCCTTGTTACTTAATGGGAAAAGGAAGTTACAGGTATCACCATAGTATTAAAGCTAAACTGATAAAAGACGGACAGGAAATTGCTACTTCCACGGTAAAAGATATAACAGCACCAGAGCCAACGAAGTAATTAATTCGACTTTCAGAAGGCGGTTGCATCCGAGCGATATTTAGTAAAAAAATCTATACCGGGTAGATATGTAATACGACCTGTATAAAACTGAACTTTTAGGGTGAGCGAAACAGAATTAAACTAAATGAAAGGAGAAACAATTAATCATAGAATCCTTTGCATTTTTGCGAAAGTTGTGTTGTATCCTTTCTAGTCTATGTTGTCGAATAGTGCAAAAAGCCAAAACAAGAATTTTGTATATCTGTACGATATACAGAAGCTTAAGAAAAAAAGGAGGATGGTAATGAAGAATAATTTTTTTCAATTTGTACTATCTTTTTTAATTCTATTCAGTGTAATTATCACTGAGTGTGGTCAGAGGGAACAGAAACCGAAAACAGAGAAAAAAGAAATTCATAAAACAGAAACGAAATCTACCAAGCAGCCAATAGTTATTGATGATTTTGATAAAGACCCCAAAAGTTTTTCGCCACAATTCCCTAATTTTAGATTTAGGTCTCTCGGCTATAGCATCTTTTTTGAACGTGCAACGGTAGAGTTGACAAGAGTAGTGATGAGTGATGATGACCAAGCGTTGCGAATCAAATACAACCTGCCGTCGTTACATGAATGGGGTAACTGGCTGTCAATTCGGCGCGAATTCGATTCGCTAATGGATCTAACAGGCTACAGTGGATTTAAATTAGATATAAAAGTGGAAATTCCATCTGATGCTAAACTCCGAATAACTCTTGCAGACGCTGTTGTTGTCGAAGGGGCGGTTAGAGACGAACTTTGGTGGTTTGATTTTGAGGATAATGTTCTCGGAAGCGATACGAACCAATGGCGTACTTTGACTATACCATTCGAGAAGTTCTACCAATCCTATGGAGATGGAACAAGGTTCAATGATGGTAAACTGGATTTATCTAAAATTACCGCTTATGAAATCAACATCGTCTCAATAAAGCAAGCACATCCAAAGGGGAAAGTTCTGGTAAATTCCCTTGTGACCTTCTAATATACGAAAGAATTCTATTGCTATCATAAACAGAAAGACCTGTATCACTAGCGGAATATGTCGAGGACGCCCTCCGGATTTTGAAATTATCGAGCAATCGCCTTCGGCGGAAGAGTCTACGGCTGATAAAATCTGCTTAAGCTAAATAGGTAGGCGACCCCTAAGTAGCCCCGTGGGTTACTTTCTAAGCCACCCCGTAGGTAATTACCTAAAAAGCTGGGAAAAGGTGATAGCGGCTAATGATAAGACTATTTCTATTCGCTATTGACACGATAGATTTTTTGGCTATTTTCAATTTATGAGCTTTATTCAAAAGCGACACTCTGACGAAATTGATATAGAAAGGAGGCGATAAAATGGGAGTCAGAGAAGCAAAATACCGAACCGCTAAATGGCGGGTGAAAAAATATGAAACCAAAGGAAAGAAAGTGAGTCCGGAAACCGAAGAAAAAACGAAAGCTGCCTTCACCAAACTGGTCGTCTTAGAAAATGCGATAAAAGATATCCTTAGTAAAACTGCTATGCCAACCTATATGAATATTTCTTATCTTAACTTTGGTCGGGAAATTTACGGATTAACCCGACGCCATTCGGGTGAGGAGTTAAATTCGAAGATAGATGGTGTAATGACAAAATGGCTAGCTCGACAATTAGATAAAGCGATATTAGAAAAAATTAAAAAATGCGCACTCGACTTCGGTCGTAAACGATAATTTTATTTCCATCAGTCAGCCCCTGAGCTTACTCCCCAGGTTGCTTAGGGGACTACCCCCGAGTCTACTCCCGAGCCAACTCCCCAGCTTGCTCCCGAAGCCGCTCCCTACGTTGTCCCCGAAGCTGCCTCCCAAGCTGTCTCCTAATCAACCCCCCAACCAACCTCAGAAGCGACTCCCGAAGCGACCTACGAGGCGACTCCCCAAGCCGCTTAGGGGGTCACCCCCTAGGTGATACCCCCTATCCATGCAATTTTCAATGTAAAATTTTCAATTTTCAATACTTAGAAGAAAAAATCGATTGACAAACGCATTAGTTTTAACTAATGTTTTAATGAGTAAAGTTATGTTCAATTTCACTGAAGGAATGGCGAAAATATTACGGCGACTAAGAGAAAATGCTAATCTTACCCAAAAAGAAGTAGCAACCAGAATGGGCGTTAAAACCAAATACGGTCAAAGTCTGATTGCCCAGATAGAAATGGGAAAAGTGAAGAATCCAAGTTTACGAACAATCCTTGATTATCTCAGAGCCTGCGGTGAATCCTGGCCCGAATTCTTTAAGCAGTTAGATACGATTGATTTTAAAATGAGACATGAAAAGATGATTGCCCAAGTGTATCCGCCACCAACCGAAAGAAAGATTCAGCGTGATGCGATGAGGTTCGAGATTGGTGTTGAATTCCCTTCTAAGGAAAAAGAAGAGATTGATTTTGAACGATTGAAAAAGCAGATTAAAGAGAAAGTTACTGCGTTAGTGAATAAAGCAGACACCACCCTCACCCCGACTCTCTCCCATCGAGGGAGAGGAGGAAAATCCGATTCGTCATTGCGAGGAGCGAAGCGACAAAGCAATCTCAAAGAAAGTATTGCGAGCAAAGAGATTGCCACGCTCCCTATGGTCGCTCGCAATGACATTTTAGAAAAGACTGCTCAAGTGAGTGGAGATAAAGAAAATCTGATTAATTCTTATCAGAAATTTGCCTTAGAATATTTTGAGTTTTTAGCGACATTGAATAAAGCAGGAATGAAAATGGTCGCGGATAAATATCAAAGAGCCGGATTAAAATTGTATCTTCTTTTTAAAATTAAGAAGATTATCAATTCCGTTCTTCGAGGTGAGATTAAACGGATTGAGGCAAAAAAGCCCTTACCAACCGAAAAGCAGGAGAAGATGGCGATTGGCTTTACTAAGTATCGGATAAGAATCGAAAAGATTGAAGCCGAAGTGCATAAGCTGCTATGTGACTTGGGCGTAGCAACTCCATTATTTTTACTATATAAAGATTTCAGCCGAGAATGTTATCGGGCATTGAAACGATACTATGGTAAGGAAATATTGAGCGATAAGTTCCAAGCAATCATAAGACGCTGGGTTAAAGAGGGATTGAAAGAGGATGTATTATTGAAAGTAAAGGACGCTACAATTAAAGTATTTACCATCAAAAACATTTAGAACCCTAATTCGTGAACATTCGTGTGTATCCGTGGTTTCTTCTTGGTTGGCTCGGATGACTCTGCGCGCTGCGCATTGTTCAGAAGACAAACTGTTGACTGAAAGCTTGATAGTCCTATAATTTATCCATGAGCAATTGGAAAGGTTCTTTAGAGAAAATTGATGATTGTCGTTTAAAAATACCCAAAAGCTACAAAAGCCAAATGAGGGTTGACGGTATCATTTATGCCGACAGTCGGCTTTTAGAAAAAATTAAAGAAGACCAGGCGCCGGAACAGGTGGCGAATGTTGCCACGATGCCGGGGATTTTAAAATACTCTTTTGCCATGCCCGATATTCATTGGGGCTATGGATTTCCAATTGGCGGGGTGGCTGCGTTTGATACCAAAACCGGCGTCATCTCACCCGGTGGTGTTGGTTATGACATTAACTGCGGGGTTCGTCTGCTTCGAACTAACCTCTTTCGCAATGATATTACCAACGATATTTTAGAAAAGCTAGTCAAATCAATTTTCCACGAAGTCCCTTCTGGCGTTGGCTCGGAAGGGAAAATCCGAATTTCTGAATCCGAAGTGAAAGTAGTTTTGACTAAAGGTGCACGCTGGGCTTATGAAAAAGGTTATGGCACCGAAGAAGATTTAGAATATACCGAAGAACATGGACAGATGACCGGAGCTGACCCGAGTAAGATTTCAAGGAGGGCTGTGGAACGCGGGGGACCACAATTAGGGACATTGGGTGCCGGAAATCATTTTTTAGAGATTCAAGAAGTCGAAGAGATTTTTGATTCAGAAGCCGCAAATATTTTTGGTATCGAACCGCATCAGATTACGGTGATGATTCATACCGGTTCGCGCGGTCTTGGCTATCAGGTTTGCGATGACAACGTTCGAGATTTAGGCAGAGCCGTCCAAAAATATAATATCTCTTTACCGGATAGACAGCTGGCTTGTGCACCTATTGAATCACCGGAAGGTAAGGCATATTTCGCAGCAATGGTCTGTGCGGCTAATTATGCCTGGGCAAATCGCCAGTGCATTACCCACTGGATAAGAGAGGCATTTGGTCAGGTGTACAAAAAGACACCCGACCAACTGGGTATGAAATTAATCTACGATGTAGCCCACAACATCGCTAAGTTCGAAGAATATACGGTCGATGGAAAAAAGCTGATGGTATGCGTCCATCGCAAAGGCGCTACCCGAGCCTTTCCACCTAATCATCCGGTTTTACCCGAAAAATATAAGACGATTGGACAGCCGGTTATTATTCCGGGTGATATGGGAACTAACTCTTACTTACTGCTTGGCACGCAAAGAGCTTTTGACGAGACTTTTGGCTCGACTTGTCATGGTGCGGGTCGGGTCTGGTCAAGGACCAAAGCATTGAATGAAACCAGAAACCGGGATGTTAAAGCCGAGCTGAAGTCAAAAGGAATTTTAGTTATGGCAGCCAGCCGGGAAGTGTTAAGAGAAGAAGTCCCGGATGCCTATAAGGATGTCGATGTCGTAGTTGACGTCTGCCACCGGGCGGGCATCAGCAAAAAAGTCGCCAAAATGCGACCACTTGGAGTAGTCAAAGGGTAAAACGCAACCGAAGAGAATTTAGCCACGAATAAACACGAATTAACACTAAGAGTTTCATGGAAACAATCCATTATAGAAATTTCCCAATAAATTAATTCGTGTATATTAGTGTTCATTCGTGGTTCACTATTCAATTTCTTTTGAGAATTTTAGCCACGAATACACACAAATCGACACTAAAAGCTTTCTAAAAACAATCCTTATTAGAAAGTTTCTTATACTTTTCGTGTTTGTTAGTGTTCATTCGTGGTTGCCTTTTTAATTTCCTATGCGAATTTAGCCACGAATAAACACGAATGAACACAAATTTTAAAAGACGATCCTCTCATATTCCAATTTAGGCTTAGAGAAATTCACTATTATTCCCAGCCTTAAACCGGTTGCTTTCAAGTAATTTATCACTTGCGCACGATGGACATCGGTAATTTTTTCAATACATTTTATCTCTAAAATTACTTTGTCTTCGACAAGAATATCCGCAAAATATTCGCCAACAATTTCTCCTTCAAAATGAACTTTAATTGGTTCTTGTTGAGCTGCTTTTAATCTGTGTTTCTTCAACTTTATCATTATTGCATTTTCATAAATTCTTTCTAAAAATCCAGCACCAAGGGTATTATGGACTTCCATTAATGCTTTCATTATTCTATAAGAAAGTTCCTTATATATTATTTCGGGTCTATTAGTGTTCATTGGTCTCGCAGAATCAATTTCTTTTTCGTGCTTTCGGGACCATTCGTGTGTATTCGTGGTTTCTTTGGTTTGTTCTCTTTTGGCTCGACCGACTCTTCGAGTTGCGTGGCTTTATTTACCTTCGTGTTTATTAGTGTTCATTCGTGGTTTCACTTTTTCTCCTCTTCAACCCATTTCTTAATCTCGGATTTGGCTGGAATTTTCCCCGAGCATTTTACCTTGCCATTAATAACCAAGGCTGGAGTAACAAACACTTTATATTCCGCAATCTTCTTCAAATCGGTTACCTTTTGAACATCAGCCGCCATATCCATGTCCGCCAATACATCAATTGTCCGCTTTTCCAATTCATTACATCTTGGACAACCCATACCTAAGATTTTTATCTCCATTTTACCTCCTTTCATTTTATTCAAATTTTGCCACGAATAAACACGAATTAACACTAAGAGTTTCATGGAAACAATCCATTATAGAAATTTCCCAATATATTAATTCGTGTGTATTAGTGTCCATTCGTGGTTTCACTTTCTTCTTCATTCGGTGGACGCTTTGCGTAGCATTCGTGGTTTCATTAAATTACTTCATTTCTAGCCGTTGGCTGAAGAATCGCCTTTTTATCCAGAGCGAGACACTAACCAAAGAAATTAGAACCGGTACTTCAATAAGTGGTCCAACCACTGCGGCTAATGCCTGACCTGAACTTAAACCAAACACACCGATTGCTACCGCAATCGCCAGTTCAAAATTATTACTGGCTGCGGTAAAGGACATCGTAGCACTCTGTTCATAATTAAATTTCAAGCGATAAGAGGCAAAAAACGAAACTAAGAACATTATGACAAAATAAATCAGTAACGGGATTGCAATCTTTAAAACATCGAGCGGTAGAGTCAAAATTTTATCGCCCTTCATCGAAAACATTACAACAATCGTAAAAAGTAAACCGATTAACGCATAGGGACTAAGTTTTGGGGCAAATTGATTATCGTACCATTCCTTACCTTTTTTCGCGATAAGACCGAATCGGGTAATGATACCGGCAATCAATGGAATCCCAAGAAAGATAAAAACACTACGGGCAATCGCTAAAATCGAAACATTAACAATCGTTGCTTTTGCCGCCGGTCCGGCAATCTTTGCCGATAATACGGTGATAAATAAATAAGCGAGCGGTGAATACATAAACATCTGGAATATTGAATTGAGTGCTACCAACACCGCACAGTATTCATTGTCACCGCCTGCCAGCATATTCCAAATCAAAACCATCGCAATACATCGTGCTAAGCCGATAATAATAATACCTTCTCGATAAGCCGGTAAATTACCCAGAAAAATCCAGGCTAAAACGAACATTATAATCGGTCCGATTACCCAGTTTAGAACTAACGAAGTCCCAAACAATTTCCAGGCACGGGTCACTTTCTTTAATTCCTCGTATTTTACTTTTGCCAGCACTGGATACATCATCCACAAAAGACCGATTGCAATCGGTAGAGAAACCGTATCAATCCGGAAGAAATCGAGAACTTTAGCGATATTTGGGTAAATATAGCCCAACAGAATACCGAAGCCCATTGCCAGGAAAATCCAGAGCGTGAGAAAACGGTCTAATAAAGACAGTTTAACCTTTTGGTTCATATTACCTCTGACCGTTCTTTTAGTACATTCATCGTATATTCTTATTTTTCATTAATCTTTAATTTGCCGTCAGCCTCTAATTGTTTCTTTACTTTTGCCCATATGCCTTCTTTTTTGTATATTTCTCTTATTTCTTTTATATCCTGAAAGGTAATGGCATTTCCTAAACAAAGATTAGCACAAGTTGTGCATCCTACAACACAATTATAAGGGCGCGCGACTCGAGCTCCATCTTTTGACCAATCATAAACATTTCTTCCACAATTCATGCACATTCCACATTTAACACACTTTTCTGGATCAACTGTGGGAAACCATTCTATTTTTTCTCTTGGATATCCAGTTAACCAAGCCATTTTATTCCTCCTAATTTAGAATAAAGTTCCATATAACCAACCAACAATGGTTGATAATATTATTACTAATCCAACATAAGCTAATGTTTTTTTAGTTCCCATAATAGTTCGTAGTACTAACATACTAGGGAGGCTGACCGCTGGTCCAGAAAGGAGCAATGCTAAAGCCGGACCTTTGCCCATTCCACTACCCAATAATCCTTGCAGGATTGGCACTTCAGTTAATGTTGCAAAATACATAAAGGCACCGCTAATTGATGCAAAGAAATTCGCTAAAATCGAATTACCACCAACCAGGATTGCGACAAATCTTGAGGGAATGATTCCCAAATCGGTATTTGGTCTGCCTAAAAGAAATCCGGCAACCAAGACCCCTCCGAAAAGTAAAGGCAGTATCTGTTTAGCAAAAGTCCAGGTAGAAAAAACCCAATCTTTTAATTCATTTTTTCGGAACCAATTTAAGAGTATGATGAATAATATTACCAACGTGCCTGCGACTAAATACCAGTGGATATTATAGACTGCATTCCAAAAACCAACCGGTTCTTTTGGTTTTGCCCAGGCGGCAAAGATAAGAATCAAAATCAAAGATAGAAAATATAATCCATTCTGCGCCAAAGAACGCGATTTCGTTTCCGGTGGTTCGGGTACCGCAAAATCTTCAGTCTCGACCTTCTTCTCCTTAAACATCAATGCCATCAGAACCCCAATCACAATCGAAAATACGATTGCTCCTAAAGCCCGGGCAATTCCCAATTCAGTCCCAAGAATCCGAGCCGTAAGAATAATCGCCAAAACATTTATCGCTGGTCCGGAATATAAAAACGCCGTAGCTGGTCCAATCCCAGCCCCGCGTGAATAAATACCGGCGAATAAGGGCAGGACCGTGCAGGAACAGACCGCCAGGATTGTCCCGGAAACCGAAGCCACGCCGTAGGCAAGAACCTTGTTTGCTTTAGGACCAAAATATTTGATGATTGCCTCTTTAGAAATAAACAGTGTGATTGCACCAGCGATAAAGAAGGCGGGAATCAAGCAGAAAAGGACATGCTCCCGGGCATAGTCCTTGAGCATAAAGAACGCTTCTAAGATTGCATTCTGGATTCTGATACCTTTGAGCGGCACAAAATAAAGAACAAGGAATACCGCAATAAAAATTATCAGTTTAGTTCGGTCTTTCACAACACCTCCTATTTCGTGATTAAGAAGAAAACTCCTACCAGAATTATCAGCACCGCCGCTACCTTACGCAAATAGAAATTCGCCCGCTGGAAACGTTTGGATTCTAATAAACCTTTAGCGGCACCAATCGATGTGCCCGCTATCACAATCAAGGCACAATGACCTAAAGCGTAAAAGAAGAGAAGCCCAAGACCATAAACGATACTTCCTTTTGCCGCAATCAAGACTAGAATCACAGTTAGAATCGGCACCGCACAAGGAGTTGAAACAACGCCAAAGAGCATCCCCATCAAAAACGCACCAATAAATCCAGTTGTTTTAGGATTGCCGACATTGATTCTTGGTAGCGGAATCTTAAATATCTCAAGCAGATGAATCCCCATCAGAAAGCAGATTCCAACCACAATATAACGCCAGACCGAACCAATATCACCCAGTAGTCGACCGGTTGTTGCCGCAATCAAACCCATAATACTAAAGGTAATCGACAGCCCAACAACAAAAAACAACGAGAAGAGCAAAGATTTTTTGAATCCGGTCAGTTCTTTGGTCCCGCCGACAAAACCAATCATCAAAGGAATCATTGCCAGCACACAAGGATTCGATGCAGTAAGAACCCCGCCCAGAAATACGACTAAAAATGCCATCCATGGGTTAGTTTGGATAATCTTTTCGGCATTTTGCATTAAACTCTGAATCATTTCAATCCCGCCTTTCTGAGTGAGATTAAGATACTATCTTTGGGGAAAAAGCCCATATGCCGAAAAGTTTCATTGCTTAATGTATCAAAAAATATCTGGGTCGGGATCAGCACAATCCGATATTTTCGCGTTAAATCCGTATATTCATCAACATCTAGCATTAAAATATTAGCTTTATCCATATATTCTTTTTGTAGTTCAGCAATGATTGGTTTCATCCGTATACAGGGCATACAGGTCCCCGCCCCGAAATCCACCATTGTCGGCAGTTTATTCTTAAGCGCTTGTTTGATTGGATTATTCATTCTTGCTTCTTCGCTTTTTTGCCATTTTTCATTGTAAGTTATTTTCGCTTGGCGGCGCAAATTAGAAACGTACAAATTAGTCGCATTCGATTGCTTTTGATTCAATAAGGTTTGAAAAATTTGGGATTTTATTTGTTGATAAGTTAACCCTTTCATCTGTTCCTTTTGGTCTTTAAAGTATTTGAGCATCTCATCCTCGCTGACCTGGATTTTAGACCGGATTTCATGTTCGAGCAACTCGTCAACCAGAATATTATTACGCATACTCTTATTCAGTTTGATTTTCGCTTTAACTTCGCTTATGGTATCGAGTTTCTGCCGTATCGCCTCTTGCCGGAAAAGTTCCTGATTAATCAGCTCTTCCAGCAATCCCGGATAATCCTCCAAAAAATTTTCCTGTAGCTCTAAGGGTAACTTTTCCAGCTCCTGCTTCAAAAATTTTAACGAAATTTTCTTACCGTTCACCTCAGCAATATTTTGAGCAAAAGAACTGGAAAAGAAGATTATTGATAATAAACCAATGATTGCTTTTTTCATTATTTTTCTCCTTTTACAAATTGTTCCTTTATCTTCTCCATTATTTGGTCTCTAACATTTCTAAACACCAGTAATCTTGCATCTTCAGTTCCTTTTACCTCCGCTGGGTCAATAAAACTCCAATGGATTTGATGGACACCTCTTAAAAAAATGGGGCATATCGCTTTAGCACTATCGCACACTGTTATGACAAAATCAAAATCTAAATTCCTGTATTCGTCTATTGATTTTGACCTTTGACTTGAGATATCAATTCCAATTTCTGCCATAACCTTTATTGCCATTGGATGGACCGGTGTAGGTTTAATTCCGGCACTGAATGCTTCATAATCATTGCCACCAAGATGTCGCAAAATCCCCTCTGCCATCTGACTTCGCACCGAATTACCATTGCAAAGAAATAAAACCTTCTTCGCCATATCTTATTACTTCCTAATTTTTCTGCAAATAAACATCATATTAGATAGCGTTTTAATCTTCCCAAGTAAAAAGATTATATCACTTTAATCCTGCCTTTTTAAGATTAATTAAGATGCTATCTTTTGGGAAGAAGCCGATATGCCGATTAGTTTCATTTCCATCCGTATCATAAAATATCTGGGTCGGTATTAGCATAATCTTATACTTTCTGGTCAAACGCGATTGTTCGTTCACATCAATGAGCAGGATATTTGCTTTATTTTTATACTCTGCTTGCAGTTCGGCAATGATTGGTTTCATCTGAATACAGGGCATACAAGTTCCCGCCCCGAAATCAACCATTGTCGGCAGTTTATTCTTTAGGGCTTCATTTATCGGATTCTTAATTTTCGCATCTTCACCTTTCTGCCATTTGTCGTTATAAATTATTTTCGCCCGGCTGCGCAGGTTTGAGATATAAGAATCAATCGCATCCCGCTGTTTCTGACCGATTAAAACTTCGTAAATCTGAGATTTCATCTGCTCGTAGGTTAACCCTTCCATTGAACCCTTTCGTTCATTATAGAACGTTTTCATTTCGTCTTCATTAACTTGAACATTGGGCAGGACTTCTCTTTTTAGTAACTCTTCAATAATAATATTATCTTTATTGTTTTTATTCTGGGCAATCTTCGATTTGACTTCGCTTATCGCATCGATTTTCAGACTTTTTGCCTCCTGGAGCATAACTTCTTTGGAGATTAACTCTTCAAGAAATCCTAAATAATCATCTTTAAAATTCTTACGCATCTCTTCCGGTAGCTTATTCAGTTCTTGTTGCAAGTACTTTAACGAAATCTTCTTACCATTCACCTCGGCAATATTTTGTGCATGGGAACAGCAAAAGAAGATTACGGATAATAAACCAATGATTACTTTTTTCATTTTTCCTCCCTTTCAATTAATATCGGCTCGGACTTTTCAAGCAAATTCTTGCTTTCCATTCCGACAATGCATTTACCTTCTTTCCTTAAGGATAGCCTCTTTTTCAATCGTTCACTATCTTCGGCTAAAATTTGCTCTGGAATTTCCGTAATTGTTTCAAGTAATCTTTCATGAACCTGGTTAGTTGGTTTAGTTAAAGAGTAAAAAACCCATCTCCCCTCTTTTCGTTCTTGCACCAGTCCGGAATTCTTTAGGATTTTAAGATGTCTGGACACATTGTTATGGCTTTCGTTTAACGAATCCATAATTTCACAGACACAAAGCTCTTGATTCGCCTTACCCAAAACCCACATTATTCTTAAACGCATCTTATCCGATAACGCCTTAAACAAATCAACAAAATTTTCAGTTTCTACCTTCATATTCTTATATGCACGTTTATGCATATGATACTAAAATAATTAAAATTGTCAACCGTGATTTATAAAAAGTTTAGGTTAAAGGTTGATTTATATATCAACTTTTATTAGACCCAAAATTTCGCCTATCTATTTGATATTTTGGCTTTTACATTGAAAATTGCCTCAGGTGGGGGTACCGCTTAGGGGGTGACCCCCTAAGCGGCTTCGGGAGTCGCCTCGGAGGTTGCTTCCGGAGTCGCCTCCTAAGTTGCTTCGGGGGTTGGTTGGTAAGCGGGTTGGGAGGCAGCTTCGGGAACAACTTGGGAAGCGGCTTCAGGGGTTGGTTGGGGAGTAACTTCGGGAGTGGACTCGGGGGTAGCCCCCTAAGTAGCCTGGGAAGTCGACTCCTAGGTCGGGTCGGTTTACTGTAAAGTTCAGGTCTCCTAGTCTTTTCCGTTTCCTTGACAACTTCACCTTTTTTTGCTATAATTCGAAAAATGTCGAAATATCGAAATGCTAAATTGGGGCAGTTAGCCCGGGTTTTCAAAGCGCTATCGCACCTACACCGCCTTCAGATTTTTTTGCGGCTTACGCCTCAAGCTCAGTCAAGAGCCGTCTGCAAGACAAACGGTAAGTATTGTTCATGTGTAGGTGAGCTCGGTCGGGATTTGGGAATTGTTCCATCCACCGTTTCGCACCACATCAATGAACTACGCGCAGCGGGTTTGATCCGGATGGAGCGGAGCGGACAGCGCATCGAATGTCGGATCGAACCAGGCATTCTGCACGAACTGACTGCGTTTTTATCCCTCCAGAAGGGAGAATAGTTTTTTTGTGCCCTAATATTTCGATACTAATCGAAACATCGAAACCGATTAATTGCTGGTAAGTTTTGCCGTGAAAGGAGAAACATGAAGAGAATTGTTAGTTTGTTGCTAACTACTGCCGGATTGCTGCTGATGGTTTCCTGTCAGGGCACGAGCAGTACACCAAAATCAGAGAAGGTGGCTAGTTCAGCTATCCCGCAGGACACGGCGAAGGCTGTGGGCCAGGTGACGGAAGTGAGTTCAGCTGCAGATAAGAGTGCGGTCGTACCCCAGACGGAAAAGATTGCAGACCCCGAAAAGGCTGAACAAAAGGCACCACTTGGCGCCGCGCCCAAACAGGAACGCGGTCTGGCGGCGATTGCCAATGCCGGAATTACCGATAAGTACCTTTTTATCTTTTTCTATACGAGCAATGACAACCAGACCGAGAAGATGCGAAAGGTATTTGACGCCGCCGCACAGAAAGTAGCCAGTCGAACCGAGGCGATTGTGATTAACGCTACTGATTCCGCTGAGAAAGGAATAGTAGCTAAGTTCAATGTCAATCGGGCACCCATGCCGCTGGCGCTCGTGCTGGCGCCCAATGGCGCAATAACCGGCGGTTTCCCGATCAAGTTCGAAGAGAACCAGCTGACCAGCGCGCTCGTTAGCCAGGGTCTGGCGAAATCCCTCAAGGCACTGCAGGAAGGAAAACTAGTACTGCTATGCGTGCAAAGCGGCAAGACGAAATCCAACGACGCCGCGATGCAGGGCGTCAATGCCTTCAAGACGGACACCCGATTCGCCAAGTCGACCGAGGTCGTGACGATCGATCCGACCGATGACCAAGAACTGAAATTCCTGACCCAGGTGCGGATCGACCCCAAGACCAGCGAAGCTGTTACCGCCCTAATGGTCCCGCCGGGCTCGGTGGTTGCCAAGTACAACGGCGCAACCGACAAGGACGTGATGATTGCGGCGCTTGCAGCGTTGAAAGCCGGCGGGGGCGGGGGCTGAGGAGGCGAGGGCGGTGCCACCGGCGGTGGCACGACCGATTGTGGCCCGAGCGCGACCGATTGCGGTCCGACGAAGTAGAAGGGGGCAATATGAAACTGACTACCATTGTCTGGCGCGAGATATTCGAACGGAAGAACCAGTTAGCCACCAGTTTTCTGGCGATCTTTCTGGGCATTACCGCGATTGTCGCGATCCGGAACATCACCTTCTTTTCGGAGAAGGCGGTGGCACGCGAGTTGGACGCACTGGGTACCAACATCCTGATACTCCCCAAGTCCGCGACGATTCAGAACTATTACGCCGCGGATATGCAGGAAGAAGACTTCCCGGAGGAGTACGTAACGAGACTGGCGACATCGGATGTGCAGGGTCTGGATAACCTGTCGCCCAAGCTGTCGGTCCCGGTCGAAGTCAAAGGCCAGCAGTTCACATTTACCGGGATCCTGCCCAAGAACGAATTCCAGGCAAAAGCCGCCTGGGCGGGCGCCGGGATATTCGCACGGCCTGAGGGTTGCGGCACGGTTGTGACCGCGCCGGGTCAAGCTGCCCCGCCAAAGGAAACGATCGTGCGCAAGAGGGTTATCGAAACTCTGGAGAGCAACGAGGCGCTGGTCGGCAGCGAGGTAGCGGTTGCGCTGGGCGTCAAACAGGACGATACGGTTACAGTAATGAACCGGGCATTTCTGGTATCGGCGGTGCTGCCCCAGACCGGTACGGTTGACGATTCCCGCATCTTCACGCACCTGCATACGGTCCAGGAACTCACGAACCGGGGACCGGTAGTCAATGCGATTGAGATCGTGGGTTGCTGTAGTGCGATCAACACCGGCCTGGTAGAGAAGATCAACAAGCTGCTGCCCGACGCCAAGGTTGTGACGATTACCCAGGTGGTTGATACTCAGATCAAGACCAACCGGATGATGGCAAACCTGTCGCTGATTTTCCTCGTAATCATCGTGCTTGTCGGCGGGGCAAGCATTGCTAACTACATGTTTGCCAACGTCTTTGAACGCAGGCGCGAGATCGGAACTCTGATGGCGATGGGGGCTGGTTCCCGCCTGGTCTTGAGGATGTTCCTGCTGAAGGCCCTGCTCTTCGGACTGGCGGGCGGAGTCACCGGTTACATCGCCGGAACGGTTCTCGCCGTGATCCTCGGGCCACGGCTGGTGCACATTCCTATTCTGCCGATGCCCATCCTGCTCGTCTGGGCAGTATCCGTTTCGGTCGTCATTGCCATGCTGGCCAGCTATTTTCCCGCGCGGCGGGCGGCGCGCCTCGATCCCAGCAAGGCGCTGCAGGAGATTTGAACCATGCTCAAACTAACATCAGTAACCAAGGCGTATAGTCATAACGGTCGTCGCGTACTGGCTTTGAATGATGTGTCCTTAGAGATAGCCAAAGGCGACTTCGTTTCGGTCGTTGGACCCAGCGGAAGCGGCAAGAGCACACTGCTACTGGTATTGGGCGGGATGCTCGCGCCAGAGAGCGGACAGGTGTCGGTTGATGGTCAATCGCTCTACGAACTGAGTACCGAAGCGAGGGCCGCGCATCGGAAAAATAAGATTGGATTCGTATTCCAGACATTCAACCTCGTGCCCTATCTTACTGCGGTCGAGAATGTCCAGATTCCATTATTCCTGGCAGGACTCAAAAAACACGACCAGCAGGAGCGTGCCGCGGCGCTGCTCGAGCGCCTTGGACTAGCGGACCGGCTCGACCACAAGCCATCGGAACTGAGCGTGGGACAGCAACAGCGGGTGGCACTTGCGCGGATGCTGGCCAATGACCCCGCGATCATCCTTGCCGATGAGCCGACTGGCAATCTTGATCCTGAAACTGGTGAGCAGGTTATCGCATTTCTGGAAGAACTCTACCGCGAGGATAGAACCGTGGTGATGGTAACTCACGACCCGCGCGCGGCCCAGCGTTCACTAAGACGGCTCAAGCTGGTAGAGGGACGGGTTCACTCCACAATTGTAGGGGACGCTTCTAATATTCGTGCGTGATATTTGAAATTTATTTTCTGCAAGCAAATCTGAAACTTCTTTTACCTGTTTCATTAAAACAATAGGGAATTAGGCATATAAACGGACCAAAGTAGTTAAATATTTAGCTAAAATTTCAAATAAGTCAACACTCTTCTGATGATTAAATCGCCATTCCAGTTCTTTTAAGTAAAACAAA
>Ga0315274_10000724_pt1 | contig 51231 bp, 48 predicted proteins | sample YL17G02_20_MG_FD_203700 | JGI IMG/M metagenome (GOLD analysis project Ga0315274, IMG submission 203700) | Sediment microbial communities from Yellowstone Lake, YNP, Wyoming, USA - YL17G02_20 | ecosystem: Environmental > Aquatic > Freshwater > Lake > Sediment | place: USA: Wyoming | collected... | reverse complement strand
GGTTGCAGAGACTTTTCGGGGGTTGACCCCGCGGCGAAAAGCGGCCATCGAGGTGGACACGGCCGAAGCGTGCGTTCCCGTATACGTCGATCCGCGAGGTCTCTTTAGCTGTCTTCTGAATTTGGTAACGAATGCGGGCGACGCCGTGCCTGCGGGAAACGGCAGGATAGACGTCGTCGCGCGCGTTGTTGAGTCCGGATCCGTGCGAGACTTGATCGTGGAAGTGGCCGACAACGGACCCGGCATTCCCGTAGAATACGCCAATAAGATCTTCGAACCGTTTTACTCGACGAAGGGATCGATGGGAACGGGTCTAGGCTTAGCCGTCACGCGGAAAACAGTCCGGGAGCACGGCGGCGAGATCACCGTGAGCCGATGTCCGCTAGGCGGCGCCCTGTTCAGGATGACGCTGCCCGATGTTGGGCGCCGGCCCAGCCTGGCGCCGTGAATGGGAATCGGGATTTGAGATCTCGAATTTGAGATCTCAGATTTGAGATGTGGGATTCAGGACAAGGTTAGTTGTGAAGGACGTATAGCAGTGTCAAAGAGCGCATGGTGGAATATCGACGCGGCAGGTTGGGTGTTCTGGCTGATTGTTTTCGTCTTGCTGTCGGGACCGGGCATCTACGCAGCCTGGCGCATCGTTTATCCGGAAACATCCCGGCTAGTCCCGATTGTAGTAGGCATGATCCTAGCCGCGGTGGGGGCCGGCGTGGTCTCCTGGGCGGTCAATGCGGTGATCCAACGGCAGCACAAGAAACTTCGGATTGCACGACGCAAAAAGGCCCGCAAGCAGAAGTGACGTGGATTATCTTCTTTGTCAGGGACAACAACGTGGGAAACGTAGATGTTGCTGACAAAGAAGCCATACCTCTGGCTAAGGGGTTTCGGCATAGACGCATTAGGAGGCTCGAGACGTACGTGTTTAGAGCGAGTGTAGCATTATGACCGATGTCGGGGATCTGGCGGGCTACCTCGAGGAGCACCCGAACGACCATGACCGGCGTTGGCATTTGGCCAAGAAGCTGTACATGGCGACCGACTATCAAACAGCTTTGAGTCATCTCCTCATTCTGCAGACCAACTGGACGCCGAAGGTAAACGTTTTGCGCTACCTCGCTGCAGCGTACTACCGCCTCGGGCGGCACGATGAAGCCATTGCGGAACTGAAGTCCGGGATCGAGGAATGGCCGGAAGAGATTCCACTCCGCGAGCAGCTTGCGCGGGTGTTCGAAGTCGCCGGAAGATACGAGGAAGCCATCGAGGTCTGGCGGGACATTGTCAAGAGGAATCCCAACAACAGCATGGCCAGACGACTCTTGCGCAAGCTGCAGGAGGCCAAACCGGAGACGAGGGAGAAGCAGGGGAGAGAACCGGAGTTCCGCGGCGGCGATCTTGGCGCAGGCGGCATGACCGGGAGCAAGTGTCCCAGTTGCGGCGCGCAAAACAGCGAGGAGTTCGACCGTTGTTGGAAGTGCCATGCGCCGCTCGCGAATTACGGGATGCCCGATCCGCATGAGACGCCGATCGAGGAGACGGCGCCGGCCCCGCAGTCTCAGTGGTCGATCATGCATATCGTGTGCGCCTTGGCGGCCGCGATCCTCATAGGCTTGGGGGTTTATCTGTCCATCAGGCAGCTCGTGGCCCTGCGTGAAGCCACTGGCGGTCAGGTCCCCATGTGTACGGTCCGCGACGTGTTCAGTAACGCGCTGCTCTCGACCCGCATTGCCGCGGGGTTGGTTCTACTGGTGGCGTGGCCTTTGACACTGTGGCTCCTGGCGGCGCTGATGAAGCCCGGATCATCAGCGCGAGGTCCTCTGCTTGTTGGCTTCCTGTCGGCTTCGGCCGGTTACTTGTCGCTCTGGACCGCGCCCGGCGACCTGCCTTACGTATTCATGACGGTGGTCTTCCTTTCCATCATCCCCATCATCGGCGTCATACGGGTGGATCTGACGTACGCCATCGTGGTCTGGCTTGTCCAGGGCGCCCTTGTGGTGGGGTTTGTGTTGGGGACGGTCTGCGCGCTCGAGGGCGCCGCCTTCATCAGAGAGTATCCAAAGATCATGCACTATGCGGAAGTGCATGACGGTGTCCGGAACTACGGGGGAGAGCCGGGACGGTATGCGCTGCTGCTGCCGGACGAGATGAGCGTGCGGTGGGACTCAACAGGGGTTGGCTGGCTTGACTCACACGCGAACCGCGTCGCCTTCGAGATATCGAGCGACAGCGCCGTTTCCGGTCTGACCATCGAGATCAAAGACGCAACGGGATTGTTGTTCACTAAGGGTCAGGTTACCTTGCCATACAAGTTCATGTTCGACAGGGTCAGACCGGGCAACACCTACCATCTGTCGCTCATGGGTGAGGGAACCGCGAAACTTGATGTAACCGTTCGTGGGCTGTTGACGCTCGATTTCGGCAATTAGCGTCTACTTGCAGATGCTATCGACATGACATGCGGGGCCTTTATTGTAGGTCCGATTTCCCAATCGGACCTACAATAGGACTGAGCGTTTTTCAAATGCAGATCTCGGCGATCAAGCACTAGCGCGAACCTGGCGCTGGCCGCATCTCTGCCAGCCTCATCGCATCCGGGTTGCCCGGCCAACGGAATAGGCACTCAGCGGCCCAACGGAGAGTCGCCTGCCGGTCTCCGCTCTGCGCCGCAAGCATGGCCAGGGCGAGGTAGATGTCACCGGTGTCGAGGCCCTCCAATGCCTTCAACAGCTCTTGCCGTGCTTCTTCGTTGCGTCCTACTTCGGCCAGCGCTAAGCCGCGCTCCTTGTGTGCTGTAAAGTTGGGCCAGGGATAGCTCACAGCTCGTGCGTAAGGCGAGACATCGGCTTGGGCACTCAGGTGCGCGTTCTCGGCCGCGCGCAAGAGATAGCTTGGAACATGAACGGTTAGCAGGAGGAATCCGCCTAGCACCGCCGCTAGGATTGGCGCGACAAGGGAGAGTGAAGGTGAGGGCGGCATTGGAGCTTCGCGTGCACGTGCGAGCAGCATGGCAGCAAGAAGAAGTCCCACGAAGGTATGGGCCACGCTGTCGAACGGGCCATTGAACAGGGCAAATACAAAAAAGCCGAGGAGAGCGCCTAGAATCGGGTATCGGGTATCGGGTTTCGGGTTTCGGGTGACCGGCAGGCTCTTTGCGAAACCCGGGACCCGAGACCCGAGACCCGAGACCCGAATAATGCGTGCGGCCATCCAGAACCAGCATCCAGCGCCGATGAGGCCGGTCTCGGCCAGCAGGCGAAGCGGCTCGGAATGAGGTTGGTCGGCGTAAAACTCGGTCTGAACTTGCGCGTTGCAGCGAGGTCCTTGGGCGGATTCGCCGAGATATCGGGGACTCCAATAGCCGTAGTTGTTCAATCCGACACCGAGAATCGGAGCATCCCGGAGCATGTACAGCGTACCTTCCCACATCCACAAGCGGGCATGAGCGCCACGGTCCTCAGTGGTGAAGGTGGCAAAGACTCGGTCGAGCGTCGCGCTCGGCGCCAACCAGAGCGTAATGGCCACGAGAAGTGCGGCAAGCCCGGCAATGGCGGGTTTCGGGTTTCGGGTTTCGGGTCTCGGACATTGCGGCAGGCCGGAGCGTCGAGACATGCAAACCGAAAACGCCGTTCCCAGGCCGGCTGCGAGCCATGCAGAGCGTGAACCCGAAATCAATATGCCCGGGATGACAACTGCGAATCCGAGCAGGGGCAGCCAGTCTCTGGGGCGCATCCGCGAATCCGAAACCCGATGTATCAAGAGAGGAAGGCCGAGCACCAAGTAGCCGCCGTACAAATCCTGGTTTCCGAAAACGGAGTAAACCCGTTGGGTGTATCCGGGAAACACGGGGAAAAGCAGGTCGCATGCCCGAAACCCGATATACTGAAGTAGTCCGAGCGCCGCAACCAGCGCCGCTGAAAAGGCAATCGCGCTTATCACGCGGGCTTGCCACTTTTCATCAGACATCAGGTCGAAGGCCAATGCCGCGCCGAGAAGCAACAGTCCCCAGTACGCAGCCTTTGTAAGGATGTCGGAGGGAACCCTTGGCTGGACGGCCAATATGCTCGCAATCACAATGCCTATGAAGATCCATAAGGGCAGGAACGCAGTAAAGCCGCGCTTGTCGATGCTTCGCGTAAGGGCCGCCAACAGCGCCATTACAACGACGGAGATAGAAAAAACGATCTCTTTCGCGTGAAGAAAGGATGTGAAACGGAAGGAGTATGCCGTGGCGCACAACACCACTGTGAGACATAGAACGCATCCGCGGCAATCAGAAAGCGCGGGTTTCAGGTCTCGGGTTTCGGGTTTCGGGTGTTCGGGCATACCCAAGGGCCGAGAGCTGAAACGCGGCACCGGTTTTTTGTCAGGGAGCATCCGCATGCGCGAAATGCATGCTAACACAGCCTGTTTGGGGCGGACAACGCGGATTGTGCCTTGAATGGCGCTAAGATAAGATACAATCAATCGGTGGAGTCGCCTATTAGCCCGCTTCAGCGGGCTCCTCTTTGCACCCTCTTTCAGGAGGGGTGGAAGCGATGAGCCATGCGCAGGAGGGCGCTTCAGCGTCGCTTCTCGAAACGCTTCAGCAAATGCATCGGGCTAAAGCGGATCGGGAAGCCACGCTTAAGCGCGCTTAGACCTGAGAGCAGTTCCAGCTCCACCCCGGTTGAAACCGGGTGCAAAGAGGAGCCTGCTGAAGCCAGGCTAATAAGATGCTTATGCCGGGCAGTTCCCGTTCCTGTACCATTCCGCGGGCGTAGCGCAGGCCTTAACTTAGTGCCATTCGATTGTGCCTTGTCCTTCTCGGCCCGTCACATAGACACAGCACCGTGTGCGAGGGAACCCGACAAGGCGTTAAATCTGCGTGGCCATAGAGGGGCGAATGTGTTATGCTGTTCGTGAAAGGGAGGGCGAGGGCCCGGGAGCGTCTTGGGACACTCAATCAGTATGTCGCTTCCGGCGAGAGCGAAGCGAATTTGAGTGCGGGAAAGGACAGAGCATTTGTGAGAACAATGAGGGTTCTTGGTGTTTCTCTGGCGGTTGCAGCGCTGCTAGGCGCCGGCAACGCTCCCCGGCTGATGCTGCCCATCGTCGCCGGGGTCTGGTACCCTGCGGAAAAGGATAAGCTCGTCGCCGAGACGAAGCGTTGTATGAGCGACGAGGCGATCTCAGTGCCGGAAGGCCGCATTGTGGCCTGCATCGTCCCGCACGCACCGTACAGCACGTTCGGTCCCGTGGCGGGCGCCGCTTTTAAGCTTCTCGAGGGCCGGAAATACGAGCGGGTGATCGTGCTCGCGGCTGCGCACTACAGCTCCTTCCGAGGCTGCTCGATTCCTTCCGTGCAGGCATACCGCACGCCGCTGGGCGACATCCCGCTGGATGGCCCCGCGATTCGGTCGCTGGATCGTTCGACGCTGATCGAGGTCAGGTCCGTGAACTACAAAGCCGCAACGGAGCACGCACAACTGCACGAGAAGGAATACACCATCGAGGTCGTACTGCCTTTTCTTCAGGAGCAACTGGGGACGTTCAAGCTTATTCCCATCCTTGTCGGCGATTTCGTCGACTATGGGGGACACATTGACGGCAACGCGATAGAGGCGGTGGCGGACACGATCCGGGAGTGCGTCGATGACCGCACGTTGATCGTTGTCAGTTCCGACTTCACTCACTTCGGGAATAACTTCAGCTATCGGCCGTTCCGGAACAATATCATCCAGGGCATCGAGACGCTCGATAAAACAGCCTTCAACCTTATCCTGAAGCAGGACTTCCCGCAGTTCCTCGTCTACCTCGAGGAGACGCAGAACAAGATCTGCGGCAAGGGGGCAATCGCCATCCTGTTGCGACTATTGCCCAAAGATGCGGAAGGAAGGATGCTGAAATACGAGGTGTCCGCGCGGCGCACGAACGACACGCGCAGTTCCGTCAGCTATGCGTCGTTCGTGTTCGTGGACCCCACGAAGACCGTTGCGCGATCCGAGGGAGGGAACAAGAGATGACGGATACAACCGAGAATTACCTGACTCCAAAAGAGGAAGAAACGCTTCTGCGGGTCGCGCGGGCGGTACTCGATGCATATCTCGAGGATCGCCGCCGCATCGACCTTAACCACTTCGAGATCACCCCCGCATTGCTTCAGAAGCACGGGGTTTTCGTGACGCTGCGACGACAGGGTGAGCTTCGCGGATGCATCGGCTATACAGCAAACGAGGTCCCGTTAGTGCAGGCTGTCGAAGAGAATGCCATTAACGCCGCCACGCGCGACCATCGGTTTTCCCCGATTACCCGAGAGGAACTCGGGGAAACAACTATCGAGATATCGGCCTTGACGCCGGGGGATTCGCCCGAGACTCCGTTCAAGAAGGTGAACGATATACGAGAGATCGTCATCGGCCGCGACGGCCTTTACATCGAATGGCCGCCGATGCGCGGCGGGATCCTGTTGCCGCAGGTTGCCGTCGAGCAGGGCTGGGGCGTGCAACAGTTTCTTTCAGCGGTCTGCCGAAAGGCCGGATATCCCGACGGGGCTTGGGAAAAGCCCGGCTGCGACCTCTGGCGGTTCTCGGCACAAGTATTCTCCGAGGAAAGCTAGCCTCTCCTCCTCCAGCCTTCCTCAGTCGATTGCCTTGAGCGGAATCTGCCAGCAGCGGACGCGCTCACGTTTCCACGTGTATGAGACCGCTGCGCCCTGTTTCGTGCGTGCAATGGTTGGATACGAATACTCTCCCGGCGCAGTCTCCAGATGCACGAGGTTCTTCCAATTCTTTCCATCGTCCTTGGAAACGGCGAGCGTGAGCGGGGTGCGTTTGCCCCAGTTCCGGCCCACGGGATTGTACACGAGCAGCACGCGGCCATCTTCTAGCCGCAACGCGTCAATGCCGCTGTTATTGTTCGGGAGGTCGGTCCGATGGCACGGGTCCCACGTCTTGCCGGCATCGTGCGACTCCGTGCGCAAGATGCAGCCGCTCGCGGTTCGCAACAGCGCGTGAACGGTTCCCGGCGGCGACTCCCAGAACGTCGGCTGGATTGCCCCGCTGCAGTGCGTCGTGTCGCTGTCAATCACGAAGTCCGCTGAACGCTGCCAGGTCATCCCACCGTCGTCAGAGCGGTCGGCGAACGGTTTCCATCCTTTCACTTCTGTCGAAGCCGGGGCCAACCAACCGCCATCGGAGAGTACGATGGGCTGATTCTTGACGGGGCCGCGCCCGCCAATGTCGCCCGGCACGAGCTCGAGCGGTTCCGACCACGTCAGGCCGTTGTCCTGAGAACGCATCCAATACGTTCGCCATTCTGGGACATTGACGCCAACTTTGAAAAACAAGACGATCCCGCTCTTGTTGGGATCCTTCGTGCTCGGATCGCGGAACAGCACCGGGTTCCAATGTGCCGTCTGACTAACCTTGGCGGCGACCCGAACTGTCGACCATTTGCCGTCAAAGAAGCGCGACATCCAGATGCCTACATCCGGATCTTTTTCCTTCGTGCCACCGAACCAAGCACAGGTCAGAGAACCGTCTTCCGCCTCCACCACCGTTGACGCATGACACTCCTTGAAAGGCCGGTCATCCTCAAAGACGAAATCAACCCGCCCGCCGGCTTCATTGGTCCGTTTCGCAAACTCCTCCGCAGTGAACTTCGTTTTCACCGATTTCTCCTCCTTGCCTCGCACCGAGTCCTTCTCGGCATATGCGGCCCCTATGCTCATGACCAGAGCCGCTGTCATCATCGTCGAGAGCCATTGACACATGTTTGGACCCTCCCAGTTGAGAAACGAAGAATCGGAGTATAACGCATGTGCGTGTGAGTTGCGAAGCATGAAGGGTCAAGGTTCTCGGAGCATGGCCCAGACGCGGAGGCCGCGTTTGGGGATCTTGCTTTCGCACATGACTTTGAAACCGTGCTTGAGGTAGAAGAGGAGGTTCACCTCATTGTGGGTTTCGAGGTAGCATGGGAGGCCTGCGGCGCTTGCTGATGTCAGTACGGGCTGCATGACGATCCCTCCTATTCCCTTCCCCCGGCTCGATGCCTTGACGCCGATGGCCCAGAGATACCAATGGGGCGTGTGAGCGCAATTCTCGTGAAGCTCGTCGCCGTAGGCGAGGACATCCCGCATGCGTCGAAACGCGGCCCATCCAATACGAAAGGGGAGGAAGGGCAAGCCGGTTCGAATCATGCGCGTGATCGTGAGTTCCACGCCGCCCGGAGGCAGCCAAGAAGCGACCCCCTCCAAGGCAGACGTCGTGTCAATCTTCCCGTACAAGAGCGAATAACGGACGACTCTCTTGAAGAGCCACGGAAGGTCCCGCGCGCGCCTGGCATTATCCGGGATGATGAACCTATAAACCGGATCATCTTGAAAGGATTGAGCCAACAATGTGGCGGCACGGTCTCTCTGGGAGGGCAGAAGGCGGACAGCTACTTGATCTGCAGTCATTGCTTGTGCCCTCGGCGCAGTCGCCTCCCCGGCGTTTCTCATCCGCGAAGGAGCGACGCCTGCGCGAGATTTGCGCAGGCGTCGCAGTTGTCTCATCTGTGGGCTTGAGTATCCGTGCCGCGTCCTCCAACTACCCGAGACCCGACACCCGAAACCCTAGACCCGATCTCAGTACATGTCTTCGCCCATGCCGCCCGGGCCGCCCGGATGCGGGGCCTTCTTCTCAGGCTCCGGCAACTCAGCGACACACACTTCGGTTGTCAGCAGCAAGCCGGCGACGCTGGACGCGTTCTGAAGCGCGCAACGGGTCACTTTGGTTGGGTCGATAACGCCGGCCTTGAGCAGGTCTTCGTACACGTTCGTCTCGGCGTTGTAGCCGACGGCGCCCCTCTTGGCCTTGACGTTCTGAACGACGGTCGCACCCTCATCGCCGGCATTCGCGGCCAACTGGCGCAACGGCTCTTCGAGAGCGCGGGCCACGATCTTGGCGCCGATGGCCTCGTCGCCCTTGAGATGCATCTCTTCGAGGTTGTCTATGCAGCGAAGCAACGCTACGCCGCCGCCCGGCACGATGCCTTCTTCGACCGCCGCGCGGGTCGCATGCAAGGCATCCTCGACGCGCGCCTTCTTTTCTTTCATCTCGATCTCGGTGGCCGCGCCGACGCTGATGACCGCAACGCCGCCGGCCAGTTTTGCCAACCGCTCTTGCAGCTTCTCGCGATCGTAATCGGAGGTCGTCTCCTCAATCTGACGGCGGATCAGGTTTATGCGCCCCATGATCTTGTCGCTGGCGCCGGCGCCCTCGACGATGGTCGTATTGTCCTTGTCAACGACGACGCGTTTCGCGCGCCCGAGGTCCGCCAGAGTAATGCTCTCGAGGTTGCGGCCGAGGTCTTCGGTGATCGCAAGACCGCCGGTCAAGGTGGCGATGTCTTCGAGCATGGACTTGCGGCGGTCGCCAAAGCCCGGCGCCTTGACGGCGCAAGCCTGGAACGTGCCGCGGATCTTGTTCACGACGAGCGTTGCCAGCGCTTCGCCCTCGACGTCTTCCGCAATCACAAGCAAGGGCTTGCCGCTCTTGGCGATCTGCTCGAGCAGGGGCAGCAGGTCCTTCAGGTTCGAGATCTTCTTCTCGTGGATCAGGACGTAGGCGTCCTGAAGCGCCGTCTCCATCGCCTCGGCGTCGGTTACGAAGTACGGGGACAGGTATCCCTTGTCGAACTGCATGCCTTCGACGACCTCGTGCGTGGTCTCGATGCCCTTGGCCTCTTCGACCGTGATCGTGCCGTCGTTGCCGACTTTCTGCATGGCGTCGGCGATGATCTTGCCAATCTCCATGTCGCCGTTGGCGCTGATGGCGGCCACGTTCTTGATGACCTCGGTGTCGTCCTTCACCTTCTTGCTCATCTTGGCCAGGGCGGCGACAACCACGTCCACCGCCTTGTCGATGCCGCGCTTGAGCGCCATCGGGTTCGCGCCGGCCGTCACGTTCCGCAGACCTTCGCGGAAAATGGCCTCGGCGAGGATCGTGGCCGTCGTCGTGCCGTCGCCGGCGACATCGGACGTCTTGGACGCGACTTCCTTCACCATCTGAGCGCCCATGTTCTCGTACTTGTCTTCGAGCTCGATCTCCTTGGCGACGGTGACGCCGTCCTTGGTGACCGTGGGGGCGCCCCACTTCTTGTCAATCACAACGTTGCGGCCCTTCGGGCCCAGGGTGGCTTTCACGGCCCGGCTGAGCTTGACAACCCCGGAAAGTATGCCCCGTCGCGCCTCTTCACCGAATTGAAGTTGCTTTGCACTCATTCTCTTTTATCCTCCCTACTGAAGCGGCTCACTTTGCCGTCATCAGCGTTCATGTATGGGGCGGCTCCGACAGGAACGCCCCTGTTAGCGTTTTCCGCAGGTTACTCGATAACCGCCAGCACGTCTTCTTCACGCATGATGATGTGTTCTTCACCATCGATCTTGACCTCCGTGCCGGAGTACTTGCCCATGAGAATCCGGTCGCCCTTCTTAACCTCAAGGGGAATGCGCTTCCCCTCGTCGTCCAGGCGGCCCGGACCTACTGCCACGACTTTGCCCTCCTGGGGCTTCTCTTTCGCGGTGTCGGGGATGATGATTCCTCCCCGAACCGTCTCACTGGGCTCCTCGCGTTTCACGAGAATACGATCAGCAAGTGGTTTTACCTTCATCGTTTCGTTCTCCTTTCAGCGGCGCCCAACGCCGCCCCTTCCGTATGCCAATGCCCATTTCCTTAACACATTCGCACGGGCTAATATGCGTTTGCCATTTTGGCACAACCGATTGCCTTCTCACTGACAGCCGCTCTACAGCCCTTTGTCCAAGATCTTACCAAACGCACATCGGTTTGTCAATACCAATTAACTTATTTATAAGACTGATTTTATGGGTACGAATCCGCCTCGGCTAAGGATTGGTAACCGGAGACGCCTCCCAATTCCGCTCAGTGCTAATACGGATGCGGCAGGTCTTATTTGCCAAAATGACAAGCTATTAGCCAATCGCATCAATGAGTGCTAACGCCCGGGCTTGCGGCCTGTTATCAGATCGGGTCGAACGAATGAACCGTCTTCACAAAGGTTGCGGCCACGAATCCAGAGGCGTAACATGAATAGGCACGCGTCAGGCAGGGAAAGGGATGTCAATGACCTACAGGCATACCCAGCCGGGTTACGTGATCATCGTGTGCATGCTTATTGGGTGCGCCGTGGTGCTGGCGCTGAATTTCGCACTTCCGAAATCGGGACCATCAATGCCCGTTGGGACCCTCCTGGCGATTCTGGTTCTGTGCATGCTGCTATTCGGCTCGATGACGATAGAGATCCGCGCCGGGAGGCTGGGATGGTCGTTCGGGCCGGGGTTGATCCGGAAGTCGGTTGCAGTGGCCGATATCGCCGACGCGCAGTTGTGGAACATGCGCGGGATAGGCGCTTGGGGGATTCACTGGGCAGGATCTCAGGGGTGGCTGTACAACGTCTCGGGAAGACATGGGGTGCGCTTTGTCCTCAAGAATGGCAAGCAGTTCATTCTCGGTACGGACGAACCCGAGCGGTTGGTGGCGGCAATCCGTTCGGCGATCGCGAACTCAGGAAGATAGCCGCGCACCTGATTGGCAATATGACGACCCGAGAGTTCACCTTATCGGCCTCAGAAGTTCAACATCGACGGGCACGAGCTGACCCGATGGATGGACATCATTGAATCTGCCCTTCTTGCCCACCCCATTCATAATAGTTGAGGTGCGATCAACGCGGAGTCTGGCTATCTCTGAGAAACCTGGAACGGCATTCAGTTTCTCTAGGCGGTCAAGATTCTTCTGGTTAACGGTCAGGGGAACAACAACGCCGCCACGATCCACCTGGGAAAGCGACTCTGGGTTGACGTCAGCTAGAATCAGCTTCAGATCGTCTGAAATGGAACGCGGTGTTTCGGTTTGCACCACCCTCTCGACGGGAGTCACACCAGTGACGACGTTCTTGAAGCTAACGATCTTCGCAGGTAGATCGAGAATCGCGATCAGCCCTCCGCCGAGCACGAAGGCAACCAGGAGTTTGAGCCAAGGTTGCCTTTTCGTCGCCGTTGTATCGTGTTCGCCCTTTGTCGCCGACTTTGGATTGAGACGTTTTTTCATGAAACCCTCCTTCAATTCTTCGAGCGGCCTTCTTGCACAAAAATCTGTTCCAAGATTCGGGCAGTCCCGCTCAGAATCGCTCACATCGGAACCTGTGAGCAGCATAACACTCTTTCGGTTGAGTCCCGAAGTCACTTCAGCAGTTCCGCGGTACCGGGATTCCTCTTGGCACTTCGAATCTGTATAATTGAGTTCATTGTTAAAGGGGTGTGCCGTGCAGACGCTCGTGTCGGTCGTTGTGCCGTTCTACAACGAAGAAGAGAATGTGTTGATCCTTGCGGAACGGATCGAGGCCGTCTTCGAGAAGCTTCCTGATTGCGACTACGAGTGCCTCTTCGTCAACGACGGCAGCACCGATGGCACACGGGACCAGATTGAACGCGCACGTCAGCTCAACCCGCGCGTCCGACCGGTTCATCTCGTTTGCAATCGTGGTCAGTCCGCGGCGCTCGTGGCGGGGATGCGCCGCGCGAAGGGCGAGTACATCCTTACGCTCGACGGCGATCTCCAGAATGACCCCTGTGATTTCCCGAAGATGCTCGAACTGCTTAAAGAATATGACTGCGTGTGCGGCTATCGGGCGAAGCGTAACGACAACTGGGTGCGAAAGGCATCGAGCCGCATTGCCAACGCCGTCCGGGAAGCTATTCTGAAAGATGGGATTCGGGATGCCGGGTGCGGCTCGAAAGGGTTCCGCCGCCGCTGCATCGAGCACATCGTTCCGTTCAACGGGGTACACCGATTCTTCGCTGTAATGATGCGTACCGCAGGCTTCACGATTGCCGAGTGCGAGGTCACCCACCACCCACGGGTCCACGGTGTCTCGAAGTACGGCATACACAACCGTCTGTGGCGCGGAATCTACGACCTGATAGGGGTGCGCTGGCTCAAGAAGCGCTACGTGACCTTCCAGGTCGAAAGGGAAGAGTAGCGTGACAACGCCGGTAGCATGGGGGGGATGGCACACGGCATGGACGGTCTTCGGGGCTGTGGGCATGGTCATTTTCTACGGCCGCTTCTACGTCCAGTGGATCGTCTCCGAAATCAAGAAACGGAGCGTTATGCCCGTCGCGTTCTGGTATATGAGCAGCGTCGGGTCCGTGATGCAGTTCATTTACGCCGTGTACCGCGTATCGCCCGGAGGGGCATTCGGGCAATGTTTCAACATTGTGATCTACACGCGCAACCTCATTCATATCTGGAGGGAGAGAGGCCGGCTAACGCGCGGTCTCAACATTGCCGCGCACGGTCTCGCGGGCCTGATTGCAGTGGTGGCGGTCGGTTTCATGATCATGACGTGGGTGTTCGAATACCAAACCAATCAGACGCTCGAACCGGCGAAGGCGGCGCATAACTGGTTCTGGCTCGGTGTGTGGGGCGTCGGACAAGTTCTGTACTTTCTTCGCTTCGCTGTTCAGTGGATCGCCTCTGAGGTCAAACGGAAGAGCGTGGTGCCGCCGGTGTTCTGGTACTTGAGCTTCGTCGCGAGCATCCTACAGGCCATGGCGTTCGCCCAACGCAAAGAATGGATCTTCGCTATCGGCCAGTTTTCAACCATGCCGATTTACGCCCGCAACATTTGGCTTATCCGGCGCAGCGGACAACGGGCCTTGAGCATCGGCGAGTGAAATGAAGACCAATCGCGTTCAGGTGTGGGTATTGCTCGGCTTGGCGGCGTTGTTGTTCTTCATGAACATCTGGGGCTACGATCTGTGGCCCGCCGATGAGCCGCGTTTCGGCGAGATCCCGCGCGAGATGATCCAGTCGGGGGATTATCTCGTGCCCCGCTGCAACGGAGAGCCCTACAAAGAAAAGCCCCCGCTCTTGTTCTGGGCAATTGTTCTTGCGTCGCTTCCCTTCGGCGACGTAACCGAATTCTCGGCTCGAGCGCCTTCGGCCTTGGCGGCGCTCGGAACCGTTTTGCTCACGTACTTCCTTGCGCGCCGGCTGTTCGGTGCTCGAACCGGTTTCTGGTCGGCGCTGGTCCTGATGACCATGAGTTTCTTCTGGACGGAAGCGCGCTCCGTCCGGACTGACATGCTGCTGACCCTATGGATGACTGTGGCGGTTTATGCTTTCTGGCGATGGCACGAGTCGCGGGATCCCCGATGCCTTTTCGTTCTGTACGGCGCTGTAACGCTCGGGTTGTATACGAAAGGTCCTGCGGCGCTCGTGTTCCCGGGCCTTCTCATCCTGGTCTTCTGTTGGCGACGGAGAGAGGAGCGCCGCGGGCTTCACTGGCTTCTTGGATTTCTGGTGTCAATCGGACTGGTGCTGCTATGGTTCGTGCCAGCGCGCTGGGCGCTTCACGCGGCAACGGAGGCATCCCCGGGAGCATCGATGAGCGCCGAGATGTTCTATCAGATCATCGGCCGTCTCGTTCTCGGCGTGAGCAAGGCCGCGCCGCCGTGGTTCTACCTCTACAATATCCCGCTAGGCATGCTTCCGTGGGCGCTGTTCCTGCCGTGGACTATCCCGTTCTCGTGGAAGCGGCGTCGCAAGAACGACGCGATGCGCCTGCTCCTTGCGTGGACGGTTCCCGCATTCGTGTTCTTCAGCCTCTCCGTCGGGAAGCGTCACGTTTACCTGCTGCCAATCTATCCCGCACTGGCCATCCTTACGGCCCGTTCAGTGCTGGCTCTTGCGGAAGGCGGGCCCGCGCGACGGCTCAAATGGATAGGCGCTGTCTGGGGAATCGGTTTGATCGCTCTTGGGGCCGTACCCTTCGCAGTGCTGTTAACGGAGTATCGCGATATTTGGTCGCCGATGTTCATCATCTTCTCGATCTGCGCATTCGCATTCGGCGCAAGCTCACTCTGGCGCTCAGCCGTTACCGACATGCGCAGCCTTCATGCCGCGATGGCCGCCCATTTCATCGTACTCGCGTCGCTGACCGCCACGTTTTTCTTTCCGGCTCTGAACGTCTACAAGGGGGCGGGCAGCTTCTGTCGGCCCGTCCGCGAGTTGGCCTTGACCAATGAGAGATTCCGGCTATACTCCGTTGCCTTTTCCCGCGAGGAATATGTCTTCTACTCAAGACATCTCCACCAGAGCGTCTTGAGGGACGAGGTCTCGGTGCCGGCTTCGACACGTCTGGACAAGAAGACGGAAAGCAAGTTTCAAGAAACGCTCCGACACGCGATCCAAGATGCCGCCGAGAAGGCCCAATTCGCGATGATCTGGAAACCGACGAATGATGAACTCGCCGCCGCGCGTGGAGCGATAGAGCGTGAGGTTGGCGAGACCAAGGTAGATCCGCAATATGCGGCGGCTTACATGACCGCAACGGGCGATGAGATCCGGCGTTTCGAGAAGGAATTTGTCGAAGCTTCGCCGGCGTTTGCCTTCGTTCAAGAAGAAGACTGGCGATGGATACTCCCGTTTCTCCAATCCCCGTCCGATTTCACGATAATCGAGCACGACAGCGTGGGCAGCCGAAACATGCTGTTGCTGGCAAATAGGGCCGGCGCCGAGTTGCTCGGCAAGGCAAATGATGTGCTGCCAACATAAGGAGACTTCACGATGCTGCAAGACGTACTGCTCACTGATGAAGAGAAGGCGCTGAAGCAGGAGGTCCGGGAGTTTGTCAGAAGCCAGGTCCCTCCCGAGCTTCTGAAGAAGATGGACAAGGACGAGATCAAGTATCCCCGCGAATTCGTGAAGGCGCTGGCTGAAAGAAACCTTCTCGGCCTGCGTTTCCCGAGAGAGTATGGCGGGCGTGGCATGGGCTGGACGGCGGAACTGGCGGCGCTCGAGGAGATTGGCGTGTTGGGAATGGCGCTCGGTTGCGCGTTCTCGATGCCTTCGATCGTCGGGGAAGCGTTGTACCGGTTCGGAACGGAAAAGCAGAAGGACCAGTTCCTGCGGCCACTCCTGAAAGGCGACCTTGTGGCGGCGGAGGCGCTGACGGAGCCTCGAGGGGGAACGGATTTCTTTGGTGCAACAACGCGGGCGGAGATGAAGGAGGGCCATTTCTCCGTGCGGGGACAGAAGCGCTTCGTTGTCGGTGCCGCCGAAGCGGATTTCTTCCTCGTGTATTGCTGCACAAACCCGGAAGGCAAGCCGCACGATAGGATTAGCCTGCTGTTGATTGAGAAAGACCGCGAGGGCGTCGAGACGAAGTACCTGTATCACCTGATGGGCACTCGAGGGGGCGGTACGGGGCGGATCATCTTCAGGGACGTGAAGGTGCCGGCATCGAACCTCGTCGGCGAGTTGAACAAGGGCGCGGACGCCTTCAATGTGATGATGGTGCCGGAGCGGCTCACCAGTGCGGGCGGCGCCCTCGGGTTGGCGCGCGCCGCCCTGACTGTGGCAACCCGTTACAGCGATCGCCGGTACGCGTTCGGCAAACGCATCCGCGCGTTTCAGGCTGTCAGCTTTAAGATAGCCGAGGCAATCACGCGGCTCGACGCGGCCCGCGCGTTGAGTCACGCGGCAGGCAAGGCCGCCGACCAGGGATACCCGACGGCGCGGCGCATCGTCAGCGAGGCCAAGAAGTTCTCGACGGAGATGGCCTGGGACGTCTGCAATATCGCAATGCAGGTGATGGGCGGCATCGGGTACACGACCGTGTATCCCATCGAACGGATGGTCCGGGATGCCCGTCTTGCGCAGATCTGGACTGGAACAAACGAAATCATGAGCCTGCTTATCCAGCACGAGTATTATCGCGAGGTGCTCGAGGATCCCGATCCTGCGCGGCTGTGCGAACTCGACGCGGAAGATGCGAACTTGGAAGATGAGAAAGTTTACGAAGACGCGGAGATGTGGACCAAGGGCTGGTGAGAGGATTGCAGATCTGGGATTGGGGATTGCAGATTGGGGATTGGGGATTATTGCGTGTAACATCGCGTATGCATGTTCCCGGCTAGGAGTAAGGAAGGTTGCGATATGCACGTAAAGACTTATCCGGATGCTGCCGCTTTATTGGCCGACGCGCAGGGGTCTCTCGAGAGAGAAGAGGAGAAGAACACCATCGTGCTGAGCATCCTCCTGCGTCTGGCGTCGGGATCCAAAATCGCTAACGCGCCGCCGTATTTTGCGACTGTCCGGGACGGTTCGCATATGGTGTTAGTTGCCGCTATGACGCCCCCGCGGCCGCTGTTGTTGTCGACTACATCCGATGAATGGGATGCCGGTGTTGAAACACTGGCGGGGAGCATCTTGCACTCAGGTCTGCCTCTGAAAGGCGTGATCGCGTTTTGCCCCGTGGCTGCCGCGTTTGCTTCCAGATGGGAACGGCTGGCAAACGTGACGTCGCGAGTGCATATGAAAGAGCGGGAATACGTGTTGCACGAAGTGCTGATTGCGGGTTCCGCGTCGGGTTACCTGAAGCCCGCAACGGCGGAGGAATTCGATCTGGTTTTGAAATGGGCTCTAAGCTTTCACTCGGAGGTCCGAATGCCGCAGGAGACGGCTGAAGTTGAGGCGGGAATCCGCAACAAGATCGACAAGGGCGACGTCTGCCTTTGGGTAGACAAAGGCGAACCGGTTGCCATGGCGGGGGTGAACGGTTTGACGCGCCGGGGCGCTCGGATAGGACTCGTCTACACGCCGCCCGAACTGCGCGGCCGCGGGTATGCGACCGCTTGTGTCGCACACCTCAGCCAGCGGCTGCTGAATTCCGGTCGGGAGTTTTGTGCGCTTTCAACGGATCTGGCGAACCCGGTTTCCAACCATATCTACCAGAAAATCGGTTATCGTCCGGTCGTTGATTTTGATCAATACGAGTTCAAAGCGACGCCGACTGCAAGAGTCCCCCTTTGAAGGGGGACTTTTCCGGGATATGTGTCTGCAACTCAGGGCGGATGCGCTCAGCGTCGTTCATGGAGAGTTTCGAGTATCATGGGGTGTCACACCGGCGAGAGGAAACTTACGCGCAGGAGTTTCATCGCTGTTAGCGCAGGAGTATCGGCGACGCTCTCAGCGCGCAGGTCGTTTGCGCGCAACGAACGGAAGCCGGAACGGCCCAACATCCTTCTTATCATGGCGGACCAATTTCGCGCGGACTGTATGCGGGCCGACGGAAACAAGGTCATCAAGACGCCGAACCTCGACCGGATCGCGGAAGAGGGCATTCGTTTTGCCTGCGCCTACTCCTCGACGCCGACGTGCACGCCTGCGCGCTCGGCCTTGCTGACAGGATTGTCGCCGTGGCGCCATGGGATGCTCGGATACGGGCGCGTGGCTGAGAAGTATCCCATCGAGAAGCCCCAGGCGCTGCGCGACGCGGGGTACTATACCTTCGGCATCGGCAAGATGCACTGGCACCCGCAGCGCAACCCGCACGGCTTTCATCAAGTGCTGCTGGATGAGTCAGGGCGCGCCGAGTCGCCGGAATTTCGGAGCGACTATCGCGCCTGGTTCGCCTCAGAGGCGCCCACGCTGAATCCGGACGCGACGGGCGTCGGCTGGAACGATTATCTATCGAAATCTTATGCATTGCCGGAACGGCTTCATCCAACGCGCTGGATGGGAGAGACCGCCGCGCGTTTTCTGCGCGAGTATGATCGCGCGGAACCGTTCTTCCTCAAGGTGTCATTCGCGCGTCCGCACAGCCCATACGATCCTCCCGAGCGCCTGATGCGGCTATACGAGGATCGCGACTTGCCCGAACCGGCTGTGGGTAAGTGGGCCGAGCGGTATAGAGAACGAAGCGGCGACGGATACAGCATTTGGCACGGAGACCTCGGACGTGAGCAGGTCCGCCGCTCGCGCCAGGGATACTACGGCTCGGTAACGTTCGTGGACGAGGAGATCGGACGGATTATCGAGGCCCTCGAGCGGCGCGGCTGGCTGGACAGTACGCTTATCATTTTTACGGCCGACCATGGCGACATGACCGGAGATCATCATCTATGGCGGAAGTCGTATGCGTACGAGCCCTCGGCGCGGATCCCGATGCTGATGCGCTGGCCGTCGGGTTTGGCATCTGCGCGCCGCGGCCAGGTGTCGAGGCAGCCCGTCGAGCTGCGCGATGTCCTGCCCACGTTCCTCGATGCGGCGAATGCGCCGGGCGGGGATGCGCTTGACGGGAAGAGCCTGCTTGCGCTCGCGCGTGATCCCGAGGGTGCCTGGAGGCCGTTCATCGACCTCGAACACGACATCTGCTATGCCCCGGAGAATCACTGGAACGCCTTGACGGACGGACGCTGGAAGTATATCTTTCATGCGCGAGACGGCGAGGAGCAGCTTTTCGACCTCGAACGCGACCCGCATGAGGTCAATGACCTCGCCTCCGACGCGCAGTACGCGGACGAGTTGCGGCGCTGGCGGGGCCGAATGGTCGAGCGCCTGTCCCCGCGCGGAGAGGCGTTTGTCAAGAACGGGAAACTCGCTGTGCGCCCGGAAAGCATGCTCTACTCGCCGAACTACACGGGTTGCTCATGCCACCCCAAGAAGAAGGAAGCTTCGTGAACGGGACGAGTGTCTAACGTTGAACAGAATGAAGGAGAAGATGAAATGTACAAGTATGGGCGTATTCTCGTGGCTTGGAGCGTTTTCGTGGCCATAGCTTTGACGTCAATCAACGCGTTTTCAGAACCCACATATGCCGAGAAGTTGGGTTGGCCCGCGGGGTCGCGCGTGGTGATCTTCCACGTGGACGATGCCGGGATGTCGCATGACTCGAATATGGGAGCGTTTGAGGCGATCGAGAAGGGTGTGGCGACCTCGACAAGCGTTATGTACCCGTGCCCGTGGGTGCCCGAGTTCGCCCACTACTGGGCGAAGCATCCCGACCTCGATGCGGGTATCCACACTACGCTAACGGCCGAATGGGGTGAATACCGCTGGGGTCCGCTTGCGGGCAAGAAGGCTGTGCCCGGGCTTGTCGACAACGAAGGCTGTCTCTGGCACAGTGTTGAACAAGTGACGGCCAAGGCCACGCCGGATGAAGTCGAGGCGGAGATCCGGGCGCAATTGGACAGATGCTTGACACTGGGATTCAAGCCCACGCACATTGACTCGCATATGGGGACGGTGTTCTCACCTGCCTACATCGAACGCTACGTAAAGGTCGGAATCGAGAACAACATCCCTGTGATGTTCCCCGGCGGGCACATGGAATACATCTCGAAGGAAGAGCCGAACATGACCGAACCGGCGCGCGCAATGGCCAAAATGTTGTGGGACGCGGGTCTGCCCGTGCTCGACGACATACATACCGGCGGTTACGGCGTCAAGAGTCCCGAAGAAAAGAAGGGCCAGATCATAAACTTCCTGCACACCGTGAAACCCGGCGTTACCCAGTTCATCGTTCACTGCACTCGGCCCACGGAGATCTTCCAGTTCATCAGCGGTTCCGGCAAGATGCGCCTTGCCGAGCTGAACGCCATGATCGACCCGGACGTGCGGAAGGTCGTCCAGGAGGAGAAGATCATCCTCACCACGTGGAAGGAGCTTAAAGAACGCCGCGACCAGGTCAAAGCGAAGGAGCAACAGCAAGCCCCTGCGAAGTCGTGACAGCTTGTGAAAAATGTGGCACCGCCTCACGTGGGCGTTCTTCGGAGAAGTCCCAGGCCGATGGCCAGAAACAGGATGTTTGTGATCCACGCGGCGAACAGCGGCGGCAACCGCTCGGTGTGACCGAGTCCCATCGCGACCCGCGATAGGACCAGGTACAGCACGGCTATCCCGACGCTTACGCCCAGACCGACCGCCAATCCGCCGCGGCCGAGCCGCATGGCAAAGGGGATCGCAAGAAAGATAATGACGAAACATAGCGCCGGCGCGGAAAGCTTCGCGTGAAAATCGGCCCAGTAGCCCCTGACGGGCACCCCGCGCCGCTCCGCGTGTTGAATGTCCGTTGCCAATTCCGCAATGCCTTTGCTCGCAGGCGGCTCATCGAGCGCAAACAGCGCCTGCGGCGTCTCGGCGATTGGGGCGGGCTGCTGTGTCACGCGATTGACCGGTCCCTGCCATTCCTTCTTCGGATCGAGGGCAAGCCAGCCGCCGTCCTCGATCAGCCACTGCTGCATGGCCTCGTCCCAATAGATGCGATTTGCCGTGATCTGCTCGACCGAATCTTCGCGGAACGAGTGCATGAGCACGCGCTCGCCGGTCAGAGCGGTGCGGTTGAACTTCATGATGTGGCACGTCCACCCGTTCTCGAGATACGGCCAGCTTATCCCGGGCCTTTCCTGCTGCCGATTGTTGGGAAAGTACCGCGCCTCGAGCCGCTTCAAAGCTCGATTTGACGTTACGCCGATCGTGTCCTCGAAAACGAACATCCCTACCGACAGCCCTGCGGCGATCAAAACGGGCATCCGTATAAGCCTGCGAAGACTGATGCCGCCGACCAACGCGGCGGTCACCTCGTTGTTTTGCGCAGCGTTTCCAAGCACCAGCAGGGCCGAAGCAAGCACCGCGAGCGCACTGACCTGGTACTTGTCGAGAATCTTCGGAACGGAAAGTGCGTAGTAGGCCATAACCACCTGCCAGGGAACGTCGTGCTTGACGGCGTCATTCCTCCTCTGAGCTAGGAAGTCGACCAGGATGAACAGCAGCACGAGCGAGATGATAGTCTTGATGAGCGTGCCCACCATCCGCGCGCCGAAATAGCGATCGAGCAGTGTCATACGCGATCCACCTTCCACACAAGACCAAGACCCGCCAACCCAATTGTCAGGTTCGGGATCCACGTCCGCAGAACCATGACCCACATGGGCGACAGCGACCGCGGCTCGGACATCATCGTCAGCACGTAGTAGACCAGGATAATCGTGAAACCCACGGCGAATGTGTAGGGCCTTCCCGCACGCTTGGCGCGGGCGCCCAATGGCGCCGCCGCAAGCGTCACCGCCAGGCACGCAAACGGCAGCGACAACCGTCCGGCTATCTCGGTGCGATAACTCGAGAGTTCTTCTTTTGTCGATTCCGACTGTGTGGCATTGTATTCATCTTCGAGTTTCCGTTCCCTTTCCCGCAGATCCGCCAGCGTCCTTTCGCGTCTGTGCAGCGCAGGACGGTCCGTGGGCATCTTGGGCACGCTGAGCCACGCCGTCGGCGCGCTCAGCATCGTGGCGTACCCGCTTTCCCCCGGCGGGATCAAGTGCAGGTTGCTCATGAAAAGCTTCGTGTTGCCGCCTTCGCTGACCAGTTGCGCGGCGTCGGCGTAATAGGCCGAGGCGCCGCCGCCTTCCTCAGGCTTCAGGATAACAATGTTTTCGAGCGTGGCGTCCTTCACGTTTTTCTTCCCGATGTAGACGCCCCATCCCGCGTACTCCTGCATCGAGCCCGTCGGCAGCGTGTCCAGCGTCACGCGAAGCGGGAGTTCGCTGTAAATGAGATCCATCACTCTCCGATACGCCCACGGCTGCACCCGATCCTGCATGACGAAACACAGACCGCTCAAGAGAGCCCCCACCAGGATCACGGGAAGGATCATACGACGCATCGGGATTCCCGCGGCCTTCATCGCGACGATCTCGTTGTTCTGCGAAAGCCGCCCAAACGCCAGCAGGATCCCGAGCATATACGTGATCGGCACCAGAAACGCGATCAGCGTAGGCAGGAGATAAAGGGCGAGACGGGCGATGTCGCCGAAGGTCATCTGCGCGACCGGGAGCTTGTTGATGCGCTCCTGGATCTCATTGGCAACGCCCACAACGGCGATGGCGCTGATCGTAAGCACCGCCGGAAGGGCAATCTGGCGCAAGAGGTATCGGCTGACGGTTCCCATTCTCGGGTCTCGGGTCTCGGGTTGCGTGTAGTGGGTAGGATCGAGTTCCTTCTCGACCGCGCGTCTCGGGTCTCGGGTGGAGTCGAGGTTCCGCTCAACCCTACCCGAGACCCGGAACCCGGAACCCGAAACCCGACTACCGTTGGTTCAACTCGCGGATCTTCGCAAGGATATGATCGGGCGACAGTCCCTGATATGGGATATGTTCAGGAATTCCACCGTCGCCCGGTTTCGTGACGCCCAGGAAGTCATACTTCGGCGCATAGCCGGACGTCAGCAGCCACGTTCCGTAGCGAACGCCAAGCCCGGACACCCGGTTCTGCCCCTCAACAACCAAAACGAACCGCGTCTTGCCCACCGTGGCGACCGTCTCGTGGTCGCAAACGTTCAACGTCGGCTTGTTCACGAGCCCCACGTCGATACCCTCTTTCCGCGCACGTTCCACAGCGTCGAGTGCCCGATAGAGCAACTCGCCGTATGAGACGACGTAACCGGCGGCGCTTTCACGGATGATCTCGTCCTTGCCCGGCATGAACGCATAGCCCTCGCCGAAGAACCTCGCCCCGTCCTGCTTCAGGATATACGGGACTTTCGACCGCGTCGTGAACACGTACCGTATGCCCTCGTCATTCCAGATTCGTTCAACGATCGCCTTGAGCTGCAACGCGTCCGCCGCGAAATACAGGCGCGTCTTGTCGCCCTCAGAAAGGCCGGAGTGCGCCGCGAAGATATTGATGCCGTAATGGCACGTGTTGTCGGCAATCTCATCCACACCCGCGTGAGAGAAGTGGCAAATCACGTTCGCCTCGTTCAAACGCGCCATTGTCGCCTCGGAAATAATCATCTCGAGGAACGCCGAGAACGTGCTGAAGATCCCTTGCTTCCCTTTCTCAAAGCCGAAGCCGGCCGCGGCCGAAAAATTGCCCCGTTCCTGCACGCCGCCGTTGATGAACACCTCGGGGTGCGCCTTGTGGATGTTATTAAGGCCGGTCGATCCCTCCAAGTCCGAATCGATGACCAAAACCCTCTTCACCCGATCCTCGGGGCTCATTCTGTCGAGAATCCCATTCACGATTTTGCCGAACTCGACCCGATTGCCGGCGGTTTCCGCCGATGAGCCGAGATACGTAACGCTGGTTTTCGGCGCGACGACACTGTTGAGGTAATCGACGGCGTCGTTAAGCCCGCGCGCCTTTAAGTACTCGATCGCGAACTCCTTCTTGATTACGTCGTGGCCGGCGTGGTTTCCCTCAATCCCGGGGACCCCGGGCGCCATAACTCGCTTGTTGACCAGAGCCACGGGACCCGGCGTGTTCACCGCCGTCTGGATGCGCGCATAGAGAACGTCGTGGTCTTCCCCCTGGCCCACGTCAACGGCGAGGCCGTACCCCGCCAGGCTTCTCGCAATGTTGTAGCCCGGGAGATACTGGGAAGGATGGCCCGAGATCGTCACGTCATTGTCGTCAATGCATAGCTTCACGTTCAGCCTCTGCGCCACCGCAAGGCGCGCCGCCTCCGCGTCATTGCCCTCCATCTGGGAACCGTCGGAGCCGAACAGGAAAAGGATCTTGTCCGGGTGCGCCTTGGCCACGCCGTTGACGAACGGCCACAAGTGGCCCAAGCGTCCCGACGCGAACTTCACCGGCGTGTGGGGATTCGGTTCCGGATGGCCGTACAGGCCGGAACCCGCTTCCCGGTAATGCAGCAGCTTCTCAAACGGCATCTCGCCGTTGAACGCCATCATGGCGTACTGGATCGCAACCCGGTGGCCCGCCTCATCGAAGAGCACGGGGTATACCCTGTCGCTGCCTCGCATGAAACCATCCGCAATCAGCACCTCCGGCACAATGCTGTAAGGCCCGCCCGTGTGGCCGGCGAACCCCTTGATGCCCGCGATGGCCGTGTAGAAGATAATCGTATCGCGTACGATCTTGATGTTGACCGCCAACTGCGCGCGTTTGCGGGCGCTCAACTCCTTCTCGGAAAGGCTGAACTCCAATGGCCTGTAATTGCTTGTGTCAATCGGAAAACCCATGCGATCTGTTCCTTCACATTCATACCCGCTTAAGCGAATTTACTTTTTGATTCACCCATAACGAAGGGCCCCGAGTATAACATCCTCTCGCACCTGAAATCCTCTTTCCCGCTCCCCTTCATGCCACCACATCGCACCGGGAGGGCCGAATTCGCTGATTTCGGAATATTGTCTCTCTTTCAAAGGTTACCTCAATGGGGTTCCGAAGCAGTGAACGGTCCACGGAGGCTGAGGCGTGAAGATAGGCATAGTTAAGGAAGTGCTCGCGGGTGAAACCCGTGTGGCGGCAACTCCCACCTCTATTCCTGCCCTCATCAAGAACAAACACGAGGTGTATATCGAGAGCCTTGCCGGCGCGGCAGCCTTCATGTCCGATGAGGAGTATCGGAAGGAAGGTGCTACGGTCCTGAGAACCCCGGATGAGGTTTACAGCGCCGCGGATGTCGTCTTCAAGGTGCAACCGCCCGGCCATCACCCGGCCACGGGAAAACACGAGGCGGAGATGCTGCGCGAGGGGTCGGCGATCATCGGCTTCCTAGCCCCATTCAGCAATGCGGAGGCGATGCGAATCCTCGCCCGGCGGAAGATCACGAGTTTCGCAATGGAGTTCGTCCCACGCATCTCGCGCGCCCAGAGCATGGACGCCCTGAGTTCCATGGCCACGCTGGCGGGCTACAAAGCCGTGCTGATGGCCGCCGAGCGGCTGCCGAGAATGTTCCCGCTGCTAACAACAGCCGCTGGAACGGTTCCGCCGGCCACAGTGCTCGTGCTCGGCGCTGGGGTCGCGGGACTCCAAGCGATAGCGACGGCCAAGCGGCTGGGCGCTCGTGTCGAGGCATTCGATCCGCGGCCCGCGGTCAAGGAGCAAGTCGAGAGTCTTGGCGCGGTTTTCGTTCCGATGGAAACTCTTGAGGACGTGCAAACCGCCGGCGGTTATGCAAAGGAGCAAAGCGAGGATTTTCTGCGGCGCGAGCGCGAGACCATCGCGGCCCGGCTGCCGAGATGCGACGTGGTGATTACAACGGCGCAGGTGTTCGGGAAGAAGGCGCCGTTGCTTATCATCGAGGATATGGTGAAACTCATGCCTCGAGGCGCCGCGATCGTGGACCTCGCCGCGGAACAGGGCGGCAATTGCGAATTGACCAAGGCCAACGAAGTGGTCGACAGGGATGGTGTCACGATCTTCGGTCCCACCAATTTACCTGCCACACTTCCTATCAACGCAAGCCAGATGTATTCGAAAAACGTCGTCACGCTTTTCCTGCACTTGTACAAGGACCCCGCGAAGGGTCTTGACTTTAACGATGAGATCACTCGCGGCGCGTGTCTAACCCATGACGGACAGATCATGAATGAGATCGTCAAGCAAGCAGTCGGGCAGGCGCAGGCCTAGCGCGAAAACAACTCGACATACCAGTAGCAGTACCGCGACGTTTCCAACGTCGCAGTTCGATCTGAGCTGTCATGCTGCGACGTTGGAAACGTCGCGGTACTGCGGCAATCTTGCAGAGGAGACCCCATGATATGAGTTCTGACATGCTCTCGAACCTTTATGTGTTCCTTCTTGCGACGTTCGTGGGGTTGGAAGTTATCCGGCGTGTCACGCCGCTTCTCCATACGCCGTTGATGTCGCTCACCAACGCCATCTCGGCGATTGCGGTCGTGGGATCGCTGGTCATCGCCGGCAAAGCGGAGACTTCCCTGAGCGCCGCACTGGGCACGGTTGCCGTCGCCGCCTCGATGATTAACGTTGTTGGCGGCTACCTCATCACCTATCGCATGGTCCGAATGTTCAAGAAACGCGAGCCCAAGAAGCCATGAGCGAGAATCTCATCCATTTCGTGTATCTTGCGTCCGCCGCGTGCTTCATTCTGTCCTTGAAGTGGCTCAGCGCGGTGCCCACGGCCCGCCGCGGCGTGATCGCCGGCGTGATCGGCATGCTGCTGGCGGTGGGAGGGACGCTTCTCGACCCCAGCATCGAACACTATCGCTACCTGGCCGTAGCCATGGTTGTTGGCGCCATCATCGGCGTGCCCATGGCCATGATGCCCATGACGGCCGTTCCCCAGCGAACCGCGTTATCTCATGCGTTTGGCGCATTGGCCGCGGCATTGGTCGGCACGGCAGAGTTCTTCTTGAGGACGCCGCGGATCGACCACTTCACTATGGGCGCATTGACCCTGGAGGTGATTTTGGGGTCCTTGACCGTCACTGCGAGTCTCATGGCCGCAGGCAAGCTCCAGGAGATTCTGCCCACGAGGCCCATCGTCTATCCCAAACAAAACTACGTCAACCTCTCCGTGCTTGGGTTGGCTGTCCTCATCGGCATCTGCCTGATCGTCAATCCCGGCGCGTGGGTCCTCTTCCCGGTCATGGTTCTGCTCTGTCTCGTGTTCGGCGTATTCCTCATTATGCCTATCGGCGGAGCCGACATGCCCACCGTCATAGCGCTGCTGAACTCTTACGCCGGCCTCTCGTCTTGCATGATGGGGTTTGTCCTCAACAACAAACTCCTGATCGTTGCCGGCGCATTGGACGGCTCCTCGGGCCTGATCCTCTCGATCATCATGTGCAAGGCCATGAACCGCTCCTTCGGGAACGTGTTGTTCGGCGCTTTTGGGCAGGTGAAGATGTCCGCGGCCCAAGTCGAACAGAAGCCTTACCGTAGCGCCAGTCCCGAGGAAGCCGCCGACCTCTTGCGCACCGCCGACTCGGTCATCATCGTCCCTGGATACGGCATGGCCGTGGCCCAAGCCCAACACAAGGTCCGCGAACTGTTCGACGTGCTCACCCGCCAAGGCGCGAAGGTGCGGTTCGCGATACACCCCGTCGCGGGCCGCATGCCCGGCCATATGAACGTCCTGCTCGCGGAGGCGAATATCCCTTACGACAATCTCCTCGAGATGGACGATGCAAATTCCGAGTTCCCCCAGACCGACGTCGCCCTGGTCATCGGCGCAAACGACGTCACCAACCCCGCCGCCCGCCACGACGAAGGCAGTCCCATCTACGGCATGCCCATCCTCGACGTGGACAAAGCCCGCACCGTCATGGTGATCAAACGCACCATGAACCCAGGCTTCGCGGGTATCGAAAACGAACTCTACTACCTCGACAAAACCCTAATGCTCTTCGGCGACGCCAAAGCCTTCGTCTCCGAGCTTGTCAAAGCCCTGTCCGGTTCCTGACCGCGCTGTAGTATGGGGAGTCCCCGTTTTACCATCAAAACTCATGATCGGTTACAATACATGCGCTGAGCTTCCGCAGACTCGGGACATGCCGGCTGGCCTCTGTGACGGGCGAATCAGAGTAGGTCTCTCTGGCTCAGCCGCAGGGAGATTGTGGGTTATGGTAGCCTCAAGAGAGATACAGGAGATTGTTCAAGTCATTCTTGACAGACTCGTGCAAGAGTACGCCCCCGAACGCGTCATCCTCTTCGGATCGTATGCTCATGGCGATCCGCGGCCGGATAGCGACATTGACCTGCTCATCATCAAGAAGACATCCGAATGCTTCATCGATCGATGGAGCACCGTCCGGGGAATCTTGTCCGACACACAACGGCTGATCCCGCTGGAGACGATTGTGCTGACTCCGGAGGAACTCGCGACACGGCTGGCGAAGGGCGATCAGTTTCTCGCCGAGATCATAGAAAAAGGGGAAGTCTTGTACGCGGCCTGACGAGTCGAACTATCCCGAAGATTAGCTGCTCATTGCATGAAACGGGGAATCGGCGTTCGCGAGCAGCTACAGGTGCCGGTAGACGCCTCCACGCAGCCCAACGGCCAAGACGAGGACAAGCCGGATATCATCATCGATCCTGTAGACGACCCGGTAGTCGCCAACGCGGATGCGATACGTGTCCTCGAATCCTGCCATCTTGCGGCACCCGTGAGGGCGAGGATTCTGTTCGAGGCCGTCTATGTGAGGTTCGAGGGCGTCGCGGGTAGGTCTGGGAAGCGCCAGGAAAGACTTCTCCGCGGTGCTCTTCCATCGGATGGCATACGGCATCTATGAGGACCGCGACTTCGCTTTGACCGCTTCCCAGGAGATTTCGTTCGGATCCGCCATGGCGTCTTGGATTTCTTTGCGCCAGGATGCGTCCTCGATTGTTTCGAGGAATTCCAAGGAAACGAGCGCGCCCACAGGCTTGCCTTCGCGCTCTACCATCACGAAGCCGCGATTCTCCACTTCCGTAAACGCGTCCTTCAGCGCCTCTGCGTCGTCCAGTTTGACAGTCACCTAAACATCCTCCACTTTCAACAGTACCACGGCGTCGGAGGGAACGCAATGGCGCTGGGCCGGCGTGACGATATGCCTTCTCGGCACGTTCTACTCATGGGCAGTTTTCCACGACCCGTTTGGCCTTCATGAACAAGCGTTGCATCTCGACGAGGCCGCTCGTTGTTCGTGGCGGGCCGTCGTAGTATTCGCCGAGCTTGAGCAGCGTGTCTACATCGGCCCAGTTGTACTCCATGCCTCGGAGGGCCTCACGGCGAATGCGCTCCAGTTCGCCCCCGGCTATCTCCCATTGCCGGACCAGGTTCCTTTGCTCTTCAAGCGTCGGGACTTTCATGACTTCTGCTCGCGCAGGCACAAATGAAACTAGAACGGCACCTCATCCAGGACCAGTAGTCTGTAAGCGTCGACGATGTTCTCTTCCAGTTCCTCGAGCGTTTGCCCCTGAGTCATGACCTCTGGATGATCAATGAGCTTACCAATCCAGTACTTATCGCCTTTCCAATAAACCATCTTGAGTTTGCCCTGCATGTCCTATTTCCTCACAAAAAGCCGGAACTGAGCGTGAATCTATCATTGAGTATATCATTTTGGCCAAGCCCGGCATAAAAAACCCCTCCTTCGTGGTTATATCATAAGGAGAGCGTTGCGGGAGGGATCGGAGCGAAGTAGTATGCTCTTGAGCCGTGCCGCAGCGGAATAGAAAAGATATGCATGGCCGATGTCGGAGAGCGGGGAGTGGACGTCTATGAATGGGGCCGAATTGTTTGTGAAATGTCTTGAGGCAGAGGGCGTCAAGTACGTTTTCGGCGTGCCGGGGGAGGAAAATGCGCATCTGCTGCTGGCGCTGCAGAAATCGTCCATTCGGTACATGCTGACGCGTCACGAACAGGGCGCCGCCTTCATGGCCGAGGCGTACGGCAAGCTGACGGGCGAGGCGGGCGTGTGCATGAGCACGCTCGGACCCGGCGCCACGAACACGGTCACGGGCGTGGCGAGCGCCAACAGCGACCGGGCGCCCATGGTGGTCATAACCGGGCAGACGGACGTCCAGCATCAGCACAAGGAAAGCCACCAGCGCATTGACATCGTATCCATGCTCCGACCGGTTACGAAAATGGCCGTGCCCGTCCTGCACCCCGACAACATTCCCGAGGCGGTGCGTCAGGCGTTCAAAGTGGCAACACGCGAGAAACCCGGCGCATCCCACATCGAGATCTCGAACGATATCGCCGGCTTGCCCGCCATGACGACGCCCGTGAAGAAGAACTACATCAGGAGATCGGTGCCTGACGACAAGATCGTGGACATAGCCATGGGCGTTATCCGGTCTGCTCGCAACCCGATCATCTTGGCGGGCAACGGAGCGATCCGGACGCGGGCGAGCAAGCAGTTGCGCGTCTTTTCGGAAAAGACGGGCATCGGCGTCATCAGCACGTTTATGGGAAAAGGCTGCGTATCGCGCCACGCGCGCGAGTGCATTTTCACTATCGGATTGCAGACGCAGAGCCTCGCGAACAGCGCGATCTGGGGCGCCGACGTGGTCATAACGGTAGGCTACGACCTCATAGAATTCCCGCCGCGGCTTTGGAACAGATTCGACATGAAAAAGATCGTGCACCTCGATTTCCTTCCGGCCGTGGTCGACCGCGACTATCAGCTTTCGGTGGAGGTCATCGGCGATCTTGCACACACGTTGTGGATGCTCAATGAGCGTGTAGAGGCCGAACCGATCCATTTCGACCTGCCGGAACAAGGGAAGACGCGCTCGACGCTGTTGGAGCTTTTCGCGGAGTGCAGGGACGACCGTACGGAGGGCCGGATTCGACCGCAGAAGGCGCTGTGGGACGCGCGAAAGGCCCTGGGCCCGTTCGACATCGCGTTGAGCGACGTGGGCACGCACAAGGTGTGGATTGCGCAGTACTACCATTGCGATGAGCCCAACACGTGCCTGATCCCGAACGGGCTTTGCTCGATGGGCAGCGCGTTGCCCGGAGCGATTGCCGCGAAGCTGGTTTATCCTGAACGGCGCGTCCTGGCCATCTGCGGCGATGGCGGGTTCCTTATGAACGTTCAGGAACTCGAGACCGCGGTCCGGTTCGGCACGAATATCGTCGTTATGGTGTGGGTCGACAATGCCTACAACCTGATTGAATGGAAACAACAGAGCGATTACGGCTATCACACGGATTGCTCGTTCGGAAATCCGGACTTCGTAAAACTCGCGGAGAGTTTCGGGTGCGAGGGTATCCATGTCCGGAACGCCGTCGACTTGGCGCCCGCGCTCGACCGCGCGTTTCGCGCCGATAAGCCCGTCGTACTGTCGCTTCCGATCGACTACCGCGAGAACGAACTCCTGACGGAGAGATTGCATATCGTTACATAGCGGCTAGTGGTCAGTGGCTAGCCGCTGGAGGTTAAGACGATGTTGAGAGATCGTTACCCTTATTACCTTGCAAACAAGCCGGTCGCCCCCAACGCCGATCTGGAAGTGACCGATAAATATACGGGCGAGGTGGCCACACGCGTGGCCATGGCGGATTCCGCCGCCATAGACCGGGCGATTGGAAAGGCCGTCGAGGCCGCGGAACCTATGCGCGGACTGGCCCCGTTTCAGCGGCAGGCCGTGCTCGAGCATTGCGTCGCGCGCTTTCACGAGCGCGCCGAGGAACTTGCCATGACGCTGTGCATCGAGGCGGGGAAACCGATCAAAGACAGCCGCGGCGAGGCGACCCGCCTGATCGACACCTTCAAGATCGCGTCCGAGCTGGCCGTGAACATCAATGGCGAGGTTCTGTCGCTCGACCGCAGTCCTCGTGCGAAAGGATACTCCGGCATGTGGAAGCGCGTGCCCATCGGCCCGTGTTCCTTCATATCGCCGTTCAACTTTCCGCTCAATCTCGCCGCCCACAAGATCGCCCCTGCGCTGGCAGTGGGGTGTCCCTTCGTATTGAAGCCCGCGAGCCTCACTCCCCTTGGCGCACTGATCATCGGCGAGGTCCTGTCGGAAACTGATCTGCCCGAAGGCGCCTTTTCCATTCTTCCATGCCGGCGCGACGGCGCGGAGCTGTTCACGACGGATGACCGGTTGAAGCTCCTCAGTTTCACCGGGTCGCCCGAAGTCGGCTGGGATCTGAAAGCGCGCGCGGGCAAGAAGAAAGTCATCCTCGAGCTGGGAGGCAACGCGGCGGTAATCGTCGACGAAGACGCCGATCTCGATGACGCCGTTGCGCGCATCATCATAGGCGCGTTTTACCAGTCCGGCCAGAGCTGCATCAGCGTGCAACGCATCATCGTTCATGAGCGAGTCTATGATGCGTTCAAGACGAAGCTTGTTGCGGCGGCCAAAGCCCTCAAAGCCGGCGACCCCAAGAAGGAAGACACGTTTATCGGCCCGGTCATCTCCGAAAAGGACGCCGACCGCATGGAAAGTTGGATCAAGTCGGCTGTAAAGGCGGGTGCGAAGATCCTCTGCGGAGGCGGACGCAACGGGAGAATGCTTGAAGCCACGCTCCTCGAAAACGTCCCGCGCACCGAACCCGCGTACTGCGAGGAGTTTTTCGGTCCCGCCGCGCTCCTGTCGAAGTTCAGCAGCTTCGACGACGCCCTTGCCGAGGTGAATGACAGCAAGTTCGGCCTGCAGGCGGGCGTCTTCACGCGCGATGTGTACAAGATCCACAAAGCGTGGGATACGCTCGAGGTCGGCGGCGTCATCATCAACGATTCCCCGTCCTGGCGCGTCGACCACATGCCCTACGGCGGCGTCAAAGACAGCGGCCTCGGCCGCGAAGGCATCCGCTACGCCATCGAAGACATGACCGAAATCCGCCTCCTCGTCCTCCGCACGCCTGCCAAATGAGATCAGCAGGTGGCCTTGGTACGTTCAGGCAAGTCCGTCCAGAATCATGAGGAATCCCCCGGGAACGATCGCGGGCACAGGTGAAGCCGCAAAGTGGCGGACATCTCTCGTCACGATATACTCACATTCCGATTGAGCTGCCAAGGCCGCCGTGACTGCATCCTCATAGTCCTGGATATCGAGATCACATGCGAGAGTCAACGATGAAGCATCGCATGCCGCAATCTGAAACGAGCCGAGCAACTGTCTGACTGTACGGACTGCGTTTTCGGCGCCCACGATCTTCCGGGTGACGTAGTAAACAGTCGTGATCGCGTGGGCGGGCAACACCGCCGTGAAGCGGCCGGAAAACGCCGCATCGAGCACACTTGCGGACTCATCCATGAACATGGTCCGGCGCTGCAAGACATCCAGCAACACGTTTAGGTCTATCGTGGCTTTCACTTATGCTTTTCCAGCAGATAGGCTCGATAGGCATCCCGCACGTCGATGTTCTCCGGCAGAATTCCGATGAGTCTTTCGACTTCCGGATGATGCCTGCCAGGCGGCGGACCCATCGCTTCGACTACAACCTTCGTGCCGTCGGGCCATTCAACTGGGTCATCCAAAACCACGGCCCCATTTTCGATGTGTCCTCGATAAGCCATCGCCGGACTCTCCTTGACCTCCTGCATTATATCATCCCTGACTCACAATGTGCAGGGGACACGTGCCAGGATACCAGGGTTGATTTCCGAGCAGTCTTCAAGGACACTTCTTGATATCACAAACGGTTGAATCCTGCTTCCAGCGGGCGGCCTGTTCGTCGATGAGGCGGCGTGCGTTTTTGTATAGGATATTGAGCATCTCGTTCTGCTCGATATGGGCGAACACGACGCATCCGGCGGCCACCATAGGGTCGAACCAGGGATAATCGGTTCCGAATAGGACCTTCTCCGAACCGGCTTCCCGGCACATCCATTCGATGATGCCGTATACGTGGTATGCGGCGGTCAACTCGAGATAGACGTTCGGGAATTCGGCGGCGAGCCGGATGGCCTTTTCCCACGCGCCGTAACAGGAGTGGCCAAGGATGAGGCGGACGTCCGGGCAGCGCTCGGCGATCTTACGCATGTCGTTCGCGCCGCAACCACCGTCTGCGCCCCATGTGTGTGAAAGCACCATCCACTTGTCGCGGTTGGCGCGCTCCCACACGGGCTGGTAGTTCGGCCCGTCGACCGCGTAGCTGTGCATGCTCGGGTGGATCTTGATGCCGACGACTCCGGGCAGCCCGAGGTAGGCATTCATCTCCTCTTCGATGTCTTCGACGAAGTTCGGATTGATGGTGCAGTAGCCATAGACGCGCCCCGGATAGCGCCGCACCGCCTCGAGCATCTCCTTGTTGCCCTCCCGGGTATCGCCGGACAACGCGTTGTGGGGTGAGAGCAAAATGCTCTCGACATTGCACCGATCCATGCCGGCCACCATTCTATCGAGGGCCGCTTCCGGCATGAAGATCCCGCAGAACGGGCCCAGATGACCATGGGAATCGATCATGGGACACCCACCGCCGTTTATGAAAAGGTCACGCAGCGCCATGGTTGGGTCTCGGGTTTCGGGTCTCGGGTCTCGGGTTGACGAACGCGTAGGCGGATCTCGAGCACCCCGGCACCTCGGCACTTGGGCACCTCGGCACAGTCGTTTTCATTACCATGCAATCTGTCCTATCAGTCGTTCGAGATTTCCGTGTGCGATGGCGTCACGCGCCTCCTCGCGGATGTCCGCGCGGCAAAGCATGAGAATGTATCCTCCGGGATAATTGCGGGGCAGACCCGACCCGAACACGATGTGATCGGGACCCAGTTTGCCCACAATGCTTTCAAGTTGGCCCGCGGTCTCGAGGCGGTTCGTGGCGATGAAGAAGCGCTCGTATTTCCGCATGAGCGGCCTGAAGTAGCGGTCCTGGCCCCAACAGCCCGTCTCCGTGAGAATGAGCGGAAGCCTCGGGAAATCGCGCATGAGCTGGTATACGCCCTGCCATCCGCCGGGCACTTCCGGCAGCGGCAGCACGAGCGGCAGGCCACATGCGGCGAACAGATCGAGCAGATCGCCGCAGGCCAAGGGATCCGGCGCGAAGCAGTGTCGCAACGGAAACGCACGGGCCGCCTTCACGCCTGCGGCGCGGGCGGCTTTGACGAACTCTTGGGCTGAAGGCATCTCCTGGCAGCACGTGGGAACGAATGTGATCGTCGAGTGCAGCCGCGGGTACGCGTTCAACTCGAGGAGCCGCTGGTTCCCGACGTTGAAATCCCGCTCCCATGCATCGCGATGCCAGACGAGCGCCTGCTCGATCCCGGAATGATCAAGTTCCGCGAGAAGGTCCTCAACAGTCTCGATCTCGCGCGGCAGCGCGACGGCCCCGCGTCCGTATGCGACGTCGCAATCAAAAAAGTTCAAGAAGGCGCGTCTCCGATTCTGCCGGCAGGGCGCCGCTTTCCGCCATCCACTCCGTCGGTGGCATCGTTCCCGTGATGAATGCCTCCCGGAACTTGCCGCCCTCGACCCCCGTGTTCCGATCCACCTGGAAGAACGCCACGCCATCGGGGACATCGAAGTCCTGCACCGGCAGCCCTTCCTCCGCGGCTATCATGAAATCGGTCCACACCGGGTTGGCTAGACGCCCGCCCGTGAAGTCCTTTCCACGGCCGAGGGGACGGTTGTCACGATATCCCATCCACACAACACACGTAAAGTCCGTCGTGAACCCGCAAAACCAGCAGTTGCGGCTTTCGTTGCTGGTGCCCGTCTTTCCCGCGCGCGGGCGACCCGGTTCCGCCTTCTCCCATTTGGCCTGGGTATTTGCGCCGGTGCCGAAATGGCATACTCCCTCCATCAGGTACGTGAGCACATAGGCCACGCCGGCCCTCATGGCTTCCTCTCGCGCGGCCGGTTTCGTCATGCTGGACATCGTGATGCCGTCGCGATTCTTGATCTCCGTGATCATTACCGGGTCGTATCGAATCCCGCCGTTTGCAAAGCACGAGTAGGCCACACAATGATCGAGGACGGTCACCTCCGGCGAGCCCAGCGCGATGGTGAGACCTACGGCGTTATCGATAGGCGTGCGGATCCCGGCCCGCTCGAGGAGCGACCGAACCTGCGGCATGCCAAACCGCTCGACAAGTTTGACCGAAACAATGTTGATCGATTGCGCGAGGGCGTTGCGGAGCGTAATCGGGCCCTTGTGATCCCCGGAGAAATTCTTGGGCGTCCAGACATGTCCCCACGGGTCCACGCGGACATACGGCTCGTCGACGATTATGTTCGACGGCGTCATTCCGTTCGAGATGGCCGTCGCCCAGACAAACGGTTTGATGCTCGAACCGGGCTGCCGCCGGGCCTGCGTCGCGGTGTTGTACTTCTCCTTGTCGAAATCGCGGCCGCCAACCATCGCGCGTATGTAGCCCTTGCACCTGGGGCGGTTGTCGATGCAGACCAGCGCCCCGGTCACGGGCACGAACTCCTCTTCGTGGCCTTCCCGCTTAAGCGCTTCCCGCTTCCCTGCGTCGAACTCGTCTAATGCCTTGAATAGGACCTCCTCGGCGGCCTGCTGGAGGCGCCAATCGAGCGTCGTATGGATCTCGAGGCCCTCTTGGAAGACCTTGGTCTTATCAGTCTGGTTCAGCACATACTGGCGGACTTCCTCAACGAAATACGGCGCCTTAAACTTGTTCGGCGCCCAGTAAGGGGCGGCTCCGCCAGGAACGCCCCGGCCCCCCTTGCCTTGCGCGGCCAATTGTTGCCGTTCTTCAGGAGTTATGACCGAATCCGCGACCGATTCCTTGATCGCCGCGTCATATTCCTGCTGGGTGATGAACTCGTTATCGAGCATCTGCTGCAGGACGATGTTCCGGCGCTGACGTGCGTTCTCTGGAAAGTGGAACGGCTCGTTCCTGTTCGGCGACCGAGGCAGACCCGCCAGCAACGCCGCCTCTCCCAGCGTGAGTTCCCGGCAGCGTTTACCGAAGTACTGTTGTGAGGCCGCCTCGACGCCGAACGCGCTCACGCCCAGGAACACCTGGTTCAGATACAGCTCGAGAATCTCGTCCTTTGTGAAATCCCGTTCCACCTGGAGGGCGATGAGCGCCTCGCGGACTTTCCGTTTCAGTGTACGTTCCTGCCCGACCTCGAGCGGCTCAACATTCCGAACAACCTGCTGCGTGATGGTGCTGCCGCCCCGCATGCGCTGGCCCGTCATGAGAGACGAGACAACGGCACTGACAATGGCATCGAGGCGCACGCCCTTATGTTCATAGAAGGTGTCATCCTCCGTGGCAAGGAAGGCTTTCTGAACGTAAAGGGGGATCTCTGAGAGGTTCACCAACTGCCTCTGCTCGACGGAAAACTCACCAAGGAGTTCGCCGTCCGACGAGTATACCTTGCTCCCGACCTTCGGCCGGAAACTCTCCAAAGCTTGAATGGAACTCTTCGTGTCCTCGAGGATCCACACGAAGGCGCCCAGTGCCGCCCCCCAGCCCGCCCCGAATAGGAGCATGAGCGCGAAAAAAAGTCCCCCGCAACCGCGTCTCCGGGGCAGCAGAAGGAGTCCTTTGCTAATGTTGGTGTCGCCTGATGCGTCCGATGATTGCATACGGAGAGATTAGCATCCCTGACTTTGGCGCCGCAAAGGTAATAATCCCTCTATCCTGGCTTTTGGATGCATTCCAGCGTCTTTATTGTGTCGGAACCCGGCGAGGCGGAATCGCGCGCGATAAGGTTAGAGCTTGCGAGGAAACCGGGAGATCGGGTGGCGCAGACCGTCAGTTTGCGGTGCATGCGCGGCAAACCTTCCTCTTACCGCAGACTAACAGTCCGCGCCACGCTCTTGTCAGGATTTTCCCACAGGCCCCTACTCCTCGATCGGCACTTCGATCGTCTGCTCGCCCTTAATGAGTAGAATCACGTCGCGCCCGGATGCGCTGTGTTTCGAGATGCTGAGGACCCGGTGTTCGGAAGGGGAAGCCGCCGCGGCGGAGAACTTGTTCTCTTTGAAGGCTCGTGCGGCGCCGGTGTCATCGAACACTTCGATGTTGATGTTGTCGTATGTTGCGTACTCCTTGTGGAGCTTGCGGGCGAGCGCAATCAGATCCTCATCCCGACTTCCCGGCGGCACCACACAAATCATGCCTTTGAGCGAACCCACCTTCGGGATGCTCTTGGCGGCCTCGGTCGGGGTGCGCCCCCATTCGGACAGCACGTCACTCTTGAATTTAGCGGGCGGCGGCACGTTCTTGGGCGGCGGAGCTTCGGCCGCCTGAATGGGTTTCTCCGCCGGCTCCGTTTCCTGGGCTTCTTGCCGGCTGGGTTTCGGCTCAACAAGTCCCTTCAACAGTTCCTTGTCCGGCATGGGCACGTGACGCAACCCGCCCTCTTTCGGGATCGCCAACGGCTGCGCCTCGCGCCGGAGACCTTCATTCTCCTTGTGAAGGTCCGCCGCTTCCTGGCTCAGATACGTTTCCAGAAGGTCTCGCAGCCGCGCGACCTCCTCGCGCAAGCGCGACAGTTCCTCCATGATGTCCGTCAATGTCGGCTCGCCGGGGGCAGCCGCGGTGGGTGCGTCGAGAGAAGGTTCCGCGGTCTCGACAGGCGGCGCTTCGACGACTCGGATGTCGTTGCGCTGCCCCAGAACCACTGGGGTCGCGAAGACAAGCGACGCAGCAATAAGAACGGACCAGGCCTTTGTGTTACGTTTCATGGCACAACCATCCTCTACGCCGCCCGTGCGGTTCCTCTTACACGCCGTTCCCGCACGGCGCAATTAGACGACTTCCGCTAGACTTTTCGCAAATCGTCTGTGATATACTACCTCCTTGACTTCCTCGGGGATGGTCGGAGTCAGGCCGACGGGCAACAAAATGATCGGGAGAGATCTTATGCGTACACAGAATGGCAAGCAACGGTTGTTTCCGCATCTTCTTATCGCGTCTGTTCTCATGATTGTCGCCGTGGGTTGTGGTTCCCCGGCCCCGATTCCCACTGTTCCGCCGGGCGCCACGCCGGAAACCCCTGCGATCCAACCGCCCGGGGGAGATCAAGGGCAGCTCGTCGTGAAGCTGCCCGATGAGAAGGCTCCGATCCCAAAGGAGCAACTCTTGGAGCGCTGGATGGTTCTGGCGAAGTCCGCTACGCGGGAAAAGCCGAATATCGAAGATGGCGTTGCCATCGCCCGTGAAATGGCAAAGTCGGGGCCGGCCGCCCTGGCGCCGCTATTGGATGTGTTGGCCGACAAGGCATCCTCGCCCTTCGCAAGAGCCTTGGCTTCCATGAGCCTCATGGTCGCGCCCGATGCGAGCCAATTGCCTCGGGTGATCGCCTTGACGAAGCCCGAGAACGACCTTGCCACCAGATTGTGCGCGACGGGGCTTCTCGGCGCGATACCCGGCAAGGAGGCCGACGCCGCATTGAAAGCACTTACCGCCGATCCGGAACGACAGGTAAGGTTCCAGGCTACGCGAGGCCTTGCCACGCGGTCGCCTGATGGACGCAAGGCACTCGCCGAACTGCTCCACCAACCCGGAACAACGCCCCAGGAGAAAAGCGACATCATCTCAGTGCTCTCGGTTGGGCCCGTATCGGACAGCATAGGCATTTTCCAAGACGCCGTGAAAGACACGACGATCGATGAGTCCGCCAGAGTGCTTGCCGTGCAAGTGCTGGGCCGAATGGCCAACCAATCCTCTCTTGCTCCATTGACGGAATGCATGGAAAAAGATCCCAGCGAGAAGGTGCGCACCGCGGCCAAGACCGCTATCGAAGCGCTGAAGGCCCGCCTAGAAAAGGCGCCGGAAGCGCCTCCCAGCCCGTGAGTCCAGGAAAGGCATCGGCGAAACCTCACACCCGGAACGTTTCCTATCCGCGCCGTTCGTCCTCTGGCGCCGCACTGCGTCTTGCCCAGCTTGTTGAGGGTGTGTTTTCTGAGGTATAATTAGTGTGCTTGAGGAAGGCGTAGGTCCTCCAACACGCAGAGTCAACCAGACGCGGTAAGAGGTTTTCCTGAGTTGCTGTTCCGTCGACGTTTCCGGGCTGCCATTCCGCTGAAGTTTCGCTCTTCGGACGCGCCGTCCGCGGAGCGCGAGGGACAGTTGTTTCGTATAGATTTTGACATGATGCTGAAAGGAAGCATCTACAAGAGACGCAAGGGGGCCGTGCGGCAGTTCGGTGTCACCGTCAACGGCTCGACCCGCTTGGTCACAAGCGGCGACATCGTGGACATCGATACCTACAAAGCTCTCTTGGCGGCGGGCGCCATTCGTCCGGCGCCGCCGGACATCCCTGCGGCCGTTTCCGGGGACCCCGCCATTGTGGACTGCACAGCGATAGAGAGAGCCGAGGACTGATACTGTGGGTCGTTCCATTTCAGTGGCTTTGATCGTTAAGGACGAATCCGAACTGCTCGGAGGATGTTTAGCGAGCATTCAGGGACTGGCCGACCAGATCCGAATCGTCGACACCGGCTCGAGCGACAACACGATCGAGATTGCGCGACAATTCAAGGCGGAGGTCACCTTTTTCATATGGTGTGATGATTTCTCCGCCGCGCGCAACGAGTCCTTGCGAGGCTGCAAGAGCGACTGGATCTTGGTCCTAGACGCCGACGAGCGGGTCGCGCCTGAAGACATCCCAAAGATTCGCGCGCTGACCGACAGCGCCCAAATCTTCTGTTACCGGTTCACGACGCGCAATTACACTAACACGACCTCCGTGAGCGAGTTCCATCGTTGCAGCTCGGACGATCCATGCGCCCAAGGCTTTGCAGGATGGTATCCCAGTACGAAAGTCCGCCTTTTTCCGAACAACGTTGGGGCGCGCTTCGAAGGGCGCATTCACGAGTTGGTCTATGCCTCGCTGGAGGCGTGCGGGATTCGGACCATCGAGTGTGAGATCCCGATACATCACTATCCCTATCTGAAAAGCCCGGAGCGCATCCTCAAAAAACAGGAGATGTACCTCGATCTGGGTCGCAGAAAGGTCAAGACCCATCCGGATGATCCGAAGGCGCACATCGAATTGGGGGACCAGTACGCCGAGGTGCACGATTATGCGAGCGCGGCAGCGGCCTACCGCGAAGCCCTTCGCCGGGATCCGTCAAATGCGAATGTGCTCAAGGATCTCGGCGGGGTCCTTCATCTCCTGAAGCGAAACGACGAAGCGAAGCGCGCCTTGAGCCTTGCCTTGAAACTTGACCCCGCCCTTGCGGAAGCATGGCGCAACCTCGGCGTCATCCACGCGGATGATAAGGAGTGGGCGACGGCCGCCGAGTGCTTCGATCAGTGCATCAAACTGGACCCGCGCTGGGATGACGGGCAACGGTATCTTAGCGTTGCGTTGCAGGGCGGCGGGCGCCTTGCGGAAGCGGCAGCGGCGGCGCGAAAGGCCCTCGAGGTCAACCCGAATTCCGTAAACGCCCTCGATCTTTACATCCATCAAATGCTGCGCCTCGAGCAGCGCACTGAAGCCCGGCAATTCCTGGAGAGCCTCGTTGGCAACGGCGCAAACCGGCCCGAAATCCACAACGCCCTCGGCGAGCTTTACTACTACGACGATCTCCTCGAGAAGGCCAAAGAGCACTTCCTGACCGCGGGCCGCGGCGGCATCGTTTCGGCTTACAACAACCTCGGTGTCGTGCTCTATCGGCAGCAACATTACGCCGAGGCCAAGGAGGCGTTCGAGAAATGCCTGGCCGCGGAACCCGGCCACCGCGGCGCGCACACCAATCTCGAAAAGACCCTTCCCCACCTAACGTAGTCCATCCGAATAGCATACGGAAGCTGCATCGTAGGTCCGATTTCCTAATCGGACGACCATGAATGTCCGATTAGGAAATCGGACCTACGATGACGCCGCAAATCCTTCAATCGTGAATCTCCGCAATCAAGCGCATAATGGCGCGGGCAACGCCGCGCAGCCACGGCACTGTTGCAGGAGACGAAAGGTATGCTATCCTAGCCCGAACGGATTCCGGGAACATGCGGGCACGGTACGCGCCGTGTTTGCCCGGCCTCCGAAAAACACCGTGTGGTCTGTTGACAGGGCTTTTTTTCGAGGGAGAGACGCAAATGGAACATAAGAAACGTGATGGGATGAGCCGAAGGGATTTTGCCAAGGCTTCGGCCGTGGCCGGATTCGCGATCCTGGCGGGAGACGCGTTTGCCAAGAAATCGAATTCAGACACGCTGAAAGTGGGGCTATTGGGCTGCGGAAACCGTGGAACCGACGCCGCCATCAACATGCTCGAGGGCGGCAACAACGTGAAGCTGATCGCTATGGCCGACCTTTTCGAGGATCGCCTCAAGGGTTCGCGTGAGAAGATCAAGAACCATAAGAAACCCGAAGTGGTTAAGCAGTATGCGGTGAAGGACGATCATTGTTTTGTCGGTGTCGATGCCTACCAGAAGATCCTCAAGACGGATATCGACATCCTCATCGAAGGTACGTTGCCATACTCGCGTCCGAAGCATATTGAGGCGGCCGTCAACGCCAAGAAGCACCTCTTTACGGAAAAACCGTCGGCCGTGGATCCGGAAGGCATCCGGCAGGTCATGAAGGCGGCGGAGAAGGCGAAGGAACTGAAGCTTTCGTGGGTGGCCGGGACCCAGCGCCGCCATCAGCAGGATTACGTCGAGACCATCAAGCGGATTCACGATGGCGAGATCGGCGATATCCTTTCGTTGCGTGCGTACTGGTGTGGTGGACTCCCGTTCGCCAAGGATCGCGAAGCGGGATGGAGCGATCTCGAGTATCGCATCCGCAACTGGTACGGACAGTGCTGGGTGGCCGGCGACAGCATCGTCGAGCAGCACGTGCACAACCTCGACGTCTGCAACTGGGTCATGAACGCCCATCCCATCCGCGTTTTCGCGATGGGCGGCCGCACGTGGAAGCCCGCCGAAGAGAAATACGGGGACATCTACGATCACTTCGCCTGCGACTATGAGTACGAGAACGGCGTGCACATGACCAGCTTCTGCCGTCACTGGAACGGTTGTGCGGAGGGCGTCTTCGAGGACGTGGTGGGCACGAAGGGCCGCAGTAACTGCACCAATCTCGGAAAGAGAGATGTCAATCCCTACGTGCAGGAGCATATCGACCTTGTGAAGAGCGTTCGAGGCGAGGGGGCGTACCTCAACGAAGGAATCCAGGTCGCCGAATCGACCATGACCGCCATTATGGGACGAATGGCCGCTTACACGGGCCAGGTCCAGGTCTGGAACAAAGCTTTGGAGACGGACCTTAAGCTCGTGCCGGAGGTGCTCGATTTCAGCAAACCGTGTCCGCTCGGACCCGTGCCCGCGCCCGGAAAGGGCAAGTGAGACTGCGCGGGAATAAATGACAAGTCTAGCATTGGCCGAAGTAGCGCGACGTTTCCAACGTCGCGGCTTGGCGGCGAGATCGAACTGCGACGTTGGAAACGTCGCGGTACCGCGTATCGCAAAACGTAAAGGAGGACCTTACATGGATCGTCGTGGATTTTTGGCGAGCTGTGCGGCCGTTGCCGGCGGCGCCACTCTGGTAAAGAACGTAACCGTCGCGGCGGAGCCTCCACCGGACGAGCCGTTCTTGAAAGCGAAGCTGCGGATGTCGGCCCCGATAGACTGGTTTCCGGGAGACTCGCCGGAAGCGAAAGTCGAGGTGGCCGCGGCGTGGGGCCTACCTGCGTACGAATGGCTCGGCGCGTCGGGCGACCTCGAAGCGCTTCGCAAGAAGGCCGATTCGTTGGGCATGGAACTGAGCTGCACCGGCGGCGCGGGCAAGATCGGGCCCGGTACCATGGTCAAGGTCGAAGACCATGACAAGGTGGTCGAGCAGTTCAAGGAGCGCGTGGCCTTCGCCAAGAAGGTGAATTGCAGGCACCTCGTCGGCCTGAGCGGCAACGAGCGCACCGACATTTCGCACGAAGAGCAAATGGACAACGTCATCAAGTGCGTGAAGCGTCTCGCGCCGATCGCGGAAGACAACCAGGTGATCCTCGTGATGGAGGCGCTCAATCCGCTCGTGGATCACAAGGGCTACTTCTTGACGCGCACGGATCAAACGATGGCGATCCTGAAAGAGGTGAACAGCCCGAACGTCAAGATGCTGTTTGACATTTACCACCAGCAGATCACCGAAGGAAACGTCATCCGGAACATCACGCAGAATATCGATCGTATCGGACATTTCCACGTGGCCGACAATCCGGGCCGCAAAGAGCCCGGAACCGGCGAGTTGAACTACAAGAACATCTTCAAAGCGATCGCGGGCACGGGATATAAGGACTTCGTCGCCCTCGAGTGCGGACACTCGACCAAGAACTACGAAGACACGCTTAAAGCGACGCTCGCCTGTCTCGATTTGGCATGATCCCGTTGCGGCGCGGGAGGCTTCTCCGAACCCGCAGGCAGCGAGGCATTGAGCAAGGAATGTCAAGGTGTTGGAACACCGGTATTTCTAACACCCTGTCAGAAGGGCGTGCCGGAGGTTTCGCCTATGGTGCTGACGGCTAGAATGTGGCATAATCGAAGGTGTGAGATGCGTTGCCATCTTTGAGGCCAGACACCAGAGCGAAGGAGGCTGAGGTTTATGTCAACCGAGCCTTTGAAGACTGAATTAGGCTACTTTGAAAAACACCGAGCGGATTTCGTGGAAAGAGCACCGGGCAAGTTCGTGCTCATCAAAGGGGAAGAGGACTACGGTTTTTTCGACAGCGCCGAGAACGCATATAAACACGGCATGGAGTTGTTTGGTGTGGATCCCTTTCTCATTAAGGAGATTCTTCCAGAGGATCAGATCCATGAGATTCCGGCGCATTTCCTGGGATTGACGCATGCCTCTCTTTGAGACCGTTTACGGTGGCAAGGGGAAGTTGAAGGATGGAAGGGAAGTGGCCGTTCCTCCGCGCACCGTCCTCCAGAGGATGGGACCGTGTTTGCCAGTAATCATATCGGCTACGCAAGAACATCAGGACACGTTGGTGCAACGGGGGATCGAGGTCCCGAATCCTGTCTCTGGCACGGGCCTGATTGACACCGGTGCTTCAGTTACCACCGTGGACGAAGACGTGTGCCGGAAGATGGCCCTGACGGTTACGAGCGCGATGCAGGTTTCCCACCCGGGTGGAAACGAGACCCGTGCCTGTTATGCAATACAGATTCACTTCCCAGGAACACCGATTCCTCCCCTCATTGCTCCTATGGCGATTTCCGTGAACCTGAGTGGAGGCCAACCGCCTTACATACTCCTCATAGGCAGGGATCTTCTCGCCCATTTGCGGATGGTTTACAATGGGCCGATGGGCCGAATTGAGTTGGCTTTCTAATCTGCCTTGTCAACGGCAAAAAGCTCCCACCGCTAAAGGGCGGTGATCTCGTTTACGACGCCTGGCTAACGTGAAGTCTCTTGGATGATCATTTGGTATACTGAGTGTGGCGGGTTATTCTTGGGCCGTTTTTACGAAGAGGCGTCATGCGTGCTTGCGCGATCATTGTCCTTATAGGCCTGGCGGCAGTGGCGAACGCAGCCGGACCGCGCGTAGGCCCGATTTCCGTCGTCGACGTCACCGTTTCAACACGGGGCGCCGTGCAGCAACTGATCGACGAGGGGTATGACGTTGACAACGTGCGCGGGAACGTCGTCACCATCTACGCGACGCAGGAGGAAGTCCAGCGGCTTCGAGATGCCGGGTTTGCCTTCGTCGAGATCGAGCGGCAGCCCAATCCCGCGAAAGCGCTCACCGGCTATCACACGTATGCGACGCTCACCTCGGACCTGCAAGTGTATGCCTTAGCGCATCCCGACATCTGCCGCCTGTCAAGCGTGGGAACATCGTACCAAGGCCGTCAGATCCACGCCCTGTTGATAACAGGTAACCCTGATGTGGAAGAGGACGAGCCGGAGTTTGCGTACGTCTCATCCATGCACGGCGATGAACCGGTCGGCATGGAAATGTGCATGTACCTCATCGGCCTCCTGCTTACCGAATACGGCACGGATCAGTGGATCACGCACCTTGTAGATGAAACCGCCATATGGATCATACCGATGATGAATCCGGATGGCCTGGAAGCGGGAACGCGGAACAATGCCCAGGGATACGATCTGAACAGGTCTTTTCCGGCGTATCCCGGTGATTTCACGGACACGTTGTTTGACGGCGAATCCCTGGTTACAGCAGGCCGCCCCACGGAAGTGGCGAGGATGATGCAATGGCGCGCCCAACGGAGCCTCGTTTTGTCGGCGAATTTCCATACCGGCGCACTGGTCGTCAACTATCCCTATGATGATGACGGAATAACCAGCGGCGTGGATTCGCCGACGCCCGATGACGCGCTGTTCGAAAACATCTCTCGACGATACAGCATCCACAACGAACCCATGTGGAAAAGCACACAGTTCCCGGACGGGATCACGAACGGGAATGCATGGTACAACGTGCTCGGCGGCATGCAGGACTGGTGCTATCGCTTCCTGGGCTGCAACGACGTGACCATCGAGCTATCCAACACGGAGTGGCCCGCTTCGAGCGCGCTTGCGGGTCTCTGGGCCAACAACGAGGAGTCCATGCTGAGCTATCTCGAAGCGGTCCACATCGGCGTCCGCGGCGTCGTGACGGATTACGCCACCGGGCAGCCGCTTTGGGCGAAAATCACCGTGGCCGGCAATGCACATCCCGTGTTCACGGACCCGGACATTGGCGATTATCATCGCATGCTCCTGCCGGGCGCTTACAGCCTGACGTTCACCGCGCAGGGGCATTTTAGTGACACTATTGACGGCGTTGTGGTGGATTCGGGAGATGCGACGCGTCTTGATGTTCGATTGGACGCCGACTCGGACGGGGACGGCATTCCCGACAGCATCGAGGGGAACGGTGACGCGGATGGGGACGGTATTCCGAACCGGCTTGACCTCGACAGCGACGGCGACGGCATTCCGGATGCCATCGAGGGCGTCGCGGAAATCGACGGCGACGGCGTCTCGAATTTCCTTGACCTTGACAGCGATGGCGATGGGTATAGCGACGAAGTCGAGGCGTTTCTTGCGCACACGGACCCCTATGATGCGGACAGCCATCCCGCGATGCCGCTCCCTCTCGCGCCGTGGTCGTACCTTCTCTTGGTGATCGCAATACTTGCACTCGCGCATCGTGCCGGGCCTCGACGGTCCGGTGCGCATTCGTAGGCGCGCGATGATCGCAATCGCGTGTATCCTCGTTCTCGCAGCCTCGCCGGTTCCTTCCGCCGCGGGACCTCGGTCTGGTCCGGTTCAGGTCGTGGAGATCACGGTGTCCGGCCCGCAGGCCCTCGATGCACTTGTCAGGGGCGGATATGACGTCAGCGGCGTTCGCGGGACCCGCGTGACACTGTATGCGACGCCTGAAGAGGTCGAGCAACTTCGCCAAGAGGGATATGCGCCGGTCGCAGTTCCTCCGGCTGTTGAGAAGGCGTACCAGAGTTACGATTCCCTCGTTCAAGCCCTGCAGAGCGCCGCTGCGGACCACCCGGAGATCTGCCGCTTGAAGAAACTCGGCGCCTCCGTCATGGGGCGGGACCTGTGGGCCATCCTCGTGACCGACAACCCGGACGCCGAAGAAGACGAGCCGGAGATCAAATACATCGGCGCCATGCACGGCGACGAAACCGTGGGCGCGGAAATGTGCATGAGGCTCCTCGACCTCTTGTTGACCGAGTATGGAAACGATGGCCGCGTCACGGCCCTCGTGAATACGACGGCCCTATGGATCCTGCCCGTGATGAACCCCGACGGCCTCGAAACCGTGAGCCGCTACAACGCGGACGGTTTTGATCTGAACCGGTCGTTTCCTGTGTACCCCGACGATTTCACGGAGCCTTTATTCCACGGGGTTCCGCCGGATCTCGCGAGCCGGCCGCCGGAGGTCGTTGCGGTCATCCAATGGACCCTCGAAAACAGTTTTGTCCTCTCGGCGAACTTCCATTCAGGCGATCTCGTTGTGAATTACCCCTATGACGACGACGGGAAACCGTCGGGCGTCGACGCGCCGACGCCCGATGACGCGCTGTTCAAGAACATCTCTCGACGATACAGCATCCACAACGAGCCCATGTGGAACAGCACGCAGTTCCCGGACGGGATCACGAACGGGAGTGCGTGGTACACCGTGCGCGGAGGCATGCAGGATTGGAACTATCGGTACGCCGGCTGCAACGAGGTGACCATCGAACTCTCAACGACGAAGAGACCGGCGCCGACCGTGCTCGATGCTCTCTGGGAGGACAACAGCCAGTCGATGTTGAGTTATGCGGAGGCGTGCCACATCGGCGTGCGGGGCCTCGTGACCGACAAAGCCACGGGCGAACCCCTTTGGGCGGAAGTCCGCGTCACCGGCATCGATCATCCCGTCTACACGGACCCGGACGCAGGCGATTACCATCGAATGCTCCTTCCCGGAAGATACGCTCTGAAATACGTTGTTCCGGGCTACGTGGCACGAACCGTGAAAGACATTGCCGTGGGCTCCGGGCAAGCCAGGCGCGTTGATGTCAAGCTGGCTCAACCGGACATCAATCGCGACGGCAAAGTGGACGCCGCGGACGTACAACTCGTGATAAACGCCGTGCTCGGCTTGGATGTCCCTTACGACTGCGACCTCGATGGCGGCGGCGTTACGGCCACGGATGTGCAGTTGATCGTCAACGCCGTTCTGGACAAGCTCCAGTAACAATGACTCAGAATACTTTCTCAATAGTTTGAAATGCGTCGCGGAATGAAAAGAAGGTATTGCCGCCAAGCGCATCCTTGATCCATTCTTTCAAGTATACTGTCGGTCTCGTTCCCAAGTTGAACTTGGGAACGAGGGGCAGATCTCTGGAGGCGTGTGCCCGTGACTGAACTGCGCATCGAGCCATACGAGATGCCCGCGGCCGATCTTGGCCCGGAAAACCCGCTTCCCGTTTTCCGCGGCGCTGACGAGAATGGGGGCCAAGGCGTGGACGACAGCGTTCCTGAAGAGGACCGCCGATACATGGGTTGGCGGACGGCGTTTCGCGTCCTCCCGTATCGCATGCAGGATCAGTTCAACCGGAAAAAGAAACCGCGCGCGTTTCGTGCCGCCGTCCTCGAGAACGAATGCCTTCGCGCCACGTTCCTGCCGGAACTCGGCGGCCGTCTCGTCTCGCTCATGTGGAAGCCGGAGAACAAGGAACTGCTTGACCGCAATCCCGTCTTCCAACCCGCGAACCTCGGGCTGCGCAGCGCTTGGTTCAGCGGCGGTATCGAGTGGAACGCGGGCGGCGTGCCAGGTCACCATTACCTGACGTGTTCACCCGTGTTTGCGGGTCGCGCGACCGGACTCGAGGGCGAACCGGCCCTGCGCATCTACGAATGGGAGCGTGTCAAATGCTTCCCGTGGCAGATCGACTTTCACCTGCCGCCGAAGTCGCCGTTTCTCTTCGCCCATGTCCGTCTCACCAATCCACACGAGCGCGAGATCCCCATGTACTGGTGGACCAACATGGCCGTCGATGAAAAGCCCGGCGCGCGGGTCCTGTTTCCGGCGGATACGGCGATCGGCTTCTGCGACAGCGGACTCGGATTGGTGCAACTGCCCATGGTGAAGGGCCACGACGCCTCGTATGCCACGAACGTGCCCTTTGCCCAGGAGATGTTCTCTCGCATTGCCGAGACGCAGCGGCGGTGGGTAACCTGCCTCGACAGACAAGGGCGCGGCCTGTTTCAAACGAGCACGGATCTGCTGCGCGGGCGGAAGATGTTCTGTTGGGGCATGAATCCCGGCGGACGGCGCTGGCAGGAGTTTCTGAGCAAGACCGGCCGCGCGTACATCGAGATCCAGGCCGGGCTCGCGCGGACGCAGCTCGAATGTCTGCCGATGCCGGCCCGAAGCACTTGGGCGTGGACGGAGGCCTTTGGTTTGCTGCAAGCGGATCCCGCGAAGGTCCATTCAGGCAACTGGTCCGAGGCGTGGCGAGAGGTGGATTCCGCGATTGAGACGTCACTGCCTCGGGCGCGCGTCGAAGCTCTCGATGCGCAATTCGAAGGCGTCAGCCAACAGGCGCCAATCGAGATCCTGGAGCGCGGATCCGGTTGGGGCGCACTCGAACGGAAACGCGCTCGTGTGCAGAGCGAGCCGGACCCAATGCCCGTTTCCACTCCGTACGACGAGACAGATCTGAGCAACGAACAGGAACCGTGGAAAGCATTTCTGGACACCGGTGTCATAGCGGAATCCGATCCTGCCGATGACCCGGGGCCGCCGATGATCCAGCCGGAATGGCGCGCGATGCTCGAAGAGGCCCTTCGCGCGGGTCGCGGCGATCATTGGCGGTCGTGGTACCACGTGGGCGTCATGCGCCTCGAGGCCGGGGATGCCGAAGGCGCGCGCGAGGCATGGGAGAAGTCGCTCGAGCGTCGCCCTTCCGGATGGGCGTTGCGCGACCTCGCGGTGCTCGCGCGCCGCGCAGGCGACAAACAAGCCGAACGGGATTATCTTTGCCGCGCGTGGGAGACGGGGCCGAAGATCGCACCCCTCGCAATCGAATACGCGAACACCCTCATCGAGGCCAAAGACTACGAGGCCCTCGGCGTTCTGATTGAATCGATGCCCGAGGAAATCCGCGGGCACGAACGGCTGCGGATTATCTCAGCGGAAGCCGCGCTCGCCTGCGGACAACTGGATGAAGTCGAGAAACTGTTCGACCATGATTTCGCGACGAACCGCGAAGGCGAAGTTACCCTCACGGACCTCTGGTTTTCCCTGCACGAGAAACGACTCGCCGCGAAGGAGAATCTCCCCATTGACGATACCCTCCGACATCGCGTCCGGAGAGAATTCCCCCCGCCGCCCCACATCGACTTCCGCATGGTTTCCGAAATCGAATAATGTCCCGAATGGCACTAAGATGAGGATCGAGGGCGTTGGGCTTTTATTAGCCTGGCTTCAGCAGGCTCCTCTTTGCACCCGGTTTCAACCGGGGTGGAACTGGAACTGCTCTCAGGTTTCAGCGCGCTTCAGCGTGGCTTCCCGATCTGCTTTAGCCTGAGGCATTTGCTGAAGCGTTTCGAGAAGCGGCGCTGAAGCGCCCTCGTGCACTTGGATCATCGCTTCACCCCTCCTGAAGGAGGGTGCAAAGAGAATCCCGCTGAAGCGGGCTAATGGGCAACATGCTGATTGATTGCACCTTAACTTAGAGCTTATCCGTAAATAAAGATTGCTTTGTGAAACTGGACTTGCTATGCTATGGCACATGAGCACACTCAAGTCATGGACCGTATCCGATGCCCTGTGGGAGCGGGTGGCACCGCTGGTTCC
>Ga0315274_10000723_pt1 | contig 51239 bp, 55 predicted proteins | sample YL17G02_20_MG_FD_203700 | JGI IMG/M metagenome (GOLD analysis project Ga0315274, IMG submission 203700) | Sediment microbial communities from Yellowstone Lake, YNP, Wyoming, USA - YL17G02_20 | ecosystem: Environmental > Aquatic > Freshwater > Lake > Sediment | place: USA: Wyoming | collected... | reverse complement strand
ATTATCCCGTATTTTCAAGGCTTTCTCTGATTTTAGGCTGGTAGCTCAAATCAGAGAAGAGATAGAAAAAGTGAAGCCGAGCTTAGCTTTTACTGAAGTTGCGACTGTTTAGCACTTTAACAATCTTAGCAAATTTCACTACTAAGACTGGTCGATTGAGGTCTGACTTATTTAACCTTTGGGGGTTCTGTGGTTGCTTTTATTTCTCTTGTTTGTGAATTGTATACTATCGTAGTCGTTCTCCTGGGGTGTAGGAAAGACTCTTTTGCTATAGTACCCATGAGACGGAAGGTATCAACCACAGTATTTAGGCCTTTTGTAAGTTTGGACTGTTCTGCTCCATCAACTCTTTCTTGCATTGACCCATTTTAACCTATATGTCAACAATACCCAATCCACATCCATATTTGTACCAGATTTGATAAACTTTTGACAACAAATTGTTCTGTGGTATCATTCCAGTATCTTTAACCTGCCCAAGGATTTTTTGGGAGGTGAGTAATTTATGGGTAAAGAAGGAACAAATAGATTTTTAGCAAAACTGAACGAGATTCTCCAGAAAAAAGAGGTTGTTATTACAGGTCTTGATGAAAGTAGGCCCGAGGATCAATCTTTGGCTTTGCGGGCTTCATTAAGGGGTAAAACCGTTGATGAATATTTTTCCATAGTTAACGATCTTTTTGCAGCGTATGATGCAACTAATGACAAGAAAGAAAAAGAGAGACTGCATAATCTTACATCAGCAGTCATGGCCACTGGCGAGGACACTTTGGGAATTGATTGGAGTTAATTTATCATAAATCTGTAGTGTATGAAAAAACGTAGAGAAGATGAGGGTTCTAGTGAACAGGAGCCATTAACTATTCATTTTGGCGATATTCACACCTACTCCGAAAATAGCAGAAGAAAGTATGTCATTATTGATGTTGGAGATGAAAATGATTGTTTTACCGCTTCGCAATTGCTACACGGAGGCCGACTGGGATTCCCTGGAACTGGTTCACGATCAGATATAGGTGAGATTGTAGGGAGTATGAGTTTAGACAAAATCCTGAAAGGTTTGGGAAAGACTTTTGGTGGAGACATGAGTGACTTTGAAAGAATGTTACAGGAAAATAGCCGAAAATCTTCAAAAATAATTAGTTAGTTTTTTAAGTTTTTTCACTTTGGGGCAATTTAACACCCATTACATAAAAACTCGATCATCGTTACAAGCCATTGGATACGAATAATAAATATTGGGGATTATGTTTCGTTCCGAATTTTATTGAGTTCGTCCTTCGCCTTTTTTTCCTTGTATGCCCTAACATTTTCGATCATCTCTCCCAAAATTTTCTTATCAGAACAAATAATAGTCCTTGCATGCCTTTTTATTCTTCGGTTCATATCTAATACCTCCTTCTCAGTTACAGGAACATACATACAATCCATTGTCATCAGCCACCCGCAAATAAGTGCTATGTCGGATGACAGGGGAAGGGACAACTCTACATCCTTTTGTCCAAGTCCTGGCGAGGAGACTATCTTCCCGACCCCCCATTTGGCCTCTGCAACAGGATTAACCATGACTGCTGGGTTATCTGATGTAATGAAAGGTACACAATTTTTAGGTCTTACCATAAAGGCCCATTTCATATCAAAAACAATATGGGCAATATCTTTAACTCCTTCGGGAATGAGTGCTGTATGCAAAGAACCGATATCCTCTCCCATTTTTAACAAATCGTCAGCTGGTATTGAAGGACCACTGGAATGAGGCAATGAAGCCATCGCTTTCTTTGATGCTTCAGGCAAATTTCTCATATGTTCAGTAATTTCTCTCACGTCATTGAAAAATTTCTCTAACGACTGCCTACGTCCAGGCTGTCTTTCCACTATAGACGCAAGAAAAATTGCCAAAATCGCCTTATCATGCAAGTCGATAGGTAGCCGTTTGGCAATCTTGTTTCTGTAGACTCTTGAGTAAGCACCTTCTATTCCCCCCAAATACTTTGTTTCAATGTTAAGTGTTCCACCACCAGTTTTAAATCTGATTGTGTAATAATCTTTTTCGGTTAAAACATGAGAAGGCTTCCTTGAAAAAAGATTAAAGCCTTTGTCTCCCACCCACAACAAACCACTCGAATCAGTAAAGGCCTCAAGATAAATACGAGGAATTTTATGCTGAGCTTTGTTTGGCCTCGCCATATGTTAAGTGTAACTTACTCAGTAAAACAAAAGTAGTTGACACGATAAGTTATATGTCTGCCTTAAAATTCGAAGAAATCTGTAGAAAATGCTCAAGAATCGCAACTTTGTTACAGGTTGACCTCTATATTTTTAGCCTCGTACAATCGCTTCTAACAAGCGATAGATTCAAACCTAACTAAAGCTATATCTTTGCTATACCACATCAGTTCCCTTTGATTAGAACTTGTTTGAACACATTTTAAACTGAGGTTCGGTTACTTGAAGCTGAAGGTAGCAACTATCTGATCAGTTAATGCTTTGCTTTCTTCCGTTGAAGGGTAGGTAGAAATCGTAAAAAGTTTGCCGTCTTTTATGATTGCTGTTACATAATGGTTTTTCGGACCCGAAATAACAGTCATTCCCTCTATTCCCTTATAGCCATCAATTGTTATTTCTTTAACTGAATCAGGATCCATTCCAGTTTTTATTTTGTCTAATTTTTTCTCTGTTACCTCTTCAAGGGGTTCATAAACTGCATAGAGTTGATAGGTAGGACTGTCGGAAGGTCCTTTTTCAACATAAAAACTGGCAATTCTGATTTTCGCTCCATCGCTTGCTATTTCTTTTCTAAAGAAAGTATCAGGCGGGATACTGAGAGTAAGGGATAGACCAGCTTCATCAAATGTTTGTGTTGTCCAACCTTCTTTTGCCTCGCCACAGCCTGTTAACGGCATAGGCTTACTGGGACTACCGTGCTTTATCCACTCATTATCCACACAAATCCATGTATCTTCACCGCCACCAAATAGAAATCTTCCAGCAAAAACTGCGGACAAGCCGATAACAACAACGACTAGTAGCGGTATCAAGAACTTCTTCATACTCCTATTTTATACTTTACAGTTCCACTTTGCTGAAAGGCAGTCCTATTGTTATTGCCTCAACGTTTCTGACCATGGCTTCAATATTTTTTGCTTGGGTTTCTACTGTCTGGGTGCTGAAGGGTTTAAGCATGAGGCTAAACTGGGTATATTAAGTGCCAACTGGCTCCGCGGACAGGATTCGGACCTGTGACATCCTCTTTAACAGAGAGGCGCTCTACCGGCTGAGCTACCGCGGAATATATCAATGAACAGGCTCAATTATATCAGGTTTATCTTAAATCCAGAAGATAGTGATTAGTCGGATAAATACCGTTGGCAACATTTATCGGACTGGTTTATCATAGACCACAGTACTTATTCCTGCAGGTCTTTTATCCGGATCAGGAAAGGAAGTTCTGAATTCAAAACCGTGTTTTTGCATTAATTTACTAATTGCAGGGTTCCCTTCCCAAGAATCTAAAACCAGAGTCTTACAATCTTTGAATCTTTTCGGTGTTTCTTTTTCTGCTTGACTAATTAATTTACTGCCTATCCCCCTACCTCGCACCATTGGGGAAACAGCAAAAGTCGAAATTTCTACCTCTTCATTTTTACTTGGGATCAAGGCTAAACAACCAATGATTTTTCCCTCATGTCTAGCCAATATCCAACAACCTTCTTTAAATTTTTTATTGACCCTTTCTTTAATAGATGTCGGTCTTTGCGAAAGAGGTTTAATAAATGCATTATCAATTACTGGTTCTTCCAAAAAAGTTGTCAAAGAAAGAAGATCTCCTTCATTGGCAACGCCATATTGTATTTCCTCCATTTTAATTACTTCTGAACCCTTTTCCATTTTACTCAATCCAAACAATCCTGCAACTCTTTTCTTCTTGGTAGATGTTTAGGTTTTCTTAAGGCTCTTGATTCAATTTTACAAAGCGGACAATCACATTTTTCCATACAATAGATAGGATTTTAACAAAATATAATTTAAGATAAAAGAGTGAATATTACCATTTTGTCGTTGGCGGCTCTTTTTTCCCTCTACCTTCTTTCCTATGTCTGCGGCTATGTTTTTAAAATTTACTCCAATAAGTTTTATGGAATATTTCACTTCGCAGGAGGATATTTAATGTATATTTTTATCAACAGCCTGGTAAAAAACTGGCTTCTTAGTCTTTCTGGCGTAGTTATTGTTGGAATTTTGTGGGAAATATATGAATGGATTTTTTGGAAGTATATTTCAAGAAGGAAAAGAGATAAACCCCAAAAGAAAGATACTACAAACGATCTCTTTATGGACATCTTAGGAGGAATTACTTCTCTAGCCTTAACCCGCTTAATCCAAATAATCTTGTAATTTCTTTCTTCTTGAGGGGTGTTTGAGTTTTCTTAAGGCCTTGGCTTCTATTTGGCGGATACGCTCCCGGGTAACGCCAAAAACCCGGCCGACTTCCTCGAGGGTCATCTGTTTTGTGCCGTCAAGACCAAATCTTAATTTCAAAACCTTGGCTTCCCTGTCGGAAAGAGTTGATAAGACTTCGTAAAGGTGATCTTTTAAAAGTTGCTTGCTGGCGGCATCAACCGGAGAGGGCTGACTTTCATCGGGAATAAAATCGCCTAGGAAACTTTCCTTATCCTCGCCCACAGGGGCTTCCAGAGAAGTTGTCTCCTGGGCAATCTTAAAGATTTCCCTGACTCGATCGGGGCTTAGTTCCAGCTGTTCGCCGATTTCTTCGGGGGTGGGCTCCCTGCCCAATTCCTGCATCAACCTTCTTGAGGTTCTGTAAAGCTTATTAATGGTTTCGACCATATGAACCGGAATTCTGATGGTTCTGGCTTGGTCGGCAATCGCCCGGGTGATTGCTTGTCTGATCCACCAGGTGGCGTAAGTTGAAAACTTATAGCCTTTTCTCCAGTCATATTTTTCGACGGCCCTGATCAGCCCCTGATTTCCCTCCTGAATCAGATCAAGGAGCGAAAGCCCGCGGCCGATGTATTTTTTGCCGATGGAAACCACCAACCTTAAATTCGATTCGGTCAGTTTATCCTTGGCTCTTTTTTCATTCTTCTCGTACCTTTTGGCCAGTTCTATTTCTTCCTCGGCGTCCAAAAGCGAAACCCGGCCGATTTCCCTTAAGTATTGCCTGACGGGGTCCGTACTTTCCGATTCATCAAGGCGCGAAAGAATTTCGATCTCGCGGTCCAATTTTTCTTTGGCTTTTTCGCCGGTTTCGGTTTCTTCCGGCATCACGGATTCAAAAACGTCAATTGCCTCGGCTAAAAGCCGATCATAAAGGTCATCGAGTTCGGCGATCCGGTTTTCGGCATCCGGGAAAATCTCCAAAATATCATCCTGAGTTAAAAACCCCTGATCTCTTCCTTTTTTAATAATATCGGCGACCTGTTTTCGAATCATCTTAAGTTTTTTTAAAAATCCTCTTCTAGAATTATACCCCCACCTTTCGTTTCTTCAAGGCTATGGAGTTTTTCCTTTAATTGATTAAAGTCCTCGCCCAACCTTTGGAGTTTTTCCTTATCGCCATTTTCCTCACTCTCTTTCATTTCTAAGGAAACCTCGGCCATCTTTTCCTTAATTGACAGGATTTTAAGCTCGTGCTGAACAATGCCGATTTCGGCCGGGGCCTCATCGGGGTTTTTCAATTCAAAATCCTGAGTTAAAACCATCACCGCAAATCCCTCAAAAAGTTCTTTGGGGAGAATTCTTGCAAATTCCGAAGGATTAAATTTTTTGTGTTTTTTTAAATAAGAGGAATATTCTTCCAAAATTCTTGAGGTCAGTGGGGTCGTAATTAAGCCGGAGGTGCCTTTCACCGACAAAATTTCAGGTTGATACCGAAAACCCAAGGAAAGAAGTCTTTCCTCCAAAAGCTCGCGCCGGCCTACGGTTTCTTCCTGTGGCGCCAAATTGGCTCCTGCCTTTCCGGTTTCTTTACTTTTATCTTCTCTTGCCACCTCTTCTCCCACCGCCTCTTCGGAAACACCGAGGCGCTTAGCAACAAGGCCGATATAGTAGGCCTGAACAATTTTATCGGAGATTAAGTTTAAGATTGGGGTCACTTCGCGGCTGATTTTTGCCTTGCCTTCACCAGTTGAGGCATCCAGCTTTTCAAAAACCGAATCAAGCAAAAAATCCCAAATCCCAACGGCGCCGATAAGTGATTTTTTGTAAGTCTCGGGACTGGATCTTGCGGCCTCATCCGGATCCTTAAAACCCGTAAGACGCGCCACTTTAACTTCCAAGCCTTGATCTTGGGCAACAATCACTCCCCGTCTGGCTGCCGCGTCTCCCGCAATATCCGCATCAAGACATAAAATTATCTTTTTGGCAAATCTCGAAAGAAGTCTGACCTGATCCTCGGTTAAGGCCGAGCCTTTGATCGCTACCACATTTTTCACCCCGGCCTGCCAGGAAGAAATGGCGTCAAGTTCACCTTCGACCACAATGGCCGTTTCTTTATGTTTAATATTGGTTTTGGTTAAGTTAAGTCCGTATAAAAGATTGCCTTTGTGATAAACGGGGGTTTCGGGGGTATTAATGTACTTGGCAGCTTCTTTCTCTTTTGGCCCGGGCAAGATTCTGCCGGCAAAGCCAACGCAATTCCCCCGATGGTCTAAAAGCGGGAAAATCACCCGGCCCCGCAACCGATCAATAAAATATCCCCCCTTCGGGTAGCCAATTCCGGCCCCCTCGACTTCGCTCGGGTTAAACTTTTTCTTATCAATCAAAAACTTTTTTAAGGCAAGGGGGCTATCCGGGGAAAAACCTAAACTAAAATCCTTGATTGAGGCCAATTTTAGCCCCCTCTCTTTAAGTAAATACTCCAGGGCAATTTTACCGACCGCGTGATTAAGAAGAAAATATTGATAGAATTTGGCGGTCAAATTATTAATTTCGATTAATTTTTCTTTTTCGCCCGTGTCACTTCTATCAAGCCGGACCAGTTTTACTCCGGCCTTGTCCGCCAAAAATCTTAAGGCCTCACCGAATTCCATCCCTTCGTATTCTTTCAAGAAGGAAAAGGCGTCTCCCCCCGCCTGACAGCCAAAACATTTATAGATCTGCAGTTCGGGAGAAATCATGAAAGACGGAGTTTTTTCTCCATGAAACGGGCAGAGGGCTTTAAAGTTTCTGCCGGCTTTTTTAATTTCTATGTAGCTCCCGATCAGAGAAACAATGTCTGTTTTTTGTTTAACTTCTTCAATCTGGTCAGCCATGCCAAGCTCAATTATACTTCAAAATCCAAAATTAAGGGGAGATGATCGGAGATTTCGCAATCGGGAACTTCAAAACTACTTACTTTTACATCAGAAGATGCAAAAACATAGTCGGCAAAATATTGTTTTTCCTCACCGTTCTTCAAACCCTTCCAGGAAAGCCTATTTCTTGTTGTTTTAACAGCAAGGTCTTTAATCAAATTTCTATAGCCTGCGCTTTCAAAAAGTTTGGCGCTTTTGGTTTGAGGCAGAAGATTAAAATCCCCTCCTATTATTTTCAAACCCTTTTTATTTTTAAAGTAATCAATAATTTTTGCAGACTGCCTCAATCTTCCCGGCGTATCCAATTTATGTCCCGGGCGCGCCTTGCCATGGATATTGGCCAAGTACATTTTCTTACTGCCAACCTTCAATTCCAAATATTGCATAAATCCGACATCATCAATAACCTGTCTGTATAAATCTACTTTTCCTGAAGAGAGAACCTTTAAGTCTTTCTTTACAAAAACGGTTTGGCCATAAACATGACCCAACAGTTCAAGTTTATTGTCGGTTCCAAAATAACCACTGTGGCTTGATAGTAAGTTTGATAATTTTTTAAAAAGCTTAGAATCAACTTCTTGAAAACAAAAAATATCAATATTTAAAGAATTTGTCTTAACAAAATCAAAAAAGGCCTTTCCGGCCTTTGCATACCAGCAGTTTAGGAAAATTACTTTCATTGGCGGAGGAGGCGGGACTCGAACCCGCGAGGGCTTGCGCCCGCATGCTTTCCAAGCATGTACCATAGCCGCTAGGTGACTCCTCCCTGCGAAGCTAATTATAACATCTTTGTTTCAAGCTTCGCTTATACCAGAAGTTCTTCTGCTTTCTTAAGTATTTGCTTTTCGCCGTTATAGGCAAGTTTTTTAAAAGCCTCATCATACGGCAGCCAGGCAATTTCCGATGTTTCACCGTCAAAACCCTGAGATAAATCTCTAGCCCATTCCATAAGATAAAATGTTACGAATTTTAAGATTTTTCCTTTATCTGGAGCGTTATAGAAGTATTTTATTGTTGCTATTTTTTTAATTATTTTTGCTTCGATGCCGCCCTCTTCTTTCACTTCCCTCAAGGCCGCCTCTTCGGCAGATTCATCTTTATCAATCCAACCCTTAGGCAACCTCCAGACTGACTTGGGGTAACTTTCACTTGGCGCCGATCTGGTGATCAGCCACTTGTCTTTTTTGTAAACAACCCCTCCGGAGGAGAATTCCCGCACAATATTATTGGCCTGTTTACCCTGAGTTCTTCGAAGGGAAGAAAACTCTCTTCTCACTCTATCTTCTTTCCTTCCTTCTCCCATTTTTTAAGTAACAGTTCTGCCTCTTTAATCACCTCTTTTTCCCTTTTAAGAAAGATTGCTTTCTGAACTTTTTTGACACCCAACCATTGATATTTTTCAAAACCCAAAACTTCTCCGGCGGATTTAAAGATCATCAAATAGTAGTAAATTCTTTGATTAACGGCTTTTCCATTAACAATAACTATGCTGCCGCGCCTGCCAACCTCTTCCAAAACCCGGGCGTTCATCCCCGCAATTTCTCCCGACATTCTGATGGCCGCCCTGACCGAAGACTCCCCGCGCCTGACGGTGGCCTTCGGAATTTCCCATTTTCCGTCTTTCCCTTCCACAATCCAGTAGAACCTTTTCCTCCGGCTTTCTTTAAAAATTACGGCTGCCCCGATTGAGATATTATTATTGTTTCTTGCTGCCATTCCTGAATTCTAAATTAAAAATGCCAAATTACAAATTAAGGTCTCTTACCTCATTAATGGCGGCGGGGGCGAGATTCGAACTCGCGTATCGGTAAACCGATATAGTTTTCGAAACTATCCCGTTTGTCCACTCCGGCACCCCGCCAATTCTCCTTTTGTGCGCCTGGTGAGAGTCGAACTCACAACCTCAACCTCCGCAAGGTCGCGCTCTATCCAGTTGAGCTACGGGCGCCCTTCGACTACGCTCAGGGTAAACCTAATTATCCGGTAGTTTTTTTGAAACCCAGGCCGCCGCTTTATCGAGGGCCGAAGGAGGAATTTCTTCTTCGGGAAGATAGGAAGAAAGCGCTTTTTTGATTTCTTCTTTATTTTCTTCCTTGATCACAAATTCCATCCTCCCCGGAAAATTTGTCGTTTCAATAATGAAAAGGTCGCTACCAGACCTTTTGGTAAACCAAAACCTGCCCAGAACATTCCAATCAACCTTCTTGCCCGCCATTGAAACTCCCTTAGTCGTAATTTTATATTCAACCGTCTGCGGCTCCACCGTATTCATGACGTAAAAAAGGAAAACCAGCGAAACCAAAAGAACCACGGGCATTATCCCTTCAGCCAGAAAAAGAATTAAACCGACAACAGAAACAATGGCCACGGCCGTCACATAAAACTGTCTGGTTCTTCTTTTAAAGGGCCTGGCGAGGGCCGACCATGAAACCAATTCACGCTCGGGTTCGCGCCTAACAACCACCGGCTCCGGTTCTTTTACCTCTTCGTTCCTTTTGTCTGGGGCAGTATCCATACCTAGAATGATTATACCCTAAAAACTGATATAATTGCAGTGTTTGGTGGGATGTCTGAGTGGCTAAAAGAGGTGGTTCGCTAAATCACTGCTCCGCAAGGGGCGCGCGAGTTCGAATCTCGCTCCCACCGCATAGGAGAGTGGGCAGGACGGTAATGCGCGAGTCTTGAAAACTCGTGGGCGCAAGCCCTAACAGGTTCGACCCCTGTACTCTCCGCCAGCTACTTTGCGATAGTTAAACACAAAACTTTTCTTGCCCCATTTTTTCTTAGTACTTTTGAGGCTTCCAAAAGAGTTGAACCGGTGGTTAGGACATCATCAAACAGAATGTAGTATGTAGAATGTAGAACGTGGGCAGGATTTAACGCAAAAACCCCACGCAAGTTTTTTCTGCGGTCGGGGCCCTTTAATTCAACCTGGGATTTGGTCGATTTTGTCTTGATAAGTAAATCCGGGATAAATTCCCAGCCCATTTTTGCTGCCACCAGTTTCCCTACCTCTTCGGATTGATTAAAGCCTCTGAAATTATATCTATACCAATGCAGGGGAATCGGGACCAAAATGGCTGATGGCCAATGGTTAATGGTTAATAGCTTCCGAACGCAGATTTCCGAAAGTTCGCTAGCAATTTCTGTAGAATATTTATATTTAAGAGCAATAATCGCTTTCCTAATCACACCCCCATACCTAAAACAGGAATATGTTTCTCTATCGGTCCACCCGCGAGGTGGTACTTTTTTCAGACAGTTTTCGCAGATATATGAACCGGTGGAACCACACTCTAAACACTTTTTCGGAAAAAGAAAGCTTAATAGATCCATATGAGTTAAAATAAGTATATATGAGGATTTTTAACAAGAAAGCTAGGTTTAATTATGAGATTGAGGCAGGAAGCCGTATTGAAGCAGGGCTTTCTCTTTCCGGTGGGGAAGCAAAATCGGTCAGAGAAAAACACGCTGATATTTCGGATTCCCAAATAAGAATCCTTTCGGAGGAAGCTTATCTCATTAATGCCAATATTCCGACGCTGGGAGCAAAACTTGATCCAACCAGATCAAGAAAGCTTCTTTTACATAAAAGTGAGGTTATTTCAATTGCGACCAAAGTCAAGCAGAGAAAGTTGACTATTCTCCCCATCTCGCTCTATAATAAGGGCCGCTTAATTAAGCTTGAAATAGCCTTGGGTAAGGCTAAGAAGCAGTTCGAAAAGAAAGAGGAAATTAAGCGGAGAGATATTGATCGCGAAATAGAAAGAGAGTTTAAAGAAGGCTAAAGGGGTTTACCCCCGAAGCTTTAGCGTAGGGGGACGATCGGTTTCGACAGAAAGCTCTTTTAAAAGATGGCAAGCAGACCTTGAATCTCAAGTCTTAACATTAGATTCAAAAAATTAAAGCTAACCGAACCGGTTACGCTGTTGCCTACGCTTAAAAACGGATGACAACTGTTCATCAACTTGTTTCCTATCCGAGTTGAATGGGCATAAACCTGATGGGGTCGGTTGTTAGTTTTTAAAAGATTTAGGACTAATAACTTAAAAATTAAATCTTAATTTAGGCGTCGGCCACGCCGACTAAGCTTGTAGAAATCTTTTAGTTGACTTTTTGGACGAGGGTTCGATTCCCTCCGTCTCCACACATAGGGAAGAATCGGAAATTCGGGTTCGGGCGCGAATGCGGGCGCGGTAGGATTTGACCGTATCAAAGCCCTTTTTGTATTCGGCTGTAAGCCGCAAATTAAAAAGAAAGAAGTTCGATCCAACGTTTCTTCCGACAAATGCCAATTCGTCGGAATTATTTTTTACATGCGCGATTTTCCCGCAATTTATTGAGCTTTTTATGAAGTTTCCAAAAGGTTCGATCCAGTTCGAACCTTTCTCTTTTGTTAACGCGATTTTTTCCTGAAGTTCTAGTTTTTGTTCAAATAGTTCATTCTTCTTTTGCTTGTAAACTTCAGGGTCAATAATCTCCTCTAAGTAACCATCAAGAAGTTTGTTTAATTTTCCTTCAACACCTCTTTGTTCTAATTCCAGTCTTATGGCGTTTTCGCTAGCAAGTTTTGTCTCATTTTTCCTATCTTTCTCAAAAGAATTAAGCCATTTTGTCCCCCAAGAAACAGGGATTGCGACATCAGAAACTCTATCTCTCAATTGTTTTTCAAAATCATCCTGTCTAAAGACTCCCTTTTGGTAGCAAGCCCCCAACTTTTTGGTACAACGATAGTAATCGTAGATAGCGACTCTGTCCGTTCTCTTGTAATATTTTGTGTGAGATTCAGCCGTAATTGCGCTTCCACACTCTCCACACCTTGCCATGCCGATAAAAGGAAAATGATGCTTTCTTTTTCTTGGGTTTTCAATTTCAGCTAATCGCTTTTGGGCGACCCTGAAAAGCTCTTTTGAAATGAAACATTTATGGGAAGCCTCGTGATATTCTCCAGCATACTTAAAAATACCAACATAGAATTTATTAGTAAGCATCTTTCTAATTTGATTGATTTTTAGAGGCTTCCCATCTTTTTTAGCTATTCCAAAACTACACATATGCCTTGATATTTCTGTAAAAGTCTTGCCATCAAGAAATAATTTGAAAGCTTTTTTAACCACCCTTGAACTTTCTGGGTCAATATTTATATTTCTTAGTTTTGGATCGTTTATGTAACCGTAAGGGGCTTTAAGGGGCCATTCCCCACGTCTTAATTTCTGTCTGACTCCTCTTTTTATATTCTCACTTAAATTATCGATATAATATTTGCTTTGTCCAAAAGCGATCGAAAGCATAAATTTTCCTTGTGGAGTATTCTCAAACCAAAAAGTCGGGAACTTTAAATCTTGAAGTTTTCCGATATCAAGCAAGTAAATAATTCTTCCCCCATCGATGGAATTTCTGGCTAAACGATCCGGGTGCCACGCAAGAATTCCCTGAATTTCACCTTTTTCAATTCTTTTAATAACTTCGTTAAATTTTTCCCGACCAGGCTCTTTGGCAGTTTTAGATTCGGTTACAAATTCAACAACTTCTAGATTTTCTTTTCTGGCAAACTCTTTTAATTCCTCAACCTGGGATTCAATAGACAAAACTTGCCTGTCTTTTTCATCTGTTGATTTCCTGCAATATGCTATGTATTTCATAAGCAAAGCTTGGCACTTGGCTCTGCCAATTGTGGCAGTTAAATTTTTGCGTTTTCTTTTTTCTTTCTCTTTGATACGGTCAAATCCTACCGCGCCCGCATTCGCGCCCGAACCCGAATTTCCGATTCTTCCCTATGTGTGGAGTTGTACCGAAAAATTCAAACTCAATTCCACGACTTGTGCTAGCTCGCCCTGACGGGCTCGCTATACTCTCGGCTCGGCCCCCGACCAGCATGTCACTCGCCCAAATGTCTGAATCGAACACCTTTTAAAATCCTTTTACAAATAGCAAAAGAAAACGCAAAAATTTTCAAAGTTCTAAAACTTAAATGGCGCAACCGGTGGACTCAGTAAAGATTGCCTCTACTGTCCGATTGCGCCATCAAAAAAGGCAATCTAAAAATACTGAGTCCATTTTTAATATATTCTTTCCGAAACAAAAGTGCAATAATTTATTTATGAGTGAAACACCTGCCGAGGTCGGACAGATTTTACTGTTGGTGTTCGAATAGAGCCTTCAGTTCCTCAAAAAAAGAAAGCCTGACCGTATCCAGCCTTTCTTTTAGTCTTTCTTCATTCAATTTTTCTCACCCCCTTTAACTGCGAAGGTAAGATATAAACACGTCAGGGGTGTCAATTCAAATGTTAAATTAGTGGTGACAACTCAAATGTTAGATAACAAAAATATCTCTCTCTTGACAACAAATAACTATAAATCCATAATACTCTCAATGGAACCAACCAAAGAGACCGCAGTACAAGAAAGACCTCAGCATGAGGTTCTCTCCGAAAAACTAACCCCTTTTAAGGAAAAATTAAATCCTCGTGTTGTTGAACTAATGACCGCTGACCGAACTAAAGAAAAGGACTATAAAATTGAGGTTGTGGACAATCAGTATTCTCCAGGCATTATCCATACAACCGAAACTTGGGATGGTGGTACAAGAAACACACGCAAGTTTGACGAAAGATATCAAACTAGGGATGCGTGGGATCATAAGCCAGGAGATTTTGATATGGGTACTGTTGTTGACAAGGGTTACAGAGAAGTAGGTGTGAGTATGCACATCAAGGCTGATGGCTCATTGACCCAAGAAATTAACTGCACCACCGAAACTGCTTCAAGAGCCACCTTTGACACGGAACCTCTAATGAAAGGTGAGTTTTTCAAATATGCAGGTCAAGGAAATATGACTGAAAATGTCCGGGTGTCGCCAGATAGACAAGTATCTCGCAATAGACATTGGTCTGAAGATAAATGGCTTGGACGAAACGACCGCTACCAAATGCGTGTCGTAACTGAAGATAATGGTGTTGTAAGAAGTGGTGTGGGTGAACATGGAATTGTGCTCGGTTATATGCCAGAAATGAGAGTTGTTAGTTCTCCTACCCAAAAATAGTACTTCTTCAAATTGAACTCCCAAACGAAGAATGTTTTCAAAACCTGATAAACTTAACCCCCTAACCACTATCACGACCAACTCCAGATAAAATACCTTTATCCCTACGGGCTGACAAGGAGATTATTCAGGGAGTTACCCGGAATTCGGAAAGACAGAAGAAACTTATCACCAATTAACTTTTTCAGTCGTCATGCTACACGTTCCTTCAGCACACGGTAATATTTTTGAGACGTACTTGCTTTCCAAAAGAGTTTTGTTATACAATCATTGCAACATGACAGAAGCTACAGATATTATTCAACCTAAAGCGGAAACTGACAATCCAACAACTAAATTTGGTCGGGCGTTGGTTAGCTTTGCCCAAAAATTTGATGAACTAGCAAATAGGGAAACTAATGTAACCCATAAACAAATGTGGTTAGCGCTTGGTACCGAAGCTGTAGTAGGAGCAACGGCAGTTGCTTTAATAGGTAGTGGTGGAAACACCGATATTAATCCTTATAATGCTTATCATTCTTTTTACAAATTAATGGCAGGAAACCACCCCCACCCGCCTATCAACACAGTTGAGTATGTTAATTGGGTAGACTCATGGTGGGGGGCTCAAGGCATGGATTATAATATGAAGGTAAAAGATCTTGCAGAACGGATTACCGGAACTCTTGCCGGCAGTGACCCTTCAAGATCTATCCTTTCTCCAGAAAAAGTGGAAGAAATAAACTCGTATTTGAGAAATCTCAATAGACTCGAAGGAATACGCGATCAAACAAGAGACGTTGTGTTGTTGGCTGGGGTAGGAAGCATTTTTGCCGCATGGTTGCAAAACAAGGCTAGTGAAAAAGTTAAAATTTCGGCTCCTACCGGTAAAATACCTGCTGTTTTGCCGATGATCGCATCTACAATGAGAAGTCTTAGTAAACTATTCTAGATGAAGGGCGTTTCAAATGCCAAATGGATTCCACAGAAGATTTCACGACAACACCGTAACGGTTAGCCGTCATATCATCATACAGTGAAAGGGCCGAAAGCGTGGCTATTTAACGGTGTCCCATAAACACCTTGTGGTGAACCATCAAACGATCACCAGATTGTACTAGGTTCTATAAAGTTTGTGTTATGTGCATCCTGCGGAGCAGAAAAAAATCGCGCATGTAAAAAAATGGCGAGGACACCGCGAAGCGGGGGCCGAGCCTGTAGTTAGCGAGCCCGTTAGGGCGAGCTAGCACAAGTCGTGGAATTGAGTTTGAATTTTTCGGTACAACTCCACTTCTTCGTTCCTTCGGAACTACGAAGTGCGCAGCACTTTGTGTGATTTCGAAGAAGTGCTCTTCGAAGCTCTACTTAGCCTTTGGCGACGTAGAGCGAAGTAGAGCTATACTGTTTTTGTGTATTACGTTTATGTTTTGAAATTACGGGATTCGTCATATTATGTTGGGTATACAGATAACCTAAAAGAACGGATTTCTCAACACAAACGAGGTATGGTAAAAACGACTAGAAAAAATCTTCCATTATCTTTGGAGTTTTACTGTGCTTTTACCAGAAAACATAAAGCAACCATGTTTGAAAGGTATTTAAAAGAAGGGTCCGGTTTTGCCTTCAGGAACAAACATCTTATTTAGAGGTGTCTCAAAAATTGCTTTTTTACGAAAAAATACATATACTAGCCGCGTGAAAGATAGAATCTTTGAAAAAGCTGATATCGGCTATTTAGAATCTGTTGCGAGAAACGTTGGAGTAGAGGTTATTATCCCTTCGTACATTAGACAGGTTCAAGCGTTAAAAGATAAAAGTATTCCTGTTCCTGGAAACTTAGATCCTGAAGAAGCATATCTACTATTGGAAATTGCCAAAAAAATACAGGCTGGAGCCGCCATACCGGACGGCTTCGGTATTTATCTTAACGACAGAAAAGTCACTGATCTCCCTGAAGACGTGCCAACTATGGTTAAACGACAAAAAAGGGTTGCTTTCAATAATCTTGTGGGTGCTTTAACAGAAGTTGCCTCCAAGCTGAAAAAGGGCTAGAAAAAATCTAAAGGTGTTTTAGTTCAATTGAATAAAGTTTACTGCCGGTAAGGATAATTGCTTTGGCGGTTTTTTCGGAAACAACCAATCCCGTTGCTTCCCCTAGGCTATCCGACAAATACTGGGCCCGATATTCCCCGGTTTTATCAAGGACAACCACTCTTTTTTGCGAGGGGTCTAAAACATAAAGATATTTCTCTTCTTCATCCGAATAAATCGCTGCGGCATTAGTTAAATCGGGGGAAACCCCTTTGGGCTTAAATTGCAGGGGACTGCCCAAACTTAATCTCTGAATATTAAACGGGTCGGAAAGGACCCAAACGCTACCGTCAATGACCACCTCCTTGGCGTTTGAAAAATCAATTTTTATCCCGGGCGCCATCCAGTTTTGCCTGACCCCGAAATCTCCGCCGCTTCCCGAATAACGCCAAATTGACGATGCGGTTTTGTCCAAAATGTAAATATTGCCCGTATAGGCCACGGCCAAAATCACACCCTCCCAATCTTTTTCTATTTTCTTTATCTTTTTATCTCCCAAAAGATAAATTCCGTCATTAAAAACTCCATAGACATTATTTTCATAGGCAAAAATATCGCTGGCGTCATCAATCTGTTCAGGGCCAGCCAGAACTTGGGTTTTTTTGGTGTTGATGTTAATTCCCACCACCTTTTTGCCATTTTTGTCAAAAACGTAGAGGTTTTCGCCGGAGGCAAAGACTTTATCTCCCTTAAAACCGCTCGAAAGAAGGGAGAGATCCAAATACAAATTTGGTTCCTCCCTGTAAATTCCGACAATTTCACCCTCTTTACTTTTAAGTTTACTTTCCAGATCGTTAAGTTCTTTATCTTTAATTTTTCGCGAAATAAGGTCCTGAACTTTTGCCTGGCTGTCAAAAAAAAGTTCTCTGGCTCGGACGGGGTCCGCCCCAAGAATGCTTTCCGCTTGGGTAAGATTGTCTTTGGCCTCCGTTAACTGCCCAAGGTAACCTGACCTGTATTTTTTATTCCGGTTTTGTTTGATTCCAAAGCCGATACTCACCAAAAGAAGGACCAAAAGTATCGCGCCCACCCAAAACATTGATTTCCGGCTACGGCTGACGCTTTCGTCCAAACTTTTTCCTTTGATGAAAATTCTTCTTTCGGGAATAATCCTGGCTACCCGGGAAAATACCTTTTTGAAAAAACTTTTTAGGATAACCCCGATTTTGTTTCCGAAATTCACCGTGGGTAGTTTGGCAAGATTATTTTTCAAATCAGGGCTATCTCCAAACTTAACAATTACGGTGCCGATGCCTTCCGGGTTGGGGTTGGCATGAACTGCGGGCGCCAGGGACTCAACCAAAGATTCCATATCCGGCCCTTCCAAAGAGGCCTTTAGGATACCTTGAGGGAGACTTTCAAAAAAAGATTTTGTCCCTAAAATGATAAAATCGCCATCTTGGGGATAGCCCGAAGCCGAAACAGTCTCCGCCAGACCGCTCTCCAAAATTTTGGCAATGCTACCGCCCCGGTAAATACTCACCTTCCCCCCTCCCCCCGCCGCCGAATAAACTACGTCTTCGACAATGGCCACGGCCGATATTTCCGCCTCCACCGATAATTCAGAATATTCCTTAATGACTTTTTCTACCGAGTTTTTCAAGGCAAAAAATGCCGAGGTCTCCAAATTGCCGAAATATTCTTCATGAAGTCTTGATAAAAGCTCTCGACCCGAGGCTTCTCCGCCAAAATCCTCCTTATTCTTTCTAATGGAAATGACGGCAAAAAGATGGCCACGTTTCCTCAACTTCTCGTTATCCTCGGGTTTAAACTCATAGCCCTGGGTCCAGCCGGACGGGCCGGGTGTACCTGTTATTTTGGCGGAAGTAATTTGGAAACTCACAGTATTATTATGGCAACGGCAATAATTATAATGGCAAAAATTAGGTGGAGGTAAGAAAAAAGCCTGATCGGGGCTTCAAAACCAACTTCAACCGTACTCGTCATCAGCTGAACTTGTCTGACAACAACTAGTGCAAAAATCAGGTACATGCCCAGAAGAATCAGGGCAATTATTTTGGCAATTAGCCAAATCGAAATATTTAAAATAGGAATGACCCCGGTCATTTTATTTTTTAACCATCAAATCTTCAATTATTTTGGCAACTTTAGCGGGATTCGGCACCGCCGCAAAATCAAACTCCTGAATTTCCGCCGCCGTCTGGATGATGACGTCTCCATAATTAAAAACCGTCCTGCCCACCCCGCCCATGTTATAACTGACGTCCTGAATTTTATCGATGTTGGCGTCGGAAACTTCTTTATAAATCAGATTGACAAAATCGATATCAACAATTCTTAAATTGGTCACGATATAAACGTTAAAAAACCAGTCCAAAAAGCTCTCCATAATAAATGCCGAGGTAACAAGGTACCAAGCCAAATAAATAATCAACTGAAAACCGGAGGGGAGCGAAGAAAGAACGCCCAGCACTCCAATTCCGGTCGGGGCCAAAAGCATCAGAATGGCCATCAGTATCCAGCCTAAATTGACAATCGGGTGCTGTCTTAAAAGAAGAATCACTTTTTCACCCTTTTCCCTTGTTTCGAAATTAACTTTCTCGGGATACTGCCAAAAAGCCGAGAAGCGACTGTGGCGGCGTTTTTTAGGTAAGGGTGATGGTAAATTTTCAACTTGGGGTGGGGTCGGAGTTGAATTTGGGGTCGGGGTTTTACTGGAAGGATTGACAAAGATATCCGTCATCTTAAAACCGATTATATCAGAGCTTCTCAAGATTATACAGCGAACTTTTGATACCGATATAGCCGGGGACCCGAAGATTGAAGGCTTTTTTAAATTCTTCGCCGGCAATATTAATTCCCCCTTTATTGGTTTGCAGTAAAACCGACTGGGTGAAACCGGAATTTGAATAAATGACCGAAGCTCCCGAGACCAAAGTAAATCCGCCGATACCACCTAATTCTTCTTTTGAATAAGGATTTCCCCCCCAACAGTCTCCGACGGGAGAAATCCGGGAAACATCGCCGCCCCCTTGATATAACACTTTCCAGGCGTTAAGGATGTCGGCCATTTCCTCCGCAGTCACCCAAGGATTTGCCCTGCCGCAAGAAGCTCCTCCACGGGATTTATACCAGCCTTTATAAAACCAGGGACTGCCGCCGATTTTTTCATAGGCTCCGCCCGGCCAATCGCCTGAGGTATCTTTAATCCCATTCCATCCCCATTGGGAAATAGTAAAGCCGCCGGCGCTAGCCGAATAATAAGCCGGGGCGGGGGATCCCCCTTTAAGAAGCACCCAACCGCGGGTAGCGGTAACTGCCTCTTTCCATTTACCGCTTTTTAGTTGGGGTTTATAAACTTGACAGCTCTCGGAAGCGCAAATACTTCCCGAACCGTTATTAGTTGCGTACAGCGCATAACTTCTGGCGGCTACTGCCTGGGCCTTCAAGGCTTCAAAACCACCGCTCTCCCCCCAAGATTCGGGGACTTCATAAATTCCCAGTAAATAGTTATCTTCAAAGGCAATTCGGCCGTAGCCGGTTACCCCGATTGTTGCCGGGATAGAATAGTCTTTTTTAAGTTCGGCCCCTTGGAAATAGGCCGCTAAAATCGTTTCCGCGTTTTGGCCGGACTTACTTCTGCCGTAGGCCCCGTATTGGCTCAGGCCGGTTCGATGCGGGGCGCCGAAAGAAAAAGCCGCAAACGCCGGCCTAAAACCGGGGTCGCAGTAGTTAGAACTCCCCGGGGCACCCGAACAGGGTTCAAACGTCGGTGGAGTATCGCCGATTGAAGTCTGAAACCCCCCGGATTTAAGCGCGGCGAGTTCATTTTGCTTGGCGGTTAAACTGGAAAGATAATCTTCAACCTTGGCGACTTCCCCAGCCAAGAATTTTTCTTTTTCGGCCACCTGTTTTTGAATTGACAGCAAACTTTGTTTATTTTTTTCCAAGGTGTCTTTATCTTTTTTAAGTTTGAGGAGGCTCAAGCCATACTCTTCCATCGTTTTTCTGTCTTCGTCGGCCGCTTTTTGCCTAAAACTAATTTCGCGGAAAGCATTAGCGGCACTACCGGCAGACAAAATAATTAAAAGGCCTGGGTCATAATTTCTGATGCGTCTATATTGACTGACGGCTTTTTCTTCAAATACTTTTTTGGCATAAGCCGAATCTTCCTCTCTGGTCTTAATCTCCCCTTCAGTTTTTTTAAGCTGATTGGAGAAATTCACAATTTTTTTATCCAGCGACGTAAGTTGGTTTCTTAGAGAAGCCAAATCCTGTTTATTTTTTTCCTGAGCGGGAGATAGGGCGTCATATTCTCTCTGTAAAGCATCAATCTGACACTGCAGGTCGCTGCCACAATCCTGGGCCTTAATCAGGGTAAAAGAATAAAAAAGTAAAAAAACAAAAGCAATAAAACCTAAAATTTTCAATTTCATCTGTCTTTTTTCATTATATCAAGTACTATTTAAGTTAAAATTAACTATCTATTTAGATATATCTAAATACACATTGACATATACAAATAGTTATATTACTATTTCTATATGAGACAAGATAGGCATATAGATAAGGCCATAGCCGGACACTTTGATCAAAACAAAGAAATCCTGATTTTGCTTGGTGCTAGGCAAGTCGGGAAAACAACTCTCCTAAAAAGACTTTTTCCGAATGCACACTACTTACTTGTTGACAACGAAACCGTAAAAAACAATCTGGAGCGATACGATGTTTCTATGTACAAACAAATCCTGCCAACCCAAACCACCAAATTAATAATTGACGAGATCCATTTACTCTCAGATCCGGGCAGGGCCGCCAAAATTATATATGACCAAATACCCGATATTAACTTGATTGTCACGGGATCATCTTCGCTCCAAATCAAAAACCGGGCGACTGAAAGTTTAGCGGGACGCAAGTTTGATTACCACTTATACCCCCTAACTTTTTCGGAGTATCTTTATCAAAAAGGGATTGAGGAAAACTTAAATTATCGATTAATGGAAAATGTATTAGGCAGTAAGTTGTTGGAAAAGGTCCACACGTTTGATCTATGGGGTGTTCTAGAAAAAATATTAATTTATGGTTTATACCCCCATCTTGTAGACCAGCCGAATAATCAGGAATACCTTAAAAATCTTGTTGATAGTGTTATTTTTAAAGATCTTGTTGAGTTGCAAGCAATTGAAAACCGCAGCGGAGCCCTTAACCTTTTACGCTTGCTTGCCTATCAAGTAGGATCTTTAGTAAATATTTCCGAATTATCCAACCGCCTAAATATGAACATTGCAACCGTCCGCCGCTACCTAGACATTTTTGAACAAAGCTTTATCATTTTTCCCCTTAAACCGTATTCAAAAATTGGCAGAGACGAAATCGGAAAGATGAATAAATACTACTTCTACGACTTGGGTTTAAGAAATGCACTTATTGAAAACTTTAATCCCAGCCAATTAAGGCAAGACTTCGGTGCCATTTTTGAAAATTTTATCATCTCGGAACTTTTTAAAATAAATGTTTATGGAAAGTTTGATTTTAAGATGAATTTTTGGAGAACTAAACAGGGGTCAGAGATAGACTTGGTTTTGACAAAAAACGAGGAAGTTATAGGAGTAGAGATAAAAACAGGCAGTGAACGTGCCAACCAAGCGTTTCTCAATAGATACCCAAAAGCAAAAATGCAAACCCTAACTCCATCAAATTTTTATAACAGCATTCAAGAAAACTCCCGACTTTAAGTCGGGAGATGAATTGAACGCTGATATGTCATCCTCGTTTAGGCGAGGAAACCGCGGACTTAAGTCCGCGGAGGGATGTCATTAAAGAAAATTATTTGTGCTAAACTGAAAAGAGAATGGGGAAAATAAAATACTCCTTGATCTTTGCTTTTTTAAGTATTGGAGTGGTAATTTTTTTCCCAAAATCTATATTTGGATTTTGTGGTCCAAAACCGCCTAGAGGTAATTGTTCTGCTGCCCGACCGGTTTCTTGCGGATCTCATTGTTGCGAAACCGCATCGGAGTGTAATGGAACCCAACTAGCATTTCCTCTTTGTTCCGCTGTCGGTGGTTGTTACTCAACTACATATACTTGTGAGAGGGAACTTGGTCAGCAAGATTGTCTTATCGGCTATAAATGTGGCGTTCACTGTTCGGCACCAACACCCACACCAACATCTACTACCTCTACAGTTAACACCGATCTTTGGTGTGACTCGGATAAAACCCAACTTAATACCGCCATTGGCTGTATTCCAATATTAACAACCAAAGAAGCATTTCTGGGCTTTATTCTTAAGTGGGCGGTGGGAATTGGTGGAGGGATTGCCTTTCTACTTATAATCTACGCAGGTTTTATGATCATGACTTCGGCCGGAAACCCCGAAAGATTAAAGGCTGGTCAAGAACTTCTAACTTCTGCCATATCCGGTTTAATCTTGCTTATTTTCTCTGTAGTTATTCTAAAAATAATTGGAGTTGATATACTGGGACTATGTAAATTCGGCTTTGGTCCACCGTGTTAACATATAATGGTAAGGTTAATTTTAATGAAGAAAAAAATATTATTTGCCTCTGCCTTTTTTTTATTTCTCTTTACTTTTCAGCTTCTTTCTCCTGCACAATCACGGGGTGCTTGTAATCCAACCCAATCTTACCCTGGATTTGGCGGAGGCTGTTTGATAATAACCTGCAATGTCGGCGGCAAAGTCTATTGTTGTGATACACAAGCAGAATGCAATAATTTGAGGGGAGGGACTGGCGATACTAATCAACCACTAGACTTAGAACAAATTCAAGCCAGCGCTTTTCCTAACGCAAAATATAGTACAAGCGTCACCATCGGCAAAATAATTTCCGATATTCTTCCCTACATTTTTGCAATTTCGGGAATTTTATTACTTCTTTATTTCCTCATGGGTGGGCTGCAATTAATGCTCTCTGCGGGCGATCCTAAAAAAGCTCAAGGGGCGTGGGGAAAAATAACAAATGCCGTTATCGGCTTTGTAATTATTTTTATCGCTTACTGGCTAACCCAGCTCATCGGGAATATTTTTAATATTCAAATTATAAAAGATATTTTTAAATGAAATATTTATCTGAAGTAAAAATTAACGATTATTTTAAATCTCCCTTTACAGGAGAGGCTGGAGGTCAAATCGGAAATTTAGTTTCCGTAGTCCTTGGTATTGCTTTTGTTGTTGCAGGCATTATTCTTCTCGTCTCTTTTATTATTGCAGGAATTAGCCTAATTTCAGGAGCAGGACAAAATAATCCGGAGAAATTGGAAAAAGGTAAACAGGCGGTGACATCCGCCCTGATCGGATTCATAGTTGTCTTTGTGGCATATTGGATAGTAAAATTAATAGGGAATATACTTGGGTTTAGTAACTTAGTCTAATGAAAAACCTTTTAAGCGATCTATTCGGCACTATCACGCCCCCTTCTCCAATTGCAAAATATAGCGATCCCGGGGCGGGCTTAGGCGCTCTTCTTAACACTTTTTTAAAAGTAATGATTGTAGGCGCAGGGATTTACACTCTTTTTAATTTGATTTTTGCCGGCTACGCTTTTATGTCGGCAGGGGATGATGCCAAAAAAGTCGCCGGGGCCTGGGCCAAAATCTGGCAAAGTTTACTAGGACTTGCCATTGCCGCCGGCGCTTTTGTTCTCGCAGCCATTTTCGGACAATTAATTTTTGGTCAATGGGATTTCATCCTTAATCCCAAAATTCCGGAATTATGAGAAAACTAACAGATATCGAATTTGGGCAGTTAAAAGGATTCGGTCCATTAGGAAACGTCGGATCCGGTGAAGAAGCTGTTAAAACCTTTTCCAAGTTTATTTCTTCAACAATAGGACTAATGACGGTAGTTGCTATTCTGTTGTTTATTTTTGTTTTCATTACAGGAGCAATCGGCATCATAAATGCGGGGGGGGACAAGGCCGCGCTGGAAACGGCCAAAAAAAAGATTACCACTGGTATAATTGGTTTCGTCGTAACTATCGCATCAATATTTGTTATCAAGTTGATAGGTTACTTGATAGGAATTCCTGATATATTAAATTTCGGATTTCTTTTCAGTATGATTACTGGTTATTAAAATTAAATGTACGGTAAACTATTAGCCGGCTACGTAAATCCGGATACAATCACAAATCCGGTACTGGGACCAAAACTTCAAGGTTTTATTGGCCATTTTGGCGACTCCCCCGCGGCATTCTTTGCGCTTTTTCTTCCCAGACTTCTAACCTTAGCTCTTATTATCGGTGCGATTATTTTCTTTTTCGTCATGATTATAGGAGCAATTCAGTGGATTTCGTCAGGGGGAGATAAAAACGCACTTGAGGAAGCAAAGCATAAAATCACCAACGCCGTTGTCGGCATCATTATTCTCTTCTCCCTTTTTGCAATACTCAAAGTAATTGAAAATTTCTTCGGCATTTCAATACTGACTCTTGACATAGGACCATTGGTCATATAATAATTATTCCAGGTATGAATTATCTGTCTCTCCTGGCGGCCGCAGATGACACAATTGATTTGAAGGCAAAGGGTGAATTTCTCAAGTTGGGCGATCTCACTGTCCCGAGTATTGTTTCCGGGTTTGTCAGGTTTGCGCTGGTCATTGCCGCGATCGTCTTCTTCTTTATTTTAGTTATCGGTGGTATCAGGTGGATTGCTTCCAGCGGAGACAAGGCCCAAACCGAAGGGGCCAGAAACCAAATTACCGCCGCCCTGGTGGGCTTGGTGATTGTCTTTGCCGCCTGGGCAATTCTTGCTCTGATCAAAGTTTTCTTCGGAGTAGACGTTTTGTCCCTCTCCATTCCAACCGCTGTCCCGTAAGATAATCTTGCTCTTGAAACTTCATTGGGTTAAACTTTATTTATGAGTGTTTCTGATACCCCTGCAACTTTAGGTGATTTGGAGGTTTTGTTTGGAAACGTGGTCAAGGTAATCCTGGGCTTTGCCGGAATTGTTTTTTTTATTCTCCTTCTTTCCTCCGGATTAAAATTTATGACTTCCGGCGGTGATCCTAAGGCCGTCGAGGGAGCCAAAAAAACCCTAACCTATGCCATCGGCGGTTTAATTGCCATCATTCTTGCCTATCTTATCTTGGTTCTTATTAAACAATTAACAGGTGTTGATGTTACAACCTTCAAAGTAGTCCAACCCCAATAAGATATAATGATTTTGTATGAAACTTTTTAGAGTTTTTGTTATTACTCTTTTTGCATTTGCCATTTGCCATTTACCATTTGTCATTCCAGTCAACGCCCAAATACCCCCCTCTTACATACCCTGCAGCGAAACGGCTGATCCGGAGTTTCACTCCCTTAGACCCTATCAGGCCAGTCCCTGCAATAAGAGTTTCGATGAATTGTCATACATCTGCGGCAACGACCTCCGGGTCAGAGACAATATTACTGTTACCCCGAGCCAAGCACAGTCCTGTCAAGTTTCTTCAGCTGGTGCTATTTGTCATTTCAACTTGCCAAGAGAATTTTGGTTTTCTATCGATCCGGATCAGTCCGAATTCCCAATCGCCGGCAATACCGAAAACGTTATAAACAGCCAAAGCCAAGTTGACGAGCTTAATGACGCACAAAAAGTTAATGAATATGTTAGTTGGTACCTAAATGGTGTGATCAACCGCGCAGAATACGGCGATACTAAAAATACAGATTCTGAAATTGTCAATTTCTCCGGGCCAATAAAAAAACTGCTTCCGTCGGTAATTCAGGAGGCACAAAGAATCGACACAATTCAAGCGGCAGCAGTAACAAGGCACAACCAAATAGCCGTATGTGCCCAAGAAGGAATTTTGGGGATCTGGGGAAAAACAAAAGCACACGAATGTTACGAAGGGAATAATACTGCAGCAAAACCAGATGTTTATAGATTAGATGGTTGGAATGGAGATTTAAGTTTATTAAGAGCGGCATTAAATCTTATCAACCCCCTTGATGCTTGGAACAAAAGGATTCCCCCACTTCCATGGGATTTTGAAAGTGATATTTTATATAGAAAGGCTTATAACGAATGGCGGGGTAAGTCTTGTCTCATTCTTCCAATTATCGGCCTTCAGTGTATTGATAACCCTTTAATCAGAAATAAGTGGGCGGATCTTTATCCTTATATTCCCCTTTCCTCAACAGAGGACAGATTGGGAAAACTGACGGCTTCAGACGCCATTGTTGAAGATCCGGATGGGGTAGAAGTAGCGGATCTGGAAACAACCTGGAGAAACAAACCTCCTTCAGAAAGGCACGAACCCCTCAAAAAGAACGAGTCGGCGCTCTTTTTTGCCCATATGGAAGAAAATGTTAAATTAACCGATCTATTACAATCAACCTACTTGGGTAAAAACGAACTGAAAATGACCCAAGTAATAGGAGAAACAACACCTCCCAGTATCGGGAGTTTTTGCAAAATAGTCGATGTACGGTATAACAAAGGCGACCAGCTTTTCGGTGAGTTTATTGCTGCTGACGTATCTTATACAGCAATTTTCGACTGTACCTTTCCTGTTAGACCAATTATAGATCCAGTGACGGGTGAAGTCATCGGTTATGAACCCTACGGAGAATGTACCAAGTCAGTCATTTTTGCGTCTAAAATCGACGTGGGTACACCAAAAATAGACGAGTTGTGGGCAAAAACCGTCGCCGGAAACGCTTCGGTTTTTAAAAGGATCTTTCCCAAGGTTGGATCACAATCCCCTGTCGATGAAATTAAGGATATACCAGGAGTTTCTCCCATTATCCACGACACCGATATCGAACTGCTTTCAACAAATCCGGAAATTTACTTTCCACACCTAGGAGGCATCCTTGAATATTTCTTAAAAGGCATCCAAACCATGCTCCGCCCCAAAGGCTATGGAGAAAACGTTTCGTCCAGCACCACGCCTAATGGTTCGTGTACGCCCGGAGAGGGCAATGTTGACGCAGCCATCGCCGACGCGGCTTCAAGATACGGAATACCGGCAGGTCTCTTACGGGCAATCTTTCAAATCGAAGGTGTTGAATACATTGCCAATCCCCAAAATTATGTTTGTAGTGAGAACACAGCCGGAGCCGCGGGAGTAATGCAAATTACCCAAGGAGCCTACCAGCTCGTAACCTGCGAAAATGAAAGAATGGCTGATAACCTTGCCGCCTGCAGCGAACCCGGTAAGCTTTCGCGTTGTGTGATTCATGATGCCTTCGAACTGGCCGCGCGCGTTCTTCTATCAAGAGTTGGTTTATGGTCATACAGTGACTGCAAACCCCTGGGCACGTTTCCAAACAATAAGCAAGATATTTACAATGCGGCGTGCAGATACTACGGCAGCTTTTCTCCTGATATTCTTACTATTCATGCCGCTCAGCAATTTGGGCTTCCCGACCCAAACAATAAAAATTACTGTGACGTCGTCTGTTTTATTATGGGTTTGTGTCCACCCTTTCCAAGCCACTAGTAAAAAATTATGCCAATATGCTAAACTAATTTGTCATGAAAAAACTGCTCATTTCATTTCTAATTTTAATATCCAGTTATTTAACAATTCTTGCCCCTTCAGTACACGCTCAAAGCACTTGGTACAACCAATCCTTTCCTGAATGGTATCTTAAGGTCTATGACAAATCCGCCTCTCCCCCAAGTGAGATTTTTGGAGAAAGATATACTGCAGCACAAGTTGATTGGATATTCTCAAGTCTTATCTCCAAAATAATAAATATTGCTGTTTTGGGCCATACGGAAGTCGTGGTATGTATATTTAATGGCCCACTTACTTGTATTGCAGACGCTATTCAATCAGGAATTAAAGATATTACGGATTTCTTTGGTTTGTCTTCAAATAATGCTCCAGGAACGTTTTTGGCTTTTATAGGCTCAAGCCCGGTTTCTGGAGTAGTTTATACAAAAAATCTACTAAACAAATTCCATATTGTCTCTCCTGTCTACGCACAGGGGGTAGGGTTTAACGCCGCAAACTCCATCATGGAATTGTGGAAAGTAACCAGAAATATAAGTTATATGCTTCTGGTTTTTATCGTAATCGTAATGGCTTTCATGATAATGTTCAGGGTCAAAATAAGCCCACAGGTAATTATCTCTGTCCAATCAGCTCTTCCCAAATTAATCATCGCTGTTATTTTAGTCACCTTTTCTTATGCAATTGCCGGCTTTTTAATAGATTTAATGTATGTGGTTCTTGGATTATTAGCACTATTTATTAGTCAATCAGGAATGACAACGGAGGCGGCTACAAAATTGTTCCTGGAATTCACAACCAAACACAACGCAATTTCTCTCCTTTTTGAATATTGGTTTATGTTTGTCTGTGTCTCTTTTACAACTGTTTTATCTAAATTTACTGTAATAAACCAAATAGCCGGCCTATTCCTTGCCATTTTTGCTGTTGTAACTATTCTCGCTATGTTGTGGTATTCAATAAAAATGATTATCATCATGTTCAAAAATTTTGTCCTTATCATGCTTGCGATAATTACGGCCCCACTAGAAATTATGCTTGGTACGGTAGTTGGCTCTTCTGGCTTTGGACCTTGGCTCAGAAAATTTATGTCATACCTCGCGGTTTATCCTGTATGGGCAATCATGTTTTTCTTGGCATTTTTCTTTCTCGGACAGGGGGTTCCCAACTGGTTTCCTGATTTTAATCAGTTAAGCGTTTTCCCGTTCAACATCAAACTCGGTTTCATAACCGCAAATGCATGGGATCCTCCTTTGTCAACGTGGATTGTTACTGGAGAGAGCTTTATTTGGTGTCTAGTTAGTTATATAATAGTTACCATGACACCAAAAGTTACTGAGGTCATCCAATCAGCCATACAAAATAAGCCGCTTGCTTATGGAACAGGTATTGGTGAAGCATTAGGGGCAGCAAAATCAACAGGTGTTGCCGCCACAGATATCCTAAAGACTGGTGTTTCAACTGGTCATGCAACAACAACAAAAATTCTAAATGCGCTTAAGTATCTTTCACTAGTCCCTAAACCCTAAATATCGAGAATTGATTAAAAAAGAAGTTTTGTGTGTTTTGTGTCCTCGGTTGGGTACAAATAATCTGTCGGAAGGCTTTGTGCTTCTTGTGGAGTCATTATACCAACCCTACCCAATCTAAACTTAATTCTTTCTATCGGCCAGCTTAACAAAGGAGAATTAACACTATCAAGTTTATCTCCAGGTATCGTCTTCCATTCTCTCCATTGGGGAAGTGATCTTAGACCATCCCACCAGGCTCTAACAAATTTCTTTTTATATTCTCTGGTTTCATTATTTACTTTTTTATCTAAAGTGCCACCTTTTTTCTCGCGTTCACTGTCTCCTGTATAAATTCCTCTAAACTTACCATCAAAAACAGTTTGTGCATTCATGGCAATTCCTAACCAATTTGCTAAAGATTTAGCAAAACCATCATCTTTAAGTTCCTTAATATCCCAGTTGGTTCTTTTTATATATGTAAAAAGTCCTACATTTTCTCTGCCAGCAATATATGGTCCAAGGGCTGCGATGTTAAAAGCCTTAGGGTTAAGTTCGTTCCAAGGCAATTCTCCCAAACGATGCGCTTTCTCCTGAGGAAGATCAACAACCTTGTCAGTCAAGAAGTCTTTCTCCTTTCCTGCGCAATATCCCCACCTCATCTCTTGAAAAGTTCTTTTTGCGCCATTCTCGTTTTTTCCCGTCCATTGTTTGAAATACGCCACCGTAAGCCTATCTGGATATTTACCTAGTGAACCATCTGGGCCGAAGTTTCGAATTTCCGTCTTAATATATCTATAAACATCTCTAAATATGTTGGGTAGGTAAACCTTAACCCGATCGCAGGAGGTCATACCACCCAAATCGTGACTCACAATGTCTCTTAGCTCTCCATCAACACATTCTTGGCGATATAGTTGTCCTCCCAACTCCGAAGCCATACCTGTAGTACGGAGAAGTCCCCATGCAATAAATCTAGCGTCCTTTGCATCTTTTCTTAATAAACTTGGCGCCCTGTCACCTCCACCCAAAAACCTTTCTATTTCCTTAAAAAGACTTTCGGCGTCTTCCCAATCTGCTACTACCAATATATTTCCCTTTTGTGTTAACAGACCCCTTACTCCCGATCTTACTTCGTTCTTTTGGTTTTCTTTGACACCACCCACATTTTTACTCCATTGCCAAGGCTGACCTATCCATTTAACCAATTTGTCATTAAGTTGTCTATTCCCTCTTTTGTCTGGTGATAAAAAAATATCGTCGATTTCCTGATCAGTCACATTAAACAAAAGCTTAGCCCCCGGTCTTTTTAGCAAATCTTCTAATTCTGCAGGAGTTTCAGAAAGAGCCGCAATCTCCAAACATTGAAGTGAGGCGCTTATCGCGTCTCCAAATTCATGACCTTTCCTGTATTCTACGCCACCTTCCGTTTTGGTAAGACCATTTTTCCTACCTTCTGCTTCACAAAGAGCCGCCATTGCTTCGTGGGTGAAACTGCCCATATAGTAAAACTTAACCAAGTCTTCAAGGTTTTCTGTTTGATTCCAAACCCAGCGCAACATTTTTACTAAATCCTCGCGGGCAGTCATTTCGGCCTGAACTTGCCCTAAATCTTTGGATAGCTCTTCTCTTTGTCCGTCGGTGCCGGGAAGAAAAACTTGCGTGGGATCTTCTTCAACCTCAATTCGAAGAAGCTTTCCATCCGGATCATAAATTCCTTTCCGTCCACGCGACTCCATTTCGATAGTTGATGTGTAGCAAAAACCGGGATAACTGAATGTGGACCCACCCTTTTTGTCATATGACAAATAACCAAGTTCTACAAGATCCCTAAGCGGATAAGACATGTCAGCCTTTCTGTTACCCACAAGAGCTATAGCATCGTCAAGTCGGTACTCGCTGACAGAACCATCGCGATGAAGGCTCATGTCTTCGTAACTTGCCATGAAGGTTCTTGATGAGTCAATTAGCTGATCTTTGTCGACACCCGTTGTCAAAACCTCAAGTTGGGTTTGGCCTTCTCTAAAATATTGCCTGGCACGATACTCCTTTTCTCCGTTTTGATTTTCTCCCTCCTGACCCGACTGACCAGGAAGTGGTTCTATATTTACCGGCATGTTTAAATTTTACCATTAAAAGAAAACTGGCGCAAAGAAGGAGATTTAATCTTGGTTGTGAAAAAGGGTAGTACTTGAAACAAAAGCTTCACAGTATAGGCTAAGGTATAGGTTATAACTGCCCATGGAATCACATCCTATACCACAGCAATTTTCTTCCTACCAATTTCGGTAGACGTTTTAAAAAGACGTGTTTCCTAATTCAACCTTCTATGAAAAAGGCTTCTTTGCATTGAATGAAATAGTACACAGTACAGAGCGTTGTGGAAAGATACTAAGTGATTGGATACTAGGATACTAGGCGGAGGGCAACGAAGATTTTACTTTTTTAACAATTTCTGTTGCAGACTCTAATGCCTCTTCTGCAATCTGCCTGTTATCTAAAGATCTGTTTTCAACATCGGGATATCTTGACTCAAAATAATAATCCGAGATTGTGTCCAACTTTTCTGATAATTCTTCTCCAATTTCTAAACCCAAACTCTTAGCATCGTCTAAAACTTTAACTAAATCGTGGGTCTTCGGTGGAACTTTGTCTTTAAAGTAAATAAATCCCTTAAACGCAATTTCAATTGCCTGCTGTGACAAAAAACAAACTAATGGGTAGTTGCCATCTTTCAAATTATCTTTCGTCCACTTCAAGTAATCATCGACTCTTGTAAACTAAGTTTTATATTCATCAGACTGCATATATTGTCTTTCCTTTCATTATTTCTCTGATAAATAGGCTGTTGTTTTTCAGTCGTTGATTAAACTCCCTTTCAGAAAAAATGTGTATGTCTGGAGATATTGTCCAGTCGTAACCCACGTTTATTAAATATCTAGAAACCTTAGCTCTTTGGCCCAATTTATAAGGAGATTTTTTAATCACCGCCAAATCAATATCACTATCTTTTGTTTGTTCCCCACGGGAATAGGACCCGAAAAGGATTATTTTTTCGGGGTTTAGTGTTTCTTTGATCGCTTTTACGATTAGTTGAATGTCTGGCATACCCAAATTTTACCACATAGTTAGAACATAGCACAAACAACAAAGAACATAGTAGGGTTGTGAAAAGGGGTAGTACTTGAAACAAAAGCTTCACAGTATAGGCTAAGGTATAGGTTATAACTGCCCATGGAATCACATCCTATACCACAACAATTTTCTTCCTACCAATTTCGGTTGGTGGGGGATATGACTCTCAAGCAATTTTTCCAAATTGCGGGTGGGGCTTTAATTTCCATTATTATTTACTCTCTCCCTATCATCGGCATTATTAAATGGCCGTTTGTGATTATCTTCGCCCTTTTGGGGGTAGCGCTTGCTTTTTTACCGTTGGAGGATCGGCCTTTGGAGAGGTGGATCATTGCCTTTTTTAGGTCTGTTTACTCCCCGACTTTATTCTCCTGGAAAAAAACCGAAGGCCCGCAGGTATTTTTTCAGGAAGAAGCTCCCCTCCCTACCGAAAAAATACTCTACCCGGGGGGTGAAGCCAAACTGCAGGAGTATTTAAATACAGCCCCTTCGGATCGCCTTTCGGGAAAACTGGAAAAAGTTGAATCTTCTTTTCTTTCCGGGCTTTCCGGACTATTCAACACAGTTCAACCCGTTAAAGTTCCTGCCGTTCAAGTTCAAGATCAAGTTCACCCCCTAGTTCCCACAGCTGCTCCCAGACTGGTGGTTGAAGAAACAACCTCCCAAGGGAACGTTGCCCAAGTGGTGCCCATCACTCCCGTTTCTCCGAGTACGTCCATCTCGGGAGCAACCGCCACCTCGGTAGCCAAGTTTTCCGTTGACGCCGCCCCTCCGAATCCACCAACTGCTCCCAATACCCTGACCGGTCAGGTAATTGATCAAGACCGACATCTTATTGAGGGGGCAATCATGGAGATTAAGGATGCGGCGGGCCGTCCCGTCCGGGCCCTTAAAAGCAATAAGCTTGGACATTTTATGGTGGTTACTCCCTTAATGGGCGGCAAATACGAAATCATTACCGAAAAAGACGGCTTTAATTTTGAAACCGTCAGTTTTGAGGCGACGGGGACGATTATTCCGCCAATTGCCATTTCCGGCAAAAAGATTACCCAAACATGATTAAAAAAATAAACATTCCTTTCTTAAATACGCCCGACACCCCTCTCGCGGCAGCTACCCAGGCGCATTTGCCGATTGCCGACATCGCAGACGATATTGTTCTTCTTAAAGATGGCGGGGCCGCTCTCGTCATGGAATCAACCTCGCTTAATTTTAGCCTTCTTTCGGAAAAAGAGCAGGAGGCGGTGATCGCCGCCTATGCGGCTCTTCTTAACTCGCTTTCTTTTTCCCTGCAAATTACGATCAGGACAAAAAAGAAAGATATTTCTTCATATCTGGCCTACTTGGATGAAGCTTCCAAAAAAATGGCCAACCCGGGTTTATACCGGCTGATGCAATCTTACAAAAGATTTATTCTGGAATCCGTTAAAAAGAAAAATGTTCTGGGCAAAAAATTTTACATCGTTCTTCCTTTTAGCCCTCTTGAGCTTGGGGTAACCAAATCGATTCTTTCCATCACCAAAAGGGGCGGGCCTTTGCCTTTTCCCAAATCCTACGCCATTAAAAAAGCCAAGGTAATTCTTTACCCGAGGCGCGACCACCTGATAAGACAAAGCGGAAGATTAGGAATTAAATTAAGGCAATTGGCAACCAGTGAACTTGTCGAACTTTACCGTTCGATTTACAACGACTAAATCTATGGCAGAACAAAAACAAAACGTTTTGGATATTATTGCTCCCAAAAAGATAGATGTTGATTTTAGTTATCTGAAAATCAACGACGTCTACTACCGGACCATCTTTGTTTCAGGCTACCCCAGGTTTGTCACCCCGGGTTGGTTGGAACCGGTGGTCAATTTCAATAATTCTTTAGATATTTCTTTCTATATCTACCCCGTCGACGGCAAAAGCGTTCTAGACGATTTAAGAAGAAAAATTGCGGAAATGGAAGCGGAATTGGCCACAGACATGGAAAGGGGGAAAATTGCCGATCCCCTAACCGAGGCCAAGCTTGAAGACGCCAGAAGTATGCAGGAACAACTGGTCAAGGGGGCCGAAAGATTCTATGAATTCGGTTTTTACATCACTATTCCGGCGGCAACCCTGGAAGAACTTAACCATACCACCAAACAAATTGAGTCAACCTTAGGCTCCTTAATGGTGGTTGCCAAAAACGCGACGCTGGATGCCGAAAACGGTTTTTTAACCACAGCCCCTTTTGGCTTCGACAGAATCAATGTTACCCGAAATATGGACACCACCTCTCTTTCCACCACCTTTCCTTTAACTACGGCGGAGCTTTCTTCCGACAGGGGAATTCTCTACGGCACCAATTCCAAAAACGAATCTTTCATTATTTTTGACCGGTTTTCTTTAGAGAATCCGAACTTTGTGATTTTTGCGACGTCGGGCGCGGGCAAGTCGGTAAGCTACGACACGGAAGTTCTCTATGAAGATAAAAACAAACTAATTAATAAAGAGAAAATTGGAAAACTGGTGGATACCATCATGGAAAACGGCAAACCAGAAAAAATTGAGGAAGGGATAGAGGGGGTTACCAATCCGGGAATAAAAGTGTTTTCCTTTGATAAAAAATTGAAAGGAAAATGGTCAAAAGTCACGGTAGCTGCAAGAAAAACATCTCCTCAAAATCTTTACAAAATTACGACCAGAAGCGGAAGAGGAGTAGAAATTACCAAAGACCATTGTCTAGTGGCCCTAAAGAAAGGTAGGGTTCAAACTATTAAGGGAGATGTTGTTAGAACCGGCGATTATCTTCCTTTGCCGAGAGAAATTAATTATGACGGAACCGACATCAACAATATTAATGCCTATAACATCCTTAAAAATTCGGACATCAAATACTTAAAGCCATACGCAGGAAGAGTCGGTAATCGTCTAATGCACCAGGCGGGAAGTATTCCAATGATAATCAAAACCGACTCCAATTTCTTCACGTTCCTAGGTCTTCTCACTTCTGAAGGCATGACGGGTTTTAACCGGGTGCTTATCTCAAACACCGATCCATTAATCCTAAATTTTACGGCTAAGTACTTCGACCTCCTCGGCGTTCGTTACAATTTCATTATTAAAAAAGGGAAAAGAGTTTCCATAAACGTTTTTTCGGAAACTTTTCAAAAGTTTTTAGAAACTATTGGCGCGGGCGGTCGATCAGGCTATAAGAAAGTGGCTGATATTGTTTTTTCAGCACCCAAAAGCTTGGTGGCAAACTATCTACGTGCCTATTTTGAAGGAGATGGCACGGTTGGTGAGCATGAAGTTTCCGCCACGACAAAATCCAAACAGCTCGCATCTGACGTTTGTTATCTTCTCTACCGTTTTGGCATTATCGCCAGAATTGCAACTAAGAAAAAGGCTGCCACAAATACCATAGAAAAGAAAAAGGGAACATATTACGCCATTAATATTTATGGGCAAGACAACATCAGAAAATTTATTAAGAGCGTTGGTTTTATGTCGGAACAGAAAAACCTTAAATCGCAAAAGCTTTTAAGGAAAGCAAATACAAATATTGATACTGTTCCGGAAATTCAAAATATTTTTAAGGAAATTTATGGGGTACTTTATTCTTCCAGCGAAATTCCAGCGCCCAGAAAATTCTCGGAAATAAAGTTGGGTATTTTTAAGCCATCCAGGCAAAACCTCCTTTCCGTAATCGACAAAATTGAAAAAGATATCCAAAATTTTGAGGAGCTTGAAGGAGACGGGCTCTCGGCTTTAGGCAAATTACCCAATATCGAAGAAGTTGTCTTGAAAGGAAAATTAAAAGACAGAAATACCCTGCTATGGAAAACGTTGGACGATTCTTGGCGCAACATTAGGAACGGCGTTCAGCCAAAATTGAAAAATGCTCTCAGGGCAATCTCCATCACCCACAACTATCAATACTCAACCGAGGAGATTGGGGGAGCAATTTACAGAACCTTCAAAAATACAGGCGAGTCCCTCATGCTTTATGACAAAACCCTTTGGAATTCAGTAATGTACCGCAAAGGAAATACTTTATACAAGAGAGTGCTAAAGGCAAAAGATTACATCCTGAATAAGTATGCTGAAAAGAAAACACAAATTAATAAAATTAAAGAAGAAATTAATTGGCTCAAAACCCTGGCAACTTCTGATCTTTTCTGGGATCCGGTTATTAAAGTAGAAAGGATAATATCCAAAAATAAATATGTTTATGACCTTCAGGTTGAAAATGCGGTCTTCGCCGCGGGAAATGCAGGATTGTTTGTTCACAACTCATTCTTTGTAAAATTAGAGGCCTTAAGAAGCCTCATGTTAGGCACAGAAATAATCATTATTGATCCGGAAGCAGAATATAAACCGCTGGCCAAGGCCGTAGGCGGAGAATTTATTTCTTTTTCCTATAATTCCCCGTCAAAAATAAATCCTTTTGATTTGGCCCAGGTGAGAGAAGAAGGAGAAAATCAACTGGGGCTCAAAATCCTTTCCCTGCATTCGCTTCTCAAGGTCATTATGGGCGCTATCACCCCGATCCAGGAAGCGCTTCTTGACCGGGCGTTAGTTTCTTCCTATAAAGCCAAGGGGATTACTCAAGATCCGGCCACCCAAGACAAAGAACCTCCTTTAATGGAAGATCTTTATAAAATCCTAATCGGCATGGAAACTCCGGATGCGTTAGATCTTGCCGCCAGAATTGAAAAGTTTGTTCGGGGAAGTTTTGTGGGAATTTTTGACAAACAAACCAACGTGAATTTAAAAAACCCGTTTACCGTTTTTTCAGTCAGAGATTTGCAGGACGCTCTCCGGCCGATTGCCATGTTTATCATCTTAGACTACATTTGGACAAGGGTTAAAAAAGACCTCAAGAAACGCATCTTAATCATCGAGGAGGCCTGGCACATGATGAAGTACCCCGATACCGCCCAATTCCTTTGGTCGGTCGTTAAAAGGAGCCGAAAATACTACCTGGGGTTAACGACAATTACCCAAGACGTTGAAGATTTTCTTTCCCAAGATATCGGGAAAGCAATCGTCACCAACTCCGCCCTTCAACTTCTTTTAAAACAGTCGCCGGCGGCGATTGACAAAATCGGCGAGGTTTTCTATCTCTCCCAGGGAGAAAAAAACCTTCTTTTGGCGGCCAATGTCGGTGAGGGGATTTTCTTTGCCGGGCCCCATCATGCTCCAATCCGGATAGTGGCCTCAAATGACGAGTATGAACTGATTACGTCCAAGCCGCAGGATATAGTTGCACAGCAACAAACAACGCCCAAAACAATATGAGACCAAAAGATTTTACATCTCTCGAAATTGATGAATTAATAAGTGCTAGGAATTACCTTTTTGAACAAAAACCTTTTCCGTTAAAAATATTATCAGAAATAATTCAAAAGCTTCTTGAGAAAACTTCATGGGTAAATGGTTCCGATTTAACCGACGATCTTATAAAGCTTACTGGTTCCAAAGATTTAAATGATGCAGAAAAAGCTTTGGCGGAATGGAAAAAAGAAATATCTGAAAAGCCTCCGGAACCTACGGTTCCCCAAAATAGAGAAGAGCTTGAAAAAGAAAGGGTACTAAGAGAAAAACAGGCAGCAGAATCAAAAGTTGCAGCCAAAATAAAAACAGAACAGTTTATTAAAGCTCAGGAAAAACTTTATCTAAATCTTCCCAAAAAAATAAACATTCCTGAAATTACTCCCGAGGATGAAGGAAAGCTTCATGAACTTATTGTAGATAAAGTGAGGCCAAACCCTACTTTTTATACAGACAGCCTAGCAAAAGAAATTATTAAACAGAATAAAACTCTGGAAATGTCCAAGGGTGAAGTCAAAATCCTTAAAGCAAACGCAAAACTGGTGGCAATTGGCCACACCAATAATCTTTTGGGGTTGGAATCAAAAGAGGAAACTATCGGGAATGTTGCAAAACTGGTTTGGGCAAAAAACCCAATCCATGTTGCCGCATCCTTAGCAAACCCCGAAAATCCGATAGTTGGGAAGGGGGTAGCAAGGTCGGCACAAATTACGGCGTTAACCCTTGAACACGACAATCTCGTTGCCAGAAACCTTCTTTCAAAAGTTGTGGACCCCAAAATCCTTCCCTTTTTTTATCCGGGAGCAAATGAATTAATTATTTATGAAGTTTCGGACAAAGAAAATAAAGAAACAGTAATTTCTGTAGATAAAAAAGCTTTTACGGATCAAGGAATAAAACTCGAGGAATCAAATAATCAAATATTTAATTTGGTAAAGGGAAACCTCTGGGGTGAAATAAAAAACAGGTCGTGGGGATTCCTTGATAAAACTCTTGACTATACTCCCTGGTATTCAAAAGCAAAAAGCTTAGTTCCTGATTTTCTTAAACCCAGAATTCCCATATTTGCAGCAGGTGAAACCGTCCAGCCCGGATTATCTCTTTTGTGGAGTAAGCAGGGCATACAACTTCTTTCAACGGACATGCCCACACTTCTTTCTTCCAGTTTTGGAAAGAATATCTTTCTTACTCCCTCTTTTGGTCTTCAATTTGGAAAATTCATAACTACCGAGGGAGTAGCAGGACAATTTTTTGGAGTAAATTATGGTAATTTCGGCGTAAATCTTATTCATTACGGAGAAGAAAAGGGGTTACGACTATTAATAAACTTAAGAATTGTAGAAGGACTTCCAAGAGTGGCGGCTGCCGAGGAAGTTGGAACAGTTAGTGGAAAACTTGCTGCAACCGCTATCGAAAAAGGGGTTGCAACCGGAGCTGCTAAGGTTGGCGCCGGGGTGGTTGCAAAAACCGCAGCAGGAGCTGCCGCTAAAACTGGTCTTTCCGCATTGTTTGCAAAGATTGGTGCAACTATTTCATCAATAATACCAATTCCTATTTTGTCTCAAATTCTAGGAGCTATTGTTGGTTGGATATCAGGGAAAATAATAGAACCAATAATTCTTTGGATTAAAAAGCATCAAGAAGATTTAAAAATTGTTGGATTAATAATGCTTGGTGGAGGAATGATTATGCGCTCACTTCCTTTAATGGTCTTTGGCGGCCTCGTTTTTGTCCCTCTGGCAATTAGAAACGGACTATCAATGGCTGGAATTGCAGCAAGAACCACTTTTTTGTTTGGCAGAATAGGGGCTTCCATGGCAATAACTATTGGCACGCCGATTATTGTTACCATTATTGTTTTCCCGATTTTGGTGGCCATTATTCTTTTTATCATCAATTCCGGAGCTTATATTGTTCCGCCCGCCTTCAGGGGACCTCCTGGGGGAGGAGGAGAAGGAACCGCGGCTCCTTGCCCGGGCGGCGGAATTGAAATTACAGCCGACATTGCTGGCAAAATAACGGGCGGGGCTGTGCAACTCCTCCCTGATTCAAACGGGGCAAGGGCAAGCCATTACTGTATCACACCAACTATGATAATCCTCCATTCCAGCGGTGGCTACGATAACGCAACCGGAGCGGATATGACCTTCGGAACACTAGTCCAAAGGAACCTTGCCTGTCAACTCGCTACCGATACAATCAAAACACTGCTCATGCAACCATTCTATGAAACCCAGGTCGAAATGGCTTGGTGTGCCAACTCTTGGGACAGCTTTGGTGTCAGTATTGAGATTTCCGGAGAATGTTTAGGATCAGCCTGCAACCCAGCCAATTCTTCATGTGGCCCATATGACAATCCTATCTTTAATAACCCTCCACCCCACCCCTGCGATCCCGAAACGGACAATGCCGTCAGTGCTGTTTGTGCTGTAATGAACCAGTATAAAATCCCCTGGTGCCAAATTTACACCCACGACGACGTTCCAGACGCCATCCACACGGATCCCGAGGGTAAAGATTGGGTATATAATTATTTTATTCCCAAGATTAAAAACCTCTGTCCAAACGACCAAGGGGGCTTGTGTAATTAATGATAAACATAAAATTAAATTTCAAAAGAAAAGGGCTATTTATCCTGCTGGGGGGTATTTCTATAATTTCTTTTCTTTATATTCTCATACAAACAGAAAAGCCCAAATCGGGGGCCAACAACACAACAATTTCTGCGCCTCAAGGGTCAGCCGCTCCTACACAACAACCATCGAAACCAATTTCTCCCGGCGAATATTTTATCAATAAAATTTTATCCACGGAGGATCCAATTATGGGCTTCTCTTGGATCGGCAAAAAACTTATTTACTCAACAGGCGCAGGGATTTACGAGGTGGGAAATGAGAACTATATTCTTAAAATGCCTGTTGAAAATATTTCTTGGAGCAAAAACGGAAAGGCTGTTTTTACCAGCAATTCCAAGCGGTATTTTTTTAACGTTGATACAAAAGATCTTAAGGAAATAAGCGAACCCGCCGAAAAAATGATTATTAGTCCAACTGGGTTAAAAGTTGCCTTTACGCAGGGCGGGGCATTAAAAATCTTTAACACTGCTTCGTTTTCGGTTGATAATCAAACCAGTTTTGAAGAGCCTGATTTTTTGACATGGCCAGAAAATGAAGATTATTTACTAGTAAGCAATAAAACGAGCACAAAAAGGGTAATAACAATTCTTGAAGCAAGTACTTTAAAAGAAGTTCGTAGTTTTAGTTACAATCCGTGGGTAGAGCCAATAGGTATTTCGCCCGATGGAAACACGTTTGTTGCCCAAACGTCAAATAACCTAGCCATCCATGATATTAAAAATAATACCGACAATTTAGTGGAGTTTTCAAAAGGCTCTAAGTTGAAGGGGTCTTTCACTTCAAACAATGAATTATTTTTAACAGAAACGTATAATGATCCCCTTCAAAGGAAAATTACTAATTTTTGGGTTGTCAACCTTCAAGAAGGAAAGATTCTTCTTGCTAATAGTATGCCAATTTTGGGTGGAATAAATCCTGGCATTCCCTACAGCTCCAACTTCACCAAAAACATCATCCCAATTGCAGCCAATAAAGGGGGCTTATGGTTCCTTTCTCTTAAACCAGGAGTAATTCCTACATATCAAAATTCAGACATTTACTACTACAGTGCTCCTCAAAACTCCCACAAAGACAAAGGATTTTAAGTTAGCCCTGAACCTTAACCGGCATGATGAGGTGGAGAAAGTTTGGGTCTTTGGGATCGGTAAAGACACCCGGCGAAGAGGGATTATTAAACTCCATCAAAACTTCCTCGCCAACTAGGGCCTTGACCACCTCTTCCAAAAATTTATAGTTGAAGGCAATTTCAAACCCTCCGGCGGGGAGATCCCCTTCGATTTTGGCGTCGAGTTCGGTTTCCTGATTCCCCGACTGTGAACTTTCGGCCGAGATTTTTAGAGAATCCTTCCCAAGATTGATTTTAACGATGTTAGCCGAATCTCTGGCGAAAACGGCTGCTAGCCTGACCACCCTTAAAAGTTCTTCTTTGTCCGCCCGAACCTTGATCCCTGATGTTTTGGGTATTATTTTTTCATAATCGGGAAACTCTCCTTCCAAAAATCTTGAGGATAAAACCAGGTTGCCTAAGGAAAAAACAGCTTGATTATCTTTTTCCTTAAGGCAAAAGGCTATTTCTTCTCCTTCCTCTCCCAGCCTGGAAATCTCGAGGAGAATATTCTTAGGTAAAACCACTTGCTGTTTCCCGGTCGGACCTTTAATCACAATTTTCTTTTGAGAAAGTCTGAAACCGTCCGTAGCCACCAAGGTAAAATGCCCTTCACAACCTGCCGGTAGGTTTTCAAAAATAAATAAAACCCCGGTTAAAACCGGCCGCGTTTCATCAACGGAAACCGAAAAGAGAACTTGGTTGAGAGCCTCCATTAATTCATTGTTAGGAAGCTGTACGGATTCTTCTTTGTTAACGGACCGGGGCACTTTAGGAAAATCCGCTGGATTCATGCCTAAAAGTTTCGAGGAAAATCCCGGTGCCGAAATTTTCAAGTGCTCTTTATCCGATTCCAAATCCAAACTTCCTAAGGGTAAATTGGAGACGATTTCGGTAACCGTCCTGGCCGGAATAGTCAATTCTCCTTCTTCTTTAACCTGGGCCCCAAGGGTAATTGAAACTGAGGTTTCGAGATTGGTCGAAGAAAGGGTAAGGTGAGTGGCTTTGACAGAAAATAAAATATTACCTAAGACCGGAAGTTGGGCTTTGGTACTGGAAAAGCGGGTGGCAATAGATAGCGCTTTCGCTAAGTTTTCTTGCAAGACCTGAAGTTTCATATTTGTTATTTTACTCTATTTAACTAGTAGTACTAGTAGTAGAGAATGTTGATATGTGTATTAAAGTTCAAGCTCAAGTTCAAGGTTCGGAAAATATTAGTGTTCACATTGAGTTTGACGAAATGTTGACAACTTTGTGGATAAATGTAGCCGCGGTGTTGATAAGTGAATACCAGGCAGAAATATCCTCAAAGGCTGTTTTTTATACCCAAGATATCCTCACGAATTTGCACATCTGATGAGGCCAGATGAGTGATTTTTTCAACAGCGTGCATCACCGTCGTGTGGTCTCTGTCCCCAACCAGCCGGCCAACTTCTTCCAGCGGAAGGCCTAAATGGGTTCTAAGAAGGTACATCAAGATTTGTCGGGGCCGGGCAATGGGTCTCGCGCGTGATTCGCCCAGAAGAACCCTTTTCCCTAAAGAAAAGTATTTGGCCACCATATCGATCACCTCTTGAGGCTTGACCCTGATGTTTTTGGCGTTTGCCTCCGTCCCTTTGCCCAATAAAGACTCGATAAACTCGGCCGTAATATCGGAGCCTCTGACTTTTGCCGCGGAAACTAGTTTTATCAAAAAACCCTCGATCTTTCTCGCGGTTTCTAAATTGGCGGCAATCATTTGGACTCCTTCCATAGGCAGGTCGACGCCTTTTTCCTTGGATTTAATTTGAATAATGGCGCAGCGAAGCTCAAAATCGGGCGGGGCGATATCGACAATGAGGCCGGCCTCAAAGCGGCTTTTTAGCCTTTCCTCTAAGCGTGAAATTTCGGACGGCGGCTTATCAGAAGTCAAAATAATTTGACCCCCTGCCGCCGTGACGGCATTAAACGTATGGAAAAACTCTTCCTGGACCGCGTCTTTACCGGCAATAAATTGAATATCGTCGATAAAAAGAATATCCAGCTTCCGGTATTTATTTCTGAATACTTGGGTGGTTTTGTTTCTTATCCCCTCGACAATGTCGTTGGTAAAATCTTCACCCGTGCAGAAGACGGCTTTAGTTTCGGGCTTATTTTTTATTGCCGAATAGGCAACCGCCACCATTAAATGAGTTTTGCCGACCCCCACCCCACCCCAAATAAAAAGGGGGTTATACGCTTTTCCTGGGTTTTGAGCTACGGCTTCGGCAGCAGCGTGGGCCATTTGATTGGATGACGAAACCGCGAAGTTTCCAAAAGTAAACCCTGGGCGGATTTTTGCCTTTTGCAAAAGACGCGAAAGTTCCTCCGACGCGCCCCCCTCTTCTTCAAAAAGAGGGGCGAACAATTTATTTTTCTCGGCCCTGCCTTCCGGGTTTTTTTTAACAACAAAAGAAAGATCGCAGGGCCTGGAGAAGGCCTTAATCAAAGTGTCTTGGACTAGGCCGAAGTATCTGGTTTCGATGGCGCCTTTGACATACGAGGAATTACAGCCGATCTCGATTGCCAACCTCCCGTTTAATTCGTTGACCTCCGAAAGGTGGGTCTGGGAAAACCAGGTAGAAAAAATGGCGGACGAGACGGATACTCTTATCGATTGTAAAACATCATTCCAAATTGTTTTTTTGTCTATGTCCATGGGTAACCCCTATTTACAAAGTTATCCACAATTAGTCAAGGGCCAATATTAATTTACAATTCACGATTTTTAATTTACAATAGACCCATGTCGACCAAAAGAACCTATCAACCCAGTAAAACAAGAAGGATCCGTAAACATGGTTTTAGGCGAAGAATGAAAACCGCCAAAGGCCGCCTGGTTTTAAAAAGAAGAAGGAACGTTGGGAGAATTAAACTAAGCCTCTAATGCTTGCAACAAAATACAATCTTAAAGGAGACGCCAATTTCAGAAGGGTTGAAAAAGAAGGCAAGGTTTTTCAATCCGACACTTTTGGCCTGGCTTTTTATGAAAGAGAGGATAAAGAAGACCCAAGGTTTGGTTTTATCGTTTCCAATAAAATCTCCAACGAATCAACCCTGCGAAATAGGGTCAAAAGAGCCCTAAAGGCGGCAGTGAGATATGAACTCACCCTCTTGAAAAACGGGGTGGACGTTGTTTTTCTGGCCAAACAGAATATCCTAAGGAAAACAACCGAAGATATTATGCATGAGGTGAAAGAAGCGCTCCGGGGGGCCAAACTTTACAAATGATTAACTTATATCAAAAATTTATCTCCGGCGGCTTGAGACTTATCTTTGGCCCGGGATGCCGCTTCCTTCCCACCTGCAGCGATTACGCCAAAGAGGCGGTCGAGAAATACGGTGTCGTAAAAGGCGGCATCTTATGCCTAAAAAGATTTTTAAGCTGTCATCCTTTCGGCAAATCAGGATATGATCCGGTTATCTAAAACCTATGAATATTTTTAATCTTATCCTGATTCAACCGCTCGCCAATGGCCTCATCTTTTTTTACCGGCTACTGGGGCAAAACATGGGGCTGGCGATTATTTTCTTTAGCGCATTTTTAAAAATTATTCTTACTCCTCTAATGAAACCTCAAATGGAGTCAATGAAAAAGATGAAAGAGGTAGAACCGCAACTTTCAAAACTGAAAGAAAAATATAAGAACGATAAAGCTGGCTTAATGAAAGCCCAGGCCGATTTTTACAAGGAGAAAAAAATCAACCCCGGCGCTGGGTGTTTACCGATGATACTTCAGCTTATTGTATTGATTGCCTTTTTTAATGTTTTTACGAAGGTATTAGTTCCCGATGGAAAAGGGATTGCAACCATTAATTCGTATCTATACCAACCTCTTAGATTTAACGAAGGAGAAAAAATCTCTACCAAATTTCTTTATCTAGACTTAACTAAGCCGGACGCGTTTAAGATTCCTCAAATACCTTTTAAATTACCCGGCCCAATTCTAATCCTGGCGGCACTTTTGCAGTTGGCATCTTCAATAATGATGATGCCGGCGATTAAACTGGAAGAAAAGCTGGCCAAAAAGACCGAAAAGAAGGAAGATGATATGCAGGCCTCCATGCAAAAATCGACCACTTATATGTTTCCCTTTATGACTCTTATTTTTGGTTTGAGTTTTTCTTCGGGGCTGGCTCTTTATTGGACGGTTTTTTCGGCCTTTCAAGTTTGGCAGCAATATCGAACGTCGGGCTGGGGAGGGTTAACCACGGTTTTTAATAAAATTAAATGGACAAGAAGGTAAAAAAAATAGACAGAGCGAAGATTATCAAGAAATCGGCCGAGGAGCTGCTTTTTTTAATGGGCTCAAAAGCTGAGGTCGAAGTTGCCAAGGATAAAGAAAATGACGCGTTTTTGGTAAATTTGGTGACCACCGACGAAACAGGCCTCTTAATTGGCAGACACGGGGAAACAATTCTTTCCATCCAAGCCGTGTTGGGGATGATTGTCAAACGCAAGTTGGGCGAGTGGGTGCGGCTAATTCTTAATGTCGGCGACTGGCGGGAAAGAGAAGAAATTCACCTGAAAGAACTGGCCTCGCAAACAGCGGCCAGAGCCAAAGAGACGCAAGAGCCGCAGGCTTTATATAATTTAACGCCCGCACAGCGCCGGGTAATCCACCTTTTTTTATCGGCCGATCCGGAGATCGAAACGGAATCCCAAGGGGAGGGTAAAGAAAGATTTTTAACTGTCCGAAAAAAATAATTTATGTTTTTATGGTTGGAACAAGCAATTTTGTTCCTTTTCGTTCTTTTTCTTCCCAGCCAGCTTGCGTATCATTTTTGGCCGGATTTTTCCTACGTTTTTGGCCTCAGGGTTGATTATTTGGCCCCCACCCTGACCCTAACAGACATCTTTTTTGTTCTCCTGCTTCCGTTTCTATTAAAAAGGCTTAAAAAACAAAAAACACTCAAACTGCTATTGGTTCCGTTTTTGGTGGTAGTCTTTGCGGTTTTAAATACGCCCTTGGCGGTTGCCCCCGTCATTACTCTTTTAAAGTGGGTAACGTTGGTAAAACTATCAATTGTCGGATTGTATTTTTATAACTGCAATCTAAAGAATTTCAAAAAAATAATCTCTTCAGCGCTAACACTCTCTGTCTTGGTGGTTTCTTTCATCGGGATTTATCAGGTTTGGCTGCAGCGGACGGTTGGCCCCCCTTTTTATTATTTGGGGGAGAGGAGTTTCACCGCAGAAACCCCTGGTATCGCCCTGGCAAGTTTCTTCGGGAAAAGTTTAATGCGCGCTTACTCAATTTTCTCCCACCCTAATTCTTTCGCCGGCTTTTTGGTGGTTTCTTTTTTAATGATCTTATCGTTGCGGGGGAAAATGCTAAAAAAAGACAAGTTCCTTATCTTCCTGCTTTTGGCTTCAGGGGCGTCTTTATTATTGACCTTCTCCCTCGGCGCCTTTGTCGGGATTATCGCGTTTCTCGTTTTAGCAAAGCTTTCAAAAAAATATTTGGTTTTACTACCCCTAATTTTTATTGGTTTTTCTCTTTTGACTGGCCTTGCCGCTAATTTTTTCTCCGACCAAAGAATTTTATTGGCCAAAGCGTCGCTTGAAGTCTTTTCTCAAAAGCCCCTCTTGGGCGTGGGCCTGAACAATTTTCTGACGCAACTGCCGATGGCGGCAGCATTTAACAAAATTTTAATTATCCAGCCGGTTCATAACATTTACCTTTTGGTTTTGGCCGAAACCGGAATTTTGGGGCTTTTGTCAGTGTTTATTTTATTAATCTTATTTTTAAAAAACATCAAAAACGCTTTCCTTTTGTCCGCGTTTTTGTTCATCCTTGTTACAGGGCTATTTGACCATTATTGGCTGACGTTGCCGCAAAATATGCTACTTTTATCAATCCTTATTGGCTTCTCTCTAAGAAGGGACATTTCTGCTACACTTTAAATTATGGAAGAGGCGATTAGTATTTATTGTGATGGCGGTTCCAGGGGGAACCCCGGCAAAGCCGCTTCCGCCTTTGTCGTGCAAAAAGGCAAAAGAGTGATTTTTTCTGATTCAAAATACTTAGGTAAAACCACCAATAACGTGGCGGAGTATAGTGCTGTTGCTTTCGCCCTCGAGTGGGTTTTGGAAAATAAAAACCTGGTGGGTGAAGAAATAAATTTTATCTTAGACTCCGAATTGGCGGTCAAACAAATACTGGGCGTATATAAAGTTAAAAACAAAAATTTAAAAGAGTTGCACACTAAAATAAAAAAAATGCTTTCGGAAATAAAATTAAAAATTAATTTTACTCGCGTCGAAAGAGAAAAAAATAAAATAGCGGATTATTTGGTCAACGAAAAATTAGACAGTCTGCCGTGAAAATTTCACGTCATTGGACTACGATAATTTAATGGAGTTTGTAAAAACCTACGACAAAAGCGAGACGCCAGTGGTTTTTATTATTTCGAATCCGTCCGGATTGGCCTTAAGTATTTTGGAAAATCTTTTGTCTAACTTTTGTTCCGTGGTGGTTTTTTCCAAAGATCAGAAAACATGGCGGGGAATTACCTCTCATATCATTAATCCGGAAAGATTGCTTTTTTCTTCACCCACTGACCTTAGAAAAAGGCAAAAGCCTGATTACTTTCTCTACATTGATCTAACCCCAACCAACTTAAAAAACCTGATCAAGGAGGCGTTGTTGTTATCTTCGACGCTTGAGGCCAAAGGACTACTGATAACCTCCAAAAAGTACTTGTCTGAAGATGGCTTGGGGCCGCGACTTGCCGATACCGTAGGCATTGTCTACTTGGGTGATTTTATTGGTCCGAGAATAAACTACCAAGACGGGGGCCGGATTTCGGAAATTCTAAGTAGCGCGCTAGCGGGCATAAAAACGCAGTTGCCGATCAAGGAAAAAATTTACCCGGTTTTATTAAGCGATGCCGCCAAGCTGATCTCTCAATGGCTCTTTTCTTTCGGTCCTTACGGCAGCGAGGTGTCGGTGACCACCAAAGAGATAAACATTGAAGAAATCGCCCGGGCAATTAAAAATCTCGTACCGCAATTTCGGTATTCCTTGATAAATAAGAAGGACGAAGAAGTGCCGCGGCGGAAAATAAAAGCAGTTTATGTCAATACGAACCTGGAAGCTTCCTTAAAAGAAACAATCGACTGGTTCCAAAATAATACCCAACCAAAGGTGGTTAAAACACGCCATTTGGGAGTTTTATGGGTGACGCTGGCGATTCTCGTTTTGCCTTTGGTCACGATGGCTTTTTCATTGGGATTACTTCTGCTCTCTAAAACCTTCATTTACCGCGGAGACATCAATCTCACTAAGTCAGCGGCGGGTTTTTCGGTGAGTTTTGCAACTATCACCAATTTTCAATCGGGGGCTTTAGGTAAGATTCCCTTACTGGGTTTGACGTATCGGCCCCTTAACACATTTTCCTACATTATGAAAAGATTGGGAGAGGCTGAATTGGAGGCGATAAACATTTTTCAGGAAACCTCATCTTTGTTGGGCAAGATTCTTGCCGATGAAGAATATGACATTTCCGATTATTCAGACAAGATTGCCGCCGAAATAGAGTTTATGGAAACGCAAATTTCGTTCTTACAGGGAGAACTCAAAGCCTACCCCTCTCTTTACAATAAAATTGACGCGGAAAAATTAAAAAAGATTGTGGTCGAATCCAAAAATCTGGTTTCCATCCTGCCGGATGTTTTAGGCAAAAATGCGAAAAAAACATATCTGGTTTTGTTTCAGAACAACATGGAATTAAGACCCACCGGTGGTTTTATCGGTTCTTTTGCCCTGGTCACGTTCACCAGCGGCAAACTGACCGACATCAACATTCAAGACGTTTATGCGGCCGATGGACAATTAAAAGGACACGTCGAACCGCCCCCGCCTATTAGAAAATATTTGAATCAGGCTAACTGGTTTTTGCGCGATTCCAACTGGGATGTAGATTTCCCGACGGCGGCCAAAAGAGCCGAATGGTTTTTGGATAAAGAAATAGACGTACCAGTGGACGGAGTGATTGCGGTCGATCTAAACTTGATAAAGGACATTCTGATGGAAACGGGCCCGATTTATTTAGATGATTATCAAATGGAAATTAGTAAAGATAATCTTTATGAAAAGACCCAAGGTCAAGTGGAGGAGAACTTTTTCCCCGGCTCCAGCAAAAAAGCAAGTTTTTTAACAGCACTCTCCAGAGATTTATTGACCAAACTCACCGACGAGTACGGTCAAAATTCCGTCAAACTGACCAAGGTTATTTATCAAAACTTGGAGGGAAAACACCTGCAGGTGTTTCTTCATAATACACTGGGACAAAAAGCCCTGGGTAACCTCGGTTGGGACGGGTCCTTTAACACACCTGACTGTTCGGGTAATTGTTACGTTGACCCTCTGGGGCTCATCGAGGCGAATCTGGGTGTCAATAAAGCCAATTATTTCATTAAAAGAAATTACTTGCTTAATATTTCCGCAGAGAACGGAGAGGTGTTAAAAAATCTAACTGTTGTCTACGAAAATACCGCCAATCCGGCTATTGGGAACGCCGGCATTTATAAAAACTACTTAAGAGTAGTTGTCCCCAGTACCTCTTTTGAAGAGTCTATTGCCCTGGGTAGCGAAAACGTCAGTCCGGACGAGACGGTCAATTCCGGCAGAAAAGAACTAGGTCTTTATTTTGAAGTCATACCCGGACAGAAGAAAGAACTTAGGGTCTCCTGGAGAAACAGCACGGATCTTGATTGGCAAAAAAGCGGTAGTTATCAACTTTTTTGGAGGAAGCAGGCGGGCATGGGTGACGATCCGGTTAACGTCTCCTTGACCGGACAGCGAGCGTTCGGGTATAATTCATTGTTCTTGAAGGATATTACATCAAAAATTTCCTGGTAGGGCGTTAAAAATGGAAAAACATACCCTTAAGGCTCAAGCAAGAAAAATAGTCGGGAGAAAAGTAAAATCCTTAAGACTTGGAGGAATTTTGCCCGCCAACGTTTTTGGCAAGAAGGTCAAATCGGTGTCTCTTCAGATAAACCTAGGTGAATTTAAAGATATTTATAATAAAGCCGGCGACACGGGCCTGGTCAATTTGATTATCGAGGGCGGCAAAGGTAAAAAGGAAGAAAGGCCAGTTCTGGTGACCAACATTCAGAAAGATCCCGTGACCGATGAGCTTTTGCATGTCGATTTCCACCAGGTTGATTTGAAAGAAAAAGTTGAAGCCAAGGTGCCTGTCGAATTTGCTGGAGAATCCTCGGCGGAAAAACAAGGTGTAGGCACAGTGGTTCAATATCTTAACGAAATAGAAGTTGAAGCTTTGCCCATGGATCTTCCCGAGAAGTTTGTTTTGGATATTTCCAGATTAACCGAAGTTGACCAGGCGATTTATGTTAAAGATTTGCCGTATGATAAGAAGAAAGTTGAAGTTAAAATAGATACCGAAACAATTTTGGTTAAGGTGGAGCCTCCTCAGAAAGAAGAGGTTGTTGCTCCTCCGGTACCTGCCGAAGGCGAGGTTCCGGCTGAAGGGGTTACCCCCGCTGAAGGTGAAGTGCCGGTAGAAGAAGGAGCTACTCCAGTCCCAACTGATGCCAAAGCGACCGGTAAAGAAGCAGTAGTCAGCAAAGAAGCCCCAAAGGAAGAAAAAAAGAAATAAAGAGGCCCTGTTGACCTTTTTGGCAGGTACATGCTA